>Ga0315296_10004520_pt1 | contig 11341 bp, 10 predicted proteins | sample YL17G14_18_MG_FD_203921 | JGI IMG/M metagenome (GOLD analysis project Ga0315296, IMG submission 203921) | Sediment microbial communities from Yellowstone Lake, YNP, Wyoming, USA - YL17G14_18 | ecosystem: Environmental > Aquatic > Freshwater > Lake > Sediment | place: USA: Wyoming | collected...
ACTCTCTTTTTCTCTTGAAGCCTCACTTCTTTGACTTCATTAACTGACTTGATTATTCCTTCGGAAAGCGCGTGTCCGACTGCCAATTCTTTCATTTGTGAAGGGGTACAGAAAATGGTTACGTATTGGCTTCGGTTCAAGAATACGTAAAGAGGTTTTTCCTCTGCGACGAAATCGTTTATTCTTTCAGCCTTTCCTGTCAAAGTGTTTATTCTGGTAATTTCGACCTTGAGCATCTTGTTTACCTCTTCAGTTCAGAGAGGACGAACTTCACAATTTCATCGGCGATGTTAAGTCTTGTGATTGATTGCAGACCCTTCCAGCCGGGTTGGCTGTTTACGTCTACGACGACTGGTCCTTTTGTGCTCTCAAGGATGTCGACACCTGCAATTTTGCATTCGACAGATCTTGCTGATTTGACGGCAAGTTTCTCGAGTTTGCTGTTCAGTTCTGTCTTCTCAGGTCGGGCACCTTGACTGTAGTTGGTTTTCCAAGTTCTTGCTACGCGTCTCATTGATGCTACAACTCGATCGCCTACTACGAATGCGCGGATGTCTGAATGGCCGTGAGGAACAAATTCTTGCATGTAGATTACACCGTGATAGAATCTGATTGCCTTGAACGTTGTATATGCGATTTCTTTGTCATTGACTCTTGTGGCACCTACCCCTCTTGAACCGAATATGGGTTTGACTATGATGTCTCCGCCTAACGTCGTAAAAGATTCAAGTGCTTCTTCAACGTGTTCCGTAACGACGGTGCGCGGCACAGGTAAGCCCTTTTCTTCTAGGATGGCTAGAATGTCGTACTTGTCGACACAGTGTTCTATCGCTTCGGGAGCGTTAATTATGTACAGTCCTGAACGTTCTAGACGATACAGCATGTCCATTCTAAAGACCAGTTCTTCAAGAGAACCTCGTCCGACTGGACGAATTATCAGTGCTTCAACCTCTTTCTTCAGGTTGTGTCGACCAATTCTCATTGCAGGCTTGAATCCTACACTTGCCACAAGTTGGGGCAAGCTGAAACACATGCTCGGAATATTGCGTCTTGCGAGAGCTTTTCGAAGTTGTGCTGAACTGTAAGACTCATCATTCTTGGTTACGATGTCTATTCTCAAAAGCGGAACCTTCCAAGACGTATGTCAGAGATGCTAAGCGAATGTTCTTAAACAATTCGCTTCATCGAGCGCGCGCGTATATGGGGTGGAGAACGCGCGCTCATGGAACAACAGGTTGTCGAGCCAAAGCCGCAATGATGACCGTGAATGGCTTTGCTTCTTTCGAATGTGCATGACGGAATTCCTTCATCGTTTCAAGCCAGGTTTTCTCCAGGCGGTTAACCAAGGTTTCGTATTGTTCTTGCGTGAAAGTCGACAGGGTCACCCACTCCTTCCGCCACAATTCATCAATTTCTTCAGATCTCATTCGCTTGTAATCTTCAACGCGCCATCTTAGGATGCTAATTATTAGGTTGAGCCCCGTTATCGCGATCTGTTTACGTTCTTCAGGCGGTAACTCTTGTTGACTTCTCTTCCACTCTTGCTTGTCGACGTTCACACTGACGAGGAATTTCTCATTTAGAGAATAGTATTTCTCAACATAGTTACGTTTAACGACAGTTCGCGGCGGATTGAGAATACTGTCATCCTCCAGTATCCGCAAATGATAGTAGATGTTGCTTACCTTCTGATCAAGAATTTCAGCAAAGTCTGTGGCTGAGCATTCCCCCCGACGCGTCAATTCGTACAGGAGAGCCGATCTCACTGGATTTGCAAATGCTCTCATTAGTCTATCAAGGAAACTCTCAGACATCTCTTTCGCCAAAAAATTTATAAAAGGTAATGGCTATAAAAACATTTGTGACGATGCAAAAAGATTGTGACGTCGCAAGGATATTGTGAGGTGCAAGGATTTGTACGAGGGTCCACTTGCAGCAGAAAAGCTACTTGACACCTTAGAGCACAGACGCCTATCAAGAACCAGTGTTGTTTGGTCGGACGACAGCTGTAAACGTGCAGCACAAGTCTACGGAGAAATGACGGACAAAGCTTACGAGTTTGAAGAAACAGTCTTTGAAATTTCTCCCAAGGTAGAACTCTGTGTACTCAGTAGGAGCGACTGGATGAAGATACCGTTCTGCCGACCTCAACCATATGGAGATCCTATCTGTCCTGAAGGTAGAATCTTTGTTGGTAACGAAGCACCAACAAGTTGGAAGGACTACACAATCTCAGTGGTCAAAAACGCTTCTCCGGTAGTCAAGAACAAGCTATTAGCTCTATCAGAAGCACAGCCCGGTAGCGACGTGAAAGTGGCTGTTGAGTCACTGTTCTCGCTTGAATTCTTTGCAGGCACGCTTGCACACGAGATTGCCCACATTTTCCAGGCAGGAGCACTAATGATACCGCACAACATTGACTTTGACGGCATAGAGAAACGCGGAGATGCGAATAGATTAGACTTCTTCTGGATCGGCGAATTCGTATGTCAATACGCTCAATTTGCATTCCTCAAGAGTTACGACGCGCGTTTGTGTGACAAATGGCTCAAATTCTATCAAATCTGGTACGACTCCGCAAAAGACCTTGTCGACTACAAGAAAATGTCCGAGTGGGGATCGAAATACCCTGAAATTCGAATGAGAAATCTGATGAACAATATCCTCTGGTATCAATCTAAGGCGATGGTTATGGCTTCAGAACTGTATGCGATCCATGGTATAAGCTTCTTAAAATCTGCAAAAAGGACATTGGGAATCAGTCACAATTGGGTGTTGGCAAATCTGACGTCTGAAGTTGAAAATTTCGACAAACTACTTGATGAGTGGGATACGAGATAGACAAGGCACGTTTGTACGCTGACAAGTGACGAGAATAGAGAAGTGGGCACGCAACATTGAATTCTATCAAACTGTAGTCGTTTTGCAGTCGAAATGAGATCAAAATGCAGTTGTTTTGGTAGCCCGGGATAGCTTCAAACTCTCGGTTCAAACTTTTCTTGCATGCTATCATTTTGAGAGTAAAAACTAGCTTGATTGCGATTGAAACGGCTAGGTTTTGCTAGCATTTTTGCTATTCACCCGAGAGCTCGCGCGCGCAGCCCTTTTGGCCCATGGCTTTTCGAAAAGATCAGACGTAATGAAGAAACAGCATCGGATAACGCTATGTTAGAAAGTGTGTATGTATTGTAACAGGTGATCTGCGTTTTCCACTTTTTCACAGAGTCCCAAGTCCAAGTATGCTCCACGGGCGTTGAAATAGGGCGCGCCTTTCCTTGAGAACAATGTCAAGACCTTTCCTTCATGGTTTGTTTTGAACCCTTCTTCGCAGAACTCGTGTCCTCTGATTAACACGTTTACATTTAATTTTTCCAGGACTTTGTCGGTAACTTTTCTGCCGAATAGTCCTCCTGCTCCTCGGGGGGAAGGGATTGTCTGCTCGACCGTTTCGTCGGGGTCACTCCACAGCATATCTTCCAGAAAGGGTTGTTTCGGGTGGGTCAGGTGAGCAAACGCTAAATCGTCTATTGTCCGAGTGTCCGGTGACAGACCGCCGTGAACCATCAACAAGCTGTCTTCAACGATCAGGGATGTGTACAGATATTGGTGAAGGTTGAGGAGTTGCGTGTACACGTCTGTCCATTTTGTGCCAAACTTTGATTGTAGTTGTTCAGGTAGGTCGTGTGGAGAAGCCATCAAGTCTTTTGGACCCTCGTGGTTTCCCCGCATCAGCACTATTTGCGCTGGATAATGAAGTCTCAGTTCCAGAATTGTGTAGTAGACTTCTGCAGAATAGGAGCCACGGTCACCGTAGTCTCCGAGGAAAATCATGGTTTGACCAGAATTCCGTTGGATTCGTTCCATTATGTTGCTTCCCTGCAGAATCTCAACGAGGCTTTCTAAGTCTCCGTGCAGGTCGCCTATGATCAGAGCGGCCCCCAAAGGCTTCATTCTCACGAGCCTTCCCTGAATATGGAAATGGCCAACTTGCCCGTTCTCAGCAGACAATGAAGACGCCGTTCGCTCTATCACTCTGCAGAACTGTTTGGAAGAGGCTTCAAAAGCCTCTTTCACGATCTCAGGCAAGCTAGGCCGCAAAGATTCATCCTCGGACTAGTCCAGATGAACCCTCTTGCCTAGAAAACCGGATATGTTCTTTTCAATCTCGCTTTTGTCTGTGCTGATTGTTTTCAGGTTATCGTCAATTTTTTTCTGCACGGTTTCCTGTTCCGTTTCAGTGATACCTTTTTTCCTTCCGAGATGTTCGACGTATTCTTGAAGCTTGAACAAATCCTCACGGGTCGCTTCGATTTCTGCAGACGAAGAGAGCTGGGTCTTGCGCATCATTGCGTCTCGACATTTTTCCTGAAGAGAAGCTAAAGAATCTTTGTTGACTATGCTGTCTATTGTCTGTTCTGCTTTTCGGACTTTTTCGGGTTTCAGTTTGAGCTTTCCATCGGAGATTGAGCGTTGAAGCTTTTTCAGCACTTCGTTGAGAATAGGGGTACCGAGAGTTTCTGTTGCAAATGCTTCAAAAGGGTTCTCTATGTATTGATTGAGTTTGTTGAGTTCTTCAGGAGTCAGGCCGCTTCCACCGCCATGAGTTGCCAGTGAAAGGAGCTTGATGAAGGGTTTCTGAAGTTGCTGCAAGCTGTGTTTTACTTCTGCGCTCAAGGCGTCTATTTCCGTGGTTGTCTGATGAAGTTGGCTCATGCCTCCCTTGTTTCTGAGGTCAGCCATCTTTTGCTGTGTCTGGGCAATTTCTCTCTCTATTGATGCTTTGTCAGACTCTATTCTTGCTTTCTTGCTCTCTAGTGTGGCCGCTTCTTGCTTGCAAGCCGCGACGTCATCGATTAGCCTGAATGTGTCTTCCAGCATTTTGGTCTTGATATAATCTTTTGAGAGAAAATTCTGAAAGCTGTCAAGGCTGGATTTTGATTTCTCAAAAACTGCCAAGAATTTTCTTCTGTCAAGAATGAAGAATGGAGATATCCGTGGGAACCAGTTGGCAACATCCATTTCGGTGACGGCGAAAGCCTTCCCTGTTCTCTGCACGAAATCGTCTAAAGTATTGAAATTTGCCTGTTCAGGAACTTCGATACCATGCACCCTGTCAACGAACAATCGTGCAATCTTGTTCAGCGCTCTCGCTCGACCATAAACTCTCATGTTCCTTTTCTCGATCTCCTTTGCGCTGTTGTCCAGAAGCATTTTGGAAGCTTCTGAAAGACTCTCCAAATTCTTGCGCATGTCATCAAGTAGTTTCTGAGCTTTCGAATGCACAGGGGTGAACGTTGACCCTGTTTCTTTTTCGAGCCAACCTCTGATGTCTTTCAGCGAGAGTCTCACGGTTTCGGACAAGGATTTTCCCATAGAAAAATAGTCCAGCTGCATATTAATCTTTCAAAGCAGAACCTCCTTGTACACTTTTTTGAGTAGCTACTCTTAAATAGTAAATTGGCAATCGAGCCATGTTGCTTCGAGGCGAAGAGGATGGACGCAAAACAGATTTCCTTCATAGCAGTAATGAGTTCACTCGGGATTGTGATCTCGATCATAACACTGAACCTAGGACCGATATCACTTGCAGTAGGTGGCCAAGCAGGGTCTGCTTTGGATCTTTCACACATAGCCACCTTCGTAGCTGCCATTTTCGGCGGACCTATCGTTGGTGCAGCAGTCGGATTTCTAGGCGGCATCTATGCCGGCGCATACTTCGGCTACGTTAGGGGTACACTCGGTTTGCTTTCTCTAATTGGGTTGCCCATAGGCAAGGCCATGACAGGGCTGTTAGCGGGTTTTCTCTACAAAAAGCTGAAGGTCGTAGGTGGCTCTGGACATTCAGTTTTAGTCGTAGGATCGACTCTGTTGTCGTATGTGCCCGAGTCAGTTTACACTGTTATCTACTTCTTGTATCTGGTCGCTTTGGTCAACGGAAGTGCGATGACGTTCATGATACCTATCGTGATTCCAAAGGCATGGGTGGAAGTTGTGGCTATGGGCCTTATGATGGGCGTACTCACTGGAAATAGTGGTTTCAGAGACTTTGGAAGAAGACTGTTCTATTCAAAATTAGACAAATCAGCTAAGAACTAGAATGGGCGTACTCACCGGCATCCTATCTTTAGGTTTTCAGACCAAATGACTCCTTCAGCATCTCTGGGTTGATTTTCCCGCACGTGAACGTGTTTCCCGTTCTTGCGTTGTTTATTGTCATACCAGCCGGTGCGAAAAGGTTTGGGTCTATCTTGTAGAAGTCATTGTTGGCTTCCTTGAAGACTCTTATGAAGGGTTTTCCGTATGCTCTTGAAGCCATCGACGGGGCATTCTCTACGATCTTTCTTAATTTTTCTTCATCCTCGTATTCAACAATGTAGTAGGTCGTTCCACCGTACAGGATTGCATCGTTTGTTCTTGACATTGCCCATGAGAACTTTGGATGCAATGGCGGAATAGGAGCACACCCGGAAGCGTACAGAATAGTGTTTGGGTTCAAGCCGAGCCGTCGCAGCTTGTGAATGCCCGTTTCAATGATTCTGCCTGAGACTTGGGTTGCCCCTGCAAGACTCGTCGTAGGCGTGAGAATCAGAACAAGGTTTTCGAATGACACTTTGCAGTCTTTTGCAAGCCTGCCTATGATTTTGTCTGGAGGAGGCCTGTCTGTTTCCAAGACTATGATCGCCTTGTCAGATTTGTCTGAGTAGCTGATTTCTTCAAATATCCCTTTAGGCTTTAGAGCCAATGCTCTTGCAGGGCCGGAACCTATTGCGAAGTATCCTTCCTCGTTTATTTGCCATCCCGCGTACTGCGAGCCGAGGGTTGCAAGCGCAGGGTGGTCTGTAAAAACATGAATTGATGGAAGTTCAATGTCTCCATATTTTCTGCAGGTTATTTCTGCTCTTGCGCAGCCGCCCATGCAGATTTCCGTTATTAGTCTTCCTGCCTCGTAGCCGCCTTTGGCTTTTATTCCAGAGTCCACTATTGTCGTGCCTGCGGCTGTTTCTTCTATTTGGACTCCGTAAAGGTCGGGGTCTTTGACCAGTTTCTGGAAGAGTTTCCATGCAAGACTATTTACGCTTAAGGTTTTTCCCAAGGGTTTTTCCTCAGAGGAACTTCTCATAAGAGCTTAGGTCTGGGTTGTTAGTTTTAGACACATAAAGTTTGCCGTTCCCGTTTTCAGCTAGGTCTCCAAGAAAAAGGTAAAAAGGTCCTTCAGCCTCTTCGCCCTCTTCTATTTTCACTTTTTTCTTCACAGCATCAATCGTGAAAGAAGGCAGAACGGATTCTATAGACCCGTTGACAACAATTTTGCCGCCCACCATGCAGGCTCCTGCTCTGCCATCACAGTTCTTCCTTACGTAGATTGTGCCGTCGTGCATACGGAGACCAACGAACTGGCCTGCGCTTCCCAAGATTTTGATGAGCCCAGTTTTCATGTAAGCTCCCGCCTCACTTCCGGCGTTGCCGTGAACGATTATCTTTCCGCCGCGAATGCCTGATGTGCTTCCGCGATAGGGCGAAGCTAAGTAATTCCCAGCATTGCCGTGGATTTCTATCGTTCCGTTGTTCATCATTGACCCTGCCCATCCTCCGGCATTGCCAAACACGGTTATCTTGCCGCCCCGCATCTCAACGCCCAAGTGCATTCCAACGTCACCGCGTATGACGATCTCGCCTTTCTTCATGCGCGACCCAATTCTCTTCAGCTTACTTACGTTTCCATTAATCACCATAATCGTTTCTGCCTTGTCTTCAGAGTTGGACTCAACAATCTTGAAAAGGGCGCCGAGAGTTTTCTGCTTGTTGCCTTCCCACACTTTGAGAGCCTGCACTTCTGGAACAGTCTTTCCCTGAAACACGTCTGGACTAATGCAGTCAGCAATTATTGGCAGTTTGAATTCTCTGCTGGGGTGAAGCTCAATCATCTAGACACTTGCCTGCGCGGTTATGGGTTGCGAAGCTCGGAGACAGTCGTCGTCAACTGGATAGTTCTCGTATTCAACTGTCCAGTATTCTTTGAACCTCTTCTTCAGGTCACCTGAGATATCTTTGGGTCTCTCGACCTGGACATCGACCCATATTGTCTTACCGTCCACTTGTTTCAGGACCACGCCGTCCTTGACCACTATTCTTCCGTCCTTTATTGTGAAGGCAGCTCGTCTGAAGGCTTTACGTATTTCTCGGTACCTGCTGGAAGAGTCAGTCGTTTCAGGGTTCACGTTGTATACTGCTATGTCTGCGTCCGCTCCCACTCCCAAGTGGCCCTTGTTACGTAGACCCAAGGCTTTAGCTTGCCCTGCTCTTGTCACGGTTGCTATTTCAAACAAACTCAGTTCCCGGTCGATTGATGGAAGAAGGCTCTTGCTCTGTGCACGACGGTTGAGCCTTTTCATGGTTGCGTCTCGGGCTTCCTTGCTCATAAGCCAAGCAATGATTCTGGGATACGCTGTGAACGGCCCCGCATTTGGGTGGTCAGTGGTCATGAATATTTTCCAGCTGTCTCTTATCAGAAGCGCAAGCTCCAAGCCGATTGACCATTGGACTGCGTGAACGTAGCTCTTGCGACGATAGCGGAAGGGCACTATGCCCGCGCTGGTTTCCGTTTCAACGTCATGGTTCACCCACTTATGCCCAGTGAGCCCATACAGACCGTACTGGAATGGCCCGTCTGCCGTCATGGTCGTCGTGTCTCCAAATATTACTTGACCCATGTCCAACGTCACGTGAGAATGATTGTTAACGTAGCCCGCGATTGGTTCTGCTCCTGACTCAAGGGTTCTCCAGTCGTCGCCCTTGAAAGCGCTGAATTGACAGTGCGTTATGTGAATTATTGGTTTCGTTCCAGCCGCCAAGTCTTCGACGCACTTCATGGTTTCCAGAGCCGTAACGTAGTTTCCAGGCTTTCCCAGATTGTTTGTATGAACATGAATCGTGTGCGGAAGATTCAGCAGCTTGTTCACTTGGCAAAGCCCTCGAATAATGTCGCGTGGAGTGATGCAGAAATTTGGAACCTGGTCGTCTATGCTGGTCACGTTGTGGCCGAAGCCCCAAGCTTCCACCCCGCCGGGGTTGACGATTTTTATCGCATAGCCTTTCGTTGCGTCCATCAACCACGCGATGTGACGTGCGCATTCATTAATGTCTCCTGAAGCCAAGTATTCGAGCACGAACCACCAGTCGCCGAGAAGCGGGTAAGTTCCTTTGTCAAGCATCGGAGTGTCGTTGAGTTCCTCGTGTGTGTGTTTCGCTTCGAGAGGGGGCATTGAAGGGTTCATTATTGTTGTGTAACCCATTCGTGCGTACCGATACCCAGTCGTAAATGTTGATGGAATCGAATGGCCAACGCCGGACCTTGTGATCAGGGTTTTACTTTCGACGTCTTTGAAGTGGTCTTCTGGCCTCAAGAGCCGGCCAGTGTTTACTTCCGAGCCCGCTATGTGCGTGTGTATATCGACTCCGCCGGGCATCACGACCATTCCCGACGCATCGACTTTCTTTGCTTTTCGTTCGTTTACTTTTTCGACGATCCGCCCATCCCTGACGGCGATGTCCATTTTCTGTCCGTCGATGCCGTTGAGGGGGTCGTAGATGAAGCCGTTTTTCACCAGAAGCTCCATTCTACTATGTCTCCTCACACTGTTGTTTCTTCTTAAGTTTCTTGATTTCTTTCAAGATTCTTCTCAAGATCTCCTCGTCGCGAAGCAGGCCGTTTGGAGGTTTAACGACCTCCTTGAGAGGTAGGGGAACATGGTCCATTCGGTAGGCTGTTCCGCCTGCTTCTATTCCAACGAAGGCAGAAGGAAGAACAACATCAGCCATTTGGCTGGTTGCGTTGAAATGGGGGTCAATGACGATCAGCGGGTTCCTTGTTAAATGTTCTGAGGCTGCTCGTGGAAAGTTTGCCACTGGGTCTGAGGCTACTACTAGTGCTGCATCTGATTCCTTGCGCATAAGCACGTCAACGATCGAAGTTTCACCAGGATTGTATCGTGGATAACCTGTTGAGAAATCGACTGCATAGGCGTAACCTGTCTGCCACGTGAAGACCGTGTCCGCGCCGCTGACGTTGAAGTGTCCTCGCATGGGCATTATCACGAATTTTGTTCGCAGGTTTAGGTCGCGGGTCAGGCATATCGCTGCGTCTATGTTTCGCGCTTTTCCTTTGCTCATTGTTAGGCCTAATCCGAAGAATATTGCGCCGAAATTACAGTCTATCATCGCATCGGCCACTTCTTCGAGAGTCTCAACTGGTACGCCGGCGACTTGATCGACCTCAATCTCTTGTTCACGGACCAATGCTCTGAAAGCCTGCAATAGCTCATAGTCCTTATTCGGTTCTACTTGTATGAAATAGTCGGCGATTTCAGCTGTTCTTGTTCTCCTGACATCGACAACTATTAGTTTTCTGCCTTTTTTCAGTATTGCTGGACAGGGCGCGTTCCTAGCAGGCGTCATGACAGCAAGGGGACTCCTAGGAGCAAGTCTCAAAGCGCTTTCAACTTTCTTTCTAGTTGTCGCGGCTTTTGTCTTTGTAATGTAATCTCTCCATTCGCTTTTTTCGAATCTTCCTTCAGAAAACATGGTGTACCGTTCGATGTGTCTCGGATGAGAACTCCATGGGTTGCTCCCCCAATAAACAATTAAATCTGCCCTATGTCTGATCTGTCCGAGAGTGCATGTTGGAATCCCGACGTCTTGGATGCTTACCACCGATGGTCCGTGACACACTGTTGACGTGTTGTCGATTACTCCGCCTACTTGTTCGGCCATTTCAATGCCTACGCGTATAGCTTCGCAGCTTGTTGAGCTCCATCCGTACAGGACAGGATAGTCAGCCTTTGAGAGGATTTCAGCGGCTAATGCTATCGCTTCTTCCAAGGAGACTTCGCATAATTTTCCGTCCTTCCTGACGAGCGGCTTAAGGAGCCTATGCTCATCATGCCCCATAAATTTGGCCTCAGACAGTGAACACCCGTTCTTCACCTTGACTATTTTTCCATGTTCGATTTTTAATTCTATGTCGTCACATAAGCAGCCGCAGACTGGACACGTCACAGCTTTAACAGTTCGCATCAGTTTCCTTCCCAAACTGTTTCTTAAGAAGCATGCTCAGACTTGCCACGGGCTTTTCTGGGGCTGGTTCGATCTCTGCTGGAATTCCTTTCAGTGAAGGCATCCCGATCCCATCTGTTCCTGGGTCAACGATGGCGTTCGCCCAAGGTCCATAAGGAACAAAAACTAGGCCTTGGTGAGGCCCCCTCTTAGACTTCAGAGCTGTGAGGGCTATTGCTCCGTATCGCGTTGACACTTGGACGTTGGTCTTTTCTTTTATCTTGAGCCT
>Ga0315296_10004521_pt1:0-2500 | contig 11340 bp, 7 predicted proteins | sample YL17G14_18_MG_FD_203921 | JGI IMG/M metagenome (GOLD analysis project Ga0315296, IMG submission 203921) | Sediment microbial communities from Yellowstone Lake, YNP, Wyoming, USA - YL17G14_18 | ecosystem: Environmental > Aquatic > Freshwater > Lake > Sediment | place: USA: Wyoming...
GTGAACTTGTCCTTGATAACCGACGCCGAAGTCACCTCGCCGAAGGCCGCGAAGGCTTCTTTCAATTCACTCTCTGTCACTTCACGAGACAAATTGCCCACATAAATGTTCATACTTCAATACCTCTCATTAAACTTAAAATAAAGGACAGGACTCCTTGTCCAAAGGCAATTTGTCCCTCGCCTTTATTTCTTAATATGAAAAACCCGGCAACTTCCTACTCTCCCACTCACTTCCGCGAGCAGTACCATCGGCACCAGAGGGCTTAACTTCCGTGTTCGGAATGGGAACGGGTGTTTCCCCTCCGTTATGGTTACCGGAATTCTATTCTACAAAAATGTGAAACATAAAACAAGGGGAAAAAAGAAAAAAAATATGGGGACACAATACTTAACTTGAAACAATTAAGTATTGTGTCCCCATAATTATCAGATAAAAGCGGCTATTTGCCCTGAATAAACTTTATGGTCAAGCCTCACGGTCTATTAGTACTGGTAAGCTCAACGCGTCACCGCGCTTACACACCCAGCCTATCAACCTCGTAGTCTTCGAGGAACCTACCGCCCCTTGCGGGGAGGGAGATCTAATCTTGGGGCATGCTTCCCGCTTATATGCTTTCAGCGGTTATCACTGCCGAACGTAGCTACCCAGCACTGCGCCTGGCGGCACAACTGGTACACTAGAGGTTCGTCCGTCCCGGCCCTTTCGTACTAGGGACAGCTCCCCTCAAATCTCCTGCGCCTACCGTGGATAGGGACCGAACTGTCTCGCGACGTTCTAAACCCAGCTCACGTACCGCTTTAATGGGCGAACAGCCCAACCCTTGGGACCCGCTTCAGCCCCAGGATGCGATGAGCCGACATCGAGGTGCCAAACAGGGCCGTCGATATGAGCTCTTGGGCCCTATAAGCCTGTTATCCCCGGAGTACCTTTTATCCGTTGAGCGATGGCCCTTCCATACAGAACCACCGGATCACTAAGCCCTAGTTTCCTATCTGCTCGACTTGTAGGTCTCACAGTTAAGCTCCCTTATGCCTTTACACTCTTCGGCTGATTTCCAAACAGCCTGAGGGAACCTTAGGGCGCCTCCGTTACACTTTAGGAGGCAACCGCCCCAGTTAAACTACCCACCTAACATTGTCCCTCAACAGGATAACTGTCGTAGGTTAGAATTTCAGAATATTAAGAGTGGTATCTCACCGACGACTCCATCCCGACTGACGTCGGAACTTCAAAGTCTCCCACCTATCCTGCACATAATAAACCAAAATCCAGTGCTAGGGTGCAGTAAAGGTTCCGGGGTCTTTCCGTCCAGCGGCAGGTAACCGGCATCTTCACCGGTACTACAATTTCGCCGTGCCCCTCTTTGAGACAGCGCCCAAGTCGTTACGCCTTTCGTGCGGGTCGGAACTTACCCGACAAGGAATTTCGCTACCTTAGGACCGTTATAGTTACGGCCGCCGTTTACCGGGGCTTCGGTTCAGAGCTTCGCCTTGCGGCTGACCCTTCTCCTTAACCTTCCGGCACCGGGCAGGCGTCAGACCCTATACGTCGTTTTTTTGACTTTGCAGAGTCCTGTGTTTTTAGTAAACAGTCGCCTGGGCCATTTCTCTGCGACCTCATCGTGCTTCTCCCGAGCAAGTCGAGATAACACTACCGAGGCACCCCTTGTCCCTAAGTTACGGGGTTAGATTGCCTAGTTCCTAAAAGAGGGCTCACACGTGCGCCTTAGGATTCTCTCCTCATCTACCTGTGTCGGTTTGCGGTACGGTCACCCGAAAAACTCCTTAGAGGCTTTTCTTGGCAGTATGGATTCGGCAAGTTCGAAAGCCCGAAGGCAATCTTCCCCGCCGTACTCGAGGTTAAGAACTTCCGGTTTTACCTGGAAGTTCCCTCTACCTGGCGGCCACACATTTCCAATCGTGTGTATGCCTATCCTCCTGCGTTCCCCCATCGTACAAACGCTTTTCAGGTGGTGCAGGAATGTTGACCTGCTGTCCATCGCCTACGCCTTTCGGCCTCAGCTTAGGGACCGACTAACCCTGAGCGGACTGACCTTCCTCAGGAAACCTTAGATTTTCGGCGTTCCGGGTTTATACCGGAATTATCGCTACTCATGCCGGCAGAGTCTCTTCTAATACGTCCACCCCGACTCGCATCGAGGCTTCACTCGTATTAGAATGCTCTCCTACCTCCGGCAAAGCCCGAAGGCTTCGCCGAGCCGTAGCTTCGGTAGCAAGCTTAAGCCCCGTTACATTGTCGGCGCAAGAACGCTTGACCAGTGAGCTGTTACGCTTTCTTTAAAGGATGGCTGCTTCTAAGCCAACCTCCTGGTTGTCTTTGTATCCTCACATCCTTGCCCACTTAGCTTGCATTTAGGGACCTTAGCTGACGATCTGGGCTGTTTCCCTCTTGAGCACCAAGCTTAGCCCTGGTGTTCTTACTCCCGCACTGAGGTTAAGGGAATTCGGAGTTTGGTTGGATTTGGAAGATCTTTCGA
>Ga0315296_10004521_pt1:7500-11340 | contig 11340 bp, 7 predicted proteins | sample YL17G14_18_MG_FD_203921 | JGI IMG/M metagenome (GOLD analysis project Ga0315296, IMG submission 203921) | Sediment microbial communities from Yellowstone Lake, YNP, Wyoming, USA - YL17G14_18 | ecosystem: Environmental > Aquatic > Freshwater > Lake > Sediment | place: USA: Wyoming...
TCAGAGAGAACACTCGTAACAAAGGCTCGGAGCTGCTTGAAAAACTGCTCGGCTCAAAGCCGCCGCTTCGAACCTCCCAGACCTGGGAGGACATGGCCTGGGAAAGCATTATAGATTTTGACCTGGAAGAACTTTTGGAGACAGAGGATTACTTCCACGCGACTTACAGAGTTGTGATTCGCTCAGAGGGGAAAATAAAAAATTTTAATCAAGTCAAGAAGTCTTCCTTCGAAGCCTCATTAGGAATTCTGGCTGGCAATATCCCTCTTTCATCTTTCCCCCTTCTTGTGGACAAGAAGTTTGAGCCAGGTCAAAAACAAAATTTTGCGGGAAAAAACAGAATAACCCTCTTGCCTTTCGAAAAGAATCTCGCTCCCTCAGAGGCCTGCTTTTCAGAGGACAAGCTGATTCCAGACGAGGCTAATTATCAATTGAGCAAAGCCCTTAAATTAAGATTTTTTCGCCCGCAGAATCTCCCGAGTCCACTCCTCAGGGCTATTCTTGGCTTGGAAAGAACTAACGAACCTGTGCCAGAGGGAGTCTATCTCATCAAAGACGATATGGGATTAGGAGGAATCTTCATCCAGGGAGAACTGGAGGAAATGGTCATGGCCATTGATGGGAATTTCCAGGTTCTATCATTTCTCACCAAAGAAGGACGCTGGACTATGAGCTTCAGTCCGTCTCTGACTAAGACAATTTTCACCACTCCTGCAGAAACCTTTCGTTACGACCTTATCCCCCTGGGAATCATCATAGTCAACGGCGAGATTCGCTCCCTCGGAGGAGGCCTGAAGGATTCTTCAGGCAAATTCACCCTGACCAGAGAAGAAATCCCTTCGATTCTGAATGGTGTAAAATTGACGATTGTCTCCTCTGATAAAATCACAATTTCGTCTCACCTCATCCACCAGGGAGTGAGGTGGATAGAGGGAATCCCCTATATCAAAGATTCAAATTCCAAGCTGGCAATTTTTGCAACGGGAAAGGATTTTCTCGACAACAGCAAGAGGGAAGGAAAAATAATCGTTGATAGAAATTCTCCAGAGGAAATAAAAATTCAAGCCTCGCTCACGGCCTCGGATAAGGGATTTTCTATCGAGGGAAGGCAAAAGACTGTTTATCTTCTAGGCAGCCTCCAGGCCGCTGATTTATGCTCTAATGAAAACAGTCTAAAAATCAAGTTTGATGAACGGTTCCTGGATAAGCTGGAAGAGAATATCCTTGAGCTGGGTGTTCCTCAAACAGCAAATCCTGTCCTCTTGCTTTCCTTTCTTAAGCCCGTTGAATGGAAGGAATTCTGAGCGAAAGGGAAAAAATGCCGGCAAAAGATTGGATGAGAGGGTATTCGCTCCTGGAAACAGTGGTCTCCTTGGCTATTCTGGCCATTTTATTTGGAATAGCTTCAACATCATTTCTCCAGCTTGCCCCAAAGTACGGGCTGCAAAATGCTGTCTGGGAAATAAACTCTGGCTTGGTCAACGCTCGATACAAGGCTATATTCGAGGGGACAGCCATGAGGGTTAAATTCAATCCATCGGGCTATGCTATCGAGAAATACGATGAAGAACGAGAGATATGGAGAAGAGAAAGAGAATGCTTTCTTAAAGGAATTTCTATCCAAGCCAACAACACTCCCACATTTTATCCGGAAGGGTCGGTCTCCAATATGGCCTCCATCAACGTCTTTAATTCTTGGGGAAGGTATAGGATAACCCTTGCCATCTCGGGAAGGATAAAAATTGTCAGGTTCTAATATTTTTTAGCTCTTCTCATTTGTGCTCATCAAGATTTTGATGGTTAGCTGATTTTTTCATCATTTTTTTTCAATCTTTTTCTTATTCCACGACTAAAATCTCGATCCTGCTAAGCTGGCTGGGCAGGATTACGCGTATTCTGACCCCTTAGCGTATTCCTCCAATTCCCCAATCAGCCAGCTCTTTTTTTTATGCACTCCCAATTTTCTCAAATATATAAGGCTTTAATCTCTCTTCCTTATTCCATTCAAAGCAAGAATCCTCTTGGCGAAATATTTGGCAAAAGTTATTATTAAATTTGACATCTTTTTTATAAAAAAAGTAGCCTGTCCCAATAGTGTCCCAACGTTGAAATTTAATTTGTCTGTAATTTAATTAATACTAATATGTTAAAGCACAAAATAACTGTTATCGATTTGAATCTATATTCTTATTTTTTTAATTTTAACTTCAATAATATCAATACAATTATTTTTATTCCAAATTCATTGGGACACTATTGAGCCTGTCCCCTTTTTGCAAATTGAAATAGATTTATTTATTTAGTAAAGTTAGAAAAATGAAACCACGGATAAAATTACACATTCAGGAGAAAAAATGATGAGAAAATTAGTTTTAGTCTCTTTATTGGTGCTTGCCTTTTTCGCCGGCTGCTTGCTTCTCGCTCAAGAGCCGTACAAGCTGCCGCCCAAAGAAGTGATAGATATCGTCGATGCACCGCCTCATCCTGCTGCCATCATCAGCCCCACAGGAGACCTCATGCTCCTCGCCGAATACAGAGCCATGCCTTCAGCCATGCCTTCGATTGCCGACCTGGCCCAGCCCATGCTCAAGCTTGCCGGAGCGAGGATTTTGCCCAAGTATAATAGCCGCCAGCAAACAATTTTTTATACCGGTCTGACAATAAAGTCCATTAAAGACGGCCTGACAAAGCGCGTCGAGCTGCCTGAAGGAGCAAAACTCGACTCTCCTCGGTGGTCTCATGATGGCTCGTGGATAGCCTTTCTCAGATACACAGAAGCCGGGCTGGAGCTCTGGATTGTCGATTCAAAAACAGGAAAACCAAAGACCCTCACCCCGCCGGTCATCAATGCCGCCATAAGCTCCGGTTTAACCTGGCTTCCTGATAACCGCCACCTCCTTGCTTATATTATTTTGGAAAACAGAGGCAACCCGCCGGAAAAGCCTGCAGTCCCGATCGGGCCCGATATTCAGGAAACATCAAGAAAGTTTTCAACAGTATCGACTTACCAGGATCTCCTGACCAGTCCTTATGACGAGAAGCTATTCGATTATTATGCCACATCCCAGATCATGGAAATCGATGTTATCTCCGGAAGCAGCAGAAAAATTGCCGACCCTGGGATATACCTCTATGCCAGTCCTTCTTCTGATGGAAATTTTCTGCTCGTTTACAGGATAAAAAAGCCTTACTCTTACAGCGTTCCTTATTCCTCATTCCCCCATGCTTTAGAGATATGGGATAGAGACGGGAAACTTGCCCATCTTCTTGCTGACCTGCCTCTGGCTGATGAAGTGCCTGTTCGAGGAGTTCCCAAAGGGCCGAGAGCTCTAGAGTGGAGGCCGCTTAAACCTTCCACTCTCGTCTGGGCCGAAGCTTTGGACGAAGGAGACCCTGAAAAGACAGTTCCCCATCGGGATAAACTCATGACCCTCTCTGCCCCATTCAAGGATAGCCCAAGGGAAGTGACGAAGATTCAACACCGCTATTCAGGGGTTGATTGGCTTAAGCCAGAAGGCGCTGCCCTTATCACCGAATTCGACTGGAAGAGAAGATGGACGACAACCTATCTCATCAATGTTGACGACCCTGCGCAGGCTGCAAAAAAAATCTTCGACCTCAGCAGCCAGGATAGCTACAATGACCCCGGCAACCCTGTTTCGATAACAACTGCAACCGGAGATCAAATTCTTCTCCAGGATAAGGATTGGATCTATCTCTCAGGAAGCGGAGCCTCTCCAAAAGGAGACATGCCTTTCCTGGACAGGATGAATCTCTTGACGATGAAAAAAGAGAGGCTGTTCCAGTGCGGCGAAGGAAGCTACGAAGCTTTTATCAACT
>Ga0315296_10004522_pt1 | contig 11340 bp, 8 predicted proteins | sample YL17G14_18_MG_FD_203921 | JGI IMG/M metagenome (GOLD analysis project Ga0315296, IMG submission 203921) | Sediment microbial communities from Yellowstone Lake, YNP, Wyoming, USA - YL17G14_18 | ecosystem: Environmental > Aquatic > Freshwater > Lake > Sediment | place: USA: Wyoming | collected...
ATAAATCCTCGAAAACTGAATTCGCTGCCCAATTTCATTGAATGGCTCGGCGTCTGTTGTGGGTTTCTCACCGAGCCATTGACTTTCGGCATGCGCGCCTACAGTTTCCTGCACAGCAATAATCGGTATAAAAAATATGATGTTATTCACGACAATCAAAGTCTGTCATACAGCATCCTGAAAATAAAGGAGCTCGGTATCCCCGTGGTAACAACCATTCATCATCCTATTACCATCGATCGAGACTTAGCCATCAAAGCAGCTAAGTCCTTATGGCAGGAAATGGGCATCAGGAGATGGTATTCGTTCGCCAATATGCAACTTAAAGTTGCCAAGAAGCTTTCACATTTTATTACCGGTTCACAGAATTCCTATCGTCAGATCATCGACATTTTCAAGTTGCCAAAAGATAGCCTCCGAGTTATTTACGATGGAGTTGATAGCTCCGTCTTCACTCGGGTTCATGAAGTTAGACGCTCAGAAAACCGCCTGCTCGTGATAAACAGCGGAGATACTCCTCTGAAGGGATTGAAATATTTGCTCGAGGCTGTTGCCGCTTTGCGCTCAGAACGGAAGATAGAGCTTGTGATAGTGGGAAAACCAATGAAAAATGGCTACACCCAAGGATTGGTTGCCAGCTTGGGCATTGGTAATTGTGTAACCCATGCTGGCCAGATAGACACAGCCGAGCTTGTCCGTCAATATTCGATAGCTACAATGGTAGTTGTGCCATCTGTTTACGAAGGTTTTGGTTTACCTGCCGCCGAAGCTATGTGCTGTAACACTCCCGTAATTTCAACGACCGCTGGAGCTCTACCTGAGATTGTCGGCGATGCCGGCATACTGGTACCTCCAGCCAATACCAGAGCGCTGGTCGAGACAATTGCCGGCCTGCTGGATAATCCGGACAGGCGTAGGCACCTCGGTGAAATGGGACGTAGACGAGTAATGGACATGTTTGACTGGAAAAACACCGCTAAACAAACAGCCGACGTATACAGGGAAGCTATCGAGTACCAAAATGATTTTGAAGCACGATGAGATATTTACCTAAGGAGCGGCCCAAAATGAAGCTGAAGCTCTATGATGATTTCCTCTCGAAAAAATCCCTTGACCCCACAGTCAATTCTATCGTTGCCATGCAACAGACAGACGGTTCAATCCCCTGGCTTCAAGGAGGTATTACAGACCCGTGGACTCACGTTGAAAATGCGATGGCGATAGATATCGGCAATTGTCATACCGAAGCCGAACGTGCCTATAACTGGCTCGCCGCCATTCAACTGGATGACGGGAGTTGGTATGCTTCATACAAAGACGGACAACCACTGGATACATCCAAACTCTCACATGTCATTTCTTATATCGCAGTAGGAGTCTGGCACCATTACCTGACAACCGGTGACTCTTCTTTTCTCAAAAAAATGTGGCCCACTATCCGGACTGCAATCGACTTTACATTAAACATGAGAGGGCCTAACGGTGAAATCTACTGGGCTAGAGACAGTGCCGGCATTATCTACCCGAACGCATTGATAAGCAGTTGTAGTTCGACCTACTTGAGCATCAAGAGCGCGCTTTCTGTTGCTTCAGTTTTAGGGGAAGAAAGAACTGACTGGAGAGAGGCAAATGTCGCTCTGGCAAAAGCGATTCAAAAAATGCCATGCCTGTTCGATTCACCCCAAGAAAACAAATCTACATTTGCCATGGACTGGTATTATCCAGCAATGTGTTGTGTTATTAACGGCAACGAGGCCAGGCAGCGCCTGTTCAATGGTTGGGATAAATTTGTTATCGACGGTTTGGGCTCGCTCTGTAGTCTTGAACAGGAATGGGTCACCGCCGCAGAGACAAGCGAGTTAGCCATTGCCCTAGCAGTTCACGGTGAATATGAACACTCAGCTACTGTCTTCAACTGGATTCACCAGATGCGTGATGATGACGGTGCTTACTGGTATGGCATGGCACTGCCCAAGAAAGAGATCTGGCCAGAAGAAAAGCCAACATGGACATCAGCAGCAGTAGTGCTAGCAGCTGATATGCTCAGACCTATGTCTCCGACAAGCCTGCTTCTTGACCACCATGGGCAGGTGACGCCGTAGCACCCCGAGTGTATTCGTCATAGGTAGTGCCTCAAAGAACCCTGAGGCTAGCACTCGCTTATAGACCTCGTAAGGAGCTTGACCGCCCTTAGACGGATCTAAAAAGATATCGTGGAAGACGAGGAACCCGCCAGGAAGTAGATGGGGATGCCAGCACTGATAATCTGTCATAACTGTTTCATAGCTATGGCCACCATCTATGAAAACCAAGCCTAGGGGAGTAGCCCAATCTCGAGCTGCCACGTGTGATTTGGTAATCATAGGCACAACAACTTCTTCTAACCCGGCTTTTTGTATTGTAGCTCTAAAGCACGGAAAACTATCAATTAGACCGGCTCTGCTATCTAAAAGGTCAGAATCAAAGTATGTTTGCCCCGGTTGCTGCTCTTCAGAACCTCGATGGTGGTCAATGGTAAAAAGCGTTTTTCCCTTTATCTTACAAGCAATACCGAGATATACTGTGGACTTCCCACAAAAGCTCCCAATCTCAAGACAAGGGCCAAGCGAACACGCCTCAAAAGCCAATTCGACTAGCTTCAGTCCCTCCTCCTCAGCAAGAAAGCCCTTGACTTCTGAAACGAATTCTGGAATTAAACTCTTAATTTCCATCCAGTCTTCTCTACACAGTATAGCACACTGCAAATGAAAACCAAGATGGGTTATGAGTAGGTAGCCATCGAACGGTTTATGGTATAATATTCTGAAAAAGTTACAATTCAGAGATTTGATGCTCAAGTTTACGAGGCCGTGATAATTGACAGGAAAAAACAGAACTTCCGGGCAAATAATGTCCCTCAGATCAAAAGGAAGCTGGATTGCACAGAAGTGTTTTACAAAGATTTTACACGGGGGCAACATTAGAACAACAATACACTGACATACACTATAAAGAATGGAGAGCCGAGTTATAATGAAAAATAAACTAATCACAGCAATCATCCTTCTTATAGTTCTGTCCACATTAGGCTTTGCTGGTTGCAACGGTAAGCCGCCGGAAGCGAGCCAAAAACAGATAACCGAGGTGAAACGAGGTGACCTCTTAGTTACCATATCTGCTGATGGTAATCTAGACATGCCGCATCAAGTCCAACTGAAATTCGGTACTCCGGGCACCGTAAAAGAGATATTTGTCGTTGAGGGGCAGAAGGTTAAAGAAGGCACATTATTAGCCAAGCTGGATGACACCAGTCAAAAGCTGGCAATAGCCTCAGCCCAGTATAATGTAGAATTAGCCATGAATGAACTGGTGGAGAAGATACACCCGGCATTGATGGGCTACCCCGAAAGGTACCCCGATACCAGCACCGTCCTCCGCGTGGAGCAGGCTCAAGAGGAGCTAGGACAAGTACAAAGTTTCCTCGGCCAAAGCAAATACCAGGATGCTGCAGCTGAACTACGTCTGGCTATACACGACCTTCAGGCAAGCTACGAAATGCTCAATATTCCGGAAATAACTATGTCCAGACAGGGATATGATGATTTGCTAGGTCTGCCCGTGGACAACTATCCTGATATCTCGAGGGCAATCAAGCTCCTGGAGCAAGACCTGGCAAGATTGACCGGAATACAAACGCTTATCGAGCAGGGTAACTATGATAATGCTAAGGTCGAATTGAATACTGAACAAAACAAGTTAAGCGATACTCATCTTTTGGTCAAAAGCTTGAGCGGCAGGATAAGAGTTTCACAAAGGATTGGAGAGTGCTGCCAACAAGTAACAACGCAAGGCAGCAGAGCAGGAGCAACAGGCTTAATGCCACTACCCTATCCCGATACCTCCACCTCGCTTGATTGGCTGAAGCAAGTCGAAGAAAGTCTGCAAAATATACAATTATGCAAAGAAACAGAGGGTTGTGACGCACTGGAGCTGGCCACCCTTCTGCGCATGGCTCAGCATGAAGTGGAAATGAGCCAGACAATACTTGAAAACAACGAAATGACTTTCCGGAGCGGCCTAAACCTGAAAGCTTTAAGGGCTGCCAACCTAAATATCCAACTGGCTGAAGACGACTTAAAAAATGCCAAGGAAGCGCTTATGAAGACAGAAATCCTGGCACCTTTTGATGGCACCGTGGTCGATATCGGCGTCAAAGAAAATGACCAGCTGTCATCTTTTGACTATTCGTCCAAGACCGCCGTCCACCTGGTGGACACACACACCGTAAAAATGGACGGCGTGGTAGATGAGATAGATATCTACAAAGTGAAGGTGGGGCAGGAAGTCATCATAATTGTGGATGCCCTGCCCGATGTGGAGCTGAAAGGCAAGGTGACCTTCATCTCGCCTTTCGGCACACAGACAACTGGAGTGGTCGAGTTCGCAGTTACCATTTCCCTTGACCCCACTGAAACAGAGCTTAAAGGAGGCTTGACCGCCACCGCTGACATCATCGTGGAAAAACATGAAAATGTGCTATTAATACCCAACCGGTCTATCAAAGGTTCTCCGGGAGACTACTGGGTGGAAGTGGTGATAGATGAGAAGAAAGTAACAACCGAAAAAAGACCGGTTGTTCTAGGCGCTCAGAACGACCAGCTCAGCGAGGTAATCTCTGGACTCAGCGAAGGGGAAAAGGTTATTGTCGAGGCAACCCGTGGTCGAGTGCCTACATCCCCCTGAGAACAGCCAGCGGTCCACATGATACAGACTTGCTTTATTACCTGTGACAGCAATGATTGACCTGGAAAACATAGTAAAAATCTATAAGCTAGGTGATGTCCAAGTTACTGCTCTGAATGGAGTAACCTGTCGCATCGAGACAGGAGAGATGGTCTCCATCATGGGACCATCAGGCTCAGGAAAATCTACCTTGATGAATCTCATCGGCTGTCTGGACAGACCAACTTCAGGAAAATACGAACTAGATGGAATAGACGTCAGCCGTTTGAAGGATGACCAACTGGCTGACATAAGGAATAAGAAGATAGGCTTCGTTTTTCAATCTTTCAACTTATTACCGCGAGTCACGGCTGTGGCTAATGTCGAATTACCCCTAGTCTACAGTGGCGTCGGCAACAAACACCAGCGTGCTTTTGAAGCTCTAGAATCAGTGGGCATGGCCAATCGTGCTCACCATCGCCCTACTGAGATTTCCGGTGGCGAGCAGCAGCGGGTAGCCATCGCCCGAGCTTTGGTTAACAAACCCTCCCTAATTCTCGGCGACGAACCTACCGGCAACCTGGATACCGAAACGAGCAAAGGCATTATGCTCCTTCTGCAGCAATTGAACAGCCAAGGTATCACTATTGTCCTTGTTACTCACGAGGAGGACATTGCTGCCTACACACGACGCACGATTTATCTTAGAGATGGTAAAATTGTTAGTGAGAGGAAAAGATGAACCTCTGGGAGAGCATTATCAGTTCATGGCAAGTCCTATACAATAACAAGATGCGGTCCGGCCTGACCATTCTTGGCATCGTAATCGGAGTCTGGGCTGTCGTTTTCCTGGTATCGTTCGGCAGAGGACATGAAGCTAACATCACTGCCATCTTCGAGAGCATGGGGGCCAATGCCATTTACATCACCAGCGCAAGTACTATGACACAAGGAATGTCAGGAGCTACAGGAAGCTTGACTGTCGAGGATGCCGAAGCTATAGCTAACCCTAACCGAGCACCATCAGTAGGCTTGGCTTCTCCCATTTCAGAAAAATTGGCCAAGGTAGTCTATGGCAATGAAAACACTACCGTTAACATCATGGGTGCTACGCCCGAGATTACACAAATTATCAGCTATCCCGTAGCCGAAGGGGAATTCATCTCTGAGGAAGATGTCAAGAGAGGAGCTAATGTCGCTGTACTTGGAAACAAGACAGCCACGGACCTCTTTAACACTGAAGACCCCGTAGGTAAAATCGTCCGCATAAGCGGAACCCAGTTCGAGGTCATAGGTGTCTTCGAGAAGAAAGGCGGCTTCATAGGTTCTGCAGATGACTTCATAATGATTCCCATAACGACAATGCAAACAAGGATTTTAGGGGAGACAACTACCCGGGGCCGACCTATCCAGACCATCGCTATCAAAGCAGCGAGCACCGACCAAATAGATGCCGCCAAGGAGCAGGTTACTTCTATCCTGCGGCAGCGCCACCATATCAGAGCAAATGAAGATGATGACTTCACTGTCATCGATATGCAGGAAATCCTTAACCGGATGCGTCAGGTGCTCGGCATCATGCAGGTATTCTTAGGCAGTGTTGGTGCTATTTCACTTATTGTCGGCGGCATCGGTATCATGAACATAATGCTGGTCTCGGTAACCGAGCGCACAAGAGAAATCGGCATCCGAAAGGCTGTCGGTGCCAAACGCCGGGATATTCTACGTCAGTTCCTGGTGGAATCAGCTATGCTCAGCCTTTCTGGTGGCATCATAGGTTTGACTCTAGCTGTGATAGCGACTCGTCTTGTTACCGGTGTCCAACTGGGGCCGTATCCTGTCAAGGCTCCCATGTCGCTTGATGTCGTGATAATTGCCATCACGGTAGCAATTGGAGTCGGGCTTGCCTCTGGCATTTACCCTGCCTACAGAGCTGCCAGACTTGACCCAATAGAGTCCCTACGTCACGAATAGCGCCTTCGTTCAACCGACGCTATAAAAAATATAGATCATTAACCCCGCCATCAATGTCAGTAGGAGAAGGTTAATGTTAAAACTGCCATCAAGACAAAGCACCAAAGAAGCTAACGATGGGGAGGGAAACCACCCTGCCGAACACCTTATCAGTCTCAGTAACATTATCAAGGCGTACAAGACCGAAGCTGGTGACTTCATCGCCCTGCGCGATGTAAATCTGACAATCGGCAACGGCGAGTTCGTCGCTGTGATTGGCAAGTCAGGAAGCGGCAAATCTACTCTGATAAACATGATTGCCGGCATTGACCGCCCTACCGCAGGCGAGGTTTACATTGCAGGCACATCGATACGCAGCTTAAACGAAAGCAAAATGGCAAAGCTGCGAGGGCACAGTCTTGGTATAGTCTTTCAGTTCTTTCAACTCCTGCCACTACTCACAGCAGCTGAAAACATCATGCTCCCAATGGACTTCTGCAATATCTACTCCAGACAAGAACGCCGAAAACGAGCAATCCACTTGCTCGACCTGGTAGGCCTTGCCAGGCATGCCGATAAACTGCCCTCAATGCTCTCCGGCGGTGAACAGCAACGGGTGGCCATAGCTCGAGCACTCGCCAACGACCCCCCGATTATTCTGGCTGACGAACCAACTGGCAACCTTGACTCGAAAACTTCAGAGGTTGTGTTTCAGGTATTCGAGGAACTTGTGACAAGCGGCAAAACGATTCTCATGGTGACACACGACAACGACCTGGCAAAAAGAGCCAAACGCACAATCCACATCGCCGATGGTGAGATTTTCGAGGATTACCTGGCAAGAGCATTCCCATTACTGACACAAAAACAGCTTATCTGGGCAACATCGAGAATGGAGTTCCATAGATACCCAGCCGGCTCCATTATCGTGCGCAAGGGTGAGCCAGCAGACAAATTCTATCTGGTCATCGAAGGCCGCGCTGAAGTTGTCCTGGCTTCAGAAGATGGTCAGGATTTCATAGCAGCGCATATCGAGAGCGGTCAGCATTTCGGAGAAATTGAGTTGCTTCGCGGCGGGAATAACATCGCCACCATCCATGCACCTATCGACCATGATATTGAGGTGGCAACTCTCGACAGCGACAGCTTCAACAGGCTCATCACCGAATCGGAGCCAACCAGGCAAGAGATATGCGCGGTAGCAGAGCAACGGCTCAAAGAAAACGCGGAGAACAACAGGCAAGATAATAATGCGTAACCCACGTTGGCGCAAAGTGCTCCGCGATTTGTGGAAGAACAAGACCAGAACCATACTGGTCGTGTTTGCTATAGCCGTCGGCATCTTTGCCTTCAGCAGCGTTTTCACCAGCCGGGAAGTCATTTTAGCCGAGATGGGCACCCAGTACCGCTCGATCAACCCATCCACCATCTCCCTAGGTGTCTCATCCTTTGACGACAGCCTTGTGAGATGGGCAAGTCATCAAGAAAATATCAGTGATTCACAGGGACAATCAGTACGCCTTGCCAGACTGGTACAGGGAAATAAGACGTACAGCCTCGACCTCTATGCCTTTGACGACTATGAAGATATGCGAGTCAACCGTATCAGCGTCGAGTCAGGAACATTACCACCAAAGAAACGAGAGATTTTCTTTGAGCGCTCCGCAATTCCACTGACGGGTTTCCATGTAGGCGATAATGTTGTCATCGAGATGCCCAACGGACAGCGGTACACACTTAAGGTCGCCGGTACCGTCCATGACCTGAAGGCCATCCCGTCAAACCTGTGGCCAGACATCAGCGCATACGTTTCCCTTGAGACAATGGAATGGCTTGGTTTCTCATATTCCTATAACCAGCTTGAGCTGGTTGCCGGAGATGAATTCAATAGCCGTGCCAAGCTCGAGAAGCTCGCAAACGAGATTAAGGAAAAGCTACGTAGCAGGGGGTTTTCCGTCGGGTCTGTCTTAGTCCGTGAGCCAGGTGAACACTGGGCAGAGAACTCCATGGCAAGCCTCGTAGCCATTTTGAGCAGCGTAGGCGTTTTTTCGCTATTTTTGAGTGGCTTCCTGGTGATAAACACCATCACAGGAATACTCGCCCAGCAACGACGCCAGGTCGGTATAATGAAGGCAATTGGCGCCACGGCAGGGCAAATAGTCGGCATCTATATGCTACTCGTGATATGCTTTGGCATTCTGGCGCTGTTCGTAGCCCTGCCTATCGGATCATTTCTCGCCTATGTGTTCACCTCCATCATGGCTCATTTCTTGAACATCGATATCTACCAGTTCCATGTGCCTCGAGAGATTTTCATTCTTGAATTGATGATAGCGCTTATTGTCCCGGTAGTAGCTGCTTTGGTACCCATATTGAATGGAGTACGAGTGAGCGCCTGGGAGACTATCAGCAATTATGGAATCACCACCAAGAGCAGAGAAGGGTGGCTCGGACGTCTGCTGATGCGAGTGCGAGGCCTACCACGCCCGTTGCTGCTTTCTATACGGAACACCTTCCGACGAAGGGGACGGTTATTTATGACCCTGGGCACACTCATCCTGGCAGGAACCCTGTTCATAAGTATCGTGAATGTTCGGGGTTCCATGACAGCGAGACTCTACGATATTCTGAAAATGTATGACTTCGAAATCATGTTGATCCTTGATAGCAGCTATGGCAGCCGTATGGCCGAGCACAGGGCTGAGCAGATACCAAATATAAGCGAGGCCGAAGCACGTGCATACGTGCAGGTGCAGCGCATTAAGCCAGACGGAACCGAGGGAGCAACATTCAGCCTTGCCGGGCTACCTGCGGAGTCGAGTTTTGTCAAACCAACGTTATTATCAGGACGCTGGCTGCAGGAAAAAGACCGCAACGCTATAGTCCTCAGCAACGAACTGGTCCAAGACGAGCCCGATATCAAGTTGGGCGATGAAATCCAGTTAAAGTTCGGCAATGATAAATACAAATGTGAGGTTGTGGGCATCATTTTTACGCCCAACTATACAACAGCATATGCACCCTTCGACTATGTGTCACACATTAACCACAAGTACGGGCAGGCTTCTACGCTGTTCATCAAAACACAACAGCAAGATAGAAGTACTCAACCTGCAATGGTGAGGGTGCTTGAGGACCGCCTGAAAACCGCAGGAATAGGCGTCAGTAAGTCAATCACAATAGATGAAATTATTAAATCCAGCGCTAGCCGGATGGATTTCCTTATCAGGTTCTTATTGTTAATGTCAATTATGGCAGCAGCAATCGGCGGGCTAGGGTTGGCTGGGACAATGAGCCTGAACGTGTTGGAACGGACCCGAGAGATAGGCGTGATGCGTTCTATTGGTGCCTCCAGCCCAATGGTAGGAGGCATTGTTGTTGTCGAGGGGATGCTCATCGGCTTCATTAGCTGGCTACTGGCCATCCCACTCAGTGTACCATTCAGCTACGTATTTAACACCATACTAGGGTACGCCTTTTATCACCGCCCCCTGGATTTCAACTTCTCGTCGACTGGTTTAATCATCTGGCTGATAATCGTTATGTTCATCTCCATCGTAGCCAGCCTCCTCCCCGCTCGCCAAGCAATGACAATGAGCATTCAAGAAACACTGGCATATGAGTAGACTGGAACCTGTAGAAACGCCCCCACCGGCCAGGATAAATTTGTAATCTTGGCATTACTTACCCTGGACTAAGGACAGAAACTCAGCGCGCGTTGCCGCCCGAGTCCGAAAAAGCCCTCTAGTTGCCGAAGTGATAACATTGCTTCCCGGCTTCTTGATGCCACGCATTGTCATACACAAATGCTCTGCTTGAATGATCACAGCAACACCATCTGGCTGCACAGCCTCAAGAATAGCATCAGCAATCTGTGACGTCATCCTCTCCTGTAGCTGAGGACGCTTGGCGAATATCTCTACCACTCGCGCCAACTTGCTTACCCCAACAACTCGCCCCTCTTTACTAGGAATATAACCGACATGAGCCACACCATAAAACGGAAGGAGATGATGCTCACACATAGAGTGAAAGGGAATATCCCTCAAAATCACCATTTCACGATGCCCCACTTCAAAACCTACAGTTAATTCTGCTTTGGCATCCATATCCAACCCGGAAAAAACCTCAGCATACATCTCAGCAATCCGTTGCGGTGTGCCCTGCAGCCCTTCCCTTCGAGGGTCATCGCCAATAGCTTCGATTATAGCCAATACTGCTGTTTCAATCTTAGATAGGTCAACCACTGCTGCCTCCTCTTTGGTTACTATCCGCTAACGTCTTCTATAGGTATCACGGTCAAGCCCAACCTAAAGTTCGTTCAACTATCCTTACGTCGGCAGGCAACTCCGGGAATGGTTCAACAAACTTTGCCGGGAGGCTGGGGTCTTTTAGCCCGGTGCCAGTAATAATGCAGACCACCTTTTTACCTGAAAGCTTCAGCCCTTGCCTAGCCATCTTAATGAGACCAGCCACAGAAGCTGCTGAGGCTGGCTCGCCGAAAACCCCTTCCTTCCTTGCCAAAAGCTTATAGGCAGCCAGAATCTCGTCATCGCTGACGCAGTCAATGACCCCACCTGATTGATCCCGAGCAGCTACTGCCCCTTGCCAGCTAGCCGGATTACCAATTCGAATCGCCGTAGCCAAGGTTTTTGGCCTCTTGACAATTTTGCCCTTAACTATAGG
>Ga0315296_10004524_pt1 | contig 11339 bp, 11 predicted proteins | sample YL17G14_18_MG_FD_203921 | JGI IMG/M metagenome (GOLD analysis project Ga0315296, IMG submission 203921) | Sediment microbial communities from Yellowstone Lake, YNP, Wyoming, USA - YL17G14_18 | ecosystem: Environmental > Aquatic > Freshwater > Lake > Sediment | place: USA: Wyoming | collected...
GCAAATTCGGCTCCATGGTCTGCCTGCACGGTGGCAAGATCACGGACATGCCCATCACCAAGGCGCTGAAGAAACTCAAATACGTGGACACGGAACTGGTCCGAACGGCCGAGATCTTCTACGGCTAAAAGCGCCTACCCGGACAGGAACGCAGATCGAGCGCTCGCAGTCTGGCTTCGCTCGCTGTGCAGGACGGGCTCGGCAACTGGTGTTGCCGGGCCTTTTCCTTTTTTGCCGCGCGCCGGGTCGCTGGCTGGTGCCGCAAGGAACGCCGGGAGATGCGTGGCGGGCATGCGGCAAGAGGCGTCTGTGGCCCTGGCTGGAGGCGCGCAGGGGAGTGGACCGGGAAGCCTTATCGGTCGGCGGAGAGGGTAGTGGAACGTACGCCATGGCGCATGATGGCCGTGAGGTCCGTGGCCAGCGGCGCGAGGTTTGAATGGGGCAGACAGAGCAAGAGAGCCCGGAAAGCCAGGAGGGTTTCTTTGCTGACGAGGTCAAAGTCGTGAAAGTAGAAGTCCAGGCGGTCCCAGAGTTCCGGGGGCCGGTCCCCGGTCCGATCGGCATAGCGGTAGGCCCGCCGGAACTCCGCGCTCAGCATCTCGGCTGCCCGCCGCAGCATGCGGAGGTGGAGCTGAAACCGCAATTTCGGGCGGAAGACCAACTGGTCCAGGAGCTCGTGCGTGCGCACATAATCAACCATTACGCGTGATTTGAAATTGTGCGCGGCCACGCTGCGGACGGGAAACACCGCGCGGGCCCCAGGCAGGTGTCGGCCCATCGCGCTGCACAGGAGCGCAAGGATCTCTGCCAGGCGGTCCCACTCGGAGACCGCCAAGCGTACCATGCGCCAGGCCATTTCGGGCTGACCGGCGTCGCGCTCCTCGATCGCGTCGTTGAGGGAAATGCCGAGGATCGCCGCCTGAGTCTCTATTTCCTGGGCGGCCGGTTGGAAGATGGGCTCACGCTCCGCCCCCAGCGGTGCAAGTCCTCCCGGACGCACCAGCGCTGGCCGGCCCAGACGCAGGATCCACCGGAGCAGGACGCCGATTAAGAAGAGCAGCAAAACCCCGAGGGCCCACTTCATCGCTTCGCTACTATAGGATATTCATGTCGGTTATTCAAGACGGAAAGTTGATGGCATTCAACGTTATCCAACAAGTGATGAACGACTTCATAATGGTGGCGTGCCCCTCGCACCGGACTGACCTGCCGCCAGGAGCCTCGGAGGCGCCACCCGAGCGTTCTCCGCTGGGGGGCCGGCGCTTCGCGGGTCGAGCCGGCCTCGATTACCTGCCGATTTAGGTTTTGTCAAACGCCGCGGAACGTGTTATTCTGGAAATGGATAAAAAGGGAAAAGTTGTGAGAAGCGAGGAGATTGGCGGATGCCATTAACGCCAGAGACGAAGGGGATCTTGATTGAGCGTTTCAAGGTCAACCCCAAGGACACCGGCTCGTCTCAAGTACAAATTGCCCTCTTGAGCGAGCGCATTTCCTCCCTCAATGAGCACTTTCGGCTGCACCGCAAAGACCATGCCTCCCGACGGGGCCTGCTCATCATGGTAGGGAAACGGCGACGCTTGCTTGAGTATCTGAAAGGACGAGATCCGGAACGTTACCGTCAGGTCATCGAGAAGTTGGGCATCCGCAAGTAGCCCGGTTGTGACTCAGCAGTCTGGAGATCTTGGCTCTGACAATCCAGGACGTTTGAGCGACCCTTTGCGCGTCTCACGGGGGCTGTTTTTTCGTAGGCGCGCAATTCCGGCCCAGCCAGGGCTTCTGCACGCGGCCGATTTCTCACCCGAACCGCAACTTCCCCTTCCATTCCCAATGACGGAATTATCCGCCGCGCCCTTGCGGCTGCGGCGCCCCGGCGTAACGCGAGCGCCGGCAAGCGGACATGGCCGCTGCGTAAGCGCGCCTGCCGCCCGCTGAATGGAGGAACTACCTTGCAGCAGATCAGCATTCCCTTAGGTGCCAGTACCCTGACCATCGAGTGTGGCAAGCTTGCCAAGCAGGCCAACGGCTCGGCCTACGTCCGCTACGGCGACACGGTGGTTCTGGCCACGGCTTGTTCCACGGGGCCCCGCGAAGCGACGGACTTTCTCCCTTTAACAGTGGACTACCGCGAGTACAACTACGCCGCCGGAAAGATCCCCGGCGGCTTTTTCAAGCGTGAGGGGCGTCCGACGGAGAAGGAAATCCTCACCAGCCGATTGATTGACCGGCCCACCCGGCCCATGTTCCCCGAAGGCTTCTATGAGGAAACGCAGGTGATCGCCATGGTGCTTTCGGCGGACTCGGATAACAACCCTGACGTGATCGGGGTGGTAGCCGGAGCGGCGGCCCTATACCTCTCCGACATCCCGTTCCATACGCCCGTAGGCGCTGTCCGCGTGGGATTGGTGGACGGACGGCTGATCACCAACCCCACCTACGCGGAGGCCAAAGCCGGCCTGCTGAATCTGGTGGTGGCGGGGAGCGAAGACGCCATTGTCATGGTGGAGGCGTCGGCCCGGGAGGTCTCCGAGGCGACCCTCAGCGACGCCCTCCAGTACGGGCACGAACAAATTCGCAAGATTGTTGCCGCGCAGAAAGAACTGTTTGCCAAGCTGGGCATTCAGAAGCGGGAGTTCACGCCTCCGGCTCGTGACCAGGCGCTCTATCAGGAGATTCGCCAACGCGTCTCGGAACCGCTGCGCGAGGCCATGGACACCTCGAAGCACGTGAAGCAGACCAGCCATCGCAAGATTGCCGCCCTGCGGGAAGAGTTGGTGGAGAGCTATCCGGACGAGGACGAAGCGAAGCGCCGCCAGGTGGCCCAGTACTTTGACGCCGTGGAGGAAAGGCTCTTCCGCGACGACATCCTCGTCGAACATCGGCGTCAGGACCGGCGAGCTTTTGACCAAGTGCGAGAAATCACGTGCGAAGTGGGCATGCTGCCGCGCACCCACGGCTCCGCCCTGTTCACGCGCGGCGAAACTCAGGCGCTGGTTACAGTCACGCTCGGCACGGGCGAAGACCAGCAGCGCCTGGACGTGCTCGAGGGGGAAGCGTTCAAGCGCTTCATGCTGCACTACAACTTCCCGCCCTTCAGCGTGGGCGAGGTGAAGTTCCTGCGCGGCCCGGGACGGCGCGAAATCGGGCACGGGGCGCTGGCCGAGCGCGCTCTCCTCTCCATCGTTCCCGCGGAGGAGATTTTCCCCTACACCGTCCGCATTGTCTCCGACATCCTGGAGTCGAACGGGTCTTCCTCCATGGCCACGGTGTGCGGCGGGTGCCTGGCGCTCATGGATGCCGGCGCGCCCATCAAGGCCCCGGTGGCGGGAATTGCCATGGGTCTGGTGAAGGAAGGCGAGAAATACGCCATCCTCACCGACATCGCGGGCGCCGAAGACCATTATGGCGATATGGACTTCAAGGTGGCGGGAACTAAGGACGGCATCACCGCCTTGCAGATGGACATCAAGATTGGCGGGGTCACGCCGCAGATTATGACCGAAGCCCTGGAACGGGCGAAAACAGCGCGCCTGCACGTGCTGGACAAGATGCTGGAAACGCTGCCCGAAGCGCGCACCAGTATTTCGGCCAACGCCCCCCGCATCTATACACTGCACATCAATCGTCAGAAGATTGGCGAGCTGATCGGACCCGGCGGCAAGGTCATCCGCGGGATCGTCGAGCAAACAGGCGCCAAGATTGACGTGGAGGACGACGGCAAGGTTAGCGTGGCGGCCGTCGATGAAGCGGCGGCGGATAAGGCCCTGAAGATGATCCGGGATTTGATGGCCGAGGCGGAAATCGGCAAGACCTACCTGGGCAAAGTCGTGCGCCTGGCGGACTTCGGCGCCTTCGTCGAAATCTTCCCCGGCACCGACGGCCTGCTCCATATCAGCGAGGTGGCCGAGCACCGCATCCGCGACATCCGCGACGAGCTCAAGGAAGGCGACCAACTGCTGGTGAAGGTCATCTCGATTGACGGCAACAAGGTTCGCCTCAGCCGCAAGGCCGTGCTCCGCGACCAGCGGCTGAAGACCGACGCCAAACACGAGCAGCACCCAACGGAATAGACGCGTGTTGCAACGGCGGGCCTGGCAGTCAGGCCCACCGCTCCCGCCCATTCGAACTGGCGCCCGGAAAGGCGGCGCGCCGCGTTAGTATCCCCGTTTCTTATCCACGACGTTCAGCAAGGGCAAGCCGTTGACGTAGCGGCGCACGTTCTCGGTGAACAGGGCCATCTGGCGCTCGAGTGTGCGTGGTGTGTGGCCTGAGGTGTGACAGGTGATGATGACGTTCCCGGCGCTCCAGAGCGGGTCGTCAGCGGGCAGCGGTTCTTCGTAGGCGACGTCGAGGCCCGCCCCGGCGATCCAGCCTTCCTTCAGCGCGCGCACCAGCGCAGGTGTATCCACCAGCTTCCCGCGCGAGACGTTGATGAAGTAGGCGCTGCGCTTCATGGCGCGAAAGATGGACTCGTTGAACATGCCTTCGCTCGCGGGCGTGTGGGGCGCGGCGCTCACCAGCACATCCACTTCCGGGACCATCCGCGGCAGACACTCCACGGAATGCAGTTCGGCGACAAAAGCAGGTTTGGGCAGCGGTTTGGGATCCACGGCGTAGATCTTCATGCCGAAGCCGTAATGCGCGCGGTAAGCGGTTTCGGTGCCAATGCCGCCCAGGCCGACGATGCCCATGGTCCATCCGCTGATGTCGGTCAGGCCATCGAGCTGCTTCCAGACGTGTTCACGCGTTTGCATCGCGTAGCGATTGATGCCGTGGGCGAGCGCCAGCAGGAGCCCCATCACGGTTTCGGAGATGGCGGGTGCATAGACGCGCGCCATGTTGGTCAGGACGACAGGGCTCTCCACCAGTTCCGGCCACAGAATGCCTTCCACTCCTGCTGCTGCGTACTGGATCCATTTCAGTTGCCGGGCAACTTTCAGGTCGTCGCGCGAGAAGTCACCATAGATGACATGCGCGTCAGCCAGCTCGCGGCGGAACTCGCTCTCGGAGGCGCACTGCCGGAGGTCGAGGCCGGCAGCAAGGCTCCGGACCTTTTCCCGATAGTCTTCCGGGATTTGCTCCTGCGTGACGATCTTCACGTGGCTGGCGGCCGCTCCCTTGCCCGGTTCGGCGATGGGATACGACTCGACGGTGACCGGCTCCGGTGCGCCGGGGACATGCTCCGGGCTGGCGTCGAGAATTCCGGGGACGGAAACGACGGCGGCGGTGGACCCTGCCGCCACGTTCTGCAGAAACCTGCGGCGCGAGACACTCTCTTGGGGCATGACAAACCTCCAGTTGGAAAAGGATAAGCAGTCTAACATGTGCCGGAAGGGCGGCCAATCATCGCCGTACAGCGTGTGGTTGTCGCAAACACGCTCGACCCGTGCTAGGATGCTGGCTCCGGGAGAATTCCGAGGCGCTGCTTTCGGCGCAAGCCGAGGCACATGAATGCTTCCGCTGAGGAGGGCGATTGCCTATGCACCTCTACATGGTGGAAAAGCTGGTGGACGATATCATGCTGCTGGATCTGCGGGGGCGGATCACGCTGGGTGAGGAAACCGAAGCCTTGCGAGGACGAATCCGGCAGCTTGTGGAGGCCGGGTACACGCGGATTATTCTCAACTTGGCGGACGTGAACTACATCGACAGCGTGGGGCTGTCCACCCTGGTGGCAAGCTACACCTCGGCGCGCAAGCGAGGGGGAAATGTGAAGCTCCTGCACCTCACCACGCGCGTGCACGACTTGTTGCAGATCACCCGCCTCAGCACGGTCTTTGAAATCTTTGACGATCCGGAGGAAGCGCAGCGATCTTTTGGGTCCCCGCCGGCACCTTAATCCGGGACACGGGTCCCGGGCGATCCTGCGGGGCGAGGGCCGGTGCAGTTTCCGGGCACCCCACGAGCCCTTTGACAAACCAATTCGGTATTGGTAGAGTGTCGCCATTAGCGTAAGAGAGGTTTCTTCGCCGGCCGTCCTGCTTAGGTTTTCGACCTGCCTAGAACGCGCTCCCTTTTACGCACATTGAGGTTTCTTATGCAGGGTACAATCAAGCGAGTCATTCGCGACCGGGGGTTTGGTTTCATCCGCGCCGCGGATGGGCAAGAGATTTTTTTCCATCGCAGCAGCCTCCAGGACCTCAACTTCGACGGTCTGAGAGAAGGCGAGAACGTCGAGTTTGATATGGAGCGAGGGGAAAAGGGTCCACGGGCTGTGAGTGTGCGTCCGGGTAAGCCGGAAGCGTAGCGGTCATTCGAGTCCCCCCTAACGACGCCCTCCTTTCCAGCTTGCGCGGGCCCGCGCCACACGACGGCCTGGAAAGCGAAGACCGGTGTCTGCTCCCGTGCCCGTGTGTGGCGCAGGTGTCCTCTCCCTGCCTCCTCGGCGCCAGAGGCTTCGCCGGCGAGCCCCGCTACAGGCGCCGGTCCGCGAGTCATACTGCCGACCAGTGAGCAGTGCTGACGTGTCAAGGGCCTTCCGGTGGACCGTCTGCGAATGAGCAGGGCAGAGCTGAAACACTCTGCGCGGTGAACCCAGGGGGCGGCAATGGTGGTCGCCCGCACATGACGGTAAGTGGGCAGCCGTCACGGGTGTTCCAATTGCTTTCGCAGCTCTTCCGTGAATCTGGGCTCAGGTCCGCAGGATGCTTTTGCGCGGCGAAAAGACTGGCCGGACTTACCCGCAGGACTGGCAGGCGTGGAGGGACTCGAACCCCCGACCCTCGGATTAGAAATCGGAGATTCACTGTATGAGGCCGTTGATTTGGTTGCCTTTAGCTCGACGGCTAGACATAAAACGGTCGCATTTACCCCCAGTTTTGCACCCAAGTTGAACCTAAGTCATGCCACGCCCGGTCGTTGCGCAGGCTGGCGCAGAGCGCAGCTCTGCGCTTCAGTGTCCTATATTAGCGCTGGTCATGCCAACCTCCAAACGCCATTATGCGCCCGGAGACCTGCAATTCCTCACCAGCAGCACTTATCGCCGCGCCCAGCTTTTCGAGAGTGATCGGTTCCGTCTGTGGGCCGCAGAGCTGCGCTCTGCGCCAGCCCGCGCATTGCCGCAGCTTTGGAGTGCGGGAGCTTGCTCCCGCTTTGTAAAGGCGGCGCCAACGCGCCGCACTCCAAAGCGCCAAGTGGCGCACACATTGCGTTCTCGGCGATGTGTGCGGTCAACCAACCTTCGTCATAGTCTGCGTGGCGTTTGGGCGACACGAGATCGCGTCACGCGGGATGATGGCGGCCCGTTAACTACTCCGTCATCTGGAAGGGGTATACAACTTTCGCGGGGGAAAGGCAAGGGCCGTGAACAAGTAACGCAAGATTCGTTTTTCAATCTTGCGGATTTTCCCTGGGAAGAGCTTCGAAGAACCGCAACTTCGGAAAACGGAAGTTGCGTTACCGGGCAGAGGCCGCAAGCGTACCACCCCCTCACCGGGCACGCCGGGAAAGACCCCTCACCCGCCCTCCTGCGTCGGGCACCCTCTCCCCTCGGAGAGGGCAGGACGGGAGCGGAGAGAATTGAGTGATTGAGTGATCAGGGGATTGAGTCATTGAGTGATTGAGCCATTGGCGGAATGGCTGATGGCTGACCACTAGCGAGTGACGGGTGACGAGCGGGGAAGATTAGGGGCATTGTGTCTGAAACAAGGGGGCCGGAAATGTGCGCAAAAGGGGCGATTTCGGGGGGTTTGGGCGGGAAAAGGGTGGTCAGAAGGGCGTATTTAGGGCTCCGGAAGCCGGAAAAAAGGCGCTTTTTTGCGCACCGGAGGGCTGGATGGTTATCGCAGGGGGGTTTTCGGGCCAGAATCGGACATTATGTCAACGCCAGCGCCCGGCCCAAATCCACCCCGGGGGACGATGCTACGGGTGAGAAAGCTGAGAGTCCGTACCTATGAGTCCTGGCGAACCTCCGCGCGGGAGCGGGCGATGGTCAACAGGTCGAGCAACTTGAAGTAGTCGAAGCCGAGCATGTCCAGGAGACGCGGCGGCTTACGCTCGGCATCCTCCAGAGCGAGCCAGCGGTTGAACTGAAGCTGCGCCTGGCGAACCGTTGCCTCGATGCTGGAAATGCCGTGGGCGTCCAGAGCCATATCGTCCGCCTCGGTGACGAAGGCGATCTGGTTCTTGAGGTCGGCGAGGCGGTTGTTGACCGGCGTGGCGGAGAGCATGAGGACGCGGGTCTTGACGCCCTCCTTGATAATGCGCCGCATGAGGCGGTCGTAACGGGTCTCGCGGTCATTGTGCGTGGCCTTGTTACGAAAGTTGTGGGATTCGTCGATGACCACGAGGTCGTAGTTGCCCCAATTGACGTGGGCGAGATCGATGTCGCCGGAAGCCCCGCCGTCGCGGGAGAGATCGGTGTGGTTGAGCACGTCGTAATTGAAGCGGTCGGAGGCGAGAAAGTTGCGCCGGTCGTTGGCCTTGTAGAGTGTCCAATTGTCGCGGAGTCGCTTGGGCACCAGTACCAGCACGCGGGTGTTCCGAAGCTCATAGTATTTAATGATGGCGAGAGCCTCGAAGGTTTTGCCGAGTCCGACGCTGTCGGCAATGATGCAGCCGCCCAGACGCTCCAGCTTGTCGATGGCCCCGACGACGCCGTCCCACTGGAACTTGAAGAGCTTCTTCCAGACGGTGGTGATACGGATGCCCGTGGCGGATTTGACGATACGCTCTTCGTCCAGTTCGTCGCCGAGGTCTTTGAAAATGTGGAAGAGGGTCAGGTAATAGATGAGCGACGGGGCTTTCGGATCGGCGAGTTCCTGAAGACGGGAGAGGAATGCGGCTTTCTGCTGATCGGAGGCTGGCAGAGTATTCCAGAGGCGCGTGAACCAAGAGCCAAGGATGGCGGATTCCTCGGGTTTCTCGGAACACTGGATCAGACTGAATTGATTGCCGGGAGTGACGCCCAAACCCTCCGTTGTGAAAGCACAGTTGCCGGTGATGACACGATGAAGCTCTGAATCCGGTTTGCCAGCGATGAGGATGGATTGCGGCAGCAAGGCCGGAGCACCGCGCAACTCCACCTTCTTTTTAATCCAAGCGGCACATTCGCGGGCGAGCCAGCGGACTTGGAGGCGGTTGCGAAAGACGCGGTCAGCATCGGTGCCGGTGAAGCCGAGGTCACAGCCATTCGCCGCCGGGAGCACCACGCGGCAGGCGTCAAGCTTCTCCAAATGCTCACGCAGCCCTGCGAAAGCGAATAGGGAAAAAGACGGGGAGGCCAAATCGAGGGATGACTGCGGCGGCAGGCTCTGTCGCAGCTCGTCAATTACCCGGTCGCTGCCGGCGTTATTGATAAGTCTCATGGGTGACCTTACGGAGAACTTCTTGCCATTCAGAAGTCATCGAGTACCCGCCTTTCGCATCGTAAAGTGGGATGGATTTTATCACTGAGAATCCTTTGTCGAATGGAAACCTAGCGGGAATCCTTATTGAAAACCGTGTGGCGTGGCTGCCGGCAACGACGTTTTGAATACTGTAAGTTAACAGTACCGCCGAGACGAACTTAAGTTCGGGGGAGGGTTCGGCTTACGGAATAGTCCAAGCATTGATTGATGGTCACAACTAGGCCATGTCCTCGTTGGACGAGTTCCCCACCTCAGAACGTCACACTGCGAATCACGAGCTCACATCATCACTTCTGACTCGAAATGGTCAATCTGGTTTCGCGCCCGAACGTGCTGTAAGCATCGTGGCTCATATTGGAGATGTCGGGCGGGTCCTCAAATCACACTCCGGACAAACTTCACTTTCTGCTGTTGCATGTCGACTTCTGTAGTTTGCCACCCGGCGGCAAGCCAAGCCGTCGCTTGAACATGTGTGGCGTCATTCGCCCACCACGGCCGGAAAACTCGTGCAGACATTGGGAGTCGCGCTACAAGCAAATGCTCAACCTGAACGAAGCTGAGGGTAAGTGAGTTCTCTGTCGGGGGTCGAGAAGCCAAATACAAGGTGAGGGGAAGGTACTTCTTGCTCCGTGTGAGGAGTCTTTCGACAGTATCCGTATGCAGGGGCTGAGGTAACTCTCTGACGCTAGGCGCGGAAGCCTGCACGTCCAGGTCGATCATAGGCAACTCTGAGGGCTCGGATGATCTGGCAACGCGCAGAGAAGGGGGTTCTAATAAGATAAGTAGCGGGTACTTTCCAAACAGTTCAGTTCGCTCCTTCGACATTCTCGAAGCAAGACGGTAGGCTTCATCGTGCCCACCGACGAACTCCAAGACCGGAGGAGTGTCTCCGGAAAGGATGATGCGGAGGCTGTCGCTCACACGCACAGATTTAAGGCCCTCGGTCCCGCGCAGATCCTCCAAGCCCAATCCAGGATTGTTGGGATTCCTTGCGAGTATATCCAGTGTCTTCCAAACCCTGCGGGTCTCCGCGGCCGAGAGCCTTATTACCGCTCGGACAAACGCGGCCGTGAGAATGAACCGGCAAATCCTGGGAAGCTCTTCCGGCATGGCTTTGCTGCTGAGAATACCTCGGGGTGGGAAGACAATCAAGCCACTCAGGCGCGAGAAGTGTGATGTCCCAAAAGTCATCCTTTGGCACAGCTAAAACAAACGGGCGGCCGCTATGAAGAATGAAATAGATACGCGCGCACTTTGCGCAACCCTTTGACACAGCCGAAACATGGGATGCCTGGAACCTCCCACGACCAACTGGCTGCGCAGTGGATGGCGACCAGAGGATTTCTCAAAGGTAGGGCGTTCCACGGGCGCAATTCTGGTCATTTGGTGGGAAGAACTGTCCACGACCGTAATCCAATAATCCGGTTCAAAGACGCCAGTTTCCGGGAAGCCGACTTTTCATTCCGAATCCGATCGCGACGCAATCGATCACGTGAGAATCATTGGTAGGACGGGGATTTCGCAACAGCTATCCGAGCGGCAGCACGTTTCGGTATGCAAGTTACACAACCAAGCGGATCGCTTCCGAGTGCGCCGTGATCCAGGCACAATCGGCAAAGGTGACAGGGCACACCACATCTACGGCTCACCGACTACACGCCCAAATGGCTTCAGCGATCGATCCACGCTCAGATCGTGTACCGCACAATCTAGCGCGGGTTGGGAGATGAACCAGGGCAAAAACTATACCTTAACCAACTTCACTCCACGGTCTCATTTTCGCTGAAGTCGGACAGCATCACATGCCCGGCGAGGACCGTCTGATGGAAGTGCATGCGGCGCACGAGGTCACGGAAGCGCGGGGCGCCGCGCAGGTTGTTAGCTACGGGTTCTGCCGATCGAGGTTTATGCCCCTGTTGCAGCTAGAACATCCACGATAAATCCAGTCTGGCTAGGCGAATGCTTTCCTCATCACTTCTAGGCTCTTGGGGACGG
>Ga0315296_10004525_pt1 | contig 11339 bp, 9 predicted proteins | sample YL17G14_18_MG_FD_203921 | JGI IMG/M metagenome (GOLD analysis project Ga0315296, IMG submission 203921) | Sediment microbial communities from Yellowstone Lake, YNP, Wyoming, USA - YL17G14_18 | ecosystem: Environmental > Aquatic > Freshwater > Lake > Sediment | place: USA: Wyoming | collected...
CATGTCCCCGGAGGCCGTCGGAGCCTTCCTGCGCTATGTCTGGCCGGGAAACGTCAGCGAGCTGATGAACGTCATCGAGCGGTTCGTCATCATGGTCCCCGAAGACGTCATCACCGGCTCCCACCTCACCCTCCTCGTCGAGACGCGCGAGCTCGAATACCTCTCCGGCTTCTTTGAAGGCCGGGAGGGCCGGACGCTGGAAAAGGCCAAAGAGCAGTTCGAAAGACGGTACATCCACGGCGTCCTAATGAGGAACGGCTGGGACATCCCCCAGTCTGCCTCCGACCTCAAGGTCGAAGAAAGCCATCTCCGGGAAAAGATCAAGGCGTTGAACATCACCTTCGTATCCTGAGCATCCATCCATGCCCCTCGATCAGACCGAGGCCATCGTCCTGCGCAGCTTTAACATCGGCGACCAGGACAAGGTGGTCGTCTTCTTCTCCCGGGACAAAGGTCTGCTCCGCGGCGTCGCCAAGGGGGCGCGGAAGTTCGGCAACCGGTTCGGGAGCAGCCTCGAACCCATGTCGCTGGTCAAGGTCTTCTACTATGAGAAGGAGCGCAAGGACCTGGTGACGGTGAGCCAGGCCGACCTCATCGAGTCCTTCTTCGAGGTGCACGGGGATTTCCGGAGCGCTTGCACCCTGAGCTATTTTGCCGAGTTGGTCGAGGAGTTCTTCCCCTCGCGGGCCAAGGAGGACCTCGTCTTCCGGCTCCTCTTCTCCGTCCTGCAGGCCATCAAGGAAAAGGGGGACCTGGGGATTCTGAGCCGGTATTTCGAGGTCTGGTTCCTCCAGATCAACGGGCTCCTGCCCGATTTCCGACGCTGCCGGAAGTGCCGCAAGCGCCTGACCGGGGGAGGCTGGCTGTCTCCTCGGATGGACGGTGTCTACTGCGAGGTCTGCGCGCCGCTAAAAAAGGAACCGGTCCCCCCTGAATTCGCCCCCTTCCTCGATTGGGCCCGAAAAAACGCTCCTTCAATAGAGGGCGGCCCATCCTGTTCGGCCAGCCAGCTGGAGGCCATCGGCAGAACCCTCCAGAGCATCATTGTCTATCATCTCGAACGGGAGCCGAAAAGCCTTCACTTCCTCAAATAGAGGACGAGGATTACGGCCCCGATCCAGAGCACGATGTTGAGGAGCATCGGCTTGTCCTGGATAATGATCTCCTCCGGGCTCCCTCCCTTGCCTTTGAGATGGACCAGGTAGAGGTAGCGGAAGATTCCGTAGAGGACGAAGGGGGCCGTCCAGACGAGGTGGGAATTACCGAACTTGTCTACGGTCTCCTGAGAGATCGTATAAAGGCAGTAGGCGATCAAAGTCGAGGCAGTGACGACGGCGATCATCTGGTCGAGCAGGTAGGCGCTGTACTCTTTGAGGATGGGCCGGTGCTCAATCGCCTTATCTTCGAGAAGAATGAGTTCATGTCGTCTCTTCCCCATGGACAGGAGCAGCGCCAGGAGCGTCGTGCAGATGAGCAGCCACGAGGAGATGGGCACCGCGATGACCAGGCCGCCCGCCACTACCCGGATGACGAACCCGGCGGCGATGACGAAGATATCGAGGATGACGACCTGCTTCAGCTTGAGCGAATAGGCCACCTGGAGGAAGAGATAGACGACGACGGCTATGAAGAAACTTCGCTGCAGAAAGAAGGCCGCCGTCAGGCCGGCCGCGGCCAGCACCATGGAGAGGACCAGCGCCTCGGACGGACGGATCTCGCCCTTGGCGATCGGCCGCTGCGATTTCTTGGGATGGGCCCGGTCCTCCTCGCGGTCGCGGAGGTCATTAAAGATGTAGAACGCCCCGGAAATCACGCAGAAAGAGAGAAAGGCCCCTGCGGTTCTAAGCAGGAGAGGGACGGAAAAGAACTTCTGGGCGAAAATGAGAGCGGCAAAGACGAACAGGTTCTTGGTCCACTGGGCCGGCCTCATGGACTTGACGACGGCTCGGGCGGTCATGGCGGTTTCGGGTTATTGTATTAAAAAATACATGGGATGGCAACATCTCTCTCCGGCCGAGGGCCATTACATTTCTCTCCGATTTTGATAAAATAGAAGACCCTCTGCACAGGACCGCAGATCCTATGACGCTCCAGGGCAACGAAGAGACGAACTACCGGAAGCTGACCTCCCGGAACACGCTCCTCACCATCATCCTTTTCGTCAGCCCCATCCTGCTCCTCTACCTGGCCGTCAACTACGAGGCCTCGGCCTTGATAAAGGGACAGATCTACGACCGGCTGGCCGAAACCGTCGCCGAGAACACGAAGACGATCGCCATCTTCCTCCAGGACCGCGAGACGGACCTGCGTTCGTTCTCGCATTTCGACGTTGAGCGCATCGCGGACGTCCCGCCCCTCGCTCCGGTTCTGACATCCCGCTTAGCCGCCAAGAAATGGCACGATTTCATCCTCATCACCGACCTCGAGGGCAACATTGTCGTCTCCCTCAACAGGGATGTCTCCGGGTCGGTGGCCGATCAGGAGTACTTTCGGGCCGCCCTGGACGGCCGGTTCTTCAACTCGGGGATCTTCCATTCCGAAAAGCTGGGCGCGAGCGTCATGATCCTCTCCCATCCCCTGCTCAACCGAAGTAGCCGGACCATCGGCACCCTGGCGGCCGGGCTTAACCTCGAGAGCTATTACAATCTGCTCTTCGACCTGCGCATCGGAGAGACGAGCGAACTCTTCCTGACGGACGCTTCGGGGAAGCTCCTCTCCCCGACCAAGCTGGGCGGCCGTCCGCTCCTCGACAAGAGCTATTACGAGAAGGAGGATAACCCCCATGTGGGCGAAAGGGGCGTCAAAACCCACATCGATTATCGGGGCCAGCGCGTGCTCTGTGCCTACGCCAAGATCCCCGGCTCCACCGACTATCTCGTCTCCGAGATGGACCTCAAAGAGGCCCGGCTGCCCTTGCGGCAGGTCAACCGGATCATCCTCTATCTCTTCCTTCCGTTCTTCCTTCTCCTCGTCCTCATCTCCAACCTCCACTCGCGGCGGACGACATCCCTCCTCCGCCGGCTGACGCTCGACCTCCGTCAGGCCCTCGCCGCAGCCCAGGCCAAGAAAAAGGAAGTGGACGAGATGAACGTCGCGATCGAGAGAAAGGCCAAGGAAAGCGAGCTCCTGGCTGAGGAGCTCCGTCTTTCGGAGGAATACATCACCGACCTCATGGACAGCATCTCACTGGGTGTCATCGGCCTCGATTCCTCAGGCCTGATCACCCATTTCAATAGGGAGATCCGCCAGCTCTTCAACCTGCCGGACCTCAAAAAGGGCCAGAGCATCTTCCAGGCCCTGCCCTGGCTCAACGACAAGGATATCGAGATCGCTTTCGAAAACACCATCTTCACCGGACGGCCCAAACGCATCGAAAAGAAAAGGATCGACCGGCAGAGGGGCGAGGAGTACTTCAACCTCTCGTTCTTCCCGGTCGAGGACGCCCGCGGCAAGGTCCGGGGAGTGAGCATCCTCATCGAGGACGTTACCGGGCGGGAGAAGCTCCACGGCCAGCTGGCCGAGTACGAGAAGCTCTCCGCCCTGAGTCAGCTGGCACTCGGCGCCGCTCACGAGATCAACAACCCCCTCCTGGGGATCTCGTCTTATCTCGAGATCCTCCGGGACGAGGCCACCGAGGAAGCCAGGAAGCAAGAGATCGAGGTCGTTCTGGAAAACGTCTACCGGATCTCCGAGACCATCCGCGGCCTGCTCAACTTCGCCCGGCCGACTCCGCCTCAGTTCACCAAGGTCAACATCAACCAGCTCGTCGACGACACCCTCTCCTTCCTAAGCCACCAGCCAATATTCCGCAGCATCCGGATCGAGAAGGTCCTTCCCTACGGGCTGCCCCAGATCACCGCCGACCTCAACCAGGTCCGTCAGGTCCTGACGAACATATTCATCAACGCCGCCCAGTCCATGCCGGGCGGCGGAGAGCTCAAAGCCGAGACCGCCAAGGTCAAGTTCCAGGAGCTCATCCAGATCCAGGTCAGCGATACCGGGGTGGGCATCCCCCCGGAGAACTTAAAAAAGATATTCGACCCCTTCTTCACCACGAAGAAGAGCCAGGGCACCGGCCTCGGACTGAGCATCAGCCTGAGCTACATCAAGAGCCACGGCGGCGAGATCTCGGTCCGGAGCGAAGTGGGAAAGGGAACCACCTTTTCGATCCTCCTGCCCGTCCGCCAGAAGGGCCGGGCGCTTCTCAAGGACGAGGAGGTGATCTCGTGAGCGCTTTCACTATCCTGATCGTCGATGACGAAATCCTGACCCTGAACAACCTCAAAAAGGCGCTGGCTAAAGAGGACTATGAAGTCCTGGTCGCAGATTCCGGCGAAACGGCGTTGGAGATGTACGACCGTTACAAGCCTCAACTCATCCTGCTCGACCTGATGCTGCCGGGCATTTCGGGGCTAGAGGTCCTGCGCCGCATCAAGGAGATCGACCGGGAGCCGATCGTCATCATGATGAGCGCCTATGAGATCCTGGAGAAGGCCGTGGAATCGATGAAGCTCGGCGCCTATGATTACCTGCTCAAGCCGTTCAAGATCAGCGACCTCAAGCACACCATCCGCCGAGCCTTGGAGACTCTTTCCCTGCGCATCCGGGTTCTGGAGCATCTCGAATCCGAAAAAGGGCGCTATTATTTCGGCCGGATCATCGCTGAAAGCAAGAATATGAAAGAGGTCGTCAGCCTGGCCAAGCGGGTGGCGAGCGCGGAGCGGACCACCGTCCTTCTCCAGGGAGAAAGCGGCACGGGAAAAGAGCTCCTGGCCAAGGCCATCCACTATCACAGCCCGCGGGCGGAGAAGCCGATCGTCGAGATCAACTGCGCGGCCATCCCGGAGAACCTGCTGGAGAGCGAGCTGTTCGGATACGAGGCGGGAGCCTTCACCGACGCCCGGAAAAGGAAGATCGGTCTCCTGGAGAGGGGTGACGGAGGGACTGTTTTTTTCGACGAGATCGGAGATATGTCGCTCAACCTCCAGGCCAAGCTTCTCCGGGTCCTGGAGGAAGGCTCCTTCGGCCGCCTCGGCGGCACTCAGCCGATCCGGGTCGATGTCCGCATCATCGCCTCCACGAACACGGACCTGGCCAAGGCAACAGAAAGCGGAAAATTCCGGCCCGACCTTTATTACCGGCTGAACGTCGTGCCCCTTGTCATCCCGCCGCTCAGGGAAAGGAAAGAAGACATCCTTCCGCTGGCCCTCTTATTTATCCAGGAGCTCAACCAGGAGCTGAGGCGGGCTTATAAGAGCATATCTCAAGAAGCCGCTAAAGCGATCCTCGCCTATCCCTGGCCGGGCAATGTCCGGGAGCTCCGCAACATCATCGAAAGGATCCTCTCCCTCTATTCCGATGAAGAGGTGCGGTTCACTCATCTTCCCTCCGAGATCAGGGATTACCGGGAGGTCCCCGAAGCTCCCGGGCTCGAGGACATCGTGGCCGTCGGCTCGCTTCCGACGTTGGAGAAACTGGAGAAAGCCTATATCAAGAAGGTCCTGGCGGCGGTCGGCGAGAACAGATCCCAGGCCGCCAGGGTTTTGGGCATACATCCCACCTCCCTCTTCAGGAAAATTAAATCCTGGGAAAAGCACTGAGAAACCGGCCGCCGGAGCCCTTTCATTGCGATTTGCTATAGTGCAAAATGCTATAGTCTCCTCCCCGAGATAGCGTAATTTATTTAATTTCAATCATTTATGAATTGGCATGGGAATTGCTTTAGTGTTGGCCTGCTCTAATAGGAGGTCAACATGAGCGATCATTCAAAATCCAGCAGCGCCGTCAGGGACATTCGGGAAGAGTCCCTTCCCGAGGCGGCCGAAGGCCAGCTGGCGGAAATCATCCCCTGGCCCGATGTCCACAAGATCGTCGCCCGAAAGCCGAAGACCAAGAAAAGAGTCCGGCTCGAAGGCAAATATCTCTATCACCATGGGAAAAAGGTGCCCATCCTGCAGTTCCAGAAATCGGGTTATGACCGGCTGTTGAAACTCCTGGTCAAGGAAATCGGCTGAAGAGGAGTCAAAGATGAAAGACGAAGCCAAGATCAGGTACATCAGCCCCCTTCCGGAACTTCGGGAAAAGGAGTATGACCCGTTCCTGGAAGCGACTCTCCAGTTCGAGCGGGCGGCCAATTTCCTCGACCTCGATCCATGGGTCTATCAGAGGCTCAAGCATCCCGAGCGGGAACTGACGGTCCATCTGGCCATCACCCTGGACAACGGTGTGGCCGAGACCTTCACCGGCTTCCGGGTGCAGCATTCCAGGGTCCGCGGACCGGCCAAAGGCGGCATCCGCTACAGCCCGAAGGCCTCGCTCAGCGAATGCAAGGCTTTGGCCTCCTGGATGACCTGGAAATGCGCGGTCCTCGATCTTCCCTTCGGGGGAGGCAAAGGGGCCATAATTTGCGACCCACTGAAGATGTCGGAGAATGAACTCAGGAAGCTGACCAAGGAGTACACCTTCGCCATCCGGGACTTCATCGGCCCCTACAAGGATATCCTGGCGCCGGACATGTTCACCAACGCCCAGACAATGGCCTGGATTGCCGACGCCTACAGCCAGGGCAGCGGATGCCTGGAGCCCGCCGTTGTCACCGGCAAGCCCGTCCATCTTTGGGGCTCTCTGGGCCGGGTGATGGCCACAGGAACGGGACTCTGTTTTGTCCTGGAGGAGGCCTGCAAGCATCTGAAGACCTCGCTCAGCGGCAAGACCGTGGCCATCCTCGGGTTCGGCAACGTCGGCTCCTCGATCGGCAAGCTGGTCCACCAGGCCGGCTGCCGGATCATCGCCGTCACCGACATGTTCGGCGGTATCCGCTCGGACAATGGCATTGACCCGTTTGCGCTCGAGAAACAGGTCGCCCAGACGGGCAGCGTCGTCAACTTCCCCGGAACCGAGGCGATCGACAACGACTGCCTGATCGCCCTGGATTGCGATATCCTCATCCCGGCGGCCATGGAAGGCCAGATCCACAGGGACAACGCCGACACGGTCAAGGCCCGCATCGTCCTCGAGGGCGCCAACGGCCCGACGACCCTTGAGGCGGACGAGATCCTGAAAGAGAAAAAGGTTCTCGTTGCCCCCGACATCCTGGCCAACGCCGGAGGCGTCACAGTCTCTTACCTCGAGTGGGTGCAGAACCTGCAGCGCTACTTCTACTCCGAGGAGGAGATCCTGGAAAAAACCGAGAAGAAGATGAAAAAGGCCTTCTGGGAAGTTGTGGCCGTGATGGAAAAACACAATGTCACCATGAGGGAAGCGGCCTATATATTGGCCGTGGGCCGGGTCGCGGAATCGCTCACCGCCCTCGGCCGGGCTGCCTAGACCAGAATTCCTTCCTATCAAAACGATCGGAGGGGGGCAGGGCCTTCCCTCCCCCCTTCACTCCTCAAACCCCGCGATTTCTTCCTGAACCCTGTCTTCTGCATTGACCGGGTGCTATGGCTGTGATATAGGTGGATAGTCAAGCCTTCAATCGGGAGAGATAGGATGGACGAAAACGCTAAGCCAAAACAAGATTATCGGCCGAAAATTACCGGCGGGCTTATCCTCATTCTTCTCGGCGTCCTTTTCCTCCTGACCGAGATGGACAGGATCTCTTGGGCGGATTGGTGGGCCTATTTCTTGGTGGGACTGGGCGGAATATTTCTTCTCGAAGCGCTCCTCCGGTCCTTCTCGGCCGAGGGCCGTCGCGGCATCGGGGGCAGGATCGTCGCCGGGCTCATCCTGGCCATCATCGGCGGCGCTCACCTCATCGGTTTTGAAGAGTGGTGGCCGCTGGTCCTGATCGCTGTCGGTGTCGGCTTCCTTGTTTCCGCATTTTTCAAAAAATGAGCCCCAGATGCAAGGACTGATCCCCACTCTTTACGTCCTCGGAAAAACATTGCCAGAAGCCTGGGAAAAGGCCGTCCTGGCCTGCTGGGAGAAAGGGGCGGCTATCGAGACCGAATACGACAAGCCGGGCGACCCGCCGAGCAGAGACTGCACCATGATGTGGGTGGTCGAAGACCCGTTCCTGGAGCCGCGCATCCACCGCGCCTTTCCGGGCGGCTTGGAGGATCTTGAGATCTATCGCCAGGAAGTGGTGGACGGCGTCCATGACCACTGGATCGCGCCCGAAGAGGGGAAATGGACCTACACCTACCACAAACGCCTTTTCGCTTATGAGATCGAGGGCTCGGTCATCGACCAGATCAACTATATAGTAGAAAAGCTCAGCCAGGCCGGGCACTCCCGGCGGGCCCAGGCCATCACCTGGAACCCCAGGCTCGACCCCCCGACTTATGACCCGCCCTGCCTGCAGCGGATATGGTGCCGGCTGCTTCCGGACGATCAGGGCGGATCTGTCCTCAACATGAATACCCACTGGCGTTCAAGGGACGCCTACAAGGCCGCTTACATGAACGTCTTCGCCCTAACCGACTTACAGCGGGTGATCGCCGGCCGGATCGCGGAAAAGACCGGCCGTCCCGTGCGCGTCGGCCGGTATGCCGACCTCGTGGACAGCTTCCACATCTACGGCTCTTACTTCCAAGAGTTCAAGGGCTTCCTGACGCTGATCGAGAAACGGAGCTTCGAGGACCGCACCTGGCCGTCTGAGTATGCGGAGCCGATGTTCGCCGAAGCCCGGGAGAGGTTGAAGCGGGAGAAGCAAGGGGTCTAAGCGCCCGCGCTTAAGCAACAGGCCTTATTCCTTCGGCCTGAGCAATTCCTGAAACGGCGGGAAATCCTACAGCGGCTCCAAGTCGATGTCGCGGTGGCAAAAGTACGAACCCGCTTTCATTTCAAGAGGCCCCGAATGAGAGGGCGCAACTTCTCCTGGATGTCAGGGCTACCTCCAGTGATGGTGAATTCGACCAGGCCATGTTTGTTGATGATAACGTGGGTCGGGTAGGCTGACACCCCGTATGGCTTGGTGATGGAGGACGATCCGGCGATGATCATGTAGTTAAAAGGAGTTTTCTTGAGAAATTCGCGGAGATGACTTTCATCGTCCAGAGCGAACCCGATGAAAACAACCTCTCCGGGTTTGAATTCCTCGACGAGCTTGTTCAAGCCAGGCATTTCCACCTGGCACGGCGCGCAGCCGATGTACCAGAAATTGAGGACGACGACCTTGCCCTTTAGGTCAGCCAGGCGCACGGTTTTTCCGCCGAGGGCCCTAACCTCAAACAGGGAGGCAGGCTTTTTATCGCCGGGCGCCGCCGGCGACGGTTCTTGCGTTTTTCCGGCGAGCCAGGCATCAAATCCCTCATCAGTCATACGTCGCTGCCGATAAATTTCCTTGAGCTCCTCATCAGCCTTTCCTGCGCCACGCCGTCGGGCTTCAAGGAGGGATTTTTCCGCTTTTTCAAAATAGCCGAGGCTTCGCCAAATAGAAGCTTCGCGCATGAACAAGTCAGGGCGGTTTTCTTCCTTTGATAGGCTTTGGGCAGCTTTTATTTCGGCCAGAGCGATGGAAAAATCGCCGAGCTTTTCGTGGATGGCCGCGGCGGTTGCGTAGTAATCCGGCAGGAAGCGTTCGGTCCTGCTCCCTGTGATGTCTCCGAACAGCCGCAGCTTGCCGGCGACCAGCCTGTCCAGGGCCTTCACGATGAGCCCGGCGGCCTCATTCAGACCTTCGTTCTTCTCCAGAAGAACCATTGCCAGGGTGTAATACGGCGTCGGGTTGTCGGGCTCGTCTTTGATCCAGGCTTTGCATCCGGCGCGGACGATGTCCAAAGGGGGGTCCTTTTCGTAGGAAATCCACAGGAGGATATAATCGCGGAGGATTTTCGAACTGGGATCCTTCCTGAGGAGATCGAGTTTCAGCCGTTTGATCTCCTCCTGCCCTTCCCCCTCGATTTGTTTGGCAAACATCAGAGAATCATACTCCCTCAGCGCCCAGGCCGTGTCTTCCCTATCCGGATAGATCCGGACCATGCGCTGCAGCACTTCGCGGCTCGCCTTGTCGTCGTCGAGAAGAAGATAGCCGCAGGATAAAGACCAGAGCAGCCCCGGAGACTCCTTGATGCCTTCCTGTTTGAGGGCCCCCATCTCCCGGCCGATGATCGCCTTCTGATCGGCCTTCTTGAAGACGCCGTCATTCCACCACTTGTCCCGATAGACCGAATAATTCCCGGGATAGAGTTTCCGTTCATTGTTGAAGGCTTCCAAATATCCGGTTACGGAGGCATCTGTCCATATTCTCGACTGCCAGGCTCCTTCTGCGGGAACGCCGTCTTGCCGAAAGATCATGCTTCTAAGGACAGCATTCTGATCCAAGCTGTCCATTGTCATGAAGTCCATGTAAATGAAACAAGACCCTTCGGGAACCCTGAGGTCCCACTTGAACGTTCCATCCTTCGCATCCATTTTTGCCCAGCCGTTCTTGGAGAACTCGGGGAACTTCAGCGTGCAATAAATATAAACTGTGTCCCCAGGCTGGAATTTCGCATCTCTTACGATAGGATCGTATGTCACCGTGACGGTATCGCCCCACTTCGGATTCTCAGGAGTCAATTTCGTCGGCCCGGCGGCCATTGATGGCGCAAACGAGAAAACAAGAATGGTCGTGAATGCTATTGATCGTGCCACGCCGTCAGCCAATTTTTTTCCCATCTACTGTACTCCTATCGCTTTGGCCTTGTTCTAATTCTACCCCCCGTGACGAGCCCTTTTCAATCCTTTTCCGGCTCTATGAGGATCACAGTGGGGAATTTAGGGAAATAATATCCGATAAGAGATCAGATCATAAGCCCCCAAGTTTTCCCTTCCAACCATCGTGAGGGAGTATAGATCGCGGCTCGAGGGGATGTCAAATTGAGCTCAAAATAGCGGAAGGCGGGCGGGCGCTCGGTGCCGACTCACTTCAGGTTCCGCAGGGCCTGCGCCGCCGGCGTTACCGCCAGGCCCCCGAGAGAGGTGCAGCGCAGTTCCCTGGGCAGCATTTTCCCGACGGCAAACACCGCGTCCACGGTATCGTCCAGCGGCACCGGGTTGACATAACCACCGAGGACCAAGTCGGCACAGACAAGAGCGCTTGTGGCGGCCACCGCGTTGCGGGTGTGGCAGGGGATCTCGCAGAGGCCCTGGACCAGGTCGCAGACCGACCCCATGCTGTTCTGGAGCGAAACGGCCGCCGCGTCGAGGGCTAAATCTGCGGAACCGCCCATCGCCTCAACGGCTGCGGCCGCGGCCATCGCGCCGGCCGCCCCGATCTCCACTTGGCAGCCGGCAACTTCGGCGGCGAAGGTCGCCCGCCCGGCGATGACCAGACCGACTGCCGAAGCGGCAAAAAGGGCCAGGGCGACCTGTTCGGACGACAGCTTTGTTGTCTCGACCAGAGTGGCCACGAC
>Ga0315296_10004526_pt1 | contig 11335 bp, 27 predicted proteins | sample YL17G14_18_MG_FD_203921 | JGI IMG/M metagenome (GOLD analysis project Ga0315296, IMG submission 203921) | Sediment microbial communities from Yellowstone Lake, YNP, Wyoming, USA - YL17G14_18 | ecosystem: Environmental > Aquatic > Freshwater > Lake > Sediment | place: USA: Wyoming | collected...
GTAGTTTCCGCTAACGTCGGCACGGCAGCGTGGGCATTGACTGTGGCAACTAACGTCGGCGCGGATACGCTCGATGTCAGCGTACAAGACGCCGGCGGCGCGTTCATTAACTGGGGCTTGATTCTGGAATGGGAAGAGGTCACGTTGTAGAAGGGACTTGACACGATGAAGAACGATGATACGACGAAACGCAAACGATGGTTGACGATAGCCGGGGCGGTCGTCGCTCTGATCGTGGGCATCTTGACAATCTGGACGTTTGTCAAGTCCGGTATATCGAGCGGAGCAACCCGCGAGAATCGTCAAGACATGACGCTAGAACAACAGAATAAATCCATCGAAGACCACGAAGGTCGGATACGCTCAGCCGAGAAATCGCTGGCCGAGCAACGGCCGATCTGGCGCGCCGTCGCGCGGAAGCTCAACGTTGAACTGCCGCCCGCTGACACCGCCGGGCCGTGAAAACCTAGACCCCCTCCGCCCCCGCCCCAAAATCCGGCCGCACGCCGACTGGGTTTTATGACCTAAATCCTTATCACGGCGGAACTTACAGAATCTTCGGAAAGCTGAAATCCAAACTTGACAAGTTCGGACGGGGGTGTTAAAATCTAGGCGTGGTTAGTGACAGAAACTCAAACCGGGACTCAAACAACCCCGCTGACTGCGCGGCCTCACAGCGTGCCCGTCCGGGTGCGCTCCCTGTTGCTAACCACAACGCGGACGGCGGGGTTCTAATCGGAGGAAACATGAGCACAATCGAGATGCTCGAATCCGCCCGCGACGAACTGCGGGCGCTCATCGCGAAGGCCTACAACGCGGGCACGCGCGAAAACTACCTCGCCAGCTATAAGTGGGTTTGCGACCGACTCGCCCAGGGCGGTGCGCTGTGAACCGCGCGGCGCACAATCACCGCTACACCGTCGGCACGGTGATGGGGCTGAACATGACCGGTGCGCTGGCTCTCGCCCGCGCCAACGGGCAGGGAATCCTCGACACCGAGAGCGGCGATATGCTCGACCTTGCCGCCGCCGAGGCGCGATATACCAGCGGCAATCAGCCGTACCACGGCAGCGCAGTCCGGGATCGCAACCGGCGCGAATCGCAGGCATTCCGCGCCATGAAGGACTAGCTCATGTGGATAGACGAAGAGACCGATGAGCCGATGGGCGATTGCGCCGACGACTTCGATTCGGTGACGTGCCGGGGCTGTGGGCAATATGGGGAGTGTGCGCTGTGAAGCGCGCCGATCGCGCAATCGCGCGGCAAGCCGCGGACCTGGCGAGCAGTATCTTCCGTGACATGAAGCCGGAAGGACCTTCGGGAGGACCTTGGCGGCTGTTGGACGGGACCTCCCTGCCGCGTCGCCCGGGTCCAGCGCCCGCGCCTTGCCGATACAAGCGTCAGCGGCGATGCCTATTTATCGATAGCTGCGGGCCGAACTGCTCGGGCTACCGCGCAGCCCGCGCCCAGGGCGGTGCGCTGTGAGCGCGATTCGCGCGGCATTGGACAAGCTCTATTGGTACGTGGATAAGTACCAGGATGCGGGCACGCCCCAAGTGCCCGACGATAGCACCGAGGACGGGCGAATCCTGATAGCCGCCCGCGCCGAGCTCGCCCGCGTCGAGAAAGCGCCAACGGTGAGGGTGTATGTGCTCGCGGAAAACGCCCGCGCCGAGCTCGCCCGCGTCGAGAAGGCGCTGGAGGACGTGGCCGACACAATCCAACGGTGGGAAAACGAGGGGCGAAGCTCGCGGGAAGCTCGCCTGACCGCTATCGCTACTCTCCGCGCAGCCCGCGCCCAGGGCGGTGCGCTGTGAGCCACCATCTAGATCGCTACGGTCCCGGCTACCGCTGGCAGCCGCCAGTCCGTCAGCAGCCTGATGAGGCCGGCAGAATCGCGGCGGCGATTATAGGTTGCTTACTGCTCGGGCTGCTGTTCCTACTCGGACTGATAGCGTCGGCGGGCGTGTGAAGTCTGCGCCCGACGGGATTGACCAGGTGAAGTGCATCCCCGCCGTCGCGGGGCTGGGCGAGAACCTTGACACAATCGCGTGGAAGCGTGACAGCACGGGCAAGCCGATAACTTGCGACGTGCGCTGCCGGTTGTGCGGAGTCACGGTCGGCGCGCGGGTGCTGAGCGACGGGTCAATGCACTCACTCGATTACAACTTCTGGACGTGGCACTTTGAGGGAAAGCACCCCGAGGCGCTGAAGCAGGAAGCCCCGGGCGTGAACCCGGGGCCGAAGGCAAACGACGAAACCGACACCGAAGCGTACCCGAAACCGGGGCCGGTGTCAAGCACGAGAGGACAAGACTGATGGGTTACTTCTACTCGGTTCTGGCGGCATTGTTCTACGCCCTAGCCGCTTCCGCACCGTGGCCGTGGGGCCGGGGCGTAGCGATATTCTTTGCCGTCTGCGTTACGTTCAGTTGGCTCGGACGAATCACCACGGCTTTCGCCGAGAAGTTTGGGGTGGTGCGCTGATGCCAGCGATAGGATTCGTAGACGACAAAGGCGCGCGGGTGACGTTCGGCGACGCGCTCGCGGGCAAGGGCGAGTTCTCGATTCGCCGCCCGATGCTCGCGGCGATGGCCGCGACGCAGATCAAGGAATGCTACTGCGACGCCTCAATCACGGAGTTACTGCCCGCCGGAATGCAGCGGCAGCGGTTCCTCCGGGCGCGGCACGACTACCACGTTAAGCCGGATGATATGGTCCGGCTGATGTGGGGGCTCGCGGTTCACTACCTGCTCGAGGCCAACGCCTCGCCGGGCGTCGCAACCGAGCAGCGATTGACCGTGGACCTGGACGGGCTGAAAGTCGGCGGCACGCCGGACACCGCGCAACTCTGGCAGCCCGGCACGCTCCGATGGGGGCACGCGCTGGAGATGGTTGACTGGAAAACGACCAACGTGGCGAACGTCAGGCACGTCCTTGCCGACGGGCCGGCCAAGCTCGCGGAGGGCGCGGCGCAACTGAACGGCTACTGGACGCTCGCCAATATCAGCCCGGACTCACCGATTCTCAAGGCGGACCTGGACCCCGCCAAGGTCGAGCCAGTGCTGGTGCTCGAGCACCTCTGCCGCGACCACCGGGACTACGAAGCGGCGCGACCGGGCAAGGGACCGTACCCGCGTTGGCACGAGCCGTTTGAGGTTCCTGCCGCGCCGGTAGCCGCGACGCTTGCTACGATTCGCGCGGCCATCCGCAAGTGGAAGGCCGCGGACAAGCTGAAGGACGACGACCTGCCGAAGTGCGACGAGAAGTTGCTCTGGGGCGGTCGGCGCTGCCGCGACTATTGTGAAGCTGCGCCATTCTGCCGCTACGCCGCGGCGAACATCGAGAAGCTGAAGGGCAAGATGAACTACTGACCGTGAAAGAGAGGGAACATCAAATGACTGACAGACTGCCCGAAATCGGGGAGAACGAGCGCGCGCTTGCCGTGCGCGCCGAGGACGCCGCGAGCCATCTGCCCGTCGTGCTGAAGTCGCAGGTCGAGTTTGAGACGGCAGGCGAGACGCTGCGGCAGCTTCAAACGCTCGGCAAGACCATCGAGGAGAAGCGGGTCGAACTGACCGGGCCTATCAATGAGGGGCTGCGCAGAATCAACGACTTCTTCCGAGGTCCGGCCGAGCGCGTGAAGACCGCCATCAGTCAGGTCAAGGGACTGATGCTCGGCTATACGCGCGAGCAGGAGGCAATCCGTCAGGCCGAAGAGGCGCGGCTCCGCCGAATCGAGGAGGAGAAGGCGCGCAAGGAACGGGCGCGACTAGAGGAGAAGGCGCGGGCTGAAGCGGAGAAGGCCGAGAAGCTACGCCGGGAAGCAGAGGCCAAGGCCGAGGCCGAGCGCAAGCGGCTCCAGGCTGAGGCCGATGCGCTGAAGTCCAGGCGTGACGCGGCATCGCGTGTCGCGCGGGCCGAGTTGGAGGCGCGCGCCAAGGCCGTCGAGGCCGATACCGCGAAGGCCGATGCGGCAGACGCGAAGAGCGCCGGGCTGGCGCGTCAGGCCGAAGTCACGACGGCGGTTGATGTGCGGGTCGAGTCAACGGTCAAGCCGGTCGCGGGCGTCGCGCAGAAGCTCGTGTGGAAGTTCCGGGTCGTGGATTTCAAGAGCCTGCCAGACGATTTCAAGGTCGTCAACGAAGTGCTGCTTGGCGGAGTTGCCCGGTCGGAAAAAGCCGAGGCGAAAGTGCCGGGCGTCGAGTTTTACGCCGAGTCGGTACTGGCCGCAAGGGGGGCGTGATGGCGCGCAAAATCAAGGATGACGACCGCGAGCTGTACGAGATCGCGATGCTGCTGCTGGAGGCGCTCAACATTATACGGAAATCCATTGGCGGGGAATGGCCGACGATGGACGTACTGATTCGCTGGGCGGAAGCGGCGCTGAAGGTGAGGGCGTGATGGGCCGACCACTTGGCGACCGCACGTTCTGGACGTTCGGGTACTACCCGACGAAGTATGCGCGGAAAGAACTCCGCGTCGTGCCGAAGCTCTACACAGGCCGTTACGTTGCCGGGATTGCGGCGCAACGGTCGGCGGCCGAGACGGGCTGCGAGGTCACGCCGCCGCTCAGAGTCAAAGTCGAAATACCGATAGGAGTGAGAAGATGAAGCACAAGACGAAGCCGAAGCGCCGGGCCGTGAGGCGCAAGCCGCTCAAGCCGATGCTGCCGGCCGAGGCAAGACCAGAGATGGAAAACCTACCCGCTGTTGTCAGCAGGGCGGACTTCATACCGACCGCAACCGCCGCCGAACGCGCCCTAGTGGTCGGCAAGAACTTCTACGAAATCGCAGCGGGCATGAGCCGAACGACGATTCCGCAACTCGCTCTGATGGCGAAGTTGCCAACGGACACCGCGCTGCGCTGGATTATGCTCTGCCCGACGCCCAAAAACCTCGTGTGGTATCGCCCGGGAGCCGGGGCCAAGACCACTTGCCCCGACAAGGTGACGTGCCGGACTTGCCCGGAGGATACGTTCAAGGCCTGCACCATTCGGCTGGCCTACGTTCCGGGCTGGGCTATGAAGGCGTTCCTCAATATGCTCTTCCCCGGTCGGTGGTCACTGGACGGTATGACGGTCGAGCATATCGGGGATGACTACGTTGCGCGCGGATACTTGGTCCTCACGCACACGAGCGGACACGTCCAGCGAATCTACCAATGCGGGGATTGCCAATGCCGTTCGGGGATGACGCCCGGACACGCGAGTCAAGGGGCAGTGACGCAACTCATCAAGAAGGCGCTGTCCGAAATCGGCTTCTGCGCCGACGTTTACTCAGGCCGCACGATGCAGGAGGACATCCCGCCGGAGACGGGCGACAAGCCCGCCCCGCCGACCAAGGCCGAAGAGGCGGACACGGAGAAGCGGCGCAACCAACTGACCAAGCTCTTCCGAGAGATTGACGCGCGGCTGAAGTCTGACCCGCGGTCGGTTCACAAGAGCGGCTACACGCCGCGTATGGCATGGGATGACGCCGACCATCAGTGGCCGGATTCGTTCGCGGCCGAGCACCCGGAGTTCAAAACCACGACCGAGGCGGTTGACTGCTACGCGGGTTTGCCGCATGATGAGTTCGTAGCCATCTACTCCAGAATCAACAACAAGTGGCGGAAGTCCGACCGGGCGTTGACGGACGCGAAGTACGGCAAGACGGAGACCGCGCCGGACCCGAGCGGCACGCGCAAGCCGAAGATGGGCGACGTGGCAACGCCGAAGTTCAAGCTCTGGGCGCAGCGGGTCTTGGGCGCGAGGTCCTGGCGCGATGCCGAGCCCGAGGTCAACCGCGTCGTGAAGCTCTACGCCGAACGGGCGAAGCGCGCTGACCTGGCCGACTGGCTCGACCTGACGCCGGTTGACGCGCAGAACCTCCGCGCGCTGCTGCAAGAGGAAGCGACGAAGGGCGGCAAATCGTGAGCCGGAGCAAGGACTGGCGTTTGTGGTGGGTGAAGCAGAATAGCGTGCTGATTGTCAGCAACGGTTATCACCCGTCGCGAAAAGAGGCGCTATCCAATTGGTTTGACGACGGCGGCGGCGACCTTGCCCACGGCACAATCAATCTCGCCGCCCGGCACGTCGTGCTGCCGGGGAAATGCATAGAGGCGATGAGGGGGAGCAAGTGATGCCGTCGCCATTCGCAGACCCTGACGCGGACGTCAAGGGCTACCCGCACCGCCGCGTGCCGCCGTGCCAACGCGGGACACCGAGCCAGTCCGGCTGCTGTGTAGCCTGCGTCGGAGCGGGCTGCGTGTACCTGCGCGGCGGGAATTGCCCGTGGCCTAACTGGGGCGGGCTGACGCACGCCGAACGCGACGACTACAACAGAACGCCGCTGGCGCACCGGACGCACAAGGCGGACGCGTGTTAGTCACGCCCGCCGGGATTGCCCGCGAAGCCGAGGCGATGGAGTTCTACCTGCGACTGCCGCCCGAGGTTCAGGCCAGCCTTGGCAATCGCGGCAACAGTAACCATCTACTCGCCAAGACCATCACGGCGAAATTCGGCTACTTCGTCAGTCATTCGACAATCGGGCGAGTCCGCAAGCATGACCCGAAGGCAACACGAATCCTGGTAGAAGTCTGCCGGGGAGAGGCGGGCGCATGAAGGACATGACACCCCGCTACCGCGTCGGCAAGGACGGGCATTGCACCTTCAGGTGGGTTCGCCCGTTCGACTGGGGCGCGGTGCTCGGGCTGCTGCAAATCGCGCTGCTCGTGGCCTTGACGTTCTGGGCGTTCTGCATCGCGCCAATTCACGAGCGGCGACTGGAGCGGCTGTTGACCGCACCGCCCGATACGGTCATCAAATACTATGGGGTCACAAGCGTCGAAACCCACGACAGCACGGTCGTCGTGAAGTTCAAGCCGGTCAAGCCCGACAAAGGGGCGAAGTGAACGAGACATTCTACGACCGGGCGCTAGACGTGCTGCCCTATGGCATGGCCGGGGCGACCGACTTGGCCGACAAAATCACCGCCCTGCACGCCGCCGAGCTTGCCGAACTGCGCGCCGACCGCGACGGCTATCGCAATGGGCAACAGCAGGTACAGTTCCTCCTCGATGCTGCGCTCGATGACAAGCTGGCGTTGGTGCGCGATGGCAAGAAGCTACTGGCCGAGCGGGATGCCCTGCGGCTGGCGGGCGACGCGTTGGCAGAGGCGGTGAGATGGGCACTTAATCATGTCCGAGAAGTCCGGGTGATGGACATACCGAACTACCAAAAAGCCAAGGCCATCCTCGCCGCCTGGCGTTCCGCGTCCGCGCCGAGCGGGGCCAAGCCGAAGTGCCAGACTTGCGGTGATACGGGCAAGGTCTTTCGCACTTTCGGGCCGCTGAAGGGTAGTGACGATGGGCAAGGCAAGTATTCGATTCCCTGCCCCAACTGCGGCAAGGCGGGCGCGTGAGCCGCGAAGCACAGCAGCGCGATATTCTGCGAGAGGGCGAGGCCATCACCAACTATCCCGGCGAGCCGGACCCGCGGCCCTACGGGCTGAACGACAGCCCAGACACGCGGCCGCGATTCAAGCCGGGCGAGAAGCTCAAATGCTTCCGGCGGTCGTTCTGTGGTTGCGGTGACGAGGAACGGAAAACGCTTTGCGGATTAAACGCCAAGTGCGTACCGAGCCGCGCGTTCATCGAGAAGAACTGGCGCAGATTGCACGGGCAGCCGCAGGTCATCTGCGCTAAGACGACGGGCTGCGAGTACGACCAAGATGCGGAGTGCCCGTATGGCGTGTTTCGCAGCTACGAGGATACCGATAACAAGCTCTGCCCGGCAACCGGCGAGCCGGTCGAATGGCGGGAGGAGTGATGCCCGACCTCTTCACCGCGCCTGTCCTGGACCTGCTGCCCGACTGGCTGCACACCGGGAACGCGAGCAAGGTCGCGCAACTTTATCGGCTGCTGCGCGCCGCCGGGAGCCGTGGCTTGACAAACGTAGAACTTGCCGCGTGGGGGCGAGAGAACTACTGTACGTCGTACATGGAGCGGCTACGCGACATCCGCAAGGCGAACCCCGCCGCATTGACGGCTACCAGGGGCGCAACCCGTGGGACGTGGCTGTACGTGCTGGAGCGGGTATGAGATACACAATGGAATGCGTAGATTGTGGCATTATGATAACCAGCCCCGACGGGAGAGAGCCGGGAGAGCTCCAAGAGTACTGCGAGCTGATAATCGAGATGGGCCTGCGTTGCCGGAAATGCGACGGGCTTGTAGTCGGGCGAATAGCCGCCGAACAGGTGCAACGGTGAAGCCGCCGCTTGACGTGGCAGCCTGGCCCCTGGACGGCACGCAGTGGATTGCCAAGACCGCCGAGGCGTTGACGGTTGCGGGCGTTGACGCTGAGGCTGTCCAGCAATTCACGCTCCGCGCCTCTGCCGGCCGCACGGTTGACTGGGTGATGTGCTACTGCGTCGGTGCGTTGTCCGCCTACTACATTGTGACGGGCGGGCCGGCATGAGCGAGGCGCGGGTGGTGTGCGGAGACTGCCTGACCGAAATGGCGAAGATGGAGCCGGAGAGCTTTGGGCTGATTATCACGTCGCCCAAGTACAACATCGGCCTTGACTATGGCGAGGGGAAGCAGGCCGACAAGTTGCCTGACACCGAGTTCCGGCAGTTCAATCGGGACTGGCTGGCCGAGGGATTCCGCGTTGCCGGTGACGGTTGCCGCCTCTACGTTGCAGTATCCGAGAAGATGTTGTGGTGGTTCAAACCGCTGGCCGAGGAAATCGGCTGGACTCACTCGCAGATGTTTGTGTGGTGCAAGACCAACTTCGTCGGCGGCACGCGGAGGATAACCGGAGAGTGGAACTCGATGATTGACTGGTTTCTCATCTTCCGCAAGGGCAAGAAAACGCCGATGCTGCGATGGGACGAAACGAATACGGTCAACTGGTTTCGGCATGCGACACCCCAGAGCAACTTCGGCGGAGACTTGCACAAGGAACACCCGGCACAATGGCCGCTATTGCTTATCAGACGGTTTGTGATGAGGACACCGGGCAATCCCGTGCTTGACCCGATGTGCGGGTCTGGCGTAGTCGGCAAGGCGGCGGTTTTATGCGGGCGGGACTTCACCGGCATAGACATCTCGGAAGCCTACTGCGCCATCTCCCGTAAGAGAATCGAAATCGCGCAACGGCAAGCGGACGCCGCGCAACGGCAGGGACGGCTAGGGCTGTGAGGCGAAACTTGACAAGTAAGAGAAAATCGAGGAAGATGAATCATGCTTAGACCAGGCCGCCGCGTGACGCTGAACCCCGACCCGAAGCTCGGACCCATCATCATACAACTATTACAGGCTGGCGAGTCCCGCGACGCTATCACGCTCGTGCGCCTCGCCGTGTCCGGAGTTACCGCCCGCGTGATTGAGGAGAACGGCGAGACGATCGTCCTCCGCGTTCGCGGCACTGACCGCAGGTTCGTGTTACCCGCCGACGTCGTGAAGTCGGCATAACCAAAGGAGAAACGATGGCAGGAAGAAACTCGATGCCTGGCGGAAGGCCGGGTAGCAAATGGACGCCGAAGCAGGGCGAGACGCTCGTCTGCGCGCTACACAGGCTCCCGCTCGATGAGAAGAAGGGCAAGAAGTACGTCCGCATGGCCGGCGAAGTCAAGCTCGTGGATTGCACGTACTTCGTCTGCCCGGCCGGCTGTTGCGACGCGCATGTCGAAATCGACGACGACAAGACGACGCCGATCTCGGGCCTGACGGCGTGGAAGCGCACCGCGAAGGAAGAGGCCGCGAAGGCTGCCCTGGCCGAGTTCAAGCGGGACAAGGCCGTCTACTTCGCCAAGGTCGTGCCAGTCCCGCAGCCGCGCAAGCGGGTCCAGTTCCGGCCGGTCGAGGCCGAGCCCGCTAAGCCCGAGAAGCCCGCGAAGCCGGAGAAGTAGCCGTGCGACGCGACCTGATAACCGTCTGCCTGCTGGTTCTGCTCGGCCTCGCGCTGGCCCAGTCCGTGCCGGGCGTCGAGGTTCCCGGCGCGAGCGGCGCGATACCGGCCAAGGTCGAGGCGTTCATCGAGGCGCTGATTGTCGTGGCGCTGATGGTCGTGCGCGGACTCAGTGACCCGGAATGGAAAACTACCTTCCTGAACTTCACCAACTTCTTCGGCATCCTCCAGGCGCTCAACGCCGCAGTCATCATCTTCTCGCCCAAGGGAATCCCCGAGGCGTGGCAGATGATGGCCGCACGGATTCTGCTGCTGATTGCGACGCTACTGTTCGCCCGCAAGGCGAGCGTGGGCGCGCGATTCGGTAGCGCCGTGGGCGTGCTGTTCGGCCGCCCGAACAGCGAACTGCCGAAGTCGCCGCCGACCGTCACGCTGACGCCCTGACGCGGGCGCGGAACATCAAATGCGAAGCCCGACCGTCCGCAGCCTTGCGCGCCTCCGTGCGCGGGGCTATCTCTGCAAGGTGGTCGAGCATTGGAATCCTCATGCCAGAGTCAGGGTTGACCTATTCGGCTGCGACATCCTGGCCGTCAAGGTCGGAGAGCCGCCGCTGCTAGTCCAGACCACAACGCAGTCGAACCAGTCCGCGCGAATCGCCAAGCTGAGGGCGCTGCCGTCAACAGCTTTCCTGCTTCGCGCGAGCTGGCAGATTGTGGTGCACGGCTGGAAGGAGCGAGGCATGGACGAAACGAGGTTGACATGGAAAGCGTAGCGGAAGCGCCGTCTGTTCCCGGCGGGTTCGACTTCCTGCCGGATCAGACCGCCGCGATTCTCGCCGCCGAGGATGCGCTGGCAATCGAGGCGCAAATTGAGAAGGCGCTGAAGCCGAACCGACTCGGATTCTACCACTGCCCCTGGGGTTGCGGAAATCCCGACTTTGCACCGCCGAAGTGGAAGACCGAGGCCGGGTTCCGGGGCCACTTGGCGAAGTGCCCAATGCGCCCGACAGTGGAAAGCGTCAAGGCTGCGCGACTGGCGGCCGCGAACCCGACGCCGGAGACTTCCGACGCGGACTGGGAGCGCCGTCACGCCGGGCAAAGTTGGGCCGATACGGCAGAAGACGAAGCTCGTGCTTGACTTGACTCTGTGACGTGAAGCGCAAGCCCGCGACCGCGACCGTCAAGATGGTCAAGCTGGCGCAACTCAAGGCCCACCCGCGCAACCCGCGACGGCACGACCGGGGCGAGATTGACGCGCTGAAGGCGTCCATCGTCGAGTACGGCTTTACCGAGCCGCTCATCCGGCAGGCGTCCAGCGGCTACGTGGTCGCCGGGGCCGGGCGGTTGACTGCCGCACTGGAGCTTGCGACTGAGGGCAAGCTCAATGCGGTCGAGTTCACGCCGGGCATCAGACTCAACGGCTGCCTGCCCGTCGTGGACAA
>Ga0315296_10004527_pt1 | contig 11334 bp, 11 predicted proteins | sample YL17G14_18_MG_FD_203921 | JGI IMG/M metagenome (GOLD analysis project Ga0315296, IMG submission 203921) | Sediment microbial communities from Yellowstone Lake, YNP, Wyoming, USA - YL17G14_18 | ecosystem: Environmental > Aquatic > Freshwater > Lake > Sediment | place: USA: Wyoming | collected...
TATATGAGCGACGATGAGGTGGAGCAATACAAGAAGATAATGTTGACCCGCTATCCAAAACTCTTCGCAGAAGAAAAGCTGCGAAGATGGATTACGCGAAGAGTACAGGAGTAGCGCACAACTCTATGGACGATCAGGAAGACGGATATCACATTCTGTCCGGGGTTTCTATTCCAAGCAGCGTAAGGGCGTTCTTGAGAACAACTCTCGTGCAGTCAACCAATTGGAGCCTTGTCTGCTCAAGCAACTTAGGCTCTGCTCCAATGACCTTGCACCTCTCGTAGAATGCATTGAAGAGCGTTGCGAGGCTGTAGGAATACCTAGCGATACGTTGCGGCGACATAGTCTCCGATGCCAGTCTGACTATGTAGGGGAATCTTGCGAGCTCCTTTGTCAGGACGATTTCTTCGGGCTGAATGAGTTCTGTCGATTCTACTCCTGAGTTGGTTGCGGGAGTCGCAGCTTTCTCCAGGATTCTGCAGGCTCTGACGTGAGCATACTGCACGTATGGCCCTGTTTCACCTTCCAAATCGATTGCCTTGTCCATGTCGAATACTATGATCTTGTCACAGTCTACTCTTGTGAGGTCGTATCTCAGGGCTGCTGCAGCTATCTTTTCGGCAGTGGATCTGACCCATTCTTTGTCCGCATCTGGGTTCCTCTTCCGTGTTTCGGCAAATGCCTTCTTCGAAAGGGCATCCATGACTGTGTCGACATTCACGAATATCCCTCGTCTTCCCTCCATATGCAGCATCTTTCTTTTCTCTTCACTCTCTGACACTGGTATACCAAGATCTTTTGCCGTCTTTGGGGCCAAAGAAACCACTTCGTAGGCGTAGTGGACGTACTTCTTGGGACTTGCGCTTCCGGCTATGAGTCTCATAAAGGTAGACAGTATCTCTTGAGGACGAGTCTGACGAGAGTCTATCACTGCTATGGCTAGGTCTGCAGGTCCGAAGAGCGGATGATCTGCCAATCCTTCCTTTGAGGTCGTTGTCCAGAGATCCATGTCGTTTGGTTGTCTAAGCAAAATGTCGTAGCAGAAATCCCGGTCCGAGAGTCCCAGTTTCCACATTGCATAGGGCACGTCTTTGCCGAGATAGGTTGTTGTTCCGTCGCTCCTCACAAGGACTGCATCTGTCTCAGCAGCGAATTCTGGAAGTTCTGTGACTTTCGCGACCCAGCATCCTGCGAGTTCTCCTTTCTTCTCAAGGACCACCAGGCCGGTGTTTCTGAGCTTCTCAAAAGCCCGATCCCATAGCCCGGAGTGAAGAATATCGGTTTCCCAGTTCAGAAGATCAAAGAATACGCCTATTCTCCAGCATGTTTCAAGCTGTGCCTTTAGGATTCGCAAGGAGATCTGTTTTGCCGCTATTGCGACTTCGTTATTTCCCTCCTCGATCTGTTTGCTGATTTTCTTCCTCTGTTCGATCAATTCCGGATGATTTTCATACATTTCGTTTACAGCCACATAGACATCGTCACCACAGTAGTGGTCGAATTTCATTCCTTCAGGTGGGTCTGTTTTGAACCCAAGTGAAAGGAATCCCAAGATCACGTCTGCGACCTGAGTCCCAGTATCGTCGACATAATTTGCCACATGGACATTGTAGCCGGTGAACCTCATGATTCTAGCTAACGAGTCACCAAGACAGGAGTTCCTGGCGTGACCTATGTGAACGGCCTTGTTCGGATTCACATTTGTATGCTCGACGAGCACGCGTATACCGGTACCAAGGCCAGCAGATCCGTATGAGTCTCTGTTTTGCATAATCTGTTTAATTGTGACCCGTGCGATTTTCTCCACCTTAATGAAAAAGTTCAGGTACGGGCCCATGGCCTCAACGCGGTCGATCAGCGATTCAGGATCAATTGAAATATTTGCTAGAATCTGCTCTGCCATGTCCAGTGGCGTTTGGCGTGTCTTCTTGGCAAGCGCGAAAGCCACTGCTGTTGCAATGTCTCCCATCCTTGGATCTGGTGGAACCTCAAGCAGCACTATCTGATCCTGGCCAAGCCTGTCCAAGGCGTCTTCTAGTGTACGACGTACCTGTCCAAGGAACGCCTCGTAGGTCAACGCATTCGCCAGGAAACTGTTTGTAACCTTCCACGGTTAAATTCTTCCTCGTCTATTTCAGGCGTTGTCCAGAGTAATAATCCTGGCAAGCGTACGCAAAACAGACCAGACGCCAGCGTCTCTTCTTCGAAGAGCACACTCGAAGAGAACAAGCGATCTATGGCGCTCTTTTATACCCGTCACGCGTGTTGGCTCCTGAGGATCGCAGTTCTTGGACAAGAACGTCGCAAGAGTGAGTATTGGACTTGCTTTACGAAGCGCCATTATCAATGACCGCGAAGTCGAAACACTGCTTGATTTGTACACGGAACCGAACTTGGACGAGACGAAGAGGCTCCACGACAGACTTGTAGTGTCCCTCAGTCACTTCGATAGGGAAATCGCTATCTGGTTGGAGCCATTGCTGGCGCATGGCCGATTGAACCTTGATCCCAAGAAGCTTGCGAAAGAAATGAACGAGATGGAGTTCCTGCTCTACAATCTGATCTACCGGGCTGGCGATGCTCAGCAGGAAATAAATGACTGGATGAACTGTATCGCTAACGCAGCAGAGAGTCTGGCAGACGGTTTTTGGATTGACGCAAAGATCCTGTTGAGTCAAGCATTAGAGATCTCTCGGTCAGCATCTGTTGAGCACCTCAAATCCCGTTGCGACTTCAGCCATCAACTAGACATCCTTCAGAGAGGTACTGAGGAGTACTTCGAAGAGATGAAGAAACACTCATTGACTCTGGTGATTCCAGAGGGCAGACTTGAAGCATTACTACGCGTACAGAAGACCATGTTGGACCTAATGAGGGGCAGGGATCGAACAAGGCAAAGGGGAGATGAAGCAATTGGAATCGTTATTCGCAGATTGAACACGGCCATACGGTTTCTAATGAATGAAAGCAAGGAACTCAACGCTGCTTGCCAAGAGCTGCAGCTGGCCTACGACCATCTAGATGAGATCAAGAGCACAACTGCTGAAGAAGCAAAACGAGAACTCCGAGAGTGTAGTGGAAGCATCGAACAACTTGAAAAAACAAAAGCCCCCAGGAAGAACGCGGACTGAAGCCGAGCATATCGAGGGGCTAGGCTGAGGCCAATCCTCTTCAAGAGCGAAAGCACACTAGCTTGACGCCTGAGCGATCTGTAGCGCGCGCCTAGCCGACCTTGATACGTCTGAACAGCTTGTCGCCATACAGAAAGAACCCGGGTGAGGAGCCACGTTAGCATAGCGGGCCCGGCGGGATTCGAACCCGCGACTACTGACTCCGGAGGTTCGCAATTCTTTCGAATTGCAAACCTCGACGGGCTACTGAGTAGATTCAAGGAATTCGGTTTGGTGGATAGGAACCTTTCAGAGAATACTATGAATTCGAATTGTGGTTATCTATTCCAAATCAAGCGATTTCTAAAGGCTGTCGGTAAGGAGCCTAGTCAAATCTCGACAGATGAAGTTAGAACCTATCTATTGCGATTTCAAGATAAGAGTCCAAATACTAAGGCGAATTGTCTGAAGGCTCTACGGTTATTCTTTAGATTTCTCGGTAGACCGCAAGTTGTCGAGTCATTCAAGTTTCCAAGACGGACCTACACGCCTAAGACGGTTCCAAACAAAAACGATCTGAAACGGTTCTTCGATGCCTTAGACCATCTCAAGTATCAAACAGCATTCCTATTGTATGCGTCAAGTGGACTCAGAAAAACCGAATTGCTGAAACTGACTATTGCAGATGTGGACATAGAGACCCGTCTGATCATACCAAGAAACACACATGAGACATCAACCACAAAGAACACTTGGGTAACTTGCTTCAATGCAGAAGCACAAACATACCTCAAGAGATTCTTGGCAAACCGAAGAGACAACGACAGCCGCCTTATACCAGTATCACAAATCGCACTTGAAAGAGCGTTCAGAAAGGCAAGTCAAAGGTCAGGGGTCAAGATCACCGTCAAAGTCTTACGCGAATGGTTCTGTTGCCAACTAGGAGAACTAGGCGTTCCAGACCGATATGTGGATACCTTTTGTGGACGGGTGCCAAAGTCCGTTCTGGCAAGACACTACACAGACTATTCACCTGAGAAACTGAAACGGATCTATGACAAGGCAAATATCACGGTATTGACTTGAACTGCTCTTCCCTCTCCTTTTTGACTCTGGTCTGAACTCAGAGTCGCGTCTCATTTGACACCTAGCAAGAATGAAGCGGCGATTGTCAGGATTGATCCAATAACTCCGCCTAGAAGTGCTGAGGTTAGGTTCGACATGAATGAACTAAACGCTTCGCCTTCCCTTCTGACATGTTCAATAGTGGCCATGATTGACTCTCGATCGATAGCCTCTGGCGAGGTGTAATCCCAGAGTCTGTCAACGAAATTGCGAAACAGTGTATTCCGCATCTTTTCCCTTTCAGTCAGGATTTGGACTTCCCGAATTCCATATCCCTCTAGTGTGTATTCGGTTAGATATGTGAATATCTCAATTATGAAACGCTTCATTTTCCTCACCAGTTCCCTTCTTCTCAAGAATCCTGTCCAAGTGGTTCCTAGGAATTCCTTGCATGTGTTGAGCAGATCATCTTGACGCTTCTGAATCTTCAAAGCGATATCCGTTGCCTCCTTTGCGATTGCACATGCTCCATAGAAATCATGCATTCCAACACACATGGCCAAATACACTCGCCTGAGGCATTCGTCAATCGTCTCATCTCCTAGCGATACATATGTATTAGGAGAAGCTTCTTCCTCGGATTTGTCTAGAGGTGTATTTACAACAGAGATAGCGCTAGGAGTCACGAAGGGAGGAATCCCTAGTAGATTAGGAAATTGCGGTTTCAGAAGTGCAATTAGCCTGTCTCGTACATCACTACCTGCTCCAACATGTTGATTTCTGGAACAGATCCCTCCAATCATAACCAACCCTCCATCGTAGACCACAACAAAATCCTCCGTCTTTGACCCCCAAGGCAGTCGTCGTGCTATTGTCTGAAGAGATGGGGGTAAATGGATTTCAAAGACCACAGGATTGAGAAAAGATGAATCTACAGTGAACATAGGTGAGATATCTCTGACTTCTGGTGATTTCTCTAGTGTCTCAATGATCTTCTGATATGCCTCTTTTCCCAATGAAGGACGCGTGCGCGCTCGACGAGTTGGTTCTTCCTCTTGTTCCGACTCCTTTGTTGTCTCCTTGTCTATCCATGGATCAATGTCCAACCCGCCGAAAACGATATCGAGTTTTTGAGATGAGGATAGTCTTAGATTCCTCAAATCCTCTCCCAATCTCAGCAAAGCTGCGCGGGTATATTTGTCTTTGTAGCAGTAATCCGTTCTTTCTCGAAAGGGGGTTTCCAGAAGTCTATGTCTCAAGTCTAGGGAACACTTCAAATCTATTTTATTTTCTTTCTGCCAAAACTAAGAGGGGTGGCGTCTGTCTCGAAATTAGACCTCTGAGGAACCCTCCCGCCGCAAATGCCGTAGCAGCTCTAGAAAAGTAACAGCCAGCTATGACTCGAGTGAGTGTCACCCCCAAGAACGGAAAGTCTTAAATAGTAGGTGGTGCATAACAAGGGGTAGGTGAATAACTACAATATGTAGGTGTAATGGAAAAATGGACCAAACAAGAAAATCACCATACGCTGGGCTTTCCAAGGAACTGAGAGCGCAGATGCTTGAGCTGCTTGAGAAGGAGATTGCGGAGGATACTCAGAAGAGAATCGAGGGAGCGAGGAGACGGGGATTGAAAGCTCCGCGCCGTAGGGTCTTGACAGAGATGGCCGAGCTGCTTTCAGTAACACACGTTTCAATTCTGCAAATGCTCAACAGAAGGATCTCATGCTCAGACACACTCTTTGAGAAAATTGTTGAAGAAGCTTACAAGAGGAATCCGGCGGAGACCACGCGACTCATTGACGAAGCATTGACCAACCAAAGAGAACAGGTAATGAACGAACTGGACAAACTGTCCAAGAAATCCGAGAGGCGGCGACTTGTTTAATGAACTCACGAAGGGGCATTGTGAATCCACATTACGCGGGGCGAGAGGAGAAGAGGGTTTCGAGAGGCGTTAAGCTGAAAACATTGTTAAAGTTTCTAGAGTCTGAAAGAAAGCAGTATGGGCCGCCGAGGTTTCAATGCCGAGGCTGCGAACGTTTGTTTTTCACCAAGTCCCGCGTTATGGAATGCGAGGTAACTCATACACCGGAATATCAGGCGACGGTAGTAAGCAAAATTCTTGAACAATTGGTGGTGGCACCATGAGCGCATGTGCTGAAACAATCGAACCTTCAACACTGAAACTATTTCCTGAAAAAGACCGAGCTAGGATGCTGAATGAGATCCTGCAAAAACTACCGGCCGTGTCAATGCTGGAGCTAGAGGAAGCTTTAGGCGAAGAGATTAAGGGTGATATGCAAATTGGAAAGCTGACGTTCTTCACGTATTTCAGCGCGCTCTTAGATCGGCCAATGAGCCTAGTTTTATGCGGCGAAAGTAGCATCGGAAAAACCTATATTCAAACGACATGTGCGAGACTGTTTGCTGATGAGGAACATAAACCTGTTTCTGAACGATTTGTGGTCTGTAAATCATACGATACGCCGAGCCGATTTTACCATGAAACAGGAACAAAAGATGAGGAAAGACACGTACGAGTGATTAAGGCTAGTCCACGGGTTTTTTCTTTTCTTGAAGCACCAGACACGAAGCTCTTAGATCGAATAAAAACATTGATGTCGCAAGATCAATACTCGCAACAATTCAGCTATACGGATGCGCAACACAATCCGCAAACCGCATTGATTGAGGGATTTCCCGCAGTAGTGTATAGCTCAACGCAAATCTATTTCAGGAAAGAGCATGGCAACCGGACATGGTTAGCGACCCCAAGCTCGAACATTGAAAAGAATGAGGCGGCTTGCCTACTTGTCTTACAGTTTCGGAAAGATCCGAGAAAATTCATGCAGAACCTTGAGCAAGATCCCGTACACATCAAAATCAAAACATTAACATCGGCATTACTGAGACTGGCGCGAGACAATGCGGTATTTACAGTTGAAATTCACGACATCGACAAGATATTTGATGAGTTCAAGCGGCAAATGGGCGGAAAGTTTCTCAGTCGAAGTTCAAGAGATTTGGGACGGCTGATAACATTGGTTCAAGTAATAGCACTATTCGACCGGCGACTTCTGACAAACGACCAAGATGTTGAGGAAGCTTTCAAGGTGGTCGAACCAATCATAGGACCAAACCTTCGAGGAATATCTCCGGCAGTATGGGGATTTCATAAAAACATCATCGAGCCACTAGCCCTAGAGTTGAAAGCGGAGCAGGAAGCAAAGATACAGGCAGCCCCGCAGAATATTCAAGGGACTTTGATAGGAAAACCAATTGTTTCGGATGTAACGTTCGCAATACGAGATATTCGGAAGCAATACTATGAGGTTACGGGGGAACGGTTGGAGAAAGCGCGTTGCGACCTCTATCTCGAAGCACTACTTCAGCATGGGTTGGTGGAGCAAACGCCGGACCCACAACACCAAGGATGGGTACGGTATAGGGCAACGGTAGAGGATATTGGGACTCTTAGTAGTTCTGGACTGAGTAGTACTACTACTCTACCTGAAACTACTATCAACCAATCTTCCCTAACAGTGGAAGTACAGGAAGAAGCTATCCTGGATAAGGTGGATTTTGACCCACCCCCCTCCCCCACCGTAGGCACGCCCACTGAATTAGCCACTTGTGAATTATGCGGGGCGGCGTACAACCTGAATGGGGAATTTCACCTATGCAAGGAGGGGCTTTGAGAATGGGTAAGGTTTTCTTCCGCACATGCCATTGTGGGGAGTTTCTTTGCTCGAAGGACCCGAATGAAACAAAGTGCCAGGGGTGCCTGAGAACGCAAATGTTGCAAGGAGGCGGAAGGGATTGAGCAATAGATGTGAGATTTGGAAAGCGAAACGAAGGGAGGCACGAGAATTGGAGGAATTTCAGAAATTGACCGATGAGGAGAAGCAACAGGTTTTGGAGGCACTCGTTTCAGAACTGGAAGCGAAAGCTAAGAAATTATTGCAGGAGGTGGAAAAAAATGAGTTGTGATAAGACTGATTATGTAGCTTTGGAACAGCAAAGAGAGGCGAAGAAGCGAGCAGATTCGGCGGAAGATTCACGACAGGCACTTGTGGCAGTGTACGACAAAGACATACAGAGGATAATTTTGGATAGTGAATACAACATGCAGCAGGAATTGGAAAAAATACCAGAAACATTAAGCTCAGAGGAAAAGAGTAACCAACGCCTTGACATAATGGGTAAGTGGGCAGCCTCGAAGGTCAGACGCATTGAAGAGCGTAAGCGAGAACTCGAAAGCACAGGTCATAAGCGAAACGTTTTCACGGTTGGGGATAAAGTTTGAAAATCCACGGATTATGCAGAATTTGCGGAAAATATCTTGCGTCCTCACGACACCATTATTTCACCACCAGAAGAAGGAAAAAATTGGTTTGCGAGAAGTGTCATAAAAAGTTGCATACGCCGCCGAAAAAAAGAGAGAGCCTTTGGGACGCGTTGAGTTTCCACCGCTACCACCGCAGCCACCACTGAGAATTTCCCTTTTTTTTCCGAGGGGGAAGGGGCGGCGAAACATTAGAGTTGAAAGCTGCACCTACCAAGTTCTGAGCGGTTCGGTCTTTCGCTTTCCTCTCAGAGATAAACGAGGGTCGCAGTTGCGGCTCTAATGCGCTAAAACCTTTTCCCTATTTTCAATCTGAATTTAAAAACATGAGAGGTGTAAAGTATGAGCGAAGAAGAAGATATACAGGAACGATTAACCGAATTTCTAGGTAGGCTTGAGGGAACGGAATCGAGAATAAGAACCACCCTAACAGAAATAGCGGAGATAATAGAGCGAGCACAAAAACAATTGAAGGAGTTTGAGGAAATGGGCGAGAAAACGGAGGCAATGCTTATAGAGCTAGAGGCAAAACGCCGCGCTAGAGCCTACATTGCTTAAACTTGGAAAGAGCCTGAGAAACGAGAGAGAGCGTACGGCTTCTAGATAAGTAGTGATAGTAGTATTGTTAGGGTAACGAGGGGCGGTGCCATGCGCCAACAGCTTTCCGCTTAACGAGCTAACGCAGGTAAGAGTTCCGCCTGCGAGCGGGGAGTTATCTCTTGGTTGGGCGCTCGACGCGCCGGTTGGTTCCATGGAGGGGCGGAGGCTACGTGGTTCTATCTATCCTGTTTCACTCTTTCCTCATCAATTCATCAATAGCCATCACGCCTAGAATGAGTAGGGTGAAATATATTTGGAAGTCAAACACCCACATGCGTGTCATGATCCATAGCCCCCATGACATGAGTATGAACGGAATGGATTTCTTCAAGATGCGAGTGATCGAGGCCAAACACCCGCGCGCTTCAAGACTTGGCTTTAAATCCTGTACGCTGGGCTTCGTAGGGATTTCTTCCTTCTTTGTCGGGGTGCGTGCCTTGCCGCGAATGCCAAACGCTGCCACAACCAGTATCACTGCTATAACTGCAACGGTAAATAGAAGAATCCCCCCAGTCGCCCCGAGAAAATCTGGCCCACTTATCGTGTAGGCAGTCGTATGAGTTGCTAGCGTGGCCGCTACCTTTTCCTCTGCATAAGTCATGAAGTCCATTGCCACGAAGGGAATGCAAAACAGCGCGACCTTTCCACTAATGCTCACATCAACTTCACGTATCTTATAGTCCGTACCATAACGCCCCTTGATGAAGATAATCTCTAAGATAGAGGCTAATGGATACGTCACAACACAACGGAAGACAAGGCTCTGGAACGGAAGCAGAAAGGTCGCTGTCAACGCAAACTTACTTCCTGAGATAGGATAACCGTATTCCCCAAGCTCCAAGAGTTCCGGTCCGCCCGATGTCCAACGTAAATCACTGAGAGAGATAGGGTATGCTCCTTTGTTTCGAAGTCTTAGGGTGAACTCGACGCTATACCCATCCTCGCTGGGGCGTATGTTCTCAATTGATAGGCCGATGAGGTTGGGCGGTCGTATTGCAGGAACAAATGGTCCAAGAAGAAAAGGGGATAAAACGTAGAACCCCAAGACTGCCAACAGCACAAACCACATGTTGTCCTTGAGGCTCTTCATGCTTTCATTCCTGCTTCTCAAGACTTCTTAGCCTCATTTCAAGGTTCCGCGCGCGGCTAGGATACCTACCGAAACATATTTCCCAGAATTTCCAATAATTACCACTGAATTAAGCAAAAAAACACCAATAATTCCGCTAATTTCCCCAACAATTAAAACCCATGCACAGGCCCACTGATAGGTACCAATGCTTCCCAATACCAACTTTACCCATATTTTCCCCGGTTTTTTCTTTCGAGGCAAGCGTACGACGTGAGGGTAAGGGGAGTAATAGCGAGTTGTTACATTCGGAGGTATTTGTTGGGTAATTGGAGGCATTTATTCGGTTGAACTGACTTAGATTCAGTTCTTTTCTAATGCCAACTTAACTACACGCTACATAGGCAAGAGGCCAAACGAACCGAATTCAGAGAGCGCGTAACAGCCCTTCCTGTAGTCACGCAGCATACTCATAGGACACAATTGGTGTATTGAAAATAGGAAAGAAGTGGGCTTATAAGAGGGGTTAACCCATATAGGGTTTGGTGTAACCCCTATGAGCAATTCGGATTTCGTCAGGCAATGGAGTCTAAAGTGGGTTGAGGGAACCATACTTGGTTTCGCAAGAGATAGGCTCGAATTCAACAGAGCAGTAGGAATGCTCCAAAGAGGACGCACAATGATGACAGAAGAGGAATTTCAAGCCATATTCTCAGCTATCGAAACAAGCCCCCTCTTCTTACCTTCGGTGACCCCAGAGAGAAGGAAAGCCAAACTGAAACCTTTGAGAGATGCGGTTTTCGGAGAAAAGACAACCTCGAAGAAACACTAGGTAGGGTAAGCCAATGCAAACCTATGGGAACCTATGTGAAAGTAATCCAAGAAAGAATGTAATGATCACATTGGACCGTCAACTTGTCACAGAAGCGCGTCGATTTGGCCTGAACATTTCACGACTTGCCGAACGGGCGCTTTCGGACGCAATATCTCGCCTATCTTCTTCTAGCGCAGTGAATATAGCGGGCCCGGCGGGATTCGAACCCGCGACTACTGACTCCGGAGGCCAGCGTCATATCCTGGGTGTCCCGGCACTTCGCTTGAACCTATCGATCATATGGTTACCGTCTAGACCACGGGCCCGAT
>Ga0315296_10004528_pt1 | contig 11334 bp, 8 predicted proteins | sample YL17G14_18_MG_FD_203921 | JGI IMG/M metagenome (GOLD analysis project Ga0315296, IMG submission 203921) | Sediment microbial communities from Yellowstone Lake, YNP, Wyoming, USA - YL17G14_18 | ecosystem: Environmental > Aquatic > Freshwater > Lake > Sediment | place: USA: Wyoming | collected...
TCCTGCACGAGCGACGCCGGCAGGGGTTCAGCAGCCTGGAGGGGCTGATCGCTTTCTTACGGGGCGAGTTGGCGGGTAGTGAGAAGGAGTCGTCCGACGATGAAACCTGGCGAAGGAGGTGGTGTGCAATGAGCAGGTAGTCAGCAAGCTTTGGCCCGAACCATCCATTTTGGACGAGCCGGAGATACGTGATGAACATCCGGCGATTGTCTCAATCCATCTCAAAGGGAGGTATACAATGAAAGGGCAACGAGTGCTTGTCGGCGCGGCGGTCCTGGGACTGCTGCTGGTGTTGGCCGTGGGACTGACCCAGGCCCAGGAGCCGGGGCCAGAGAACGACACCCTGGCAGAAAGTGAAGTGGAAGCGGAAATGAACGACATCGTGCCTATCCAGGGGCGGCTGACGGATGCCAGCAGCCACCCTCTCACCGGCACATACAGTATCACCTTCAGCATTTACGATCAAGAGGAAGGGGGGACGGCCCTGTGTACAGATACCGACGGCGTACAGGTCGCCAACGGGCTGTTCAGCGCCGAACTCGATTTCTGCACCGGTGAGGACATAGATGGGCGGCAGCTTTGGCTGGGCGTCAAGGTGGGGAGTGACCCGGAGATGGAACCCCGTCAGGGCATCTACGCGGTCCCTTATGCCTGGAGCCTGCGGCCGGGGGCGGCGATCAAGGGCGAATTAGATGATCCTATCCTGTACGTCTATAACACCGGCAGCGGTACCGGCCTGTGGGGGACAAGTGTCACAGGCACGGGGGTACATGGTTCCAGTGGGGATGATGCAGGGGTGTATGGTTACAGTTTGTTGGGGGTGGGTGTACACGCCGACAGCCTGAGTGGCGCGGCGATCGCTGCCGACGGCACTGGCATCATCACCAGCACCGCCTCGTCCTACCTCTGGATCAGCGGCAACGGCCTGCGGCCATACCGCCAGAATGACAGCACCATCATTGACATGGATACCATTGGGGGGGCCAAGATTTATCGCGGTGCGAGCGCCGTGAACAAGAATGTCATGCTTCCCATCGCGATTCCGGGGCCTCTCTATGGGCAAGATGTAACGGTTTCGCATCTAACCATCTATTGGGTTGGCGACACCACGTTTGATGCCATCTCAGCCGTCCTCCTGCGTCGGCAGACGGGCGTGTGCTCATCATCGAGTTGCTACGTCAACATTCTCTACGATAGCACCGATCACGGCTGTGAAGATGTCGTCTACCCGACCGGCTGCTCCCTGAACTACGATCTGACGTCGAACAACGAATTAACGGCAGGCTCGGGAATTCTCTACCTGACGTTGGAACTCGCCTTCGAATCGGATCTCAGCTGGATCGAGATCGGCGGCGTGCGGTTGACACTGGAACACGACTAGTGGGAGGCAGGCAATGAAACGAACAGCGATTTTCTTGATCGTGGTCGCTCTCCTCCTGCTGGCCGGCAGCGCCCTGGCGATGTCCTCCGACAACTACCGGCTGGACTGGTTCACGCCGCTGACCGGGGGCGGTGGAGGGCCGGCCAATTCCGCCCACTATGCCGTCAACTTCACGGTTGGGCAAACAGCCACCGGATTGTCTGCCAGCACGCACTACCAGGCCGGGCTGGGCTACTGGTATGGCGTGGACGTGGGTCACAGGATTTACCTGCCGCTGGTGCTGAGGAACTACGGCTAGAGCGTACCCCTCCCCAGCGAGGATGCCGAAATCATCGCCCAGCAGCGCCGGAGCGTTGGCCTGGAGGCGCGGGGGTGCACAGCGCCGATACCGGATCGGTGCGGTGGTTTATGACCGGAGCAACGGACACCTGTACGTTCTGGAGTTGTTTGCCGACGGGGCCAGGCCGGTGGTGCACGTGTGGGGGGTGCGGTGAGTGAGAAGAAACCCGGTTTCTTGGAGAAACCGGGTTTCTTGAGTTCAGGCTATGCCCAGAAGACGGCGTCGAGCGTCTCGTCGGGCACGTCCCACACGACGTTGTGGGGTGGGAGTTTCTCGTACTTCATGAACTCGGGCACGCGGTCGTCGGCCCTGGTGAAGCCGGCCGCGCGGTTGAAGGCGAGTTCCTTGTCCATGATCTCCTTGCCCAGGCGCGCCCCGTCGGCGACCTTGTAGTCGGTGCCCAGGAGGCCGTTGACCTCGTCGATCACGCCCTCGTAGCCGCTGGCGATGTCGAGGATGGCGAAGGCGATGAACAGGCAGTGGCCGGTGGTGTCCACCATATAAGCGGTGGTGTGCTGGAAGGCGCGGGAGAGGTTGGCCTTGTCAATGGCGAACTGGTCCACCTTGCCGCTCACGCCCAGGATTTCGGGCGCGATGGTGTAGCCGGCGGTGTGGTCGGCGCCCATGGGGCTGGTGGCGTAGGTGATGCCGATGCCCTTGACGGCGCGCGGCTCGTAGGCGGGCATGTTCTGGCGCTTGCAGGCCGGGACGCGCGGCCAGCCGAAGGCCTGGCCGGTGAAGGCCGCGCCGTTGCCCAGGATGCGCCCGAGCGGCGTGACCTTGCCGATCTCGTCCCGCACCAGGCGGATGGCTCCTGCGCCATCGCCGAAGGGCAGCAGTCCGGCGTCCATGGCCACGGCGATGGTGCCACCGGTCTCGATCGTGTCTATCCCCAGGTCGTTGCACTGCCAGATCAGTTCGGCCACGTCGTCGAGGTTGGGAATGCCGCAGTCGGCGCCGAGCGCCCAGGTGGATTCGTACTCGACGCACGAGACGTGCTCGGTGCCGTCGGGCCTGTGCCAGGTGTTGGAGCACTGGATGACGCAGCCGGGGCTGCAGGCGTGGTTGTAGACTTCCTTGCCCAGGCGTTGCTTGATGCCCTCGAAGATAGCCTCGCCGGAGGTCGTGGCGGCGCCCTCGAAACGGCCCTCGCGGAAGTTGCGCGTGGGGTAGCCGCCGGCCTCGTTCAGGATGTTGACCAGGACGGCCGTGCCGTAAGTGTTGAGGCTGCCCTTGGGCTTGGTGATGGCGTGGGTACGCAACGCATCGAGCAGTTTCTGGCGCCCCTGGTCGAAGAGGTCTTTGTTGACGACGGGCACGCCCGGCCCGCCCTCGCCGTCCACGACGATGAACTTGAGGTGCTTGGAACCCATCACGGCGCCCAATCCGCCGCGGCCCGAGTAGCGGCTGGGCCGGTTTGCGTTGTCGTTGTAGCAGATGCCGGCCATGGACATCCGTTGCTCGCCGCCTATGCCGATGGCGGCGATGGCCGCCTGCTTGCCGAAGCGCTCGAAGAGGCCGGGGAAGATGCCATATAGACTCTTGCCGGCGTATTCATCGGCGGGGAAGAAGGTGGCGCCGTCCTTGGTGACGTGCAGCCCCCACCAGCCATCGTCCTTGGGGTGGCCCTCGACGACGATGGCTTTGAGCCCCAATTGGGCGACGAGTTGTGGCCATGCGGTGCCGGCGTTGGACTCCTTGATGCCGCCGGTGAGGGGCGACTTACTGCCCGCCGAGACCCGGGCGGTGGTCGGCGCGACGGTGCCGGTGAGGAGGCCCGGAGCGAAGACGAGTTTGTTGTTGGGGCCGAGCGGATGGCAGGCCGGGTCCACCTCATCACTGATGATGGTGGACGTGAGGCCGCGACCGCCGAGGAACTTGTACTTGTCGGGTACGTCCTCGTAGGTGGCGGTGCGGTCGGTCATGTTGACGCGCAGAATTTTGGCCATTTCTGTACACCTCCTTAAGTGTAGCGCGCAAAATAAAAAGAGGCCACCTCTGGCCAGGCTGGAATGCCAGGCCACGCAGTGCCTCCTTTGCAAACACGGCGGGCGCGGGGATTGCTCCCCACACCGTATCGCTCATCCGTCCCGGAGGGAGCGGAGTGAGTCGGAGACTTTATGGAGTTGTCGTATCCTGGGAGTGAGGAAGTTTAGCGGCAGACGTCAGATCCCACCCTCCTATCTATATAATAGGCGAAATTGGCTATTTGTCAAGAGCGGAGTCCCAAACTTGTTTGGGCTGTTGGCAGGAGGCCCCAACAATCGGCAGGCTGGAAAACCTGCCCTGAGCCTGTCGAAGGGGCCTGCCCCACTGAGTTGGGGAGTCCGGCTCTCAGTGCGAAGAGGGTAGCGGAGTCCCAAGCTTGTTTGGGCTGTTGGCAGGAGGCCCCAACAATCGGCAGGCTGGAAAGCCTGCCCCACTGAGTTGGGGAGTCCGGCTCTCAGTGCGAAGAGGGTAGCGGAGTCCCAAACTTGTTTGGGCTGTTGGCAGGAGGCCCCAACAATCGGCAGGCTGGAAAGCCTGCCCCACCAGGTAGCGGAGTCCCAAACTTGTTTGGGCTGTTGGCGGGAGGCCCCAACAATCGGCAGGCTGGAAAGCCTGCCCCACCAGGTAGCGGAGTCCCAAACTTGTTTGGGCTGTTGGCAGGAGGCCCCAGCAATCGGCAGGCTGGAAAACCTGCCCTGAGCCTGTCGAAGGGGCCTGCCCTGAGCCTGTCGAAGGGGCCTGCCCCACCAGGTTGGGGAGTCCGGTAGACGGCAGGCCGGGGTCACTTTGGCCCCGGTTTGTGCTCGTCGGTGGGAGCCGTGTACGCGTGGTGCAGCCCGCCATCCTGGCGCTGGCGGAATTCATCCTGGAGTTGAGAGGTCATATTGACGCCAGAGCGATACTGGAACGGCCACATGCTCTGGCGATGGGAAATGCCCACGCGGTCGCCGTCCTGCAGTACCAGGTCACGGTCCGTGTCCAGCCCCGGCAGCGCGGCCAGGTTGCCGTTGACGAAGGTGATGCCCTTCTCCTCCGGTGGAAGTTTCAGGCGTTCCAGCAGGTCTTGCATCGTGCTGCCGGCGGGCAGTTCCAGGTATAGTTGGGCGTGACTGCCCTGACTTTGCTCGCCGGCGTAGCGCGCAAGTGGGCCATAGAGCCAGACTTCGATATTTATCATTGGTTCTAAACTCCTACGTGCCGTGCTTTCTCTCTCTGCGCCTGTGCCTGGATTCGCCAGGCGCAGGACGGTGCGGCGGCTGTCCCGGTGAATGGGTCCAGGCGCCGCTTGCATCCTGCACCAGTGGCTGGCCACAGTCGGGGCAGAGCGGTTCGGCCCATACCGTATACTTGACTCTCTGCGGGTCGCCGTGTTCGTCGTAGAACAGGCGCGGGTTGTCCGGTGCCGGGGCGTTCAGACGCGATTCTTTCCGCGCCGATGGCGCTGGCGCTTGAATCCCCAGGTGTCGCAGGGCCCAGTGGACGTAATCCAGATCCAATCCATCGGCAGCCCGGTCCTCCAGCGCAGCCTGGAGCAGGGGGATGGCACGGCGGTCCCGCAGGTCGCCGAAGGCCAGCGCCACCGTGCGCCGGTTCTGAGACCAGCCGGTCGCCTCCCACACCGGCTGCAGGAGCGTGAAGGCGTGCGGGTTCCTATGGCTGATGCGGCCCAATACCTCGGCCAGTGACGTCTTGGCCTCACTGCGGCGTCCGTAGCGGAAGTAGGCTTGCACGGCAGGGAAAGCCGAGTGACCGATGGCCATCAGGCTGAACAGCGCCGAGTCGTGGAGGACGTCTGCGGGTTCTGAGTCGGCGACGACGCGCACGAGGGTGTCGGCGGCCTGGACGGCCTTGAATTCGCCCAACATGCGCACGGCCAGGATGGCCGCCCATCCCCCGCCTGGGCCATCCTCGTCCCAGTACTGCTGATCTTCCGCGATGCGGAGCAGGTAGGGGACGAGCGTAGCACGCTGGTGGGCAAATTGGCGGCGTTGCGCCGGTGAGAGGGTGCCCTGTTGCTGAGCGATGAGCGTGTTGAGAAGTTCCGCTACGGCGGGGGGCGCTTCCTGGGCCGTCCGTTCCTTGAGCGATTCTGTCAAAGCAGCCACGATCTCCGCAGGCTCTATTGCAGAGGAGGGCTGCAGCGGGATTTGCCCGATTTGTCCCAGGAGGTCGCGGAACCTGGTCAGCCCGCTGAGCCAATCCGACAGTGGGCAGTCCATTTCGTCAGGCCAGAGAGACCAGCAGGGGCGACCGTGGAGGACGAGCGCGCCGGCCTGTCCAAACAGGCGGCGCTGTTCTTCGTCGTTGGCGGGAAGTTCACGCGCGGCTGCCAGCAGTTGGTCGGGGTCATCGGCGATGTGATAGGCCTCGTTGAGGTAGTGGTGGAGGGAGAGGAGTACCCCGGCGAGATGGTATTGGAATTCAGGCCCGGCGCACTCGGCCAGGTGGGCGTAGGCCTGGCGCAACCAACGGGGCTCGTCGCGGGTCGCAGCATCGAATTTGAGCGTCTCTGTGGCCTCGAGCAGGTCAGTGGTCAGGAAAGCGGACACCTCCGGCATGGTGATCACCTGCAGAGCGAGCAGATTGTTCATTTTGTCCCGTGCGACAGCGGTATAGAGGTGAGCCAGGCCGTCTGGATTCGAATGCGCCTCCTCCGGTATCAAGTCGGCGAAACCCTCCAGATATTGCGGGTCGCTGATCCGCAGCAGAGTCAGGCGGGCAAAGTCCCCCACGTCGAGGTCACCGTCAACCCGTTCCAGGCCCTCTGGCGGTGGGGGAGTCTCGACGCCCAGTTCCTGCAGGGCGTCGGCGATTTCGTTATAGTCCAGCCGGTCATCCAGTTCGGCATCTTCCAGCGCAGCCTCGAGCAGCGGAATGGCCTGCTTGCCGCCGGTATGGGCCAGGGGATAGGCCAGCAGGCTCTTCCCGTCTGCCCAGGTTGTTTCCTCCCACACCGTGACGAGTGTCTGGTAGGTGCGCTCGTCACGCTGGCCAAGTTCGCCGACCACTTCGGCCAGGGCCGTCTTCGTCTCCACGTCCCACGAATAGCGCATGAAGGCCAGCACAGGTTCCAGCGCAGGAGGGCCAATCTGTTGCAGGGCGTGAATGGCGGCGCTGAAGATGATGGCCTGCGGGTCAGAGTCGGCGACGACGTCGATCAGGTCCGGGACAGCCTCTACCGCTTTCAACTCTCCCAGCAGTTGAACGGCGCTGATGGGAGCATATCCGTCGCCGGGCGAGTCCTCCATGTGCAGGCGCTCGTCGGTGGCCAGGTCCAGCAGGACCGGGACAGCCTCGTCGCGGCGGGCCTGGCAGAGTGCCAGTTGCTCCGGCGTAAACCCTTTTTCACCCTGCTCGATCAGTTCCGCGGTCAGATCGTCTACCGGCGACCGCGCAGGGGCCGGAGGCTCCGCTTCCTCTTCTTCTCCTTCCTTCGTTTCCTCGATCTCTTCGGTCAGTTCTCGTAAGGAATCCTCGGCCTCGGCGCGCGCCTGTGCGAGTGGACCCAGCACGGCCTGGCCGCCGACGGTGTAACTGTTGACCAGGTTGGCCAGCGTGATCAGCCATGATCTGGCCGGGCCTTCGGCCTCGGCCGGCCAACGCCACCACAGGGGCCGGCTGTGGAGCGCGATGGCTCCGGCCTGGACGATCAGGCGGCGTGCGCGTTCCAGGTCTTCCCCGGCGCGCTCCAGCGCCTCAGCGATGAGGTCGTCGGGGTTGGCTTCCGGGTCGTAGTCGCCAGCGACGTAGCAGTTGAACAGGGCTTCCATGGCCTCGCCCATCTCGGCGAAAAGCGGTGCGGCCAGGGTAGCGAAACAGTCGTAGTAGTGGCGCTCCTGCCGTTTGAGGCGCTTGCGCTGTGCGTCAAAGTCCAGATGGGCCAGCGTCTGGTGGATCTCGGCCAGCGCAGCCGGGACCTCGTCGAGTGGCAGGTGGAGGGCAGCGAACAGGCTGGCGCTGCCGACGAACCACTCTGTCAACGTGGCGACGTAAGCCACCCCGACTTCGTGGGGGTCATTCCCGTATTCCTCGCGCAGCCAGACCAGTTCCTCGCAGAAATATTCTGCGGAGATCGAGTCTACCACGATGTTCAGGCTACCACGCCACAGAGGAAAGCGTGTCTCGACCATGGGGCTCCTCACTTCCCTTCATGATGCCCGGCTATAGGATCAGTTTGGCGATCGTGACGCCCTCGCCGCCCTCCTGATCGCCGGCCGTCTCGTAGGTGCTGACGAATGGGTGGTCGGCCAGGAAGTCGCGCACGGCCCGCCGCAGTGCACCGGTGCCTTTGCCGTGGATGATGTGTACCCACGGCAATTCGGCGCGTACTGCGGCGTCCAGGCGGCGCTCCAGTTGCTGCAGCGCCTCCTCGACGGTGCAGCCCCGCAGGTCGAGGCGCACGCCGGGGGAGGGGGCGGTGCCGAAGGAGATGGACTCTACGTCAGGCTCCGGGGAACGACTGAAGTCGTTACTACGGTCGCGCAGTTCCAGCGCCGCCAGGCCCACGCGGGTGCGGGCCGGGCCGACCTGCACCTCGGCCTCTTTGACGCCTGCTTCCAGAACCCGTCCCTCTGCGTGCAGCGGGCGCACCCACACGGTGTCGCCGGCGCGGAGGGGACGCTGGACCACCTCGGGCAGCGTCAGCGTTTCCAACGGTTCTGTCTCAGGCATGGTGGAGGCCAGGTCTGCAACGGCCTGCTCGACCGCAGCCACGGCTTCGAGCGGCGCGGCGATGGTTTGGAGGCGGCGCCGCAGCGCGCGCACCTCGGCCCGCAGCGCCTCCAGTTCTGCCGCTGCTTCTGCGCGCGCCTGCCCCACAATCTCCTGGCGTTCCTGTTCGAGCATGTCCAGCCGTGCGCGGAGCGTGCGCGTCAGCCTTTCGGCTTCGGTGCGGGCGATGTTGGCCTCGTCCCGTACCTGGGCCGCCTGGACGCGCAGCTGGTGGATGTCGGTGAGCATGTCTTCCGTGTGCAGGTCGGTCGGCGAGACCATCTGGCGCGCCGCGTCAACGATGTCGTGCGGCAGTCCCAGCCGCAGGGCGATGGCCAGCGCGTTGGAGCGACCCGGCAGCCCGATGATCAGTCTGTAGGTCGGGCTCAGCGTCTCGGCGTCGAATTCGACGCAGCCGTTGCGCACGCCGGGGGTGAGTTGGGCGTAGGTCTTGAGTTCGGGATAGTGGGTGGCGACGAAGGTCGTCGCTCCCCGGCCGCGGAAGTGATCGAGCAAGGCGCGGGCGAGCGCCGCACCTTCGGCCGGATCGGTGCCCGCGCCCAGTTCGTCCAGCAGCACCAGGCTGCGTTCGTCGGCCTGGTCGAGGAACGCCAGGATGTTGGTCAGGTGGGAGGAGAAGGTAGACAGGTTCTGCTCGATGGACTGCTCGTCGCCGATGTCGGCGTATACGGCCTCGAAAACCGAGAGCGCCGAGCCGGGCTCGACCGGAATGTGCAACCCGGCCTGGGCCATCAGTGTCAACAGGCCCACGGTCTTCAGGCTGACGGTCTTGCCGCCGGTGTTGGGGCCGGTGATGACCAGCACCTGCGTCTCGTCGTCCAGCACGACGTCAATCGGCACGACCTTGTGCGGGTCGAGCAGGGGGTGGCGCGCGGCGACGAGGCGGATGGTCGAGCCGGAGTGCTGGGGGCTGGGGGATTGGAAAGGGACGAGCGTGGGGGCAGTGGCGCGGGTGGCGTCGGCGTATTTGGCTCTGGCGAAGGCCAGGTCGAGGTCGGCCAGCGCCTCGACGGTCTCACTGATCTGGGTGGCGCATTCGGCGATCTGGGCGGAGAGGCCGGCCAGGATGCGGTGGACTTCTTGCTGTTCCTCGATCTGGAGTTCGCGCCAGGCGTTGTTCAGTTCGATGACGGACAGCGGCTCGATGAAGACGGTCGCGCCGGAGGTGGACACGTCGTGGACGATGCCCCGGATGCGGCCCTTGAAGTCGGCTTTGAGCGGGATGACGTAGCGGCCCTCGCGTTGCGTGATCAGCGGCTCCTGCAGGAAGAGGGCGTTGTGCGGTGAATGGAGAATGTGCTGGAGTTTGTCCTGGATGCGGTCGTGGGCGACGCGCACGTCGTGGCGGATGCGGGCCAATTCTGCGGAGGCGTTGTCGCGCACGTTCCCGCGCTCGTCCAGGCAGCGATTGATCTCGGCGACGACGTCCGGGCATGGTTGGATGGAGTCGGCCAGGCGCGCCAGGTGGGGAAACTGGTGCTCGAGGCGGCTCAGCGCGCGATGGAGCGACTGGGCGGCGACGAGCGTGTCGCGCACGTCGAGCAGTTCCGGCGGTGGCAACGCGGCTCCGCGCTGGGCCGCCGTCACCGATGGCCGGACGTCGTGAGCCCCACCCAGCGAGGTGTCGGGTTTGGCATCCAGGAGTACACGGGCCTCGCTCGTCGTCTCCAGCCGCCAGCGCACTTCCTGGAGCTCCGTGGCTGGCACCAGCGCGCGGGCCTGTTCCTCGCCGGCAGAGAAGCTGGTGTAGGTAGCCAGGCGCTCGAGGACTTTGGGAAATTCTAACGTGGTCAGAGGTTTAACGTTCATGGGACAGATGCAGATCGTAGACGTAAATGGGAGGCGGCTGCCTGGGAAACCAGAAGGCCTGGGTGGTATAATGGATGGCAAGCGCCTGGTTGAACCAGGGGCGGAGCAGGGCCTGGTCGTGCGCACGCCGTGACGGGCCGTACCCCAGCGCGTTGAACAGGAGCGTGGCGACCAGGAAACCGATCGCCAGGTAGACGAGCAGGCCGCCCACGTTGTCGAGAAAGCCCAGGCTGGGCAGGCGCGTGTCGCGGAAAGAGGCCCGCATGGTGGCTTCCAGCGCGATCCATAAGATTACGGTCACCAGGATGAACGAGAGGGCCAGGCTGTTATAGTCCACGGTCATGTCAACGTACGTACCCCGTCCGGCGCTGAACAGATCGCCCGTGAACAGGAGTGCCAGGGCATGCTGGGTAGCGCCGACGTAAGGGGCGAGGATTGGGTAGAGGGCTGCCGCTATGCCGGTGGCCATGTACAGGATGAGCGCGGTCATACCCCCCCGCACGATGCCCTGTACGTAGCCGGCAGCGCCAAAGCCCACGACGATGAGCAGCAACAGCAGTTCGATGGGCTGGAAGCCGGGCACAAGGATGTAGAGCGCGACGACTCCGACGGTGCCCAGCGCGCCGATGAGCAGCGGTGGGATCAGTTGCTCGGTTCTGCGTTTTCTTGGCTTGAACTGGACGGACATGGCTCTTTCTCCTGATCAATCTGCCAGTATACTATACCACACGGGGGGATAGGCTGCAAGTTGGGGAGATTCTTCGCTCCGCTCAGAATGACGGGGTGGGTGACAGGTCACGGGCGATGCGGGCCAGGCCGGCCGGGTCGCGCCATAAGGCTCCGTCTACCTGGATGGCCGCCGCACCGGCGTGCAGGAAGGCCCGCGCATCTTCTGCGCTGTGGATGCCGCCACAGCCGATGAGCGGTACCGGCACGAGTTCGGCCACGCGGCGCAGCGCGCGCAGCGCCAGCGGCAGGACGAACGGCCCGTAGAGGCGGCCGGTGACGAAACGCCCAGTGGGTGCGTGCCAGGCAGTCCCGCGGGGTGGGGCGGCGACGGTGAGCGCGTCGGCGCCGGCCTCGA
>Ga0315296_10004529_pt1 | contig 11332 bp, 7 predicted proteins | sample YL17G14_18_MG_FD_203921 | JGI IMG/M metagenome (GOLD analysis project Ga0315296, IMG submission 203921) | Sediment microbial communities from Yellowstone Lake, YNP, Wyoming, USA - YL17G14_18 | ecosystem: Environmental > Aquatic > Freshwater > Lake > Sediment | place: USA: Wyoming | collected...
TTCGGGGGCTATTGTCATTGCTAAACCAATGCCCGAATTACTTATGCAATCTCTATCTAAAAAATTTCCAAGACCAAAACCTCCAATCATAGATGTTAATGATGAGGCAAGTGGAAAAGCTTGGAAAGAAGAAAATCCTAATGATCCTAATTATATACAATCTGTTGTAGATTGGGATTCTAAATTCGGGGAAGCAATGCTCGATTTATTCCTTGCTAGATCATTAAAAATAAAGGAAGCTCCACAGGGGGCTGTGCCTTTTGAGGACGATAGTTGGGTAGAAGAATTAGAATTTCTTGGAATAACAGTTCCTACATCGAGAATAAATCGCTATATTATGTGGATAAAAGCCTTTATTGCTCCAACTAGCTCCGATCTTAATAAAATCCAAGTAGCTTGTTTGAAACTAAGTGGTGCAAGTGAGGAGGATATTAAGGCCGCAGAGGATCAATTTCGACGCTAGACTTAATGGAGTTCCGGTTGATGATTGGCAGGAACTGAATCCTGAAGATAAGATAACGTACTCCTCTTCTTTTGAGATAAGAGAAGCCGCAAGATTTGTTCTAATTTCTTGGACCGAGTTTGAAAGACTCAGCCCTATAGAAAAGGCAAATATAATAGCTCATTATAGGACACGGGGAAAAATAGATTCGGCTAGAGAAATTAAGAATAGAAGGAAACAATAAACGATGGCAATTCCTGGAATGGCAACAATTGGCTTATCTCTTGTTCTTAGGGGAGCAACTTCATTCATTCTGCAAATTTCCAGAAGCGATAAAGCTACTGCCCAAATGAATGATACTTTGGGCAAAACTGTTACCGCCTCGCAGAGAGCAGAGAGAGCGTGGGGTATTTTAGGAATAACGGCTGCAACTTTTGGTTCTGCACTTTTAGGTTTGACTTATTCTATGAGTCAACAAGCGATTGAAAGCGAAAGATATTCGATTGCGACTGATAATATAGCTAGAACTATGGGATTAGCAACGGAGCAAGTTCAGAATGAGCGGGAAGAATTAAATCTCCTATATGTGCCAACTAAAAGAGCAAATGAAATGATTGGTCAGCTTGCAATGGCGCAAGTAAACTTCAGACAAGCATCCGATCTTGCAAGAGTTGGCTTAGATTTAAGTACACTTTCCAATAAAGGTGCAGATAAAGCAGTAAGAGATGTAACTGATGCCGTTACTAATCTTACTGTAAGTAAGCTCGCAGAATATGGAATAGTTACAACAACAACAAGAATATATGATTGGTATGCGAATTCTTTAGGTAAAGTAACTAAGCAATTGACTACATTTGATCGGCGACAGGCAATTGTTAATTATCTTTTGACTGTAGGAACTGGAATTGCGGGAGCTTTTGAGTCAACCTTAAATACCGCTTCTGGTCAGATGGAAGTTTTCAATTTCTGGATAGCTGAAATACGAGATAGTTTCGGAAGAACTTTGCTTCCGAATATTACAAGTTCTTTGAAAGCAATAAATAATCTTTTATCGGGATTGGAAGCAATGCCAGATTCTGCTAAAGGTGCTATTACTGGGTTTATGTCTTTGGCAGGAGCGATTCTTGGAGTAGGTGGAACCTTAACGCTCGTAAGTCCAGGTATTAAATTACTATGGACTGCGCTCAAAACACTGACAACTATGATAAATCCAGCTAAAATAGCTCTAGTTCTTTTAGCTGCAACTTTTGGATATGTAGTTAGTTCAAATGATCAATTGAGATCAAGTTTCACAAAAATCGCCAGTGAGATATTTAATAGTATAAAGTCGGCAGTTCAGGATTCTATTCCCTGGCTCCGAGCAATCGGTTCTATAATGGGAGATGCCTTTGCTTCTGCTGGAAGAACAATTGCCAGAGTAGTTGGAGATATTAGCGGAAAGAACTTTGGCTTCAAATTCGATGCAGAAAAGTTTTTTGTCGGCGCATCAACGATGATGGCCAATTTTGCTTATGGACTTCTTAAAGGTTTTAATGATTATGTCATGCCGGCTGTTATTGCAATAGTTGGTGCGGTAGCAGATTTCTTTGGATCATCAATGCCAAAGAAAGGTCCATTAAAGAATATTGAACTTGGAGGTCTTGCAGTAATTCAGGCATTTATACGGGGAATGTCAGATGCTTCCAAGGAACAAGTTGAAAAGATAGCAAAGGACTTAAAACAAAAGCTCACAGTAGTAATTTGGGATATTGAAGACGCTTTTTTCCAGATAGAGAATAGAGTTTACAAACTCGACTCGGCCCTGTGGAGTTTGCAAGATTCTCTTTTTATGATTAGAGCGGGAGAAGAATTTGTCCTCATTCCTTTGCAACGGCAGGAACGGTTATTAACTAGAACGCAAAAGATTGTGGAGAGACGAGCAAAGGAAGAAAGAGAGGCCGCCGAAAGATATTTAAGAATACTTGAAAAGCAGAAAGAACAGATTGATGAAATCGTAAAGATTGACGAAGAACGCCTAGAAGTTGTCAATCATGAGATATTTATGGAAGAGAATCGAAATAGGATTCTAAAAAGAGCTTCTTCGATGAGGCTTCTAGCCCTTCGTTCTCAGGGAATGGAAGCTGAAAATCAATTAGATGTTGATAAAGATCGTCAAGAAATTTTGGGTGAACAAATTAAAGATGAGAAAGATCGTCTTGAACTCCTCATTACAGCTTCTGAAGCCCAATTAAAAGCCATTGAAAGATTGCTTGAAGCAAACCAAGAAGAACAAGATTTGGCTCAAGAACGAATAACTTATGCAGAAGAAGAGCTTAGACTTGCAGAAGCACGACAAGCTGCTGATAGATTAAGAATTACGCAAGATGAAAGATATTGGAGAGAAGTCCAAAGAGAAGCATCTTATTATTTGAGCATCATAAACCGGCTCAATGGATTTCTCGAAACAACTAAAGAAAATGTAGCAGCAGTCATTGATGAATATGATAGATATCCAAAGTTCCCTCCAACTGTTGATGTCGATACTAAGAAATTGGAGGATAGTTTATCGAAACTCAAAGAAAAACTTCTTGCTCCTTGGGGAATTCTCGGCGAGCAAATGGATCGTCTCAATCTCCTTATGTGGAATGTAAGACAAAATCTTGATAATATCTTCGGTATAAAATATGATTATACTGGAATGACTGGCGGACCCGAAGGAGCAATCTTTGAGAAACAGGCCAGTGCTTTTGACACAAAGTTCAAAAATCCTATAGAAGCAGGCATTAAAGGTATTATAAAGTGGTTTGAAGCGGTTCCTGCAAGTATTGCTCTATCTAAGCAGGCTTATAATGAATTTTTTATAGGAGCTCCTACAGGAATAACTGGTGGTCCAGAAGGAATGATTTACGAACCTCCAGTTTTGAGCAAAGCATGGGATACTTTTGCAACATCTATTAAAACCAAATGGGACGGAATAATCGAATCTATTAAGGAATATATCAACGAAAAAGCCAAATCTTTTGTAAATCCATTTGAACAATATCTCGTTATGAGTCCAGAGGAACAAGGTAGGGCAGTAGCAAAAGCTGTAAAATCTATTCTCTCTTTCTTCTCTGATTTGTATATAAAAGTAACAGAAGAAGGGGCAAAGATTTTTCTAGGAATAGGGAAATGGCTCGGAGAAAATATCTATAAATATTTTGCCTTCTGGGCACAGCCTGAAAAGCCCGCGGTTCCAGAAAAAGAAGTTGCCGATTTTATATTTCCTGCAGATAAGATTAAAAGCGCAATAGGAGAAGCCATTTTCCAGGCTTTTAGTAATATACAGACTAACATCCTCAACGGAATCAAATTCATGTGGGGCTTGATAGATGAGCTAACTGGAAATCAAATAAGTGGGACTGTTGCTAAAATAGTTTTATGGATAACTTCAAGGGTAACAGATATTATAACCGGCTTGATTTTTTGGAGAAATGCATTCCTCGACTGGTTAGGAGATGTCGTAAAAGATATTGATAGTCGAGCAAATAAATTTCTACTTGCTGTTATCAGCTTTATAACTAGAAAATTACCAGATATTATAATTGCTCTAGCTAAATGGATTGTTGCATTTCTTGATTGGCCCGCTGACGTTATTAAAGATATAGATAGTCGTCTTGATAAATTCCTAAAGGCTTCTACTGACTGGATAACAGAAAAAGTAGATGACATTATTAAAACTTTGCTCCTATGGATAAATGCTTTTCTCGATTGGGTGGATGATATCGTTAAGGATATAGGTAAAAGACTTGATGTATTTAGAGATAAAGTCACGGCTTGGATAACTACTGCAGTTGAAACTCTGAAAACTTCTCTTGGACAGTGGAAGGATGCATTTCTCAATTGGATAGACGGAGCAAAAGAAAATATAGCCTTGAAACTTGATGAATTTTTGACCGCCGTAAAGACATGGTTTGATACGACAGGAATCCCTGGAATTATTGCAAAGGCCGGAGAATTTGCTCAGAAGATAGTAGAAGCGGTTAAAGATTGGTTTAAAGATAAAACCAATCTTCCGTATTTCATTGATCTCGGTTCGGGATTTATTGATGGAATTAAAAAAGGAATAGATGATGGATGGACAAGTTTTAAGACATGGCTTTCTAGCAAAGCCTCTGGTATTATAAATGCAATTCTAGATGGTTTTGGTATCCGTCATTCTCCTCCAGCAATTATGATTGATATGGGAAAAGATTTAATATCGGGTCTTAAAATTGGGTGGGGCGAAGGAATGGATGACTGGAAGCGAGAACTAATAAGTCAGATAGATTTCTTCGTCGTTATGGGTAGAAGAATTGCAGGAGGTTTTACTTCCGGTTGGGAAAACGTAATAGATGTCTGGAAACAATCTGTCCGAAATGAAGTTCTCGATTTTGCTAATCAAATCTCTCAGGTCGTTTCTGCAAGAAGTGAAGCCTATGGCCCGACTCCTGCATCTGTAATTAACTATAATTATTCCAGAGCACCTGTAATGAATCTTACAGCCCATTACGGAAAGACTCAAAGTATGGCATCTATTAAGGATGATATTTCCTTAATGCTTGCGATTGCTTAATGAATAGGAAGTCCAAGAACTATGCCATTTACTATGCCTGGAAAAGAAGAACCAGAACTCTACGTAATAAAAACATCTTATGGAGATCGTATTGTTCTTGAAATGCCAAGACAAATGGTAACTGCTACAGGTTTAGCTATGCCCCCCTTAGATCATAGAACACAAAGGTCTCCATTTCAAGATGGCGAAACATTTTTAGGATATTCTCTTCGCCCTCGGCCTGTGCAATTTGCGATTCATATGCGCGGTTGCAATAGACTCGATATGTGGGAAATGCGAAGAAATTTTCAATATTATATTAATCCTATAGTTGGTCCATTGAGGATTCAAGTAAGATTTCGAGATGGAAAAATATTCGAGCTTCATAATGTAATGTATGATGCACAATTTGATGTAGGAACTGATGGGCAGCCTGGACCAGCAGTTCAAGATTTTGCAGTAAGATTTATGGCATTTGATCCTGTATGGTATGAACATCCGGCTAATTCTACATCGGCAACTACTCAGGTTTTAGAAGAACTTCTATTTAGAGAAGAAGGAGATGTCGGAGGATTTGGAATTAAATTTCCTTTAAGCTTTCCTATCTCATTCTCTGGAACTCCTTTTTCGAGCGGAAACGGAATTACTTTTCCCATCATATTTGGCGAAGTATATATAGACCAAGAGTTAACGATAATTACCGACGGGAATTATAGATCATATCCAACGATAACTCTCACGGGGCCTCTTCTTACTCCAAAGATTGAGAATCTTACTACGGGCGAGAAATTAGAATTAAATTACAAGATTCTAACAGGGGAAACTGTAATAATAACAACTGAGTTTGGAAATAAGACGGTTAAGAAGGGAACTCAAAGTTTGCTTGGATTCTTGACTACAGATTCAGATTTAGCAACTTTTCATATTGATCCTCATCCTATAGCAACAAATGGCGAGAATGTATTCTCATTTATTGCATATGAATGTTCGCCCGCCTCTGGAATAACGGTCGAATGGTATGATAGATTCATAGGAATTTAGATTCTAGATTCAATCGGAGGATTTATGACTCAATATAGTCAACCTTGGGATGGTAAAACATTAGGAGATGCACTTGCAAGAGCACCTTATAACGCAAGCGAATGGGATGACGCATGGGAGTGTTGGTTTGGTTCAGATTTAAATACAGGAGTTATAGCCGGAATAGATGATGAATTAAGAACATCAGGCACAGCCAGTCCATTAACTGTAGGTTCTGGAGCTGCATTTGTTAAAGGAAAGTTCTTTCGATGTACAGATTCAATTTCTATATCTGTAGATACTCCTGTATCCGCAACTAGATATGATTGGATAGTTCTCAGAAGTTGTTGGGATACCTCTGGAGATTGTGCTAGTGATACTTTTCCTGGAAGTGGCGAAGTTTGTGGGCCTAGAAAGATAAGAGTTTGCCTTTATAGAGGAGTAGAAGGCGCGGGGGTTCCTCCAACTTTAAGACATACAGACGGAATTCTTTGGGAAATTCCTCTTTATTCGCTATCAATCACAGTTGGTGGTGTGATTACTCTTACCAATGCTAGAATTTTTATTCAGAACAGTCCGATATTTGAAGAGTTTTTCGATGCTGGTAGATTTATGCCCGAAGCTGGTGCGATAGGCCCCGACCCCGATCCTAAATATGGATGGTTATTTGATCCTAATACAGATCAATCTGCAAGATGCTCTTTTGAAATTCCTTCGATGTATAGGAATAGATATTTTCATGCGTGGATAGCATGGGATGGAAAAGCAGGTACGGTTTTTCCTTCGCAAGTAGCCTGGTTTTGCAGATTTAGATTCATGCAAATTGGAGATATTACAGATCCTTGTGTAAGAGTAGGATTGATTTCTTGTGATCCTACGATAACAGCAAATGATGTTTTACATTTTGACCATTTTGAAGTATTGGGGCCAGGGGCAATTGATCCGGTAACTGATTCTGAGGCAAGAGATATAGTGGAAATTCAACTTTGGAGAGATGCGAATTCATCAATGGGAATTGATGATTATGATGGCGATGCGAGACTTATTGGCGTTAGAATAAGGATATATTAAAATGGCACAATCTTCAATGCCTTGGGATTATGAGTTTCCTTATGGCGATGCGGCTTCGGAACCATATAGTGCGTATGAATGGGAAGAAAGATATAGAGTTCTTTTTGGATCTATATTTAATAGCGGAATAATAGCAGGATGCGACGATGAGTTGGAAGTAACATCTGGTGCAGGTCATGTTCATGTTTATACTGGTGCTGCTTTGGTATATGGAAAATTATATCGAAATACTGCACAGGAGGAACTCTCTATTCCAACTCCTGTAGTTGCTACAAGGTGGGATTACATAATTCTTAGAAGTTGCTGGCTTTCCAGTGGTATTTGCGCTGGAACTTTGCACCCAGGGAGTGGAGAAGTTTGTGGACCTAAAAAAATTAGAGCTTGTTTAAAGCAAGGAGTTGAAGGTGGGGGACTTCCAATTATAACTCAAACTCCTCAAAATGTATATGAAATTCCTCTTGCAGCTATAGAAACAACTACTGGTGGAGCCATCACAATTTATGATCGAAGAACTTTCCTTTATAATAGTCCAGATGCAGATATTTTTATTCCATCAGGAGAAATGGGTGAAGCAACAACTCCTGCTGATTGGGAGCAAGCATGGGGAACTTGGGCATTTGATCATACGCTAGATGAAGGAGTTTTACTCTGGACTCGAATTCCAAAAGCCTGGAGAAAACAAGAATTTGGAATGTATCTTCATTGGACTGGATTAGCTGCTCCTGGAGGCAATGATCAAGTTGTATGGCAAGTAACTTGTACCTGGGGAAGGCCAGGAATAACAATTACAGAAAATATGCCCGCAGATCGTTATGGAGAATATATGCCTCTCGGAGGATATGCTGAGCTTTCGGGTGAAGATATTCTTATGAGAACTCCTCTCGAATTTTCTGGAGGAGATAGAGAAGTTACCGATACAGCTATAAAAAATGATATAATGTGGATAGAAATTAGGAGACAAGGATTTTCTTCTGTCAATGATAATTACGCCGCTGATGCTCAGTTAATAGGCATTGAGCTCAGATATAGATAGATTTATTGCCCAATATAAGTAGGCCGGACTTATATTGGGTTATAGCACAGGTCTGCGAAATTTGTTGTCCCCGCAACTTAAAGTAGCAGACCCATTTTCTTAAGAGAGGTGAAAATATGTCTAGACTATTTACATCGGGATGGGAAAATAGATGTGAGCACCCTCAGTTTAGTATTGCAGTTTGCGGCGGTGAGTTTATGCCCACTTATACTCCGTCATTTCTAGCAGGTGGGGTTAACGGCAACGGCTACTTACAACTTAATTGTACTGGTAATGGCAAATCAACTTTCTTGGAGCCTAGATATACTTTTACAGCTTCAGATGAAGTTTTCGTGACTCTCAATGTCAAACCATATTTTTCTGCGGAGGCGGCCATTCCAGAGTATACTCGAGTGTATATTAGGAGCTCTGCCGTTGATGATCCCTTTTATTTTGAAATGCGACATGCAGCCGACACAATAAAATGGGATTGGAGTGGCACGACGGAGTCATTGCCAATTGCAATAAATTATAATACTTGGTACGAAGTGCGAATTCATATTAAAGCTGTTACAACTCCAGGCCCCAGCATAGTTCAAATATGGCTTGATTCCATTTTGAGATTTGATTGGTCTGGTAACAATACCCCACAAACTGTAGCTTATGACATTTTGGGTTTATACGGTGGTACTACTTGGACTGGAACAGGAGCACAAAAACCCCAAACAGGATGGGATAATGTTTTCGTGAATAATGAAAATGGCGCAATTGATAATGCGCAATGTCTTGGACATTATCTTATCGGACTTCCAGTGACGGGTGCAGGAGCACAGGCCGAACTTACACCTTCTGCTGGAGCAAATTGGGATTGTATAGAAGAAATTCCTCCAAATGACGCAGATTATGTTTATAGCTCAGTCGCTACGACGAGGGATTCTTACGAATTCACCAATACTCCTGCGCTTGTAGGAGGAGTTCCGTATGATGTTTATAAGTTTATATTAAGAGGGCGTCATAATTTATCTGTTGATAATCCTGGAGATGGATTTTATCCTCTCATCCGTATAGGTGGAGCTAACTATCTTGGTTCTGGGAAACAAGGTTATGCTGCAATAACTCAATGGGAACAAATATGGGATTTGGATCCCTCAGATGTAGATGTTTGGGAAAAAGCGACTGTTAATGCTATGGAATCTGGCGAAGAGGTGATGTAATGACCAGAGTATTAACTAGCGGATGGGAAAATAGATGTATGCACCCCCAGTTTCTTTCTTCTATGTTTGAGATAAATTATCAAGGAGAAGAGACCTATCCAGCAGGAGGAGTTGAAGGCATTGGAATGATGCAGCAGTCTTACCAATCAATAGTAAATGATGAATTTCATCGAGCGGTAATGATGTATTCACTTTTGGATGACGATAGTCATATGTACATGAATGTGGATATGCGAATCGCAACTGCATCATCATATACCTGGAAAGTTCATTGGCAGACTCGCATTTATTGGGATGGAGTTCCAAGCGATCCTGGATATATAGCCTTTGACAGTTTTGAAAACAAAATCTATTGGGAATGGTCGGGGCATAGCGGAGTAATAAATAAATTTCTGCAACATGGACAATGGTATAATATTGATTTACATATATATGCAAACCCAGCAGGAAACAGTATTATTCAACTGAAGATAGATGGATTTGACGAATTAACAATTAGCGAAGCAATTCCATGTGCATTTTCAGAAATTTCTGAAATAGGTTTGGGATTTTATGATCACGACGGATTTCCAGAAGTGGAGGCGTGTGCGCATCAATGGGATAATTTAAAGGTAAATAATAGTTTAGGGCCTGCTCCTGATAATACATGGCCCTGGCATTTGGTTATGATCGGATTGCCGATAACTGGAGACGGAGCAATTACACAATTAATGGCATATCCTGGTCCGCCTAATTTCGAGAATATAGATGAACTTACACCTAATGATGCTGATTATAATACATCAGATGAAACCCTAAAGATGGACACTTATATATTTGATAATTGCCCAATTTTAGTTCTTGGATCTCCAAGTTGGGCTCCTACAAGATTTATTCTTAGAGAAAGACACATGGTCGCAGTTCCAACTGGAGAAGGTTGGACTCCAGGAGTTAGAATCGGTGGATTTAATTTCATGGGAACTCCACAAGTATCTGGATCAGCTTTCAAATGCTTTGAACAGATTTGGACTACAAATCCTGCAACTGGAATGGCTTGGGAAAAGAATATAATTAACGCTATGGAAGTCATAGCGGAGACTCACGACTAATGGCTGAGCGTAGATTAGAACAATTAGTTCCAGAACTAGAAGCCTATATAATTCCTGGAAGAAGGCAGCTTCTTCAGTTAGTTCCAGAATTAGAAGCTTATATAATTCCTGGAAGAAGGCAACTTCTCCAGCTAGTTCCAGAAATTGAGACTTCTCCTGGCACTTTGACTACGAGAGTATTAGAGCAATTAGTTCCAGAAATGGAAATTGAATTTGGTTATTATTGGTTTCTTTCAAGAGTTAGCATTGAAACAGAAGCTTCTTTAAGATATTATTGGTGGGCATCTCAAAATATGCCCGAAATAGAAGTCCATGCTTATTACTGGTGGGCTTCTCAGGATTCTCCAGAGTTTGAGGCATCTCAATTATTCTGGCATTTAAGTCAGGTTATGCCAGAAATTGAAGTTATGCACGTAGTTGTTCCTACAAGATGGCAGGAATTACAACAATGGACTAGAGAAGAACTTGAAGGAAGATATGCGGTTTCGATAAGGAATACTGATGGAACTCAAATAGCTCTGATAGATGGATATGAAAACCTCGAATACGTAAAACGATTAAATGATATGGGTGCTTATACTCTTACGGGCGTCGAAGAATTAGTTGATCCAAGTTGGTTTGGCTTGGATTATCAGATAGAAGTTTTTAGAAGAACGCCATTGGGAGATTGGTATCTGGACTTCTGTGGGCTTAATAGATTTGAAAGTCGAACTATTGGAAATGATGATCGAAGAATGTTCGTTTCTAAAGGTCCTTCGCCAGAGCATTTTCTAAAAAGGCGAACTATTATTCCTACTATGGGCCAAGCATTTTTAACAGTCGAAGATCATTTCACAGATATAATGAGACAAGTTGTTAGAACTCAGCTAACAGGAATTGCGGGTGGAGATAGATATTTCGAGAGAATAACGGTCGAAGATGATACCCACGATG
>Ga0315296_10004532_pt1 | contig 11329 bp, 14 predicted proteins | sample YL17G14_18_MG_FD_203921 | JGI IMG/M metagenome (GOLD analysis project Ga0315296, IMG submission 203921) | Sediment microbial communities from Yellowstone Lake, YNP, Wyoming, USA - YL17G14_18 | ecosystem: Environmental > Aquatic > Freshwater > Lake > Sediment | place: USA: Wyoming | collected...
TTGGTCACATCCCCCAGATCCCGGCCCTGACCGTCCACCGCGGCCGCGCGGAACGGGAACTCCCATGCACCTCCGCCGGGGGGAGCGGTGGTCCTGAGGGCAATGCGCAGGGAGCGGGACGGGGCATCGTAGGCCGGGGTGATGGTCTCCACAGGGAAGCCGGTCTGCTTCAGCCACACCTGCGCCATCCCGGCAAAGGACTGCCCCGAGACCTCCTCCATGCAGGCGATCCAGTCGGCCCGGGAGGCGTTCCCGTGCCGGAACCGGGTGTGGTACAGGTCCAGGCTCCGGGTAAAGGCCTCCCTGCCCATGAGGGTCTCGATCATCCGGACGAACTCCGGGGCCTTGACATAGGTGACCCCCGTGATCAGGTCGTTCGGGTCATTGAAGCCCTCCGGCTCGATGGGCATCGCGGCCGCCCCCGTGTCCAGGGCAAAGGTCCCGCCCTCTGGTGCGAGAAGCGTGAGCACCGTCTGGAGCCGGGTGTAGTCGTCCCCGAAGAGGTAGGCGTGGTGCTGCTGCTCCACAAAGACCGTCACGGCCTCGTTCAGCCAGAGCTCGAAGGGGGAGCGGCCGGTCACCTCCGAGCCGTTCAGGTTGTGGTAGAACTCGTGGACCTTCACCTGGAAGAGGTACTCCAGCGCCGGATCGGTGATCTGGAGATAGGGCATGATCCGGTTCGCCGTGATGGTGGTGTTCCCCACGTTCTCCATGCCGCCGAAGTCCGAGTTCTGCATGGCGATCTCCCGGTACACGCTGCCAGTGTACCGGTAGCCGGGGAGGATACCGGCGAGGAGCCCCTTCATTTTCGCCCGAACCGCTCCCAGCGCCCCGGGATCGCCTGCGGCCTGCTTCAGCCTGTCCCGCTCCCCCGCCAGCCGCCAGATCTCCTGCCGGACCTCCCTGTCCCGGTACTGTTCGGGACCGGTGAAGAGGAACACCCAGAGCACCGCGCCGGCCAAAACCTCCAGGGCCTTTTCGGCCTGGCCCGGGTCCGCCCCCTTCGGCGCCAGGAGTTCCAGGAGGAACGTATGCCCGTCCGAATACTCGAATTCCCGGGAGAACTCCTCCCAGGTGCCGGCGCCCAGGAAGAAGAGGTAGGGGGCCATGGGGGTGACGGTGTTCCTGTACGCGATCCGGTCCCGGGTGTCATCGAACGGGTGCCGCTCCTCAGCCACATCGCCGTTGGAGATCAGATGCGAGTACCTTCGGTCCGCGATGATGGTGGTGGTGTAGGTGCACTTGGCGGTCATGTCGTCCATGCAGGGTACGAGCCGCTGGAACCCCCACTGCTGGCACTGGGTGATCTGGGTGGGCGGCGCCCCTTCCGGGGTGGCATCGTAGTACAGCCCCTCCAGGAGGTTCGCGGTGGGCCGGCAGACCGTCAGGGTGTGGAGGGTGAACTCCGTCTCCGGGGGCACGCGGGAGAGGAAGTCGATGTGGAGGAGCGCCGCCGCGCGGTCATACCGGAAGGAGACGGTCCTCCTGTCGCAGGAGACATCCCGGATCTCCAGGTCACGGGCGTTCAGGGCAAGGGTCTTTACGGACCGGTCCCGGGTCCGGGCCTGGAGCGCCGACGTGACCCGGGTGTGGTCGTCATGGATCTCGAAGGTGAGGTCCATGTGCAGGACCGTCACCGCGAGCTCACCGAAGTCTTCGGGATAGTACCGGAAGATCCGTTTCTCCACGGAGATCACTCCTCACTCGTGGATCATGGTGAGCAGCATCCGGAAGCGGGTCAGGGCCTTCACGGCGTGGGGCACCCGGGCCGGCATGATCACGAGCTGGCCTTCGGTGAGGTGCATCGGTGTCCCGCCGATGGTGATCTCTGCCTCCCCCTCGAGGCCCTGGACGATGGCGTCATAGGGTGCCGTGTGCTCCGACAGGCCCTCGCCCTCATCGAACGCGAACGCGGTGAGGGTCCCCGCTTTCTTGTACACCACCATCCGGCTCACCACCGCCCCCTCCTGGTACGCCGCCAGGTCCTTCAGGTCGAGAACCTTTCCCCGCAGATCCTCCTTCTCGCCTGCCATAGCGTGTACCCTGTGGGGGCCGGATGATATGAGCTGTTGGGTCCGGGACGGGTGGGGGCTTCCGTGGCCTCCCCCGGGGGGAACCACCCTGGTCAGGAGATCCCCCGTCAGGGAGCGAACTTTCTCCCTTCGTCCGTGATCCGGTAGATGATCCAGTTCCCCTGCTGCTCCCCCTCGGCGAGCCCCGCCTTCTTCAGGATCGCCAGGTGGTAGGACGGTTTCGAGTCGGCAATCCCGAGCACGGCCTTCATCACGCAGACGCAGAGGGGATTGCGGGAGAGCATGGCCAGGATCCGGAGGCGGATGGGGTCGGCACACGCCTGGAATATTCGGATCTGCGCCTCAAGTATCTCGTCCCCGGGCAGGCTTCGGATCAGTCCGTCCACACCGCCGCTCCGGGTCAGCGCCTCCCCGACCTCCCCGGGAACAGAACAGAGGTCCAGGGAGGCCCCGGCGCTCTTCTTTCCCATGGTTTCAAATACACATGAAATGATCGCGCTGATAACCGTTTCGGGAGGCTGGGATCACAACGGTTTTATGACCGGGCCCGCATAATTCAAATCCATTTGAACCATCCGTTCGCCACACCAGAGGCCACGGGGAGATCGGCACCCGGCAGGAGTGAAGGATGAAAAAACAGAGAGGACCGGTGACCCTCGTCACCTGTTCGGGGCTTTCCAACACCGGACGCCTGACCACGCAGGCGGCAGGGATGCTGCGGCGGCGGTCTCCGGAGATCTTTGAAGGGCACCTCACCGCCCTGCAGCTGAAGGAGGATCCGGTGCGGTTGCTGAAAGGAGCGGGGTGTCTCCTGGTGGTGGATGGCTGCAGTGACACCTGTGCTGCAAAAGGGGTCCGGGCTGCCGGGATCGAGCCGGACCTGCACCTCATTGCCACCGAATGCGGGATTCACAAGAACGGCATGGCCGAGGTTCAGTTCTGGGAGATCGAGCACCTCGCGGGGGCGATCCGGGGGGTGCTGGAGCGGTGAGGGGCCTGACCTGCGGGAGGGAGACCACGCGGCCGATCGGAGTGAACCATCGCACCCGGGGGAATATTCGTCACCCACCGCCCATCGGGGGAAAGAGCGCGATGCTATCTCCGTCTGCAACCGGTGTATCGAGACCCTTGAGGAACTCGATGTTGCGCCCGTTGTGCAGGATATTGACAAATTTTCTCAGTACCCCCGGTGCTTCGAATGCCATGTCCCCAAAGCCAGGATACTGTACCGCGAGAGCCGCAAGGAGATCTGAGATGGTTGTATGCTCCGAAAGTGTGAACTCCACCTCTTTCTCCATGACTTCACGAAATACCGCGAATGCCTTTACCCTGACGTTCATATCCCCTCTCTCTCACTGCCTGGGGTGTATTCCCCGCAATCCGGGCAATCATGAGACCGTAGTGTGGGAATAATATCAACGTCTCCCTGCACACCGTTCCAGATCAGAAGCCTGCCGGCAAGCGCAGCACGGGATCCGGTGATGCAGTTGATCGCCTCTGTCGCCTGAATGGAGCCGATGACCCCGCAGGTGACGCCAATGATCGGCACTTTTCCCGTATCCGGTGGCCGGGGGACAATACAGCGCAGGCACGCAGTTTCCCCCGGGATGATCGTGATCGCCTGCCCATAGAATCCGTGGACCGCGCCATGGAGGTAGGGGATGCGCAGGTTCAGGCAGGCGCGGTTCAGGTGATAGCGGGCAGGGTAGTTGTCCATCCCGTCCAGCACGAGATCCGCACCCGTCAGAAGATGGTTGACCGTCATGGCATCGATACAACTGCATACCGGCTCGACGGTCGCATCCGGGTTGAGATCGCGGATGGCACGCGCTGCGATATCCACTTTCCTCTTCCCGCAGTCGCCGCTCCGGTACAGGATCTGCCGGTTCAGGTTTGACTCTTCAACAATGTCGTTGTCAATGATCCGGAAAGACCCCACTCCCGCAGCGGCGAGGTAGGTGGCGATGGTGGAACCGAGCCCCCCCGCACCGGCAATGCAGACCTTTGCCCGGGCGAGCCGTTTCTGGCCTTTTTCACCGATAAGGGGAATCTGCCGCAGGAACCGTTCATTCGATGAGGAAGTGGTCACGATCCTTCTCCGCGTACAAAAAAATTATGAGCTCAGTCCCAGCTCTTTGAGTTTTGCCGGTGTGGGGCGACCTTCGCTGTCCCAGCCGCGGGTTGCGTAATACCTGTCAAGGAGCGGTTGCCTCTGCCAGACACGCCCTTTCGGTGCACCGTCCTGGAGCGGTTCTTTCAACAGGCGCTCGGGCAGTGTGTCGTCTGCCTTCGTGTAGCCCACTTTGAGGTTGAACAGTTTCTGGAGGTTCCAGATACGCTCCCCGATCAGGAGAAGCTGCGGGGTCGTCATGGCCATGCCGGTCGTTGCGGAGATGAGATCGGCGTAGTCATCGGCACCGAGCGCAAACGAGGTGAACAGGCACATCCCCGCCGCATCGATGGAGGCGGTGAGGTCCTGGAACGTCTTCACCCACCGGTCCTTTCCCTCGCTGATGTACGGATCGAGTTTCTCGGGAGCGCCAAGGACCTCGGGCGAAATCAGGTAGCCATACACATGGTCGCCGCCGCGCACCGATGTGGCAGTCGCAAGGCCGTAGCCCTGGAGCCCACGGGGGTCGTAGGCCGGGAGCTCCTGCTTCTTCACGCTCATCGACAGCTCCGGGTGCCCGTGCTTTGTCGCGAACCGGAAGGAACCGTCGGCAAGTTCGGCGCCAAGCCCGCGCCGGTACCCCATGTCCTCAACCAGGTGTACCATCTTCTCCACCTCGCCGAACCGGATGCCTTCCTTGAGGTATCCTTTCTCGGTCATCTCCATGGCGCAGGCAATGGTGGTCGCTGTACCGATTGCGTCAAGGCCGAGGTCGTTGCACCGGTAATTCGCCCGTGCAATTGCCGGCAGGTCATCGATGCCACAGTCAGCACCGAACGCCCAGTCAGGCTCGTACTCCGGACCTTCGCCCTCCTCGCCACCGGCTCTTGTCACCCGGGCGCACTGGACGAGGCAGGCGTAGCAGCCCTTGCGTTTGGTCAGGATCGTGTTTGCCAGGGTCTCCCCGGAGATCTTCTCTGCCTGCGGGAAGTATCCGCGCTGGAAGTTCCGGGTCGGGAGGACTCCGTTCTCGTTGATGATGTTGATGAGCACCGCGGTGCCGTACTTCTGGAGCGCCTGACTGATGCCGTTCTCCTCGATCTTCTTTCTGATGCGTTCTTTTACGGCCTTGAACTGCTCTTCATCAGCAGGCTTGATCGGCAGGTCCCCGGTTGCCGCGATTGCCTTCACGTTTTTCGATCCGAGGACCGCACCGGTACCGCCACGCCCTGCAGCCCGGTGCTCCTCGTTGATGATGCAGGCCATGCGGCTTTTCAGTTCCCCGGCGGGTCCGATGCAGGCGACCCGGACCTTCTCGTCCCCGAGATCGCGCTTGAGCGCATTGGTCACCTCGCTCGTTTTCATGCCCCAGTACCCGGCAGCATCCCGCAGCTCGGCAGCTCCCCCGTTCAAGAAGAGGTACACCGGCTTTTCCGAACGCCCGGAGAAGACGACCGCATCAAACCCGGCTTTTTTCATCTTCCAGCCAAAGACGCCGCCGCTGTTTGCAGAGAGGAGCGTATCATTCAGGGGCGCTTTCGTGGTCACCTCGTACCGACTCCCCAGGGGGATGCCGGTGCCGGTGAGCGGACCGGCAGCAAAGACGATCACGTTCTTCGGGGAGAGCGCGTCGATTTTTGGATCGATCCGGTCACTCACGATCCGTGCGCCAAACCCGCGACCGCCGAGGTAGTTCTTCTTGAGATCAGGAGGCGTCGGCTGGATCGTCACTCTGCCACCGGTGAGATTGACAAACGCCATCTTTCCTGCGTATCCATCCATGATGTTCACCACTGGATGATAGGTCTCATGGGTAATAAAAGTTGTTCAATATTTTTTGAAATAGCACTCCACTCAATGTTCATGCAGGGCGATTCCGGCCGGTTCAGAAAAGCCCGCTGCCAAACATGAGGATCATGGAGTATATCCCCACTGCAATGAAAACGACTGCGACCGCTCTCCGGATCCACGGCTCCAGGTCCTGCACATGCCGTACAATGCCGGTACACTTCCCTATCCCCTGTACAAGAAGGTACGAGATAACGATCACCGGTACACCGGTGGCAAGGGCGAACACAGCGGGAATGATGACGGGATCCCCGGCGCCGAGGGCGAGCGGGATTAGCATGGCAAAGAAGAGCACCGCGGAGAACGGGCAGAAACTCATCGCGAACACGATGCCCAGCAGGAATGCGCCAAGATAGCCCTTCCCTGCAAGCTGTGCTGAAAGACCGGACGTGAACCGGGAGAGCCGGTCTCCTCCGGGCAGCTGATCGAAATGAAAGAGGTCGAGGAGGTAGATGCCGCAGAGGACGAGAAACGGCCCGAGCAGCCGCTCACCGTAGTGCTGGAGTCCCAGGGCCACGATCTGGATGTTCATGCCGAAGAATACGATCGCGGATGCGACCGCGACATACGCCGTCATCCTGCCAAGCGTGTAGATACAACCCGTGACAAGCGTATGATGGCTGTTGTCGATCTTTTTGGAGATGAAAGCAATTGCGGTGATGTTGGTCGCGAGCGGGCAGGGGCTGATGGCAGTCATCAGCCCGAGAAAAAACGCGGCAATGACGGGAACAGAACTCTCGGCCATCCCCCCCAGAAGGTTCAGGAGATCCATGTCAGGTGAGATCCCCGTTCAGCCGCCTGGTGAGAACACCTGAGAGATACTCGGTATAGGCATCCTTGTTCCCGATGAGCGACCACACGCGGACATCTTCCTTTTTATGGAACCCGCTGCCATCATAGACCCCGATCCAGAGGGATGAACCGCTCACCCCGTATTTCGCTGCCAGGTCGTAGTTCTCCGGCAATTCTACATTGACATGCGCGAAAACCAGCCGGCCAAATGCGACTTCATCCCTGAAACGGGTCTCCACCGTTTGTTCAGCCAGGTCTCCGACGGCGATGCAGGATGAACACTGGCGGTTGCCGTGGAAATGGTACACTTCCACCCGCTCAACGGTATTATTGGAACTGATTGTTGGAAGCGGCGCTGATGGTGCTGCACCCAGATGAGGAGATGAGTCAGTACAACCTGTGGTGAAAAGGAGGACTACGATGAAATAACTGAATATGAGAGAACGCATCAGGTTCGTGATCGCCATACTCCCTCTCTTTTACGTCCCCATGCGTTCTGTGCACTTCAGCGCTTTGCGCCCGCGATCGGTGATGGAGTAGATGATCCAGTTCCCCTGTTGCTCACCGGCAATGAAATCCTGCTCTTTGAGGATGCTGAGATGGTATGAAAGTTTGGAGTCCGCGATTTGAACAACTTCCTTAATGACACAGACGCAGAGCGGCTGGACGAGAAGTGCAGAGAGAATGGTGAGCCGGATGGGATCCGCGAGCGCCTGGTGGAGCCGGCTGCTCGCATGCAGTGCAGACGGATCCGGTATTTTTGCGAGCAGTCCTTTCATCCCTCCCAGTTCATCGAGTTCCTTCTGTATCGTATCCGGTAGGTCTTTGGAAAAATCGCAGCATGTTCCGGGGGATGACCGGACCTGTCTTGGTGGCATGAGTGGTTCAAATTAATATGAAATAGTAAGGTATATATGCTTTCCATGGCAACAAGTTTCAAGAAAAATTGAAACTCTGTTCCTGATACAACAGGAATCCCTGGTGCTATGGGTAACGACCGAAAAGAAACATCTTCCGCTGATACCACTGCAGCAGATCCCGTATTCCGGCCTTCGATTGATGAGCTGATTGAAAAGATCAGGGCATGGGCGCAGCGGTGCGCGGAAAAAAACGGCTGGGTGCTGAATCCCAACGAACAGGAACTCACGACTGTCCTTCGCGGGCTTGCATCAAACCGGGCACGGTTCGGGAAACAGTTCTGCCCGTGCCGGCTGCGAAGCGGGGATCCGAAGGAGGATAAAAAGATCATCTGCCCGTGCATCTACCACCGTGATGAGATCGCAAAGGACGGCCACTGCCACTGCCGGCTGTTCTTCCTCGCGGGCTCTGATCAGAGAGAGGGGAAATTTACATGAGCCCCCTCAAACGATTCGTTTCTGGTACTGGACGTAAGAAAAGAATGAGAGATGACAATCCAGAGGTAAATATACCATGACAGATCCTGTTACCGGCTCGCTCCTGCTGGGCTGGGATACCCTGCTGGGGTATCTCTCACAGCATGTGGTCACCTGCCTGATCCCGGCTTTCTTTATCGCCGGCGCCATCGCTGCTTTCGTTAAAAAAGATGCGATCCTGAAGTACTTCAGTCCTGAAACAAAGAAGACCACCTCGTACGGGATTGCATCGATCTCAGGCACCGTGCTTGCGGTATGCAGCTGCACCATCCTCCCGATGTTTGCCGGGATCCTCAAGAAGGGGAGCGGGCTTGGGCCTGCGATCACGTTCCTCTATGCAGGACCGGCGATCAACATCCTCGCAATCGTCTACACGGCAAAGGTGCTCGGGTTCGATCTCGGAGTCGCCCGGGCTGTTGCGGCAATCACGCTCTCGATCCTGATCGGCCTTGCCATGATGAAACTGTTTCCGCAGCAGGATGAGGAGACAACCAAAACGTTTGGGGCTGCCCGGAAAGCGGCGATTGCATGCGCGGATGACAAACCGAAATGGGTCGTTGTTACCTTCTTTATTTTCCTGATTGCTATCCTTCTCGTCGGCACATCAGCGCTGGATGTCCTCTGGCGGCTCCTGATCGTGTATTTCCTCTCGCTGGCGGTCGCCTTCCTGCTGATCTTCTACTTCACCCGTGAGGAGGTGACCGACTGGGGATACGAGATATGGGACCTGACAAAGAAGATCTTCCCGGTCCTTGTCATCGGCACGTTTGCACTCGGGGTTCTTGCATTCTTCCTCCCTCCAGCGTCATTCAGGCCATTCTTTGGCGACAACTCACTACTGGCAAACTTCCTTGCTGCGGTTGTCGGTGCAATCCTCTACATGCCGACACTGCTCGAGGTACCGGTTATCGGTACGACACTCGGGTATCTGTCGGGATCCATGGCAAAGGGCCCGGCCCTTGCCCTGCTCCTCACCGGACCGAGCATCAGCCTGCCGAGCCTGCTCGTCATCTACCGGATCATTGGCGGGAGAAAGACCCTGGCCTATGCCGGGCTGGTCATCGTGTTTTCGACCATTGCCGGGTTCATCTTCGGGAACCTGTTCTGAGGTAAGACGATGGGAGATGACAAACCCTGCTGTGCTGCTGATGCACTCAGGCGCATCCGGCAGGTGAAGATCAACGGGATCATGACGGGGATCGCGATGCTTGATGAGAGCATTGCGGATGTCAGGGCACAGAGTCATGGAAGCGAACCGGAGATCCAGGCGGCGCTCCTGAAAAAGATCCGGATCTACAATTACATTCCAAAAGGCGTTGAAGAAGAATATGCACGGGTCCTTATGGAAGAATATAACAAAGCAATCACGAAAAACTAATACAAAAAAATTTGAATAACATCCGGAGATCCCATGAAGAAAATCGAAATCCTCGGAACCGGCTGTGCAAAGTGCAAACGGCTCCATGCAAACGTTGAACAGGCGGTGAAGGACCTGAAGATCACGGCGGACGTGGTCAAGGTCGAGGAACTGGATGAGATCGTGAACCGTGGCGTCATGCTCACGCCGGCCCTCGTCATCAACGGTGAACTGGTGGCAGAGGGGCGCGTCCCCTGCGTGGATGAGATCAAGGCAATTCTTACGGAGTGAACCCATGGCAGAAACACCGACATGCTCCTGCGGAGCAAACGAACCGGAACGGATCATCTTTCCCTGTGCCGGGCAGGCAAACACCGGCCAGATCACCAACCGTGCAGCAATCCAGCTGACCGAGGAAGGGTATGGGAGTATTGCCTGCGTGGCGCTGCTCGCAACCGGTGCTGAAGGACTGGTCACCAGCGCAAAGAATGTTGATGAAGTGGTCATCCTTGACGGGTGCCCGATGCTCTGCGCGAAAAAGATAGCCGACGCACAGGGCGTCCCCGCCGCACAGCACCTGATCGTCACTGACCTCGGCATCATCAAAGGACCATCGAAGAACTATACCGATGACGATATCGAGAAGATCGTCTCTGCCTGCTGGCGCGGGGAAGGGAAGAAGAAGGATGCCGCACAACCCTCAAGGAAAAATGCAGGGCCGGACCGTGGCTGTGACTGCGGGTGCGATGGCATCTGCTGACCACGGAGTGCGGATATGCCCGGCGAATCTTGTGTAACAAAAGAGCCGAAAGGGCTGGGATCCTTCGAGAAGTACCTGACCGTGTGGGTTTTCCTGTGCATCGGTCTTGGCATCCTGCTCGGGCGGTTTGCTCCGGAGGCAGCAAAATATCTTGACAGCCTCTCCATCTCTATCGGCGATGCGCCGGTCGTCTCGATCCCCATTGCGGTCTGCCTCTTCTTCATGATGTACCCCATCATGGTGAAGATCGATTTTGCCGAGGTCCTGCAGGCAGGAAAGAACATAAAGCCCGTGAGCCTCACCCTCTTTGTCAACTGGGCGGTGAAGCCCTTCACCATGTATGCGATCGCCCTTTTTTTCCTGGGAACGCTCTTCCTCGCATTCATCGGCCCGGATGCGGTCGACCTGGTGAAGATGCCGTTCGGGCTCGACCTGCCCCTCGGCGCCACGTACGGGGTCGGGACCGTCGTGCTGGAAGGGGGTGTCAAGATGCTGCAGGTGCCCCTGTGGCGCAGCTACCTTGCTGGGTGCATCCTTCTCGGGATTGCGCCCTGCACCGCCATGGTGCTTGTCTGGGGATACCTTGCGAAGGGCAACGATGGCCATACGCTCGTCATGGTGGCCATCAACTCGCTTTCCATGCTCTTCCTGTACGGCCCGCTCGGGGGATTCCTGCTCGGCGTGGGCAAACTCCCTGTCCCGTGGGAGGCGCTCGCGCTTTCCATCGGGATCTACGTGGCGCTCCCGCTCTTGGCAGGCTACATCTCGCGGAAGCTGATCGTCCGTGCCAAGGGTAAAGAATGGTTCGATACACATTTCGTCCACTACCTCACCCCCATCACCATCACGGCACTCCTGATCACGCTCGTCCTCCTCTTCAGCTTCAAGGGCGAGGTGATCCTGACCCGGCCGCTCACCATCCTCTGGATCGCTATCCCGCTCTTCATCCAGACGATGCTCATCTTCACCATCGGATACGTCCTTTCGAAGGGCATTCACCTCAGCTATGAGGATGCGGCACCCTCAGCAATGATC
>Ga0315296_10004533_pt1 | contig 11329 bp, 8 predicted proteins | sample YL17G14_18_MG_FD_203921 | JGI IMG/M metagenome (GOLD analysis project Ga0315296, IMG submission 203921) | Sediment microbial communities from Yellowstone Lake, YNP, Wyoming, USA - YL17G14_18 | ecosystem: Environmental > Aquatic > Freshwater > Lake > Sediment | place: USA: Wyoming | collected...
GCCAGGACCACAGCAATACGGGCCACTTCATCCGGCTGCCCACCCCTTTTAAGGGGCAGCCTGGTGCTAAACAATACGCCAGTTTTAAGCAAGCTCAGGCGGAGCTGGGTGATTTCCTTGGCCACCGCCTTTGTTCCTGGAGTTATTATTCCGCCAGGTATAATTGCATTTATTCGGAAACCGTCTTTGCCATATTCCTTGGCCAGAGATCTGGTCAGAGCGATGACTCCCGCCTTGCTTACGCTATAAGGAGCTAGGCCTTCTACAAAAGGTATGATTGCCTCGATAGAGCCAATGTTAATGATGACTCCGCCTCTCTTCAATCGTCTCTCTATCATATGCTGACACATCAAGAGAGCTGATTTTAAATTAATGTCCATGACCTTGCTAAAAAAAGCATCGTCTACTTCCAAGAAATCCTTAAAAGGGTATATTCCAGCATTGTTTACCAGTATGTCAGGCTCTTTTCCTTTCAACTCTTCCCAAAGGGCATCTATTTCCTCTTTCCGGGAAAGGTCCACTCTATGAATGTTGATTTCCACTTTGAATCTTGAAAGCTCCCCGACTACAGTCCTCAGCGCCCGCTCGTTTATGTCTACAAGTTCTAAATCCGCACCTGCTTCGGCAAATCTATAGGCCATTGCCTTACCAATACCAAGTGCGGAACCAGTTATTAAGGCTTTTTTCCCTTTCAGGGAGATAAGCTCAGATAAAGGCTTTAAAACTTTCATGGCAATACTCTAGACTATTTGAGTATGCGTCATGTAACTGCTTTACCATTATACCATGGTGTATTTTAAGCTTAGTCACCAGTAGTGAGGATACAGATGGCTTGATATGTATTTCAGAACAGACTTCAGCGATGATATGCTCTGTGTAATAGGATATAATTGAAACGAAGTATGCCTCCACATACTTCTTATTATGGTCTCAATAATCGTTCTGTTGATGGTTTTTGTCCTCATCGCCGTCCGGCAAATCGGCAGGTTCCGCCTTCAGATATGGCAGGCGATGCTGCTCGGAGCACTGGCGGTATTGCTCACGGGACAAATCTCTCTGGCTAAAGCCCTCAAGGCAATCAACCTGGATGTCATACTCTTCCTGTTCGGCATGTTCGTAGTCGGCCAGGCGCTGGAGGAGAGTGGTTACCTTTCTCACCTTTCATTCCGGCTGTTCGGACGAGCTAAGACAGTGGACAGCCTGTTACTCTTGATATTGTTTGGTGCCGGCCTGCTATCGGCTTTCTTGATGAATGACACATTGGCCATTATTGGCACGCCGGTGATGTTGCAGATTGCCAGAAAGACAGGTATTCGCCCAAAGCTGCTGCTACTATCGCTAGCTTTCTCCGTCACCATTGGCAGCGTGATGAGTCCTATCGGCAACCCACAAAACTTGCTGGTCGCCATCAATGGAAATATCACCAATCCATTCATCACTTTCCTCCGCTACCTAGCGGTGCCATCTCTTATCAATCTTTTTCTAGCCTACCTCATTCTCAAGTTTTTCTACAGGGGACACTTGAAGAACAAGCCACTGAATTACTCAGGCGACCCCATTACAGACCCAGCGCTGGCGCGATTGTCGAAGGTATCCTTGATTATTATTCTTATCCTAGTGCTCGCTAAAATAACCACCTCCCTTCTGGGGCTTGGTATTGATTTCCGACTTACCTATATTGCCTTAGTAGCAGCGTTGCCCATCATTTTACTGAGTCCCCGCCGTCTCGGAGTAGTCCGTAGAATCGATTGGTACACTTTGATTTTCTTTGCGGCGATGTTTGTCCTGATGGAGAGTGTCTGGGACTCCGGGTACTTCCAGAATGTTATTGCTGACCTGCAGCTCAATCTCCGTTCCGTCGGTATCATTATGGTGGTAAGTGTTGCGCTAAGCCAGCTAATCTCAAATGTTCCCTTGGTAGCACTCTACCTGCCTATGCTGAGTCATCTGGGTGCAGCGACTAAGGAAATGATGGCTCTGGCGGCAGGCAGCACCATTGCCGGCAACTTCTCCATCCTCGGCGCAGCAAGCAACGTGATCATCATCCAAAACGCTGAGAAGAAGACCGGAGAAACCTTGACATTTTGGGAGTTTGTCAGGATAGGTATTCCCCTGACGGCAGTGAATACACTGGTCTACTGGTTGTTCTTTTTGCTCTTCTGAGAGCTGAGAAGGAAAGATCCGGCGATAACCCGGAAGGCTGGCAGATCCGGCAGCCAAATATCAGATAAATATTGGCAATCTAAGTACCTTGTCGGAGCAGCCACCATCCCCTTTGCTACAGTGTCCCTTGCAGGAGAAGCCATAACATCCTTGGGTTTAAACTCGCTATCCAGCGTTACATAGCTTAATGTAAAAGAGGGACAGTGTGACGTCACAATATGTTTCTCCCAGCACTCAGCATGGCTGATGCAACCGCATTGACAGCGGAATGCTGCTCTCGTTGATAAGAGAATCTCCCCGCGTACTGTACAGTTCAAATCCTGTCCTTCTCGTAACATACGTTCGCTGCTGTTTTTTGACTTGCCTGATTCGTCCTCGAGCCGGTTTTTCATGTTCTCAAGCACCCAGAACCATATGTAGCCATCGATTAAGGCAACCACTATTTGCAAACATAAAGCGACCACGCCGGTGGAGTACCAGTCAGCACACCCCCTTGACAAAGTTTTAGAGATGTGTTAACATGATAGTGCCCTGAGTAATCAAACAAGAACTTGGTAGGTGCGGAGCCAGCCACCGAGTAAGCAGAAGCTGAAAGGTGTTGGGAGGTAAAAGGCCCAGCGCAAGGTAGGCGGAAGCAGAAAGGAAGGTGGTGGAAAACCAAGGAAAAGGGAGGTTACTTGGGGCAATTTTTTATCCCCAGTTTTTGCTTCTATTGTTACTTAAGTATTGCCGCGGGAAAAGGGACTGAGTTGGCGTTTCGTTATTGCATCTTCTCGCCTTTGATTAGCTCGGGGCGGAGGATGCCAATAAACGGCAAATTACGGTATTCTCCTTTGAAATCCAGTCCATAACCCACTACGAACTCATCGGGAACTTCAAAGCCTACGTAATCAAGAGGAACATCTATTAATCGACGTGCTCTCTTATCAAGCAGGGTACAAACGCGAAGACTAGCAGGATTGTGGGCAGAGAGGTGACCGAGGATGTAATTTAGTGTCATGCCAGTATCTACTATGTCTTCAACCATCAGTACATGTTGTCCCGTTATGCTGCTACCAAGGTCTTTGGTTATCTTGACTATTTGACCATCACCGCCATAGTATGAGATGGCCATAAAGTCCAAGGTGACCGGAATGGAAAGATGCTGCATCAGGTCAGACATAAAGCAGACAACGCCCTTCAAGATGCCTACTAACACTAATCGCTGACCGGCGTAATCACGCGAAATACGTCTGGCTAGGGTTCTTACCCTTCGTTGAATTTGGGCGTGACTGTACAAAACTCGCTCGATTCCCTCTACTTTGGCTTCACCTAGAGGGCCGTAACCATATTTGGCTAACAACTTGATAAAATCATTTTTGGTCAGAAGCTTGATATTGACTTCGGGGTAGAGTTGTCTGAGCTGGCGCAGCTTGCGATTCTTCTCGGTTAGCAGATTTTGTTTTAATGTAGTGAGTTCAACATAAAGGTCTAGCTCAGGCAAGTAAAAATCGGGAGTGAACATCTCTGCTATCTTGCCGCCTTCCCATCTCAGAGGAAAGGAACGAGGCTCATAGAGCCATTCAATACAGTAGAAGTCTAGAAGTTTGGCAAAATCCTCCTCGCTGGGATGAGCAAAGCTAATTGGCCTCAGCGTAGTAGTAGGTAACGGAGATACTTGAGACAATTTTCTTCGTTTCTCACCTGCCTTATAGTCTTGCTCCAGCAATTGATGAAGCTCCGCACTCTCAAAGATGATGGCACACATATCAGCAACACCGAGGAGGAAGCTTTTATCAGCTTCAGAGAATTGGCGAGGTTCACGAGTGTAAATTCGAATCTCCCCGATGGTTTCTCCTTTCCCGAGTATAGGAACCCCAAGTATAGAAGATATTCCTTGCGCTAGTGCTATTTGGGGGTGTTGAACTCTTTCATCTTTAGTAGCATCGGCAATAAATACCACTTTTCCATCAAGGATATCGGGAAGGCTTTTATGGGCATTAAGAGGGCCTTTTTTCAGGTAAAGGTCGCTCAAACCATACGCGCCCACAGTGATCAAGTATTCCCTTTGGGAATTGAGGGATAAAATGCGGCAGCTATTTGCCTGCACTGCCTTGGCAGCACTTTTAGCTATGGAATTACAAATTCTCCTTAAACCAAAAGCTGAATTGGCAACTTTGGTTATCTGCTTAAGAGCTGAATAATAATTACCTCTCGAGCTACCCACTTTTCTCGCACTCTATCCGCATTTAGTAAAGCCACAGGCAAGGCAAATATTGCAGCCTTCCTGGTAAATCAAAGGGCCACCACAATCGGGGCATTGCCCGGCCCAACTTTTAACCATCTCAGGATTTTGGGAAGGCATCTCAGAATTGCTCGCAGTCTCTTCTTTTTTAATATACTTCTCAAGCACGCTGGCGATACCATCGGCACAGGATAAAACAGCATGTCCCTGCTCCCAAGCAATAGAAGGGCATCTAATGCCTCGCAGGTGCTTTACAATAGAATCTACATCTATTCCAGACCTTAGAGCCACGGATGTAAGGCGGCTAATAGCCTCAAGCTGTGCTGCAGCACAACCTCCGGCTTTCCCTAAGGTGGAGAAAACCTCGGATATTCCTTGCTGATCAAAATTCACTGTTACATAGATGTAACCACACCCAGTATTGACTCTCTCGGTTACGCCCCTGGTAACTTTAGGCCTTTTTCTAGGACCTAGCTTACCCTCAGCCCTTTTTACCCCCTTACCCACGGTGAGAACTTGGGTTTCTCGGCTCCCATCTCGGTAAATAGTTATCCCCTTCAAGCCCTCTTTGTAAGCCATCATATATACCTTGGCTACATCCTCGCGTGTCGCCCCGTGAGGAAAATTGACCGTCTTGGATACAGCGCTATCAGTAAATTTTTGGAATGCTGCCTGCATCTTAACGTGCCACTCTGGAGATATGTCATGGGCGGTGACAAGGAGCCTTTTTGTCTCTTCAGGAACTTCTTTTATGCCTTTTAACCTCTTTCCTTCAGCTAGCTGCTTCGTCAAATCCGGAGAATAGAACCCTCCCTTTTTGGCTGCCTCCTCAAAATAAGGATTCACCTCTATGAATTCTTCGCCTTCCAGGATATGACGCACGTAGCTTAAGGCGAACAATGGTTCGATGCCACTAGAGCAATTAGCGATTATACTCAAGCTACCAGTAGGAGCAATGGTAGTTCGAGAGGCATTTCGAAAACGAGGACCATCAGGCGTGTCATAAATGCTCCCCTGGAAAGCAGGAAAAACTCCCCTTTCTTGGGCTAGCTCGATCGAGGCTTTATCCGCATCTGCGGATATGAAATGGGCAATTTCCTCGGCTACAGCAACCCCTTGTTCACTATCATAAGGGATACCAAGCTGAATCAGCATGTCAGCAAAACCCATCACCCCCAAGCCTATTTTCCTCGCAGTTTTCGTCATCTCCACAATCTTTGGCAGAGGAAACTGGTTGACTTCGATAACATTATCCAGGAAACGGACTATCAGCTTGACTGTTTGAGATAGCTTGTCATAGTCAATGTATGGCTGGCCATCTTTGTAAGCCACCATCTTGGACAAATTTATGGAACCCAAGTTACAGGATTCGAAGGGGAGCAAGGGTTGTTCCCCACAGGGGTTAGTGCTTTCTATTCTGCCCAATCTAGGCGTGGGGTTATGCCTGTTTATCTCGTCACCGGTGCGCCAAGCCATGTCAACTATTTTGTCAAATACCTCTTTGGCGTTGAGCTTATCCGTCACCTCTCCGGTTCGCGGGTTCACCAAATTGTAATCGGTGCCTTTTTCCACCGCTTTCATAAACTCATCGGTCACAGCTACAGAAAGGTTGAAGTTGGTTAGAGCCTGAGGGTCTTCTTTGGCGGCGATGAATTTCAAAATATCAGGATGGTCGACGTTAAGTATGGCCATATTGGCTCCGCGGCGCATGCCACCTTGCTTTATGACATCAGTAGTGGCATCAAAAACTCGCATGAAAGAAACTGGGCCGCTAGCAATGCCACCTGTAGAACCCACTCTATCCATTTCTGGTCTAAGTCGAGAAAAGGAGAAGCCGGTACCGCCGCCACTTTTATGAATCAAGGCAGTATATTTAACCGCATCGAAAATGGACTCCATGGAGTCCTCAATAGGTAGAACAAAGCAAGCTGATAATTGTGCTAGTTCGCGGCCGGCATTCATTAATGTAGGTGAGTTAGGTAAGAAATCCAGGTTTGCCATTAACTGATAGAATGTCTCCTCCCAAAAAGAAACATCTGCTTTGGGGTCGTAAACGAGCTCGGCTGAGGCAATATGCCTGGCGACGCGGCGAAATAGCTCCTGTGGGGTCTCAATAACTTTCCCCTCCTTATCCTTTGTCAAATATCTCCTTTCCAGAACCCTGAAGGCATTATCGCTAAGTTTGATTCCAGAAACGACCTGGCTTCTGGCCTGGGGAGAAAATTCGTCTGCAGTTAGAATCTCCTTGACTATTGCCCTAATTTGGGAGGGGGACACCCCCACTAGTCGGGGTTTAACTTGCCGAGGGACGAATTCTTCCATGCCTGGGAAGGGGTGAGCCACCTCTAAACGCTGGCTCACTTGCTCTGTAAACCTCTCCAACAATTTCCTATCAGTTATACCCATGGACTCAGCAGCAGCGAAAACAGCTCGAGCTATTTTATCTCGCTCAATAGTTTTTTGGTTCTCTTTCCGACGGGTTTTAGGCATTTATCTCCTCTTACGACCAACTAGGGAATTCACAGCCTCGGGAGCGGGCAGCGGTAGCTGGTTCGCTGGCGTTAGCTCTCTTCGTACCGCCAGGCTATCCACCTCTTGTTTTAAAGCGCCGATATCAGCAAATTCCCGATACACACTGGCAAAGCGAATGTAAGCAATGTGGTCTAGTTTTTTTAATCCCTCCATGACCAAATCACCAATATAGGAACTCGAGACCTCGCTTTTGCCTACCTTATAAAGCTCAGCCTCGATGGTGTCCACAAACTTATCAATGGCGCCTGTGGGAAGGGGACGTTTCTCGCAAGCTTTGCGAATACCCAAAAGGAGCTTATCCCGGCTGAATTCCTCACGTCGTCCATCCTTCTTAATAACGAAGATATCATGTGGCTGTATACGCTCGTAAGTAGTGAAGCGAGCATTGCAGGCGAGGCATTTCCTTCGGCGTCTCACCCCTTCGTCTAGACTCCGAGAATCTATCACCCTTGATTCTTGCCCGCCACAATAGGGACAGTTCATAAATTTCTCCTAAAAATTGTGGTATGGAAACATTTTACCACTAGATGTAGTAAAATGCAACATCTTGCCCTCGTTCAGCACCTTAGTGACACATCACCTCCTTTCTTTTATTTTGCAAGTGGCACTCAAGGTACTCCTGAGAGGCGAGGTAGCCCAAAGATTGGCGAGGGCGAAATGTCCCGATTATGTCGGGATACTTTCTCCCACTCCAGTAGCTTATCCTTCAGTTCAGCAACATTGAAGGAGCTGTCCATCACTTCACAAAACTCCTCAGTATGTGTCAGGCCTGTTCGCTCCACATAGCCATTTAACCTGGATGAATTAGGTTGAAGTACGAACAACCTGATATTTCTCTTCTATTGTGCTTGATGAATCAAGCAACTACAAAACTCTGGAGAGACGCACTCTTGCGGACTTCTTCGAGATGCTGACTATGCCTTACCATGGTCACTCCAAATCGGCACGCTGAAGGAGCCTCATTTTTTCTTTAACTTCTCTCATAGTCTCTTTAGCTATAACTTCAGCTCGATTAGCTCCATCAGCAAGGACTTGAGTGACATAACCAGACTTGGAGGCTAAAGCAGCCCGCCTTTCCCGAAAAGGCTCCAGATTCGAAATGATGCTCTCAGCCAGTATTTTTTTGCAGTCCACACAGCCGATGCGAGCGCTACGACACTCTGAAGCAATTTCCTCTACGCGGGTCGGGGTGAAAAAATTATGGAGACGGAAAACATTACATACTTCAGTATGCCCAGGGTCAGAGCGGTACCTCCGTGACGGATCTGTAAAGGCGGTCATCACTCGCTCCCGGACTTCCTGAGGGGAAGCAGATATTTCAATATGGTTATTATAGCTTTTGCCCATCTTCTGCACCCCGTCCAGGCCCAAAACTGAGGGAAAGTTAGTAAGCTTGGCCTGTGGCTCAGGAAATACAAACCCGAAAAGGGAGTTAAACCGACGCACTATCTCCCGAGCCAATTCAAGATGTGAAAGCTGGTCCTCGCCCACAGGAATGACCTCTCCCTTATAAAGAGCAATATCCGCAGTCATAAGAACAGGGTAACCCACCAGCCCATAATTGACATTATGTGGCTGCATCTTCACTTTCTCCTTAAATGTCGGAACGCGTAATAACCAGCCTAAAGGAGTAATCATGCTGAACAAAGTATGGAGCTCCACCACTTGAGGAACATGAGACTGAACGAAGATGATGCTCTTTTGTGGGTCAATGCCGGCCGCCAGCCAGTCCAGCACCATTTCGTAAATATCTTCCTGAAGGGATTCTGTGCTTTCCAGAGTGGTGAGAGCATGAATATCCACCACGCAATATACGCAGTCATATTCATCCTGAAGGACAACGAAATTCTGTACCGCTCCCAGGTAGTTACCAATATGCTGTCTGCCTGTGGGGCGAAAGCCAGAGAAAACGCGTTTTCTCATTTATTTGTGACAAAGTTTAGCACACAGAAGAAAAAGGTAACAAGGCTAAAGGAAACTAGCTGAGAGTGCTACTTGAGCAATCTAGCCTTGCCGGGTTTCAAATAAGTGGTAGCGCATACCGGATTTGAACCGGTGATCTCCTCCTTGAGAGGGAGGTGTCCTAGGCCGCTAGACGAATGCGCCACACTGGCTGGGGATCCAGGATTCGAACCTGGCCTCACGGGTCCAGAGCCCGCTGTCCTACCGCTAGACTAATCCCCAGCAGCTTAATATTATAGCTGTTCCTTTCGTCTGGAGCAATAGCACGATGCCTAACGGAACCTACCTTTCTTTATCGCATCCGGCAATAGCCTCTGTTTGATAATCTATGAGGTGGGGGAAAACTCAAATCACTATGAGGTGCTCATTCTATGGTCTGGAGCCGGACAAAGCCGCCTACTGTAATGGAAAACACTCCTTTTTAGCTCCGAAACCGCCAAAGTTGGGTTTAAAGAAAATCCAAAAAACCAGCTCCCCGTTGCCAATTGATAAGTCGGAGCACAGTTAGCGCTTGGTATATTGTGGTGCCTTGCGAGCTCGCTTGAGTCCGTATTTTTTACGTTCTTTGATTCTAGCATCCCGAGTAAGCAAGCCTTCTTTACGTAACATGGGCTTAAATAGCTCGTTTTCTTTAGCAAGAGCTCGAGCAATCCCATGGCGAATGGCTCCAGCCTGACCACTGAGGCCACCACCATTCACTTTCACCATGATACAAAATTTGCCCATAGTATTGGTAGCTAAAAAGGGGTGTTCAATCATATAGCGATGCACAGGGCGCGTAAAGATTTCTTGATAAGGCTTATCGTTAACTAGTATCTCCCCATCGCCAGGGAAAAGCCTGGCTTGGGCTATAGCACATTTGCGTTTACCCGTTCCCCAAACGTAGTTTTCTTCGCTCATAAGTTATCACCTTTCCTTGGGTGAATTTCGCTTCCTTTGTTCTCGGCCACTCTGAGCCCTTCGCTTTGCTCAGCGTCGTGAACGGAAATCTGAGCCTGGTGAGGATGTTCATTTCCAGGATAAACTTTCAGTTTCTTAATCATAGCTCTGCCTAAACGATTATGAGGCAACATCCCTTTAACCGCAAGTTCAATCACACGGCTAGGGTCTTTGCTAAGTAGCTCCTCAAAGTTTTGGCTCTTTAAGCCGCCGGGATATCCAGAGTGTCTATAATAAATCTTTTGTTCCGCCTTCTTCCCCGTCACCTTCACTTTGGCAGCATTAATTACCACAACATAGTCACCGGTATCAATATGAGGGGCATAAATTGGCTTATGCTTGCCCATAAGTAAATTAGCTACCTGTGTCGCTATTCTTCCCAAAGTTTTATCCGCGGCATCAATCACCCACCACTCCCGCTCGATATCTTTAGCTTTAGGACTATAAGTTTTCATCTCTAGCTTCCCAAAGGCTTAGGATAATTGACCCTCTTAAGGCATAAGCCACACGCCGGGGACAGGGGACCAGCTAAACCCAAACTCCTGGCCTCCATTATATCACGAAAATCTTCGATACCTATCTTACCCAGACCCAGCCTGATTAAAAGACCTACCGTGCTTCGTACCTGGTGGGGCAAAAAGGAATTAGCCACGATACGGAAAACGGTAAAATCTCCTTTTCCCTCGATTCCCGCTTCATAAACATTACGCAGCGTACTCTTGCTGCCATCCAAAGAACTGGCAAAGGAGGCAAAATCATGCTCACCTTGGATAAGCTGGCAGGCCTCATTCATCGCCTGTATGTCTAGCATTTTGGGCACAAATAAAGCAAACCTTCGACTAAACGGCGAGCGGATATTGCTATTTAAAATATAATAACGGTACTCCCGACTCAGAGCATCGCGTCGGACATTAAAATCATCGCCAGCCCTGTAAGCTGCTTTGACTGCGATATCTCTGGGTAAATAATAATTTAAGGCTCTAACCAACGTCATGGTATCCAATGTAGATTTCGCCCAGAAGCTCACCACTTGTCCCTTGGCATGCACACCGGCATCAGTTCTGCTAGCTGCCATAACCCGGCTGCTTTGCCCGCAAAATTGCCTTATAGCTTGCTCAAGCTCATTTTGAATGGTAGGCAAGCCAAGTTGCCATTGAAAGCCGTAATATTGGGTACCGTCATATTCTATGAGCAAAATAAACTTACTTAACCAATTCAATTTGAACCATAGGCGCGTTATCACCAGGGCGGGGTCCCAGCTTTAGCAACCTTGTATAACCCCCGCTACGGTCAGCATAGCCTGGAGCAATTTCAGCAAATAGCTTGTCAACCACTTTTTTATCAGTAATAAAAGCTAAGGCTTCCCGCCTTGAGGTAAGGCTGCCGTCTTTAGCTAAAGTGATCATCTTTTCTGCTAAACTGCGAACTTCTTTAGCTTTAGCTTCAGTGGTGGTGACCTTTTCGTGATCCAGAAGCGCAGTAACCTGATTTCGGTATAACGCCCACCTG
>Ga0315296_10004534_pt1 | contig 11328 bp, 8 predicted proteins | sample YL17G14_18_MG_FD_203921 | JGI IMG/M metagenome (GOLD analysis project Ga0315296, IMG submission 203921) | Sediment microbial communities from Yellowstone Lake, YNP, Wyoming, USA - YL17G14_18 | ecosystem: Environmental > Aquatic > Freshwater > Lake > Sediment | place: USA: Wyoming | collected...
ATTTGCGGGTATTGCAACGGAGATATTGTAGGCCATATTCCAAGCCTGGAATTCCCAGACGGTTGGGAAACGAGGCTGCAAGGTGGTTATCCAGTCTGCGAGCTGCTTTGCATCAAAAAACTGGCCCTGCTCTTTCAATTTATCTGCGCGTAGCCATAAGACATCCACAACCAGCCCGCGAAATGCACCCATTGCGACGGTAGCAAAAGCAAGAGAAGGCGGGGCGTTTTGGAGCGGCTCATTGCTAATTAACTTCATCTGCTGTCGCTGTGAGTTTATGAAATCGAGATGCATGCCGACGGTTATAAGCAAGGCAACTGCAAGAGTAATGGAAACGGCCCAGATTATTATGTCGCGCCATCGCATAAATCATATCTCGTGTTTCTTGAAGCGTATCTCGCTTTGCGCTTCGCGTTTTTTTAGATTACAATTTTTGCAATCTCCCTGAACTTAAAAATCAAGATAGCAAGAAGCAATAGTATAATCGCTTTAATACAAATTAAAGAGACAACAACTTTGGCCAATAAAGACCAGCTCAATAGCCTTGCTGGGACGAGGAATTTTGTCGGGTTGAATTTATCAAACTGAGGCAGGAGCTGGACTATAGGCCTGATGGTGTAAGTGTAGAACTTGCTCAGGTTTTCGCCCATAAAGTCGAAGGATTCCAAGCAGAAGCCGCTGATAGAGCCGGTAAAGAAAACCACCAGACAAAACAGTAAAGCTGCTGGGAAGGAGAGGAAGGTGGCAGCCAAGGTTGCCAGAGCGGCGAGGAAAAGCAAGCGGAGGAGGATTAAAAGAGCGGCTCTAATGAAATTAGCGGTGAAGGAGTCGGCTTTGTAAAGGACTTCGAGGCCATCCTCAGGGGGGAAGATTACGACGGTATCGTTCAGGGGGACGTTAAGGAAGGCGACGGCGAGGTAGCCGTCATCGGCGACGGCATCAGCGGGGACTTCAAATTCGTAAAAAGTTCGGATGAGGTCTTTGCGGTCAAAGGTATAAATGTCGAAAGGGAGCTGCCTTATATCACCGACGACCCACCGGCCGTAGACCTGCAGGTCCGGCGGATTTACCGAGACGTCATACTGAAATTTTACAAATAAGCTCTGTTTTGGGTCGAGAGGTTTAACATTATTGAATTCCCAAATCAGCTCATATCCGACAGGAGCAGCACGTTTACTGAGTTCTATCTGTTTGGTAAGGGCTTTGATGTAACTTTCCCGTGCGAGTTTGCTTTCGAGGACGTCCTGAGGCAGTTGGCCGGCTTCCTGGAGCTTCTTATAGGTATCAAGGACATCCTGAGAGACATCGATTTTTTCAGGGACAAGGCCTGCGCGGGCTGTGAAAAACTCGTTGTTGAGGAGTGTAAGTTCGGAGTCGGAGGCTTGAAGAAACTTCGGCATATAAACAGCCGCCGCATATATAATGGCTGAGAAAAGGACAAGCAGCAGCACATCCAGCAGTATGACGCCGAGCAGTTTGCCAAAGAGCAACTGGAAACGATGGATGGGCTTTGTAATAACAGTGTATATTTGTCTGTGGTCGATGTCGCTGGTTATTGAATAAATTGAGACAATAATCGTGAGCAAACAGAGCAGAAGAGAGGTGAGAGAAAGGCCATAGCTTATAAAGGTCTGGAGCCTTCCTTTGATGGTGCCGTCACCGGTCATTGAGACGGCCATAAGCGGCAGGAGAACGAGCAGTAAGATTATAAAAACAGTAGCGATTTTCATTCGCACGGCCTGCTTTATAGTATTTGCGGCAACGGCCCAGATACTATGCATTGGTGGAATCTCCCTTGTTTTTATCAGTCTGTTCTTTATCGGCTTTTTTGGGAGTTGAGCGGTCTGTGAGCTGGTCTAAGATGCTTTTTTTGATTTGCTCGGGTTTTTTTGTGGTATAGTCTTCAACCGGTTTTGTTATGACAACGGGTTCAGGCTGGACAGGTTCGGGCTGGCCGGTCAGTTTGCTGAGTAATTGCTCATCGGGTTTGGATTCAGAGTCATCGATGGGAACGACCTGCTTTGTTTTTGGAGGCTCTGAGGGGACTTGGGGCGACACCGGCGCAGCGACGAGCTTGTCAAGGATGTTTTGCGCGGTTGTTTTAGCGGTAAGGAAATCGCCGATTTGCGTTGTGCTGACAGCGCCGCTGGTAGGTGAAGCGAGCTGCTGCGCTGCGGCAACTGTTTTGATAAAAAAAGATTCAAGCCTGTCCATTGGCGAGGTGATGACACACTCGGACTGTTCCTGCCGGACTATTTTTTTTATTTTTTCGAGGGCGGCGGTGCTTAAGGAGCCTGTAGTAATTTGCTTTTTGTTTGTTTGCTGCAAGAGGTCTTTGACTTTGCCTTCAGAATGGACTTTGCCACCATAAAGGATTGCGATTCTATCGCAAACATCTTCGACATCAGCAAGCAAATGACTGCAGAGCAGGACAGTTTTACCGCGTTTAGCGAGTTCGAGTATTAAATCCTTAATCTGTCTTGTTCCTATAGGGTCAAGGCCAGTAGTAGGCTCATCCAACATTAACAGGTCGGGGTCATTTATGAGGGCCTGGGCCAGGCCGATTCTTCGTGCCATACCTTTTGAATAGGTTCCGACGGGTCTATTGGCGACGGCCTTTAGACCTACCATATCGAGGAGTGCTTCGGTGCGCATTTTTCTCACTTTGGGAGGTAAGCCGAATAATCTGCCGTAGAAATCCAATGTTTCGCGTGCATTAAGGTATCTATAGAGGTAAGACTCTTCGGGCAGGAAACCAATGCGTGCGTTGACTTTAGGGTTGGTGCTGTCGCCGCCGAGGACGATGGCATTTCCCTTTGTGGGATAGAGCAGGCCGAGCAGCAATTTCAGGGTGGTTGTTTTGCCTGAGCCATTGGGGCCCAGCAGACCGAATACTTCATTGTAGCGGATCTGGAGATTGAGGTCGTCGACGGCGACGACCTTGGCCCGCCCCCACCAGTCGGAAAAAATTTTGGTCAACGAGAAGGTTTCAACAGCATATTCCATAGTTTATCGCTCGTAAAGCGGCTCATACAGAGGAGCTGTGGTCGAGTTCTTCTCCATATCTGACAAGTCTTGCACTATTAAAGACAACAATTAAAGAGCCGACAAAATGTAAAAAGGCGGCGTAAATTGCCGGCAGCCAGGCAGCGGCGGCAGCGGCAACACCGAGAATAATGAAAATACTTCCAAAGAAAAGATTCTGGTTGATAAGGCTTCTGGTTTTTCGAGAGAGACGAACAAGGAAAGGCAGGCGTTTTAAGTCATCGCTCATAAGAGCGATAGAAGCGGAATTTATAGCCACATCACTGCCTGCGGCGCCCATAGCAATACCGAGGTCGCCGGCAGCGAGAGCCGGTGCATCATTTATGCCGTCTCCGACCACTGTTACGATATGACCGTCGGCTTTTATTTGCTCAACAATGGCGAGTTTGTCCTGAGGCAAACAATGAGCTTTGAAATCTGTACAGCCCAACTCGGCGGCGACGCGGTTGGCGACCTCGTCTCTATCGCCTGTGAGCATAGTTACCCTTTTTATTCCCATACCGAGCAGTTCAGTGACAGCCTGGCGGGCTTCCGGTCTGGTTTTGTCCTGCAAGCCAATCCATCCGGCGCACTTGCGGTCCTTCGCAACATAAAGAGTACTGAAGCCCTGCTCTTCGTGCAGGCCTGGGGCGCTGACTGCGCTTATGTCAACGTTATTTTCTGTCAGGAAGGAATCTCTTCCGACCAATATTCTGGCCGAATCAACCTTGGCTGTTACCCCTTTGCCGGGGGTTTCTTTGAAGTCGTCAGCGGCAGGTAAAGAGAGGTTTGCCTCTTTTGCAACCTCCTGGAGCGCTCTTGCGGCCGGGTGTCTGCTCATTTGTTCTGCAGAAGCGGCGAGGGCCAATAATTCAGCGGGCGTGACGTTTTCGGCAGGGGTGAGTTTTGTGACGTACAGCCGACCTGTTGTCAGCGTTCCTGTCTTATCAAATATTATCGCAGACATTTTTCCTGCAATCTCAAGGTCAGCGACATTTTTAATTAGTATCCCCAGTCTTGCAGAAGCCGAGATTGCTGCGACCATAGCTGTTGGCGTTGCGAGAATCAAGGCGCAGGGACAGGAGATAACAAGTATTGTAATCGGTCTGCTAATATCGCGTGTGAAAAACAGGACGATGCCTGCAATCATCAAGATGGTTGGGGTGTACCATTTAACATAGCGGTCGATTATCCTCATAATGGGGATTTTTGTCTGTTCAGCCTGTATAATCAAGGACTGGACTTTGCCGAGGGTGGTATCTTTGCCGGCTTTTGTTACGTTGATATCCAGAGCACCTGTCAGATTAGTAGTGCCGGCGAAGACCTGCATACCCGGGACTTTATCGACGGGGAGGGATTCGCCGGTTATCGTGGCCTCATTAACGGAGCTGAGCCCTTTGAGGACCTGGCCGTCGGCGGAGATGTTGTCGCCGGGGCGAACACGGATAGTGTCACCAGGTTTAAGCTGGCTAACTTTTACTTCTCTTTCAGAGCCGCCCTGTTCGATTAAATTTGCTTTTGTAGGAGTGAGTTTAATAAGTGATTCGATGGAGGCACGAGCACCGAGAGCGGTTCTGCTTTCTATAAGCTGGCTCAGGAGCATAAAGAAGGCGACAGCACCTGCGGTTACGTAGTCTTGTGAGGCGAAGGCGGCAATTATTGCGAGTGCGACGAGTTCATCCATATACATTTGTTTTTTTATGATACTTTTTACTGCGTGGAGGATAATAGGTACAGCAAGGAGGATAGCGCCGAGCATAGCGAGTGACTTGGTATTGAAGCTGTCTTTGCCGTAAAGGAATCTGGCCAAGTAGCTGTTTATCAGCAGAGTGCCGCCAGCCAATGTTCCGAGCAGAGCCATACTTACGCGAATTTGCTGGCCTCGGGTGTGTTCAGCCCCGAATAATTCGGGGTCGTCTTTAAGATGTAAGTGTTCGTGTGCCATTTGCTCTAATCTCTCATCTAACTATGCAGTTTCATATACAAGCGGGTCATTTCTGTTTTTCGGATTTTGGTTTTATAGTGGGGTCTCTATTCAAAAGGACCCGAATTTCTCTGCCTTTTGCACCTTCGGCAGGCTGAATTATCATTTTTTCATCTGCATTGTTAAGGACGAACTCAATGGTGTCCTGGTAAATTCCCTGGATAACAAGCTCCGGGTGTTTACGATATTCGGGGAGTAATTTTTGGAGGTATTCGGCATTTGCCCTGGCGGATTCGACAACCTTTGTACGATAAGCGCGAGCCTGAGCGATTTTTTCCTGGGCGGTGCCAGCCAACTGGGTCCATAGCAGCTCTTTTTCCTGCTGGGGGATAGTTTTATCTTCAAAAGCTTTGAGAAGCTTTGCGGCGACGGGGCCGGCGGCTTCGCTGAGAGTGTTTTCGGCGTAACCCTTTGCTTCGCTAACGGCCTTTTGACTTTCCTGACTTGCCCTGATGGAGGCCAAGAAAGCGCTATCGACCTGCCGGGGCCAGGTTATGTCGGTGAGCTGCACAGACACAACAGCTATGCCGCTTTCTATTTCGTCGAGCTTTTCCTGCAGCAACTTTTTGACGTGTTTGGGGATTCTATCCTGGCTGGAGATTGCTTCGTCAATTGTATAATTGACCATTGCTGCTACGACGGCGCTATCGAAGAGATGCTCAAACAGAGGGGTTACGCTTTTTGCTATAACATCTGGGAATTGCTGACCGGGTTTTACATCTTCGGTATATACGTTTTTGAAGAAGCGTTCTGGGTCATCGATTTTGTATGTCAGCTGCCATTTGCAATGTATGATATTGTAGTCACTGCCGGTGGAGGAGAAGGTTGTTTGGGCTTGTTCCTCACTGCGGATAATGCAATAGCCGTCTTTCAGAGGGTCTAACTTTTGTGGTATGCGAGTGATGGGAATAGGGCCTTCGGGGAGCAATTCCTGTGGTTCCTGGTAATACCAAAATGAATTGATTGGCAGATTTATTTTTTTGGCGGTGGGAATTTTGATAATTTCGTCTATTGGATAGGGGAAGACCCAGTGAGGCCCCGGCCCGAGGAGTCTTTCCTCACCTACGCCTCTGATTTTTCCGAAACGCAAGACCAGTGCCTGTTCATCAGGCCCAACCGCTTTAAGGCCTGAGGCGAGAAAAACGATAACCAGCACAATCATAATTATCTTGAGGATAAAGAAGCTTGTTTGCAATGCCTCTGAAAGAGCCTTACCGGCGGCATCGAGCCTGTCGCTTATGTTCAGCGTAGCTGATTGCGGTTGCATATTTTCGTTGTCTTTGGGATTTCGTATTGACATAGCGTCAAGGATTCCATCGGGCGAAATTATTTTTTTGGTTTAATATCGGGTGCTTTTTTCAGCAGTTTGAAAGGTTCTGTATCGGCGCTTATGACGATGGTCGACCTTTCCCCTAATGTTTTTTTGAGGGCTTCGATGTCGCGCAGGAACATTGCGAGTTCCGGGTCTTCTTCGAGCATTTTGTAATATTTAGCGGCTTCGGCGTCACCTTCGCCGCGTATTGCTTTTGCTCTTGCCTCGGCGGCAGCAAGGAGCTCCGTTTTTTTCGAGTCGGCATCGGTTTTTATCTTGACAGCCTCGGCGTTTCCTTCGGCGATAATGGCTTCGGTTTTACGGTTTCTTTCAGCTTTCATACGTTCAAAGACGTCTTTGCTGACATCCTCACTGACTTTGAGCTGTTTGATGCCGAGGGTCATAATTTCAATGCCGTAGTTGGCTCTGACGGTCTGTTTGAGGTCGGTGAGCATTTCCTGTTCAATTTGTTCAAATTTTATTTTGTCGGGGTCATTATTTACGAATTCACCGAAGGGATGTAGGCCAATGATTTTGTTCTGGGTATCACTGATTTGGCTGCGCAGCTTGTTTTCTGCTTCTTTGATGGTGCCGACGGCATTAAAGAATTCGAGGGGCTCGGCGATTTTCCAGACGATGAAGGTATTTACGATGATGGGGACAGCGCCTTTAGTTGTTGTTTCGCCGAGTTCAGCTTCAAGAACTCTCATACGGGAATCGAATTTTTGAACGCGTTCGATAGGCATCGGCCATTTGAATCGCCAGCCTGGCTCTGTGATTTGTCTGGTGGGTTTGCCGAAGGTTGTCACCAGGGCGAATTCTGTTTCCCTGACCTGGAAAGAAACAAGATACAGACCCATAGCGGCAACTATAAGGACGATGAGGATAGTAACGGCTATATTTTTCATTTTTTACTTTTCTCCTGAAGGCCTGGTAAATCATACAGACTGGGAGTTAGTTTTTCCTGGACATCGATTATGAAGACTTGTGTGTCGTTCTGGTCGGCAACGACGACGAATTTTCTTGTATTCTCGAGGACTTCTTCGAAGACTGCCAATCTGAGCTGTTGTTTGTAGATTTCCTCGCCAGCCTTGAATGCCTTAAGCTGGCTGGCGAAGCGTTGACCTGTTGCGCGGGCAAGTGTTTCTTTCTCGAAGGCGTAGCTTTGAGCCTGTCGCAATGTGCTGAAGATGTCACCCTTTGCCTGGGCAAAGGCTAAATCCAGCTGGCTGCCGAGTTTTTCAATTTCTTTGGATTGATTGTTTTTTCTGGCCTGCTGGTATTGCGAAGCGAGGGCATAGAGCTTATCGGCATCATCAACGGAGCCCACAAGGGAGCTGAGTGCTTTGTTTCGTTGTGCGTGTGCAGCGAGGACGAGCGCCCGTTTTTTCTGGACGGCAGCGACGACCTTTTGATAATCTGCTGCGACTTCAGGAGGGGGATGGATGCCCTGCAGGCCGAGGAAGGTGATTTCGACGCCGAGGCCGGCTTTATCTGCGGCGGCCTGGATGTTTTTGGTTAAAATTCGTTTGGCCTCTGCGCGGCCTGCACTGAGGAGGCTGAGGTCTATATCAGCTTCACTATCGACCTCAATTTTTGCACCGGCTGCAAACTTTGTAAGCTCACGATAACAGATAGACTTGAGGAGTTTTTCAGGCTCATTATGATTGTAGAGGAAGGAATACAAATCCTTTATTCTATAGTGAACGGGGAAAGTAGCGATAACGAGACTTACGGGCACGGCTCCCGGGGCTAATTTACCGGATGTTTGTTCACTGGCGACAAGCAAAAGATACTCCTGCTCGTAGTGAGCTTTGCCCCACAACAGTGATTTTTCGGGAATAACTTCTCCGGTCTTCGGGTCGGTTTTGGGGATATAACCGATATATATTACTGAAAGTTTTTTGGTGGGATATTTACGAGCGATGTCGATTGGCCAGGGCCATTTGAATGATAGGCCCGGCCCGATGAGTCTCTTTTCGCCGGCTTTGCTCAGGGGATTGCCAAAATGCTCTATTACGGCCTGTTCATCCGGCAATATAACGACAATGCAGCTTAATAAGTACAAAGTGACGGCAGCAAACAGAACAAGTGGAACAATTGCTTTCTCAAGGAGCTTATAAAACCAGGTTTGAGAGACTTTGAAGCCGAACTGATAATCGATAGCACTTGCGGCGGTGCGTAATATACCGCCTGGCTCATTTATAATTCCGAGGAGCCTGCTATCAAATGCACTCCGGCTATATTGACCCTTGAGCCTTGGGCGATATATGTCGAGGACGATATTGAGGGCGTTTTCTGCGGCGAGGACGATAAGCAAGATGGGAACTGCAAGACTGATAGCAGTTATGCCTGTGAAGATTTTGAATTGCACCAGAGCGAGGCTGACGGCCAGCGCAAAAGACAAAACGGCGATGGCGAGAAAGATGCTGCCTCCAGCTCTTAAGGGTTTCCACTGGAGCTGGGCCGACATACCGGTGGCATAGCGAGAGACTATGAAACAGATGAAGGCTATAGCTATCATACAGGTCGCACAAATCAACGGTTGTTTTGCCTCGGCCCCGAATAATTCGGGGTCGGGAGGGATTATTTTCAATAAATACAGACCAATGGCTATTTGATAAGCTGCGATAACTGCGGAGAATATAGGGATGAACCATTTTTCGAGGAGGTCGAGCCGGTGTTGAGCTACGGCGAACATAGCTACGCGTTCGCCCTTGGCTTGAAATATAGCGGAAACCTGCTTACCCTCATCCAATTGGCTCATATCGAGCTTTTCCTGTTCGGCCAGGGAACGTTGGTGAAACTGAATAGTAAGGACGAGCCAAATCAGGGCAGCCGAGAGAATAAGCCAACTGACGGCGTAGATAGGGAAAAAGCCGCTCCATCGGCCTACAAAGAAGGCGATGCCAAAAAATGCGACGCTCAAAATCAAAGATAAGACAGCGACATATTCAGCACGTTTGGAGGAAATTGTCATTTTTCAATCCGGTTTTGCACTCTGAACAAAAACACCAAAAGTTTAGTATAAATTCATTAGCTCAAAACTTCTTTACGAATTAAAGGTTATATAATATAACAATAAAAGCTATTTTTGAAGCAACAACTGCGAAAAAATATATTGTAGTCCCCGAATAATTCGGGGCGGAATGGGATACGCGAGGTCGACCAAGACGGTAGTGAACAATGCGTAAATTATTCACAATAGCAAAGAATACCTTCATAGAAACGGTAAGACAACCTGTCTATGCCATAATTATTGTAGCCGCCCTTTTGTTATTTTTCCTAAGTCCATCGGTGTCGATGTATACGATGGGCGACGACAATAAACTACTGCGAGAGATAGGGTTATCTACGTTGTTTCTGACGAGCTTGTTCATAGCAATTTTTTCTGCATCAGGAGCAGTGGCGGAGGAGATAGAGAATAAGACGATAACAACGGTTCTGAGCAAGCCTGTCCAACGTCCGATATTCATTGTTGCGAAATTTTTGGGTGTTTCAGGTGCGGTGGGGCTGGCACATTATATTTGCACAATTGGTCTGCTTATGACGGTCAGACACGGTGTGGCGGAGTCTGTAAATGATACGCACGACTGGACGGTTCTTGGGGGGGCAATAGTTGCTGTGGCGGTAACATTTTTGCTAAGTGCTTTTTTCAACTATGTTTATGACTGGAGGTTTTCTTCGACGGCCATAGTTTTGCTTGGGGTATTTGCTACATTGTGCATAGTGTTTTTGTATTTTATCGACCGGGAGTGGCAGTTTAATCCGGAGAAGAATGGTATCAACGCCCTTGATGTGTACGGGTCGTTATTGCTGCTGATGGCGGCGCTTATAATTGCGGCACTTGCGTTGGCAATTTCAACTCGGTTTAACATCGTAGTAACGCTTTCAGCGTGCGTTGGAATATTTTTGCTTGGCCTTATAAATGATTACGTATTCGGCAGATATGCGGAGACGAACATCTGGGCCCGGATAGGGAGGTTTTTGGTGCCGAATTTGCAGATTTTCTGGATAAGCGACGCCATTTACGAGGGCAGCGAGGTGCCGTTAAAATATATACTGATAAGCGGTTCCTACGCCGTGTGCTACACGGCGGCAATACTTATGGTGGCGATAGCACTGTTCCAGAGGAGGCAGGTAGGATAATTTTCGTGGCTCGTTGCTCGTGTCCCGGGTCACGGGTTACGAGAGACGGTTTTTATGACGGCTGTTTCGTCGCAGTTTTGCTGTTTTGGGCATTTAGCACAATCGCTCCAGACCTTCATCGGCAGGGAATCCTTTTCAATTGTCTTAAAGCCCATTTTTTCAAAAAAGCCGGGGTATAATGTAAGTGCGAAGACCTGCAGCAGACCGAACTGTCCGGCCTGCTCGACGGCTGCGGCTACGAGCATTGTGCCGACGCCGGCACCTGTATTTGTTTCGTCAACGGCAAGCGATTTTATCTCGGCCAGGTCCGACCAGATAATCTGCAAGGCGCAGCAGCCGACGATGTTGCCATCGAGCTCGGCGACAATGAAGGACTGCAGGTTCTCGTAGATGTTGGCCATTGAGCGAAACAGCATTTTGTCCTGTTCTGCGTAGGAGTTAATCAGGGAGTAGATGGCTTCGGCATCGGAGATTTTAGCGTTTCGTATTTTCATAAGCAGGAAGTATACAGTATTGTGTGATGTTTTCCAACATCAATCCTGGTGGGTTTGGGATAAGTTGTGAGAGGTTTCAAAAAAGGGGAAAAAGGCTGGAAAAATGGTTGCAAAATTAGCGTATAGCGTATAGTGTATTGCATATAAAAGTGAGCTAAAGTGCCTAAAGTGAGCTAAAGTGTCTAATCGGCTTGGCCGTCCCCTGACGGGAGTGCCTAAAGTTAAAGAATAGGGGTTACTACATTTTAGTCACTTTAGACACTTCGCAATTTAGGCGCTTAAAAAACTATGCGGTTTATACTTATTGACAAGATTGTTTCGCTGGAAAGCGGCAGGCAGATAAAAACGGTCAAGAGCGTTTCTTT
>Ga0315296_10004535_pt1 | contig 11322 bp, 6 predicted proteins | sample YL17G14_18_MG_FD_203921 | JGI IMG/M metagenome (GOLD analysis project Ga0315296, IMG submission 203921) | Sediment microbial communities from Yellowstone Lake, YNP, Wyoming, USA - YL17G14_18 | ecosystem: Environmental > Aquatic > Freshwater > Lake > Sediment | place: USA: Wyoming | collected...
ATGCATCGCGATATGGTGGCCGTTCTCTGTGCGCCGCGCGTAGTATGTGCCCGTGCCGTCGTCGCGGATCGCGTGCCATTTGTACTGGCTCAGCCACTCGTAGTCCTCGGCGTCGACGATCGCGTACTTGCCCTGGGTCAGGGGGATATAGCGAATCTTATCGCTCGGCGGCACGGGCGGCTCAGTCCGCACTGCCGGCGCGTGCCTCGGGCGCCAATTGACGCACGATCCGGTGCACGGCATGCCGATCATCTGGCCCGGGGCGTCGGGATGGTTGACGCAGGTCAGCAGGCCGGGCCAGCGCGACAGGATCAGGCGGTACCAGCGGCCCACCGGCCGCGTCGCGTACGCACAATTGCTGCAACTTCGATTGTTCATGTTTCTCTCCTTTCTCCAATAGCTTGCGGGTGACTGGGACTCTGATAGGGGCTCCACTTCTGTCATGTAGACAGGGTCTACCATTGGGGACATGGATGTGTGGATCAGGATCGTGAGAAGGGTAGACAGGTAGAGGACTTGTCCCGCCGGGCGCAGACCCCCGGCGCGATTGTTACCCCGGACCGCCTCCGGGGCCGCACCCATGCGCAATGCTCCGGCCTCACCTAGCACGCAAGGCATGCTTACATGGGCGTAAGCATGGCACCAGCGTTTGTAGTGTGCCCGTGAGGGCATCGCAAGGAACGCCTTGCGGCGTCACTACAAGCGAGGTCTTCGGCGTTGCCGCTGCCGCCCGTCACATCTGGGCATCGAGACGAAACGTGTACTTCGTCCGGCAGCCAAGCCGGAGCTTGAACCAACCCCCGGGCTCAATGGCCGACGGGGGCCGGCGGGTGCAATCACCACCTGTCAGTTGTCAATCGGCGACACGTAAGTGTCGCCTGCTCACAGCCGCCATCCGGTTCGCGGCGGCCGGTTGCGGGACTGGCCGCAACGAGCACCATTGTATTTCAGCATGGTCAATTGTCAATAGAAAATCCGCAAAAAATTCCGGCGGGTTCACGACAAGAAAGTAGCAGTCGAACCGGGTGGCAGCGTCAAGGCCGTAGGCCTTGGCGATGGTTCTACCTCATCCCAAGAAGGCCATCGCCAAGCTGCGCTTGACGCTGCCACCCAGAGCTCGCTGCCTGCTCTGCCACAATCTTGTCGTACGCCCATTCCAGCGCGGGGGGACTTTCTTCACAGGTCCCATTGGTCCGATAAGTCCTATTCGTCCTATCTGACTCCCGCCCTGCGGCTTCGGGCCAGTGCTTGGCCTGAATGTTGCTACGGGCGGGACGGCGCGGTAGAGTAGCGGCGTTCGACAAACAACAGGGGCTCTGTTAAGGATCGTTGCGTGTACATGGGATACTCTGTGACGGAATCGTGCCGAAGGCGGGCCTGGGCGGCGGTGATCGCACTGATGCTGATCGGTCCGGCGGCCGGGCGGGCGGCGGAATACTACAACTCGACATCGATGGCCGAGCGGCTTACGTGGCTGGGGCAGCAGGACCCGAACCTCATCCGCGTCCGCGAGCTGGCGGAATCGCGCGAGAAGCGCAAGGTCTGGCTGATGGAGGTCGGCGTCGGGTCCGAGCAGGATAGAGCCGCGAGACCCGCCATGCTGGTGGTCGCCGGCGTCGAGGGCAACGATCTGATAGGACCTTTCACGGCCGTCTCCTGGATCGAGTCGCTGTTGAAGCAGTATCGTGACGATCCGGCCAAGGCAGCGTTTCTCAAGACCATGACAATTTACGTAGTCCCCTGCCTCAACCCGGACGCAACTGAGCGATACTTCGTCACGCCGAAAAATGAACTGGCTGTCAACGGCACACCGCATGACGACGATCACGACGGGCTCACCGACGAGGACGGCTGCGAGGACCTCAACGGCGACGGTCTCATCACGATGATGCGCGTCGAGGACAAGGAGGGCGAGTACACGCTCGACCCGAACGACAACCGGCTGCTGATCAAGGCCGACCCGGTGAAGGGCGAGTCGCCCACGTGGAAGCTGCTGCCCGAGGGCACCGACAGCGACCGCGACAAACGGTGGAACGAGGACGGCCCCGGCGGCGTCAATTTCAATCGCAACTTCCCGTACAAGTATTCGTACTTCGCCGCCGACGCCGGCACGGACCCCGTCTGCGAGAATGAGACGCGTGCCCTCGCCGACTTCGTGGTCAATCATCCGAACGTCGGCGTTGTGATAACGTACGGTGCGGCGGACAATCTGCGCAAGGCGCCGAAGTCCGCCGCGTCGCCCGGCCGGGCCAAGCCGATGGAAGCCATCGACGAGAAGGACGCCGGCTACTACGAGACACTCGGCAAGCTCTATCGCAAGTCGCTCGGGCTGGACAAGGAGCTCGAAGGGGCATCGGAGCCGGGCACGCTCAGCGACTGGCTGTACTTCCATCGCGGCCGATTGTCCCTGGCGGCGAGGCCGTGGGATGCGGCGCTGGCGGTCGCGCTCTCCAAACCGGACAAGGCAAAGAAAGAACCTAACGAGCCAAAGGTCAGCGAGCCGAACGATCCCAATACGCCGAAGGTCCGGGCCAAGCCTGCGAAGAAGGACACCGACAAGCGTAGCAAGGAGGAGCGCGAGCAGCTCAAGTGGTTCGACGAGCATGCACCCGATGCCTTCGTCGCGTGGCAGGCCGCGGAGCACCCGGACTTTCCCGGCCGGCGCGTCGAGGTCGGCGGCTACCGGCCGTTCGCCCGCACAAATCCGCCGGCGGCCATGCTCGACGATCTCGCCGCCAGGCACGGGGAGTTCCTGACCGCGCTGGCGCAGCGGCTGCCGCGAATCCAGATCGCCAAGATCGAGTGCCGGCTGCTGGCCGACGCGATCTATGAGATCGAGATCCTGGTGACCGATACGGGTTTCCTGCCGACGATGCTGGCGCACGGGGAAACGACGCGGGAGAGCAACCCGACGCGCGTGGTCCTGGAGCTTGAGCCGCAGAACTTTTGGGCCGGGGCCAGGACGACGTTCCTGCCCACGATCGCGGGCAGCGGCGGCACGGCGAAAGCCCGCTTCACGGTCCGCGTTCCCGACCGCAAGGAGATCCGCTACCAGGTCATCTCCGCGCTGGCCGGCCGCATCGACGGAACCATCAAGCTGCTGGAAGCCAATGATCCGGGGAAGAACTGAGTGGAGTCGTGCAGAATGACGATCGGCCTGAGGTGCGGTATCCGTGCTCGCACGCGTTTGGTTTCGGTTCTGAGGCGTGATGGGTGGCAGCGTCAAGGCCGAAGGCCTTGGCGATGGTTCTCACTCCACCCGCGCAAGGCCATCCGCTCGCGCAGGTACGTGTTTAGCATGGCGCCTTCCGTTCGCCGGGTGGCACCGCCAAACTCGTTTGACGGTGCTCATTCGATGGGGTTTTCTCAATCGAGACCCCACGGGCAAACCAGTTTGCCCGTGCCACCCGAGATTGGGCCTATTCAGGCTAAACAGGTACTCGCGCAGGCATGGCACGCGGGAGAGTGGATTGCCCGGTTGGGGCCGACAGCGAATTCAGGGGATGAGAAAGTGACATTGACTGCAATGAAGTTTCAAGTGAGAGATAGTGGCCATGGCATCGATGCTCAAGAATGACTTGCGTGCAAACGTAGTGATTATCTGCGGCCTGCTGCTGTCGACCCTGTCGGCCGGTGTGGCGAATGAGCCGGCGAAGGCGCTGGACCCGGGCGATCATGCCTTTCCCGCGCTGGGCATCTCCTCCGAGCGCAAAGTGGACGTCGCGTGGAATCGCTACTACGATCACGCGGGCTTGACGGTGATCCTGAAGCGGCTGAACGAGGCGTTCCCCGAGCTGACCCGGCTGTACTCGATCGGACAATCGACGCAAGGGCGCGACCTGTGGTGCCTGGAGGTCACGGCCCGCAACGTTGGCAATCCCGACCGCAAGCCGGCAATGTACATCGACGGGAACATTCACGGCAACGAGGTCCAGGCCGGCGAGGTCGCCACGTACACGGGCTGGTACCTGTGCCACCAGTACGGGCGGCTCGACAAAGTGACATCGCTGCTCAATGACTACGTGTTCTACCTCGTGCCGACGACCAACCCGGACGGGAGGGACCTCTGGCTTCACAATCGCGACGGGGCGATGTCCGCCCGCGGCGGGTCGGAGCCGACCGACAACGACCGAGACGGCGTCTGCGACGAGGACGACTGCGAGGACCTCAACGGCGACGGTGTCGTCGCCCAGATGCGGATCAAGGACCCGCAGGGCCGGTACAAACGCCACCCGGACTATCCGGAATACCTGATGGTCCGGGCCAAGGACGACGAGCCGGGGGAGTACGCGCTGCTGGGCTGGGAGGGCATCGACAACGACGGCGACGGCCGCGTCAACGAGGACGGCCGAGGCGGGTACGACATGAACCGCAACTGGGGCTACGACTGGCAGCCGAACTACATTCAATACGGCGCCAAGGATTACCCCTTCTCGCAGCCGGAGACGCGGGCCGTCGCGCGGTTCGCCCTGGCGCATCCCAACATCGCCGCCGCCCAGTGCTATCACAATTCCGGCGGCCTGATCCTGCGCGGTCCCGGCCACGAGGGCGGCGTCATGGAACGGGCCGACGAGCGCGTCCTCGTGCTCATCGGCCAGCACGGCGAGCGCATCCTCCCGTACTATCGTTCGATCATCTCCTGGAAAGACCTCTACACGACATGGGGCGACGAGGACACGTGGTTCTACGGCGCCCGCGGCGTCCTGGCATTCACCAACGAGCTGTGGACGGCGAGCAACCTGTACAGGAAGGACGGCGAGACCTCCGACGAGGACGAGGCGGAGTTCATGAAGCACGTCCTGCTCGGCGACGGCCTGGTCGCCTGGAAGGAGTACGACCATCCGACGTACGGGCGAATCGAGATCGGCGGCGTCAAGAAGGAATGGGGCCGTATGCCGCCCTCGTTCCTGCTGGAAGAGGAGCTGCACCGGAACATGGCGTTCACGCTCTACCACGCGGGCACGATGCCGCTGCTTCGGATCGGCGACGTGAGCGTCGAGCCGCTGGGCGGCGGCCTGTTCAAGGTCTGGGTGACCGTCGAGAACCAGCGGCCGATCCCGACGCGCACGGCCCACGACGTGGACCGCCGCATCAGCCCGCCCGATTTCGTCGCCATCCGCGGCGAGAATCTCAAGGTCGTCTCAGGCGGACGCGTTACCGACCGGTACTTCAAGCGGGTGCAGGCCGTCGAGTACCGCCCTGAGCGGGTCGAGCTGGACGCCGTCGACGGCATGGGGGCGGCACGCGTGCAGTTCATCGTGCAGGGCAGCGGCCCGTTCACCGTGACCGTCGATTCCGCCAAGGGCGGCCTGCTCACGAAAGACGCCGCCCTGCCCTGACAGCGACCCCGGCGCCGTGGCGAGGCCGTCTCGGCCTTGTGTCTCGCGGCATCTTGCCGGCGCTCGGTAGTGCAAGGGCAAGGGTAGCCCAAACGCGATTTGCACGTGTTTAGCGTGAAGCCTCCTGTTCGCCGGGTGGCACCGCCAAACTTGTTTGACGGTGCTCCTTCGATGGGGACTGCTCTATCGAAACCTCACGGGCAAACGAGTTTGCCCGTGCCACCCAAGCACCTAATCAGGCCAGTCGGCGTGGTATGCACGCGGCAAACACCCGTCTCCGCGCGGAGAATCGCGACCCCGGCAGGACTCTCCCTGTGGCAATTCAGCAATTCTTCCTGATCGGCGATGCCGCTCGTTTCAGAAAATCTGACATATTGTAGTTAATCATGCTGTCATTGGCTTGCATATACCTCTTGGTCCGCTTACACTCAGGCCATGAGAACCTACAAACATGTTTTAGCGCTGAATCCATATTTCGGAAGCTCGACCGCGGCCATGGGGGTCTTCCCCCCGACCGGCCTGGAGTATATCGCCGCCAGTATGAAGGGCCTGGTCGACAAGGTGACGCTGCTCGACCTTCGCTACGAGAAGGCCTACCAGAACGCGGAGGCCCTGAGCCGGTTCATCCGCGACGGGATCGACCTGCTGTGCATCAGCATCCAGTGGCAATCCCAGTTCGAGAACGTCTGCGACTTCATCTCGCAGTTGCCCGATGAAGTCACCACAGTCGTCGGAGGGGCCAAGGCCACGCTCGAGGTTGAGCACCTGCTGAACCACTGTCCGAACATCGACATGGTGGTGCGAGGCGAAGGGGAGGAGATCATCCGGGAGATCGTCACGGGCGTGCCGCTCCGGGACATCCGCGGGCTCTCCTACCGTGAGAACGGCGGCCTCGTTCACAACGAGATTCATCCTCTGCCCGATCTGACGCAGATCGCCTACCCGGACCGGTCGCTGCGAAGGCACGATTACTACTGGTCGCAGTTCGGGGTCCGGCTTAGCCGGCGCACGTTCGACACGGTGCTGACGACGCGGGGCTGCCCGTTCAAATGCAAGTTCTGCACGTTCAGCCTCAATCCGCTCGGCCAGAAGAGGAGCTACACGGAGCGGCCGGTCGAATCCGTCATCGAGGAGCTCAAGGCGGTGACGGCCGATACCGTGCTCTTCAGCGACGACAACATGTTCATAAATCCCCAGCGAGTCGAGCAGCTCTGCGACGTGATCATCGCCAACGGGATCAAGAAGACGTTCGTTGTCCAGGCCCGCGTCGATGTCGTGAGGCACCGCAGGGTCCTCGACAAGGCGCAACAGGCGGGCTTCAAAGTCTTCCTCATCGGGGTCGAGTCGCCCCACGACCGAATCCTGGACCAGTTGCAGAAGGGCATCAACCAGCAGCAGATCCGCGACTCGTTCACGATCCTGAGGCAGTACGATTTCTACCTGCACGGGTACTTCATCTACGGCAATATCGGCGAGACCGAAGAGGAGATGCTCTTCATCCCCAAATTCGCCCGCGAGATCGGGCTGGATTCCATCAGCTTCCAGAAGCTGCGGATCGAGAAGTTCTCGCCGCTGAAGGAGGTGGTGGAGGCCACGCCGGGTTATCACTATGACCGGATCGGCGGCCCCGTCTACTCGGACCGCTACGGCCTCAAGGAGCTCAAGCGAATCCGCAACCGCATCCGCTCGGACTTCTACCGTCCCGCGCAACTGCTGCACATTGCCCGCAAGGCCCGCCGGCTCGGGCTGGCCAGCGGCGGCGACATCGCCACAGGCCTGCTCAAGCTGCCCATCGTGCTGTGCAAACTGGCCCGAAACAACGCCCAGAGAAAGAAGCAGCGTCGGGCCCAGCATGCGCGCATGCCGGCTGGACAAGAGAATCGCCAGACCCCCGAACTCGCCGCCAACAAGCGCTGATGCCGAGTTCGGTCAAATGTCGTGACGCAACGGCAATGTCGACCCCGTAGAGACGCAATATCTTGCGTCTCCGATACACTGTCGCTATGACTGAGAGAAGAATCGATTTGATCGTGACCGACCACGACGTCCGCCAGGCCCGAAAAGCCGCCGTGCTCGCCGCCGCCGTCCAAACCGGCGGCCAGGCCGCCAGACACCTTCAAAAAATCCAAGCCCAAAACCCCGACTACCTCCTCCCCTCGTTTGCGAGCCTCCGACAGGTGATATGATTGCCGCATTGGTGTTCCCGCTGATCTATTATTCTTCCACTTGCCAATGTGGGATCGCCCACCTACAATGATGTGCATCTTGCTTTCGCGAGGAAATGCAGAGCAGGTGTTCGAAGAGACTCTTGGCCTCTCAAATGGCTTGAATGGTTTGGAGAGAAAGCAATGGTTGAGAGAGAGGACATTCTCGAGCGACTGCGCGAGAAGCCATGGGCGGCCGTCGTGGGCGCTTTCAGGCCCGGTTCACTATTCACGGGTATTCGTCTCTGTTTCAACTTATTGTGTTGCACTCGCGTCTTTGGCACTGCGCTAAATGCTCTAACTAAGCTGAAATTCCTGACGGAGCGTTTCATTTTCCATGCACGCGAGAGGTTAAGGGACAAACGACTTCTCCTAAAGGCTGACGCGAGTGTTGTTCGTCTGGGCTTCTGGTCCGTTGTCTGCTCATTCCTGCTGGTGGCCGGCCTTCACTGGGTTTCACTGTCGGTTACCACTCCTCGGGCAATTGCCTATTTCTTTGATGCGCTGCATCCGAAACAGGGGAATGCTCCGGCTGGACTGGACGGCACCACCTACATCACCCTTCTGACCACTGTGGCTGGCATCACGGGCGTATTCCTCGCACTATACTTCACAACCCTGACTGTTGTGGCGACCTCGTATTCTGAGCCCCACCACCGCGAAATACGGAATTTGATCATCGAGGAGGCTATTAGCCGTGGATATCTTGCTCTGTCGGCTCATCTTGGAGCGGTTTGCCTGTTCGGGCTTGGGTTCTTGGCCATCGGCTTTACTCCAAACCTACTGCTCATGGCTTACGTCCTTCTCATTGCCGGGGTTGTGATCTTCTCATTCTTTCTGGTCGGACGTCACATATTCCAGTTTTTGGATCCACGGATATTGGTTGCTACACCGGTCGCAGGTTTTCTGAAATGGCAGAGGAACGCGACAATCCTCGGATCCCGATGGAAACTACCCTCGTTCCAGAACTTTTTCAGGCGCCAAGCATTGGGCGAGTTGCACAAGATTGAATGCCTGATTGAATTTGCCCTCTCACAGCCTGCTCGGAGAGAGGTCGTAAGGGACTTGTGTGTCCGGTTGCTTGACTTGATGCAGAGGAACGCTCTTGAGTCACGCCGAATCCCGAGTCTTAGCCTATGGTTTCCTCGAACTAGAATCTTCCAAGAATGGGGTTTCACAAGCGGGATTCAATCTGACATTGCACTGCGAACAGGAACGTTACCCCAACCCGAGGAAGTGCCTGACTATCTATTTGTGAGCAGGGCGATTAGCCTCATGGTTCGCCGATCCGTTGAGGAGCTTCTGCGTCGAAAAGACTATTTGGAAGTATCGAGCATTGTTGTACAGGTCTACCGTGTGCTGGGGAAGTTGGGTGAGAGCCTGGCATTGGAAGAGGCACAGTCTCTTCTTGGTGAAATCCAGGGTGTCCTGTTTTCAGCTGACAGTGGACTGCCTGTTGTTGAGAAGAATGATCGACTTCAGGCCATGTCAATGGCAAGCGTCTACGGCACATGTCTTCTGAATCTTGGAATCTCGGCTTCGCAGACCTTGGAGTCATTGTCTGTAGATGAAATCCTTGGTGCTTCCCATGACTTGGAAAGTCGGCCTGTGAGGGGTCTCTACAAGCACGGACATCCACGAGAGGTTCTTCGTCATTTGGAGGAGTTCCACAAACAGTTGCTGTTTGAGCAAGACACCGAAGGCAGAATACGCTCGTCCGATTGGTTTCTCAAGGAACACGTCGCGCGACGTTATGCTGACTACATATGGAACATATCTGAACGGTTCACTCTGTGGGTCAATGAGTATCATATCGAACCTCTGCAGGCATTGCTCAAAGCAGGTACGACCTGGACAACACCTGAGTTGCTGAGGGCGAGTATCGAAGTCACCAAGAAAATAGGGTTCAGGGTAACTGCCTTGGCTGAGCTTCACCGAAAGCTTGCAGCATGCGCTGTCACCAAAGAAGACTGGCGTGTCGTTGACTACACACTACTTGAGAAGAAGTTGCGTGATGTAGAGGTCCAACTGATTCGGAACGTTGCTCAAATTGCACCCACATTGGCAAACGCCATCAATGTCGGTGAGATTCCAGATTATCTCGGCCTGTTCAAGACCTATCTTGGTGATGCCATAGTGTCGAAAATGGCAGTGCAAGATTCGGCGGAATTCGAATCGCTCTTTGCTGGCGTTTTTGTGGCCACACTGGCGGTCGTGGAGCGGCATATAGTCCGAGAGGATTCCCATTTCCTGAAGCCCAACAGGACGGCGGCTCTTGATACTGCGCTGGACCTTGTTGATCTGTCAGGGCTTGCCTTTCTATTCAGTGAACTGCACGGTTCCAGTTTCTACCACACCGTCACGAAGAAATGGGATGACTACTTCCAGACATGTAAGGATGGAAAACTGGCCATAGAATTCTTCTATCTTGCGATTAACATGGCCTTACAGCTTCCCATTGCTTCGCCCAGTGCACAAGGGCGATGGAACTGGAAGCGGGCGTTTATCGGCGCAATGGCAAAGGCGGGATTCAACATTGAGGGAAGATTTTCACGCTGGGAAGGGGAAGAGAAAGCGCGAAAGGAGCACAAGAGTCCGGTCATACAATCAATCTATCCTCATATGGGGATGACGTTCGAGCATCCGTATGACTACTTCGCTGCTTTCTATCTCTCCAATCGTCCTGAGGCCGCTGGCATAGAATTGCCAGCCAAGGCCAGGCAATGCAAAGCGAGTGTTGACCAAGAGGTCCGACGGCGGAAAGGAAAAGCGGAGTCATGACGGAGTTCGATCTGTTCGGAGAAGATAATCTCGTATGGTCGGGTGACTCAGTGTTTGAGCCACACGGACCGCTTCTTCCCACAAGCCCCAGTCTTGAGATGATGGGCCAGAGTGCGGGCGCAACAATATATGGACACTGCCACCAGCGAGACAACTTTTATCGGCCACGGTTGTCATCAGTGCATCTTAGGCTTGAGCCGGAAGACGTGAATGTACTTGACTGCCTTCTGACACTCACACACGCTGGCTCGGAGGATATTGCCTACAGCATCGCGCAATTCCTCGATATGATGGCAAGAACCATCATTGTTGAGGACCGTTTTGCTTATGAGCTTCGAGTCGGACAGGACAGGAAAACCGGGGAGATAGTCAAGTTGAATTTCTGCCCAGTTTCTGCGCCAGGGGACAGGCAGTTCGTGTGTGGTAGACACGTTGTCCAGGTTCTGCCCCCCTCGGTTGCGCAGAGCCACGCCTGTTCTCGAATAAGGAGATTGCACCCTTCCGACACCTTCATCTTTCAAGCTCCGCTGGCATGGAAGTACGCACTGAGGAGGGCGCGGAGTGCCTTGCGCTTCTTTGACGCTACGGAGTATCGTTTGATGGATGAGTTGGCAGAATTGATGACCAGAGATCGCCCGATGGCTCGTGGTTACGATCATTCCTCGAACCTCAAGATGCTGGCGAGAGAGACAGCTCCTATTGGATGGTCTGGGGGAGGCATCTTTCGGGGCTATCAGACCGACTACTTGGCTCTCGAGCGGCAGATTCGTTGGAGTAAATTCTGTATCGACTTGCGTAACCAGATGATCAGTGACTTGCAGCGCGCCGTTCGTCGGATTGCGGATGTACTGAACTGTGAGTGTTGCCTAAAAGTGGAGGAGACGAGCGAGTACAGTCTCGAAGACATTCGCAGGAAGCTCCGAGAAGGGAAGACGTCCACCGTTGAACTCGTTGGGCTGCTGTTCTAAATGCTCGTCTCGTATCGTTCGCCATCGGAG
>Ga0315296_10004536_pt1 | contig 11321 bp, 6 predicted proteins | sample YL17G14_18_MG_FD_203921 | JGI IMG/M metagenome (GOLD analysis project Ga0315296, IMG submission 203921) | Sediment microbial communities from Yellowstone Lake, YNP, Wyoming, USA - YL17G14_18 | ecosystem: Environmental > Aquatic > Freshwater > Lake > Sediment | place: USA: Wyoming | collected...
AGTAGAAGAAAACGCGATGGGTCGTACTCTCAATGACCGTCAATACCGCCAGCACCGACAACAGGACAGCAACGATTTTGATTACGCGTGTCAATGCGGCTTGATCCGTGATAATCAGTCGGGCGCACATGTAGGCCAGCCATGTATCCATCAGGAAGCCGCCTCGGTTTTCTACGGCCATCTGCAAAGGCCGCGTGAGGCAGTACATGCCCACGTACACAGCCATGCTGACAGCCACCCAAGTATCAAGTTTGGACCAGGTAAATCTCCTGTAGATGCGCCTATCCATCAAGCATCGCAAAAACAGCATGGGCAGGATGATGCGTGCCGCCGAGATGTCTATAGTACCGATGCTGATTCTCAGATAGTTGGGATACCAGATCAGTATTCCGAGACAAACAGCCAGACCATAGGCCGGGCGCAACACCATGACCAACGCTGAACCGATGACACTGACAAGTAGAGTGACACCTTGCATATGTGCGAGCTATCCGAAAAGTCAATTCCTGAAGCCGTGGCCCACCGATGCGGTCACGACGTGCAAAACGCATCGGATGCTATTCTCATGCGGCCCAATCCCATTCGTAGTACTGCTTCGCCAGCTTGGCTTTCAGTGTTGTGACCAAGCCGGTGGGCCTTCTGCGAACAAGACTATACACAAGTCTTGGCGCGTATTTCAATCGGAAGCAGAAGACACATTGATAGGACGCCATCCAAGAATGTTGGCTGTGCTTATCATCGTCCAGGAGATGCCCGTTGTAGCCCACCATCGTGTCGGCCGAAATCGATTCACCGACAAGGCTGCCGCTGCGAATCGCTGATTCCAGAGTGGCTGCCCCCTGTTCTGTGCGCACCATCATCGCCGACCGTCCCTCATGCTCGTGCTCGATCATCTGTTCGCACCACGGATCCGACGCCACGATGTCAGCAAACCGACCCCAGTGATCGGAGCAGTTCCAGCACCGCAGGTAGCGGTCACTGGCAACCAAGTATTCGAGCTCATCTCCGAAGTAGGGTCGTTTCAGAACGAGCTGATGATTCCCATGGGCCCGGAAACAGCCGGGCCAGCCCTCCCCGCGATACCTGATCTCGCGAACAATCTCGGGGTCGATGCCATATCGCAGCAGATATGCTTTCGTGCTCGCGCGAGAGGCCATGCCCGAACAGACGAACCCGATCTTCAGCACAATTCGTTCTCGTAACGATGCGAGCAGCTCCTGCGCCCGTGTGGTCGCCTGAAGCATGCAAGGTGTCCCGACGATTGCGTAACGTCCCGGCACCTCAGCAACCTCGCGAAGAGCCGTGCAGTTGGAGACGGGAGCATATCGCGACCCCTGAGCACTCAGAAGCGAGTCTTTGTCCCGAGCAATCAGCGTTTGGCTCACCAAGGGGCGTTCCGGGTCTGTCCTCGCAACGATCGCTCCATCGATGTCCCCATTGCCCATCAAATGACAGAGAAGGCCCGTGATACCACCGCCCGATGCCCCCTCATACCTGATCTGATCGTCGCTCGCGTGCACCAGGTGACAGCTCAAGGCAGCTTCCCGCGGGCGATCCTGAAATCCCGGGTCGGTGCCGCGCAGCAGAAACTCACTTGGACATACCTTAAGGCATCTTCCGCACTCTGTGCACCGCTCGGTATCGATCCTCGGGTAGTTGTACCTTTTCCCATAGACGAACTCGATGCAATTCACAGGACATAGAGCGGTGCACGCCCCGCACCCGCAGCAGACCTTGTGGTCTACCACAGACTGCACGGTTCGACAGTCATTGATACGCCCGCGTCGTTTTCCAGCGACGGCTGAACGATTCTCAGATGACGCCGTGTTCTCAGACATCTTCAAAAATTCTCATGATCCGTTCCTGCGCCGCAGGAATTGTCCTTTTGAGGCTCTCCCCCGCCGCATGCCGTTGCTCGAACGCTTTCGACACCGCGTCCAGAACAACATTCTCATCATTCTCCTGCAGATTCACGACCCAGGAGCCCATGCCCACCGTCTCGAAGACCCCACGGAACTTCTTGCTGTAAGCCAGCCCCACGGCGGGAATGCCTTGAGACAGGGCGGCAATGCACGCGTGCATGCGAGAGCCCAAGAAGAAATCGCAAAGGCCGATGATGTATTTGATCTCGTTATGATTGTACTGCCCCGCTGCCAGGAACACCCTGTCACCGTACTTGTCGCGAAGTTCCTCGAATACCTGTCGGCACGCGACAGGATCGCTTTCCACTTCCATTTCGGCCGGCGGAAAAACATGGGGCACAAGCAGCAGAACCGTGCCGTCTTGCTCCAGTAGCCGTTCGGCAACATGTCGCACCAAAGCACGATAGTCGGCCCTCAGCCCGAACATGTTGTCGCGCGTGTAGCCGCCATTGTAGAGAAGTCCGCTGATATTGAGTCCAACAACCGTGGAACCACGGGCCCGCAGATTCGTGTCAGGCTCGATCTGCAGCTCCGCAGGCGGCCGTGGGTCTAGGACAAATGCCACGTCCGGCGAGAAGCGTATCTTGCTCGCGGCCCGGCCGTTGAGAATCTGCCTGAGATACTCGACCCCCTCCTTGTCCCGCGAAAAGATCGTCTGAGCATGCCCCAAAATCCGCTTGGCCAGGATCCGCGTGATTCGCCGATTGAATGGACCATACGTCTGCGGCAGCATGATAAGCTTCTTGCCATAGAGGAGCACCAGCCACTTTCGCAGAAAACCAAGAATGAACCGCCGCATCCCGTAGATGTCGCTGAAGCTATCGCCCCCCGTAATGTCCACTGCCAGGGCCGACTCATACACCGCCCGGCAATAGGGATTCCGATTCATGATCCTCTGCTTGATCGCCGATCTCGGCACGATCCTCGCCAGCAGCCCATTGAGTAAATACCACAGGAAATGGTACGGCAACGACAGGGTCTTGGAGAACCGTACCGGCTGCGCCCGCAGCGTGACCTCGCGTCCCATCAGAGGCAACGTGAGTTCCGCCGGCTCATAGCCGTTGCCAAGAAGAACGATCTCGGCGTCGGGCCACTTGTGCAGAAGCACCTTGATCGTCGACTCCGCCAGCGCATTGACCCCAAGATTCCCCGTGTCAAACGACGCCCCGAGCAGACAGATCGTGGTCGTCCGGCCCAATTCCTCTTTTGCCATTGCTGCCTGCCGATAGACTGGTCAGAATCGCGACCCTGTCAGCGTCCGTCGGAGCTTGTCTTTCCCACGACGCAGTTTGCCACGCAATCCCACGTAGTACTTGGCCTCCCAGGGCCCGTCCAAAACGACACCCAGATTCACCCTTTGCCAAGCCTTGGCATCTTCCAAAGAGCGAAGGTGATGATGTTGTGCCGTCCAACTCGTCTGGAACCACTTGTCGATGCAATCGCGATAGACGAAGTATGACGACCATGGATAGTCCATGTGTTCAACGTGGATCAAAGGAAAGTAGTATCCATTGACGTAACCGCTCATGGCCATGCGTATCCAATACGCCGTTGTGGAGCTTGACTCAATTGGACCACACTGCCTTACTGTCTGGAGTTTCACGAGGCCCGCACCGCCACCGGTCCATGGATGGCGGAGGACCTGATGGCCTCCGAACGTCTGTATCTTGTGGCGAGCTCTCGCCTCATCGAAGAACTCGGCTCCTAAGTGCCAACACCCGACAAGGCCCAGCTCTGGCACTTCGGCATGAGCCTGGGCAATGGGTGTAGTCCATCCCGGCGTCATCAGAATGTCATCTGGGATTATTCCAACGAGATCTGCTGATGACCGGCGGAAGAATTCATTTGCGGCCCCGTGAAGCTCCACATTGTTGGATGAATACACTTTCTGACCGATTCTGGGATCGTCAATTGAGTCGAGAAATTCTCGGGTACCGTCTGTTGATGCATTGTCCCAAAGGGTAACGCAAAACTCGTCTTTAGGATCGGCGAGCAATGCCGGGAGCGACAACTTAGCGTAATGCAAACGGTTGCACGTGACAAAGAGCAGGTCAATCTTCATAAGAGCATACGCCTCCTGAGAATGCGAAGCCAGCGAGCGCAACGAAAAAGCGATATCATCAACTTCTTCGTTCCGGGGATGTCTGGTCGAAAGGGATAGATTTCACCGGCAGTATACGCGTTGCATAGTCGCGAATATCGCACAACGTCTGCCAGCCCCCGGGTAACAGGGTCCAGGTTGACATGTATACCATCAAGCCGCCAAGCAGACACATCGTAAGTATCACCGCGTCAGAATGCCCCGTGAGAAGCAGCCGCAGACCAAGGACGCTCGCCGCCATGATCAGACTGGCTGCTACGGGACGGGAAATCGTTCTAAAGAAGCACGTTACCGACACTGGTGACATCCGGAAGGAATACCACAGCATTGGGAGCATCGTCATGTAGTTCGCAATACAATAGCCCCAGGCAACGCCGGAAGCTCCCCACCGGATCCCCGCCAGGAAGGAAAGAATCGCGGCACTACCGCAGAAGAGGCCTAGTCTGAACAGCCTTGCTGTCTGTCCGAGGGAAAGCACAACAATGCCCGCCGTGCTCAACACAGGCTGGATGAACGCGGTCAGTGCAAGAATCTGGAATATCCGGCTGGCACCCATCCATTGATCGCCGAGAAAGAGGCGGACGGCGTTCTCCGAACACACACCAAGTAGAACGACAAGCGGCATACTCACGAACGAAAGCAGAAGAACAAACCGCGCATAATACCTCGCGTATCTCTGCGAGTCATCTTGAAGCCGACTCAAGGCGGGCATCGCAACAGCACCCATTGGGCTCGTGAGCTGAGATATAGGAAGCATCAGAAGCCCATAGGCTCGGCTATATAGCCCCAGGACATCCGGTCCCCAGAATTTGCCCAGAAGCAGGTGGTCCAGGTTCCTTGCGAAGTAGTTGACGAAGTTGAAGCCGCTGACGTTGCCCCCAAACAGAATCATTCGTCGAACACCCGAGCGGCGAGACGGCCAGGCGGGACGCCAGCCGGACGCAAGCCACGCACCAACCGCAGCAGAAGCTGCCATTGTGACCTCTTGGACCACCAACGACCAGTACCGGGCACCCCAGACTGCTGTGACAATGGCTGCGACGGTGCCGACGAACACGGCGGCGACGTCGATCACCGCCAATGCACTGAAACGCATTTGCCTTCGCAGGAGAGCCTGATGCTGGACTGTCAGACCCGCAAACAGAAAAGCGACAGACAAACACATCGTGATGGCAGTCAGTCTCTGATCCCCGTAAAACCATGCAACTGCTGGGGCCACAAGCGAAGTGAGCACCATCAGTACGCCGCCTATCACCACATTGAGCCAGAACAAGGTGCTGACTTGCGCATGATTGATCTCGGACTGCTGGACCGTCGCGCTCGAAAGACCCATGTCCCTGAATACCATGATGAAGTTCGTCATAACAGTAACCATGGCAATCAGGCCAAAATCGCCAGGCGCCAGAAGCCTTGCGAGAATCGGCACTGACACCAGGCGCAATACAAAACGAGCCCCTTGACCACCTACTGTGGCGGCGCCACTCCTCACAGAACGCGTCCCGAGATCGCTCTTGAGATGCTCAGTGTCAAACGTGTCGCGTTTGCGCGCTATGTTAACCAACTTCTTCTCTGCATCGAGTCTACAACCACTTAGCACCACAGCCTCGACATCCCCCAACGCACAGCCGCAGGTTTCATCAATTCACTGTGACTGCCAGGTCGATTTGTCTATTTACAGATGCTTCTTCAGGAAGGGATGATAATCGCCTTTGGGGCCGATGGGTTTGCTGCGCCGGATTTCGGATACGATCTGTACGGCGGGCTTGGCGTCGGTGAGGGTAAAGCCGCGACCGGCCATGATCTCCTCGTAGCTGCGTGTGTGCAGGTCGGTGAATCCGCCGCTGAATTCGATCTCGTGGCCGTCCATCGTAATCGAGCGGAACGTGCCTGTCTTCTCCTCCGGGTATTTCGGCAGGTCGTGCGCATCGATGGACAGGAACCATCTGACCCTGGCGCCAGCCAGTTCGAGGAACCCCGCCGCCTTGTTCGGCTCGTCCACGTGCACGATGTTGTACTGGACATCGCCGAAGATCCACTGCAACATATCGAAGAAGTGCACGCCGATATTCGTCGCGACACCGCCCGATTTCTCCACGCTGCCCTTCCAAGAGGCCATGTACCACCTTCCTCGTGGCGTGATGTAGGTCAGGTCAATCTCTCTCTTATGGTCGGCCGGGGTGTTGTTGATCCTGTCCCGCAGGGCGATGATGGCCGGATGCAGCCTGAGCTGCAGGATCGTATGGACGTTCCTGCCCGTCTCCTGCACGATCTGTTCCAGGGCATCGACGTTCCACGGGTTCAGTGCAATCGGCTTTTCGCAGATCGCATCGGCATCGATCCGCAGTGCAAAGCGGATATGGGCGTCGTGCAGGTAGTTCGGAGAACAGATCGAGACATAATCTACCTTTTCCCCGGTCGCCCGCCGGCGCTTCTCCAGGTGCCGGTCGAATCGCTCGAACTCTGTAAAGAAGTGGGCCTCGGGAAAGTAGGAATCGATGATGCCCACCGAATCATTCTTATCCAGCGCGGCAACGAGCTCATTGCCCGTCTCCTTGATTGCCTTCATGTGTCGCGGGGCAATAAAGCCGGCGGCCCCGATCAACGCGAATCGCTTCATAACCTCAACTCTCCCGACCCTTGCGTTCCCCAGCCCTGCCTTGTATCCGACGTCAGCGGCGCTCGCCTGGGCTTCCAAGCGTGGTGTGCCAGTCGCGTGCGGCGAATGATTATCGCTGCCGCAACATGCCCCGGAGCCGGTCTGCGCAGACTCCGTTCCCGTCGGTCGCGGTCATTGCCGCGTTCCAACTCCTTTACTATCAACGGTTTATGAAAACTCGTGTGAAACGCCCTGCCGTTACAGCGGCAGTAACGTCCCCAGGGTCTCAAGGCAACTAAACGTCCCCGGGCCCTGTGACAAATTACTATCGTCGCCTCAAAAGCGGGGAATTAGGCGTTTTCGGTATTTGTCCGCAGCCAAAGTCATCGTCCTCCCAACTGTGGCCCTTTCCCCAGTTGTCACGTGCCTTCGCCCAAGCCGTCTGTCGCCTGTCGCATCCAGCAGTCATCGGCCGACAGTGGCACATGACCCACCGCCGGCGGTACCGAGCATCTGTCACATCGCTAACTCCGCCGCTGGCAACAGGTTGCATCGCTACACTGCTCCTTCAGCAACTGTCGCCGAGGTCCATGGCGACATCAAGATTCGCCGACGTTGTCCTGCTTACCCACGAGGCTGACGGGCCGGTGTCGCACCGAACCGCCTCTGTCCCCTTCTACCCACCCATAAATCACGTACTACTTTCATATCATGCCGTTGGGTGAATAATCCAGCAAAAAAGTCCTGTGCAGGGAGAAAAATAGACGGTTTCGGCTAATCGGTACTCCACGTCGGGCAAATCCGTCAGTCGATGCGTTTACCACCCCATCCCTGCGGAACCGTTCTCAGGCGGTTCTTATAGGCCGCCCCTGGCCTGGCGTCAAGGGGACAACTGTCAGGAAGAACCGCATCCCGGGGGTTGGCGCCGATTCCCCCGATGACCAGCCGGGGACGCAGGATCGGCGGCCCCTCCTGTCCCGAGGCGCGCGACATTTTCGGGCGAATATTCTGGCATTTTCGCGCCATGCATTCTATTCTTAGAGTTTGCTATAGATGGTGGATAATCATCCGCCGTCAGATTGAAACTGGGGGTGTTGAAGACCATGATCATACACGCGTACAGAAGCCCTTCCCTCGTCCGGCGTGTGCCATTTTCCCGGACGGTTCTCCTCACTGCTGCCAGCCTGCTCTGGCTCACGATCTTTCAAAGCCGGGCAATCGCAGCGACCTACTATCTCGATTCCGTGCGAGGCAGCGACACTTACTCAGGGACTGCCGACGCGCCGTGGAAGACCATAGCGAAGGTGAGGACCGCCGCCAGCGCGGGTGACATCGTGCACATCGTTTCCATCACGGAGGAGGTTTTCGGATTGAATTGGCCGGACGGAATCGACTACTACGCCAATGCAGTCGTCCAATACGGGATCACGTGGACATTCGACACCTCCCACCAGATCGGCAGATTCGCCAACGGCGATTTCTGGGTGATCGGGCCTGTGAACATCGCCAGTATCAGCCCCCGGTGGGATGGTGAAAAGCACGGTTCCATGGTCAATCCGCCCGGCAACAGCGGACAGCCGTATGACAGCCGGATGCCCAGCTTCAAGCCCGACCTGCAGACGCGAGCCCCTGTGACGCTGGCAGCGAACACATCGCTGATCTCGACCGTCTCCTGGCAGATTGGTGAGACCGGGTGTCCTTCCCTGGTCAACGGCATCCCGCGTCCCACGTTGAAGACAGCCGCCGTGCTGACGGTGCTTGGGGCAGTTCCACCCCCCGGCTCCTTCCGTCCGCCCTATGCGGGCAGCGCCAAGCCCCTGTACCGCACGTCGCAACTGCGGAAAGACCTGCTCGCGAACCTCCCGAACATGCCGGGTACCCCGGACATCAGGATGGTTTCACAGTCGCTCAACAGAGTCTGGCTCGATCACATCAAAAATCATGGCGATGCCATCCAATACACGAGCCCGTCCCAGAACATGCCGAACTATGGCAGAGAGTACACCTCGCTGATCGGCAAAGCATCCCTTCTGCTGATGGTGGACGAGCAGCAGATCATGAACCTCTTCCAAACCAACAAAGACGCCCTGCTCATCCGCATGGTCCAGCTCGGCATCGATCTGTATGGGGTCGTGGAGAACGGCGGCTACTGGTGGTCCGGCGGCGGTCTGAACCTGGGCAGGAAGTGGCCGATCCTGTTCGCCGGACTCATGCTGGATTCCGCACCGATGCAACAGATCGGACTCAAATCCCCGACGATGCCGTTCCACGGATTCCAGGAAGACGAACAGATCTTCTACGTCGGTCCAGAGCACGTCTATCCGGTGCCCTATAAGGTGGGGCTGTACGGCACGACGTATCGGGCCGGAACCGTCAGCGTGGTGAACAGCAGCGACGTTGTCACCGGCACCGGCACCGCATGGCGGTCCATCAACTGTGCGGCGTATTTCGCCGTTCCGGAGGACGATCAGGCCTATAGGACCGACGGAAAAACGTACAAGGTTGCCTCCGTGGTAGATGATACTCACCTTCGGCTGGACCGGCCCTACAGCGGGGCCACCGCCGCGAATCGACCGTATTACGTCGGGACATTCCTCTATTATGGCCACGGTGGACATAAGTATTGGGACTTTGAAGAGTATACCCAGAGCCACATCGGCATGCCCGAATGGGGAGTAGAGCCTTCGGAACTGCCGGACTGGAACGGCCTGGATTGGGGCGCGCCTTACAGAGCCGTGGATGGGCCGTCCTTCGCGGGAGTCGAACTGGCGGCTCTGATTGCCGGCCAGAAGCAGGCATGGAACCACAATGCGTTCTTCGATTACACAGACAGGTGGATGTGGAAGCAGGCGCAACTCGGCGGCGAGAGATGCTTCGATCGCTGGACCGAGGCCATGTGGGACAGGTATCGTGCAGACTACGGCAATGTCTGGACCGGCGATACCGGCACCCAGGCCCTGACCCTGGCGAGCATCGGCGGCAAGCAAGTGGCGGAAGGCAGCACCCTGACCTTCTCCATCACCGCCAACAATCCGGCGGGAAGTCCGCTGACATTCTCCGCTACCGGTCTGCCGGCCGGCGCGACGTTTGAGAACCAGACCTTCACGTGGACGCCCAGCGCGGGCCAGCGAGGCAGCTACCCGGTCACGTTCACAGTCAGCAACGGCCAGGACCAGGACTCCGAAACCGTCACGATCACGGTGGAGGCGCCCGCGGTGCCGAATAGTGCTCCCGTGCTTGGCGCCATCGGGAACAAGTCGATTCCGGAGAACGAGATCCTGACCTTCTCGGTCAGCGCGACGGACAGCGACGGCGGTCCCAGCCCCCTGACCTACTCGGCGACGGGTCTGCCGACGGGGGCCACGTTCTCAGGTCAGAGCTTCAGTTGGACGCCCGGATACGATCAGGCGGGGACCTACCAGGTGACCTTTGTGGCCAGCGATGGCCTCGAACAGGCATCTGAGATTGTCACGGTAACTGTGGCGAACGTGAACAGGCCGCCGGCGTTGAGCGGCCTAGGCGACCGGTCCGTGGACGAGAACAACGCGCTGACCTTCAGCATCTCCGCCAGCGATCCTGACGGAGGAAGCCTGACGTACTGGGCCGGCCAGATACCCGCGGGGGCGAACTTCAGCGGACAGGACTTCAGTTGGACCCCAATCTCCGGCCAGGCCGGCACGTACCAGATCACTTTCGTCGCCAGCGACGGCGAGCTTCAGGATTCCAGGACGATGAATGTCACGGTCGTCGGCGGAGCCTCGGACGGGGCAGCCCCCGTGGTGGCCCAGAGCTTGCCCGAGCCCGACGCGATCCAAGTCCCCACAAACAACCTCACGACGCTCCACGTCACTGACGCCGGGGCGGGCGTGAACGCCGGCTCCGTGGTCATCCGTGTGAATGACCAGATCGTCTACCAGGGCGACGTGCAGGTCTACACCGGCGACTCCGGCCGCTGCAGCAGGTCCGGGCAGAAGAACGACTATCGCTTCATCTATCAGCCGGGACAGAGCTACGACTTCGACCAGACCGTGACCGTCAGCGTCAACGCCGCCGACCTCCAGGGCAACGCCATGCCCGAATACTCCTACTCCTTCGTGACGGAGATGCGGACGTTTGGCGCCAACGTGCAGGTGGCCAAACGCACAGGAGCCTTGCAGGAGAAAGCACCTGTGACGGCCACGGACAGCATCGGCAACATCTGGATCGTCTGGCACGACGGACAGCAAGGCAACAGGGACATCTACGCCGCCAGAATGGCCCCGGGCGAGGCCGCCTTCCAGACTCCCGTGGCATTGACCAAGGACCCCCAGGACCAGTGCAATCCGGACGTGGCGGTGGGCAGCGACGGCAAGGTGTACGTCGTCTGGCAGGACAACCGGCGAGGCAACTGGGACATCTATGGGTCCGTTTGCTCTTTGGGCCAGAGTTTCTCCAGAGAGTCCCGCGTCTCGGACTCCAACGATAACGAAATCAATCCCGCGATTGCCGTCGACAGTCAATCGCCGAATCAGATCTATGTGGCGTGGCAGGATGACCGCAACGGCAACCAGGACATCTACGTGGCCGTCTCGGCCAATGCGTTCGCCGGCAATACGGTTTCGCAGGTGACGGCGAACGCCGTGGATCAGACCGAGCCGGATATCACGGCCGACGGCCAAAACGTCATCTATATCGTCTGGACGGACATGCGGAACGCCCAGGC
>Ga0315296_10004537_pt1 | contig 11320 bp, 6 predicted proteins | sample YL17G14_18_MG_FD_203921 | JGI IMG/M metagenome (GOLD analysis project Ga0315296, IMG submission 203921) | Sediment microbial communities from Yellowstone Lake, YNP, Wyoming, USA - YL17G14_18 | ecosystem: Environmental > Aquatic > Freshwater > Lake > Sediment | place: USA: Wyoming | collected...
ACTCAACGATATTTGCAATTGCTGCCATGGTTGGACCAACGTGGATCCCGGTGTTCGCAAGCCTGTGGTTTGCGATGCCCGGAATAGACCTGCCCATAGCCATGGTCATTATGGCAGTGCTCGGTGCAGTGCATGGACTATACTACGTGTTCATCACAACAGCTATGCCGCGTACTGCAAGCGGAGGATACGTTGCCCTCAGCAGGATTGTTCATCCAGCCCTAGGCATGGCCTCAGGTATGATCCTGATCATTGCCTATCTGATTGACTTGGCGTTCATATCCAACATTACCGTAACAATAGGTGTCGGATCTCCTCTCGCAACGTACGGCAAACTGACGAACGACGCAGGGCTCATTGCACTGGGGGAGATGCTTGCGGCCGAAGGCGGAAAGAATGTCTACGGCTTCATACTCTCGGTTATCTTCATCCTGATCGTCTTCCTCATTGCATCGCTGGGCATGCGTAGGATCATCAATGTCAACAGAGTTGCGATGTTCTTTGCAACCTTGGGCATGGTCCTCATCGCAGCTGTCCTGCTATCAATAAGCAGAGAGCAGTTCGTGCAGCTTTTCAACAGCTACGCAGGAGCCGGAATGTACGACAAGGTCATTGAAGCTGCCAACACCGCGGGTTGGGCCATACCTAAAGAGTGGGTGACTCCAACGCTCATGGGTCTACCGCTTGCGTACTTCATATTCCTAGGCTATCACTTTCCAACATACATGGGCGGCGAGATGAAACGTGCAACGCGAACAATGGCGGTCACAGTGATCGGCTCCATCGTCTACACTGGATTCTGGTTTACGCTCCTTGCAGTATTGTTCATTCGCACAGTCGGAATCGACTTCCTCACTGCGATGGGATACCTCTACTTCACAGGAAACCAAGCCTACCCTCTGAGTGTTCCACCTTGGGTGAACACATTCCTCATCATAATCAACAGCAACCCAATACTGAACTCCTTAGTGATACTGAGTTTCCTCGCATTCGGATACTTCCTATGCATCAACTACTTCGTGATTCCATCAAGGATAATGTTCGCATGGGCATTCGACAGAGCCGCTCCAGCAAGATTCGCAGACATAAGCGACAAATGGCACAGCCCAGTATTCCTGAACACATTGCTAATGATCATCGGCATATTCCTAGCAGTCATCTACAACTTCACAGGCTTCCTCTCCGCAGTCAACTTAGCGTTCTTCTTCATCATTGCATTCCTTCCAGAGGGCATTGCAGGCATTCTTCTACCTTGGGTGAAGAAGGACCTCTTCGAGGCATCGGCCCCGATAGTGAAGAAGAAGGTTGCAGGCATACCACTGATATCGATACTCGGCGCCTACGGAGTGCTTCTCAACATCGCACTCGTAATACTGTCCCTGATGAACCCAGCAGTAATCGGCGACATCAATCCGTATGGCGGCGGCGGGCTCTTCAACTGGAGCGCAGTGATCGTCATGGGAGTCGCGGGCGTTGCACTGCTATACATAATGAGATCATACTACAAGTCCAAGGGAATCCCGGTAGAACTAGTCTTCAAAGAGATCCCGCCGGAGTAAATGTGAACCGACGGGGTCCCCACCCTTTTTCTATCTCGATGTATAATCACTAGGCCTCTTGATGATCCAGCACCGGCTGGAATGCCGCGCGGAGTCGTCGAGAAGCGTCAAGAAGGTCGCCCCAGCAGTGCCCAAGGTAACGATCCATCAGGATCAGATGCATCCCGCCGACAGAGTCGAACTGGAGGTTCCTCTCACCTCGAGAGTTGTTGTCGATGACCTGAGAAGAGACTTGGGGATATCTGACTGGGTGGACATTGGGTACTTTCACATGAAGAGAGCCGTGGTGATACTATGGGCGTCTCAGAATGTGACCCGCCTCAATCAGATGCTCAACGGTGCCAAAATCAGCGATAGGCCGATGAATCTGGCTCTTCTCGGTGGAGCAGCCTTCAAGATGCACTGCAGGAGCTCGAATGTCGCTGGTGGTCCCCTTGACAGGCCCGTGAACGACCTTGATTTCGTGATGGAGAGCAAGAGATCTGGTGATGTAAAGAAACTGCTGTTATCGCTCGGAGACGCGCTTGGGTCGGAATTCACACACTTCATGACGAGCTTTGACCGCAGATGGACGGCGCTCAGAGGGGGACGCAGGATTCTGATCAGAGCTCTCGATATCTCGAAACCGGACGAAGCGCCGCAGATCACCAGCATGGACGTGATTGCCGATCGATTGGAGTTATGTCACATCATAGATCTCAGAGACGCGCTAAGAGAGCCGAGAGAAAACGTGTATACGATTGGTCTTGAAAACCTGCTCTTGAGCAAGTGTCAATTCATCACCTGTATTCCGAGTTCAGACCTGGGAAGGCTGAAGGAGGCCCAACAAGATTTTCGCCTGCTTGACTATGGGGCTCTGAATGACGATCGGGTAGTGATTGGAATGGAGTCCAAGGACATGAAGGATGTATGTGCACTTCTCTTGGATCACGAATTCGGTGAAGGTAATGACGAATTGAATCTCGGCTACCTGTCCAGAGTGTTGGGGCATGATGAGAAGTTTGCCTTGACAGTCAAGCTGAACCTGTCAAACATCAGGAGAAACTCCGCCTTGATTCGATCCTGGGGGGTAGTGGAAGCAGATCTCCAGAGAATCGAAATCAAACTCGACAATCTACTTTCCGCTATCAGAGAGCCTGGGAAGAAGTGGTCTAAACCCTGGTGGAACATCGACGTCGAGACCCCCAAAGTACATCTCTAATGATTCTCTGCAAGCTGATGGCTGACTCTGGTGAGTGTCGCAGCTGTGAATGGATCATCTTGAACTGAGTCGGCCCGACGCCCCCGGGGGCTCGGTACGGATCATATTCCTAACCAGAAGTGAGGACGTATCCTTTGACGCCCTTCTCGTCTAAGTCCACAACCACGCCGCACAAGATGCCTTCTGGATACTCGCTTCCGGGGTTGATGCACAGGGTGCGTCCAATCTTGGACGCACCTTTGGCTTCATGGATGTGGCCATGCAGCCCGAGGAGCGGTTGGTGGGTCTCGATCGCTTTCCTGACGGCTTTTGAACCTACAGGAACGTTGACGATCGCTCCGCCGCTAACAACCGGTCTCAGGTCTGGGCGGAGCAATGGTGCAGTATCCAGACTGCTATCGTAAGGCGGACAATGAAAATTGAATATGCAGTCTCTCATGTTATTGACTTTTGATGCCAGATCCTCAACCTTCTTGCCGAGCTCCGCGTCGTCTATGTCCCTGGGAGCGTTCCACGGCGTGACATTCGTGTAGCCCAGCGTGATCATCTCGTGTCGGTCATCGATCGTAACTACTCTGCCTTCCGGATTGATGACGACGTCTGAGCTGCTGAGGATTCGGTCTACATCGTATCGGTCATCATTCCCCGGACTGATGTAGCATTTGATCTTCGATCCTCTCAGTCGTTCTTCGGCAACCTTGATCCATCTTTCGACATTTTCGGCCATTACCTTCGAGAAAAGCGCATCCATCTTGCTCTTGTCGTTGGCGAGTTGATCGTACTCGGACTGAGTGGTCACGTATGGGTAGTAGCCAGAGAACCTAATATTCTTCAGCAGATCAGACAATTGAGATTCCGTGTCGAGTTTCTGTACTTGTCCTTTGTATTCTGTAAGGTAGGTGCCGTCCTCCCGTTTGATAATCGGGATCATTATCTTTCCGGTTATGTCGCCGCCCAAGATTAGGACGTCAGCACTGTAGTGTTTTGCGGCATTGACGAATTTCATGAATACCTTCTCAGCACCGTGCACATCAGATGTGAACAGTAGTCTTGTCTTCATTCAGTTTCATCCCGGAAGCTAGGGTTTTCCGCGACAGGACTGAAGCTCGTTCGTATAAGCATTCCCAGGAAACAGAGTGGCGAGTGCAACGATGGTTTGACGATTCACTAGCGTAAACGGCGTTTCTCCTCGCCGATCTCTGACTAGCTGCGACTAGTCACCGGCGGTGCCAGAGATTTATGGGGCTCAATCGGGTGGCTGCAAAATGATCTCTTGAATGTCAGGTGGAATACTGGACTGCAGTGTCGCCTGCCTTGATTGTCAGGTTGGCTGTCTGTCCGCCATCCATCACTAGGACATGGCCTGTCACGTAGTCCGACAGTGGTGATGCCAAGAAAAGTGCGCCTCCTGCAATTTGGTCCGGCTTGGCCATGCATCCTAACGGAACTCGCTTCCGAATCTCCTTCATCAATGGCTCGTCAACGTATGGAACACTCATCTCGGTCGCAACCCAGCCAGGAGCAATAGCGTTCACGTTGATCTTGTGAGGCGCAAGTTCCACGGCCATACATTTCATCATTAGAATCAGCGCTGCCTTACTCATTGCGTAGGCGATCTCGCCCTCGTTGCCCTCCATCCCGTCTATCGACGAGATTACTACGATTCTTCCGCCATTGCCTTGTTTGATCATCTGGTTTGCTGCGAGTTGACAGCAATGAAAGCTTCCCTTGACATTGACGTCAAGATGTTCTTGAAGATTCTTGGAGTCTGTGCTAACGAGATAACCGCCTTTCATTATGGCTGCGTTGCTCACAAAGATGTCCACTCCTCCGAATCTTTCAACTACGGTCCTAAACATCTTCTCAGCTTGTGCCGGATCGCTAATGTCTACTTGCATGACGAATGCGTGTCCTCCCCCTTTCTCAATCTGTTTCGCAAGAGCCTCGGCTCTGCTCCGTCCGTCGGGCCGCTTCATTCGATCTGCGATTAGTACACTGCACTTGGAAAGCCCGAAGGCTCTGGCTATGGCCTCACCTATGCCGCGCGCAGCGCCAGTAACAACTACGACCTTTCCTACAAGCTGGAGGTCCGGGTATGATTCAGCGTTCATCTTGATCGCTCGTCCGCATAACCCGTAGCTTGTGCAGATAATGGTTGCTCTGGATTCTGAAGTCTAGGGATGCGCCTGTTTCGCTACCGATCGCAGTTGTCGTCCCGAGTCTAGTGTTGACCAAGTGCTTCTGGTTTGACGTATGGAAACTCCACCGGTATAGTTGTGGGTTTCATGCCACTCCGTGTCTTCTCGATGAGAATGTGTCTGAGCCAGTGTTCGTCGTCTCGGTTCGGATAGTCTGATCTGTGGAATCTATTCCTGCTTTCTTTCCTCATGAGTGAGGATCTTACGATCATTTCACTCACGGTGAGCATGTGCCTGAGTTCGATTGCTTCACGCATTTCGTAGTTGAACATTCCCGACTTGATGCCAGTGCACATGTTGTCTAACATGGATTCTTGGATCTCTTCTATCTCGTCGAGGGTTCTCTCGAGTCCTTCTTGGTTCTTGATGATTGAGGATCCTTCCCACATTGCATGCTGGAGTCTTCGCATGACTCTGATCGGGGGAATCCCCTTGGTCGCCTCAAGCGGAGCTCTCAGGCGGGAAACCTCGTCGTCGATGTCGGTCGCATTTGGTTCAGGCGTCTTCTCATTCCGTGAATGGGTAGCCGCAGACTCGCCCGCTCGCTTCCCCCACACTAGAGCATCCACAATTCCAGTTGCCCCCTCAGAGAGGCAATCGCCTACAGCAAAGGCGACCTGTCCCGCGGCAAACAGTCCGTGCACTCTCGATTCACAGTGTGAATCGATTCTGACACCTCCCGTCGTTGTGTGAACTGACGGGAATATCTCAATCAAGTCTCGTCGAGTGTTGAATCCCAGCTTCTCGATCATTTCGAGCCTGCCAGGCGCGCTCTCCTTGAAGAGGTCTCGCGGAACATGGCGAAGGTCCAAGAACACTCCGCCGTGAGGTCCTCCTCGTCCGTCTCTCACTTCTTGCCAGAAAGCTTTGCCCAGTTCTGCTTGGTTGCTCAGTTCCTTTTTTTCTGGGTAATGTCTCTCTAGGAATCTGTCTCCGAGACTGTTCCTGATGTAGGCCATTTCTCCAGATTCGGTTGGGCTTTCCAGAACTGCTTTGGTTCTGGCAGAATCAGGGTAAGCGTACATTATCGCAAGGTACTCGAACTGTTCCATGTTCACTAGCTGGGCTCCCGCTTCGTACGCGACCGCGTAGCCGTCCCCGGTTCCTTCGCCGCTGACCATTGTGTGTGGAAAATAGGCCTGGGTTGCGTCGCCGGTCGCTAGAATCACCGCCGAGCATTTGACTAGAACGGTCTTGGAGTTCAAATAGTCGTATACCATGGCGCCTGTTACGTGGTTGTCAGTGACGAACACCCGCGAGAGTATGGTCTCCTGGATGTACGGGATCCCTTGTCGATTGAGTTGATCGCGGAGAACATCGACGGTCCCGTGGCCGGTCCAGAATGGGCCTTCCGCATGGGTTCCCATCCTTCCGAAGGTTATCCAACGATCAATTGGTGACTGCCCGGGTTCTCCTAGCTTGCTGCTGGGGAAAAGTGTGATTTTGCCTTCGGCGTCTCGGTCCCAGCGCATACCCCATTTCTCTAGTTCGAGAAGCCTCTCTCCACCTTCGAGGACTTGGATCTTCGTGAGCTCCTGATCGCAGAGGAACTGCTTTCCGTTGACTATCATGTCCTTGAGGTGCCGTTCCACGGAATCATTTGGATCGCTCCACGGTCCGATTGCTGCGGCCTCAGAGGGAGAGAGTGAGCAACCACTGGCGCCATAGATTCCCTTCACGATCATGAGTACTCTTGCGCCGTTCTTCTTGGCCTCGATTGCTGCTCTCGGCCCAGCAATCCCTCCTCCCACAACAAGAACATCGGTCTCGATGACTTGATCCGCCGATGCTCGTTGCATGCGTGTCTCCTCTAGGCAGTATCTCGCGGACAGCCAGCTGTGCAAAGATAAGTGTTTGGAGAACTCGCCACTCACATGGCGCGATGAGACTGGTCCCTTTTGACTGAATTCATATTCTGCTCTCTGCAGAGGATGGTTGCCACAACTGATCTCGGCATCACGGTCTCTGAAAGTCACGGGAGACGAACTGTGTCGTAAGGGGCAAGGATTCCTGAGCCCCGAGCGTTTCTCTCAACTTCGCAGCTCTCGAAACCGATTCCTCAAAAGTGTTGCCTTCGACTTTGACGAGGAATCCTTCGGGGCGGTCTTGCACGAATATGACCCCGTGCACTCCCAGAACATCATTCAATTCAGGCTTGGGGTGTGCGCCAACCCTGAGTGCCATAGATAGGATGACCTTGACGCGTGGGTTCAGATCGAATGTGACTTGGTACTTCTTCATTCTCTCTCGTAGTTTTGTAGTTGCCTCGCGGTCTATTGTCCCCGCATCAGGTTCTATCACGACTCCATAGTGGTCTTTTGCACCGGTTAGGGACACAAACCCGTTTACGATATCTGAAAGGACAGCCTCAGGTTCTCGCTCATACGGTGCCCCCCATCCGCCTCCTCCGGAGAGGACGGTTTCGACTCTGTCGCCGTCGTGAATCGTTATGTTTGACCATTTCGATGGCGATGCCTTTTGGAAAAGGTCAGTAGCGTGAGCGAAGTCCTTCTGACCGTCCACTTTCAAACGCGTATCTGAGAAATGGCCGCATGCTCTTGGAATTGGTGGGAGTCCTCCGAACACACCATATGGTGAGATCTTGTGACGCTCGCTTAGGGCAGAGAGTTCCGCCTCCTTTCCTCTCAGTCTCCACACCAGCCTTGTACCCATTCCTCCGCGATACTTGCCGGGACCTGCTGAGTCCGGGTCGTTGAGCGAGTACTCTTCGAATAGGATGGGATAGCGGATTTCGCTCATTTCGATGAATGGTCCCTTGTTGTTTGTTGCAAAGGGCATCTGTGCGCAGTTTCCATCGCCCGTTGCCCGTGCTCCCATGCCTCCGAGTGACCAAAGGTAGGCAATGTATGGCTCACCTGTATCGTCATGCGTCCCGCCCACCGTCATTCCGTAACAAGTGCCGTGGCAGGCTGCCTTGATTCGGTTAGGCGTCGTAGCCTGAGCTAGAGCACCTATGACTGTGTCCACGATCCGGTTGGAGAGCTCTGTGTTACCACCTTGGACGGGTGCCGGATAGCGAGGATTGACTATTGTTCCCTCTGGTGCGACGACGTGAATCGGCCTGAAAGTTCCTTGGTTAAGGACGTAATCCCCACCGATTTCTACTGAATGCAGAACACCGATCAGTGTGTTACCTGCCGTTACAGCGAAGGCGGCATTGATGGGACCGGAAACTTGCGGGCTGCTGCCAGAGTAATCTGCAAAGATTTCATCATCTCTTACATCGAGGCGTACATGTATCTTCGCGGGAGAGGAAGATCGGCCCGTGTCGTCGACATAATCCTCGTATTCGTAACTCCCGTCGGGGATTCGGTCAATTTCTGACCTCATGATTCGTTCCGATACGTTCTTGATCTCATCCAGGCAGCTCTTCCATGTCTCGGTCCCGTACTTGTCGAGTAATTGCGTTACTCGTCGTTCTCCAACTCGCAGCGCTCCAAACATTGCACGAAGGTCGCCTTCAACTGCGTGGGGCAAGCGAACATTCGCGAGTATGATTTTCCACACATCTTTGCTCTCCTGATTCTTCGTGTTCACTTTTACAGGAGGTATACGGAGTCCTTCTTGGAATATGTCACGAGCGTCGCCGGCGAAGCCTCCAGGTACCATTGCACCTGAGTCAATCTGATGAGCTCGCGTTGCAGGCATCGCAACAATCTCGCCCTCATAGAATACAGGTCTGATAGCTGTGAAGTCGCTGATATGAGAACCGCCACTGAACGGGTCATTGTGGAGTATCACATCGCCCGGTTCGAGGTTCTGCAGTCCGATTTCGTTGATTGATGCCTTTACAGAGTAGGGCATGGCTCCAAGATGGCACGGGTCAAATGCTGCTTGTGCTATCATGTCTGGCACGCTGTCGAAAATGGCGTAGGAATAGTCTAGTCCTTCGCTGAAGATGGGCGAGTAGGACGATCTCTCCATTGCAATGCCCATCTCTGTGCAAAGTGACGTGAGCCCTCCTCTAATCACCTCAAGGGTGATCGGGTCGATCTTTCGTGTGCTATGCATGCCATTATCACCTCAGACTGACGACAATATTCCCGAAATCATCTACTTCAGCGGTCTGACCCGGACGTATGATGGTTGTCGAATCCATCTCTTCAATCACCGCAGGGCCTTCGAGACTGAGGCCCGCGCCCAAGACCGTGCGTTCAAAGATCGGGGTCTTCAGGTAATCTTTGGACTCTTCGTAGTATATCGGGCGATGACCACGGAGGGCTCTCTCGGAGGTGCGTGAAGGTTCGAGGCGTCTCGCGGTTGGCCTGAGCATTGATCCAACCGCTGCAACTCTCAGCGTGAGCACTTCGATCGGTTCATCCGGCTTGGAATGCCCATACAGTCGCGTGTGTTCCATGTTGAAGTTGCTGACGATGTCTTTGCGTCTCGCTTCGTTCAGTTCAACAGAGGGAACAGGGGTTCCAACCTCGTAGTTCTGACCAACATACCTGATATCTGCAGATCTCAGGATCGCCACACCTCCTTTGAAGCCTTCTCCAAGCATCATAGACGTTGCCTTTGATTCAAGATCACGATATGCTGCGGACATGTCTTCCATCTTGATCGAATCGATTCGACCTATGAAAGTACATGATACGTCGAGTCGCAAGTCAGAGTATAGCATCCCTATAGCAGAGAAGATGCCGGGATGAGGAGGGATCAAAACGGACGGACTACCGAGTTCTTGAGCGAGGCTTGTGGCTACGAGGGGGCCAGCTCCACCGTAGGCAACTGTAACGAAATCCCTCGGATCGTAGCCCCGTTCGACACTGCTTACTCTCATTGAGGCCGCCATGTTTGCCTCGGCGATCTTCACGATGCCAGAGGCAGCCTCCAGTACATCCATGTCAAGCGGTTTCGCGATGTCACTTTCAATGGCCTCCTTTGAGGCCTCGTAGTTGAGCTTCATTTCCCCTCCCAAGAAGTACTCGGGATCGATTCTTCCTAAGACAAGACTAGCATCGGTAAAGGTTGGCTTTGTACCGCCCAATCCATAGCACACCGGGCCAGGATCAGCTCCTGCACTCTGCGGTCCAACCCTCAGAACCCCGCCTCTGTCTATCCAAGCGATACTACCGCCTCCTGCTCCAATCTCGCTAAGGTCGATCATAGGGATCCGGTATGGAACTCCCCACTCGATTTCACTCTCGTTCTTCAGGCGCGGCTTTCCTTCCTCGATCACGCTCACTTTGAAGGTCGTGCCCCCCATATCGATCGCAAGTAGGTTCCGGCTGGCTTGCTTGGTCACTAGATTAGCGGCACCGATCACTCCGCCAGCAGGACCCGACTCAATTGTGTGAATCGGGATGCGCCGCGCCAGCTGGCTCGACATCATGCCTCCGCCGGATCTCATAATCATCAATGGGCATCTGAAATCCAGCTTCGCTAGGGCTCCTTCTAGTCGTCCCAAGTAGTCCGCGACAACAGGCTTGACTGAGGCGTCGATTGCGGTGGTGCTCGTTCTCTCGTATTCCCTGACCTCAGGATTCACCTCCGATGATAGAGACACCGTGGCTTCAGGCATTGCTTCAGAGATCAGGTCAGCAACACGCCGCTCGTGTGAAGGATTCATGTTGGAGAACAAGAAACAGATAGCGACAGAACGCACGCCAAGTTGCTTAAGGCGAGATATTATTGATCGCGCTTGGTTCTCGTCAAGGGGCTTGATAATCCGGCCTCTATAGTCCACCCTTTCGGTGACTCCAAATCTCATGTGTCGTGGGATGATAGGGGCTGGCTTTTTCCAGCGTATGTCATAGAGTCCCCAAGCCGGCCGGTTTCCTCTCATTATCTCAAGGACATCTCGGAACCCTTCAGTAGCGAGCAAGGCTGTTGACGGTAGGGATCTTTGAATGACCGCATTTGCCGCAACCGTGGTCCCATGGATGACGTAGGACGCCTCGTTTGGTGCCAACCCTGCCCTGTTGAGTCCATCTAGGAATCCCTGCACGAAATCCTTGGGGGTCGTCGGAACCTTGCAGACTCTTATTGAGTTGTCACGTTCGTCGAGAGTGGCGACGTCAGTGAATGTGCCGCCTATGTCAACAGCGATCCTCAGCGATGGCATTTCGAACTGCATCCTCGCATCAAGCTAGGACTTCGTACAGGGCGTTAATTCAAGCACATTATAAGATCATGGGATGAGTAGATGCGCCGTGGTCTTCGACAACTGGAAATATCGCCTCTCGGTCACGTTGAACGCCAAAGGACGAAGACCCGCTGCCGCAGAGTGACGAGAACTCAGCAAGTCCACCGGTTAGAGAGGTCAGTTGACTTTTCCATTCGAATCTATGTGAGACGCTTGAGACACTCCAGAGTACGCAACGTAGCTCACTTCGCAT
>Ga0315296_10004538_pt1 | contig 11318 bp, 9 predicted proteins | sample YL17G14_18_MG_FD_203921 | JGI IMG/M metagenome (GOLD analysis project Ga0315296, IMG submission 203921) | Sediment microbial communities from Yellowstone Lake, YNP, Wyoming, USA - YL17G14_18 | ecosystem: Environmental > Aquatic > Freshwater > Lake > Sediment | place: USA: Wyoming | collected...
GCCCTCGGCTACGGGCTCGGTCTGACCACCGGCTGCGTCGTCCTCGTCGTGGACATCGGCGGCGGGACGATGCACACCGAGCTTGTGCGCCTGACGCCCAAGGGCGCGGCGGGAGGCCAGGCGGAAGTGATCGCGAAACGAGGCCGCCCCCTCGGCGGCAACGCCGTTGACAGCTGGGTGCTGCTGGACGTCTGCGCCCGGATGGGCCACCCGATCGAAGAATGGGCCGACGACGACGAGAGCCGCTTCTGGCGGCGGCTCATGCTGGCAGAAGCGTGCCGCGTCAAGGAGGCCGTATTCTTCGACGAAAGCGCGACGTTCCTGCTGGCGCCGCCCGGACTCGTGCAGCCGGGCAGCTCACTGAGCCCAGGGTCGGCCCTCGTCAGCCTGACCCGCGCACGCCTGGTCGAGCTGCTAGAGGCACAGGGCTTCTATCGAGGTCTCGAGGAGTGTCTCGACGAGATGCTCGCCGGCGGCAACGTGTCGGCGGCCGACGTCGATCATGTCCTGCTCGTCGGGGGCTCCACGCTCCTGCCGGGCGTATTCCCGTTGATCGAGCGGCGCTTCGATCGCCAGCGCCTGCGCGCGTGGCAGCCTTTCGAGGCGGTCGCGTACGGCGCAGCCTGCTTTGCCGCCGACCGCGTCGGCACGGTGGACTTCATCGTCCACGACTACGCGTTCCTGACCCATTGCCCGAAGACGGGTGAGGAGCAGCACACCGTCGTGGTGCCTCGGGGAACGCGGTTTCCAACGCCCCCGGACTTCTGGAAGCGCCAGGTGGTGCCGACCTGCGCGCTCGGCGAGCCCGAGACGATCTTCAAGCTGGTGATCTGCGAGGTGGCGCGCGCCGATGGCAGCGAGCGCCGCTTCGTGTGGGATTCGGCCGGCGACCTCCAGAAGGTCGGCGGCGTGTCCGGGAAACCCGAGGTCATCGTGCCGCTCAACGCCGCGAGCCCGACGCTCGGGTATCTCGACCCGCCTCACGCTCCCCAGGACCGCCGGCCGCGCCTCGAGATCGCGTTTGGCGTCAATGCCGAGCGGTGGCTCGTCGCCACGGTCCATGACCTGCTGAACCGGCGCGAGCTGATCCGCGAGGAACCGGTCGTCAGGCTGCTGTGAGGTGACGCGATGGACGGAATGCTCGGCCTCCTGGGCCTCGGCTCGGTAGCCTCGGTCGTCTATCTCGTGTTCTCCCTCATCTTCCGCGAACGGGCGCAGGCGTGGCGGGATGCCGCGCGCGCCGCGGGTCTGACCAACGTGCAGACCTCCTCGTTCTTCGGCCTGGAGACCAAGCTGACCGGAGAGGCCGGCGCGCTGCGCCTGCGCCTCGAATCGTATCAACGCGGCAAATACGAGCAGGGCACGAGGATCGTTGTCAGCGGGCTGCGCCACGGCTCGTACGCGCTCACGATTCGGACAGAAGGGGTCTCGTCCACGATCGAGAAAGTGCTCGGCGAGAAGGAATTCGAGCTCGGCGACGATCTGTTCGACAGCGCCGCCTACCTGCAGGGAGCGCCGACGCTCATCCGGGCGCTCTTCGACGCGGACACGCGCCGCGCCATGCAGGGACTTCTGCAGGGGCACCTCCGCCTGAAAGGCGCTCGCGGCGAGGAGGCGCTCGATGTCCGGACGTCGCTGTCGGACAGCGAGTTGCGCGTGGAGATCCGAGAGCGGCTCTTCACCAGCCTGCGGCGGGTGCTGCCGGAGGCCGTTCGCGCGGTGCTCTCGCTCGGCGAGCGCCTCGCGCGGCCGGACGACCTCGCCGGCAGGATCGCGGACAACACACGCCGAGAGTCTGTGCCGGCAGTGCGGCTCGCGAACGTGCAGGCGCTGGCCCGCGAGTTCCCGACGCATCCCAGGACGCGGGAGACGCTGCTGGCCTCGCTCCAGGACGAGAGCCAGCACGTGCGGCTGCGGGCGGCCATCGCGCTCGGCCCCGACGGCCGCGAGACGCTGATCGACCTGGCGACGCGCGACGACTCGCGGGACCAGATCGCCTCGCGCGCCATCCTCGCGTTGGGCGCCGACTTCCCGCCAGCGCAGGCCCTCGAGAAGCTGCAGCACGCCCTTCGCGCCGAGCGCCCGGCCGTCGCGCGCGCCTGCATCGAGATCATCGGCCGGACCGGCGGCCCGGAGAACTTCGACGCGCTGGCCGGCGTGCTCGCGAGCGCGGGCGCCGAGCTGGCCGTGGCCGCAGCGCAGGCGCTTGGCGCGGGCGCGTGCGCAGACGCCGGCGCCGAGGGCGCCTTGATCGAAGCGCTCGGGCACGAATCCACCGGCGTGCAGGTGGCCGCCGCGAATGCCCTGGGCCGCATCGGAACGCCGCTGGCGGTCGTGCCTCTGAGGAGTTGCGGCGGCGGCCGGCTCTTCGACGGCGACGTGCGCCGCGCCACACGCGAGGCGATTGTCGCCATTCAGGCCCGCGTCACCGGTGCATCGCCAGGCCAGTTGTCGCTCGCGGCGGGAGAGGCCGGGCAGGTGAGCCTTGTGGACGACGATCTGCGCGGCAGGGTGTCGATTCAGCCAGCCACCGAGACAGCCGAATCACCGGACGACGCCGCACCGCGACGGCCGCAGGCCAGCCACGTGCCGACGGCGCAACCGTAGCGGCTGGCTGCCGTCGTGAATCTCAGGGACGCAGTGGCCCATGGTCGTCCCGTTCAGATATGCCGAGCAGCGAGCTCCGCAACGACCGTGGCGGCGATCGCCTCGCTGCCACCAAGCCCGCCCATGCGCCGGCGGCCGGCTTCAGCCATGCGCGCCTGCTGCTCCGGGTTTGCGAGCAGATCCCGCACCGCGCGCGCGACAGTGCCGGGATCCGGAGAGACCGCCAGGGTGGAGTCGCCAAGGAATCGCGTCTTCATCCGCAAGTACGCTCCGTCGAAGGCCCCGCGGGTCGGGAACGTTATGACCGGCCGCCCGAGCCCGATCGCCTGCTCGTTGGCCGTGCCGGCCAAGCCAATCACGACGGTTGACCTGTGAAGAACGTCGGCGAAACGGCCAGTCAGCACCTGGAACTGAAGCCCTGAGCGGTGGACCAGCTTCAGGACGCATCCCTCCGCACGCCCCGTGTCGCCGCAGGCAACCTCAATCGGGCGCCAGCCATTGCCATCGCGAGATGCCACCCACGCCCGCAACACCTGCTCCTCGATGCCGTCCGCGGCGGCACAGAGTACGTGCACCGACGAGGGGTCTGGCAGCAACCCGCCCAGTTCCGCCGCCACGCGCGCGATCGCAATCGTATTCGCCGTCATGTCGCCACGGCTTCCCGGGAGCGCGCCGATGACCCTGTGATGGTCAGGCACTCCTTCCAGCGCGCCGGTGGGCTCGAGGTCGTCCATCATCGGGTTCCCGACGTAACGCGCGCGGACCCTTCGTGCCCTCAGCCACGCGGTCGTCGGCTCGTCGCGCGGAAAAGCAACCGCCGCGTAGCGCCGCAGCAAGCGCACTTCGAGCCCTGTGTAGCCGTAGCGACGGCCATAGAAGACCGATTTCGCGCAGCCGACGAATATGAACGGGACGCGCGCGATCGCGGCGAGCGCCATGGGAACGACGTCCCCAACCGCCAGCGCCATCGTATAGCGCCCGCGCAAGCGGGCGGCCGCGCGGATCTGCTCGACATGCACGCGAATCCAGCCGGCGCGCAAATCGCGCCACATCCGCGCCGCGCTCAACGTCGCGAACCCGTCGCTCGGAAGCAGGTTCGACACGCCGACGCAGGCAATGCCCCGGGTCCGGTATTGTCGGCCCTCGCCCACGACCGGCCACGCGTCCACCGTCTCGCGGGCGAGCCCGCACGCGCAGAGGCGGTCGAACACCTTGCAGGCAATGGCATCCTCACCATGCCCGTTGCTCACGAGCAGCAGCCTCGGCATCTGGTGCTGGCGATGATACCACCCCCGCAATCATTGCAGGGGTCGGGACGGATTTCGGATTCGTGCCGTCCTTGGTGACAGAAGTGTACTCGCAGGGACTGGGCCCGTGGTCCGCACAGCGCGAGTGTCTCGACGCTCACGCGACGGTATCGTACCTGGGAAGCTGCGAGTTCGAACCTGCGGGTGCAAAAGAGGCGCGACCAGGGTATCCGCGCAGTCGGGACTCGTCGCCGTCATCACTGCGCTGCCGGTGTGGGCCGTTCGGCGGTAGGCTGAGGCGTGCGCGCCGCTGGGCGGGCAGCCAAGCTCGCTGCGACGCCGACAGGTGCGGGTCTCTCGTGGTATGCCGTGCTCCGTTGCGGTGTGAGACTGAGACGTCGCCCTCCCTACGTGCCAGGCGCTGCGTCCAGAGCGGCCAGGTAGCCGTCCGCTGCGTAGTCGAGGAGACGCCGGTCGCGCGTGACCAGCGTGGCGCCTGTCACGCGGGCGGTTGCGACGAGCATCTGGTCTGCTGGGTCACGATGCGGGAACGCCGGCAGTCGCGTGCTTTCCACCGCAATCCTCGGGGAGATGGGCTCGAGATGTAACCCGGGGGCAGCCAGCGCGCGTGCCACCCAGGTATGGCAGTCGGGCGCAAGTCTGATGCGTCCTCTTGCCTCCAGAACCGCGGCTTCCCAGACCGAGATTGCGGACACGCGCAGGCACTCAGCTTGGGCGGCCCGCTCGAGTGTCTGCCAGGTCCGTCGGCTTGCCCGGTCGGACGCGCCGCTGATCAGCCAGAGCCAGACGTGGGTGTCGAGCAGTAGCGGCGCACGCGCTCCCCCGATCATGTCTCGGGACCCTCGCTCCCGCCGGCATCCTTTGGCGCGTCCCACTCAACGCCGGTGGGACCAATGACGTCGCCACACTCGGTGACGGAACCCTTCATCCACCCAAACGCCTTCCGCGGCGTCTCGTCCGCCCCAACGGGCACCAGCTTCGCGACGGGGGTCCCGTGCTTCGTGATCACATACTCCTCGCGGCGCTCACGCACGCGGTCCATCAAGGCCAGGCACGTAGCCTTGAACGTGCCGGCCCGGATTTCTTGTCGCGCCCTGGCCATCGTCTTTCTCCCGGTCGACCGCCTGTGTTCTTGTTTCGGCGTTCGCGGCATGGTTGGACTTTTGTGACCATGGTCATTTTATCATGGTCACATCCGCCGTGCAACATCGGGCTGGCCCTCGCACGATACGGCAGGGACGCTTGTGCACGGCGGCGCGCCACTCGATTAGGCGGTCCACGGCCTGCGGTCGGCTGATGTTTGTGGCGCGTGAGGCATGTTGGAACGATCTCCGCCGCTACTTCCGTGATGGAGGTGCTGCGGCCAGCACGATGTCGACGTTTTGAAGCTCCTGGCCCGCCGTCACCAACAGGCGCGTCGCTGCCGTCAGATCCCGGGACCCAGGGAAGTACGTCGAGAGGAGTCCTTCATGCTCGGCTGGCTTTTTCGCCGCCTGCGAGCCAGGGGTGGCGAACACGTAGTACTCGCCCGTTGGAAGCCCAAACAACCGGTAGCGGCCGAGGTCGTTCGTCTTTCTCGCTGACGGTGCGTGCGGGAAGGCCCTGGGTTGTTCGTCGCCGCTGACGGGCACCACATCCATGGCCTGTACGAGCACGTTTGGGACAGGCTCTCCGGCGTCGTCGACGACCCGGCCGGTAATCACACCTCCTTTTGGAAGCCAGAAGTCGACGTTCGGGACGGTCTTGCCGTCGGACACCTGGACCGGCGTCCCTGTGCTCCCCAATAACGGGTTCTCCCCGAACTGCAGCGTCGCATACGCCAGCTTGCTCGCCTGGACGACATAGCGGGCCGCCTGAAGGTTGGTCAACGAGTAGCACCCAAGAGCATCCGTCCAGGTGCTCCGGACGACACCGATCGCTGTAGCAATCACTTGGACGGTCACTTCGCGAAGCGGTCGCCCAGTGTCAGCCGCGACGACGCACCCTCGAATGCCACCCGCGTCCTTCTTCTCGGCAGGTTGCGTCCCCGGTGACCCCGTACGCGCCTGGGAGGCCGGGTGCGCCGTCGCGCCGGCCAGACAGGCGCACAGCAGCAGCGGCGCGGCGCGCGCAATCATCGGCCGGGTCATCGCCGCTCCTCGCCGACAAGCCGCAGGGTGATCGAGGCTCTCGCACCGTCCTTCACCGTCACCGGGGTTGCGAGAGGCTGGAGGCGCGCCAGGAACTCCGGGTCGCGCCACTCGGTTTCCTCGACGTGCTCCACGGCGGCGAGCAGGTAGTCGCCGGGGGCGAGCCCGCGGATTCTGAACCGGCCGTCCTGATTCGGACGTTCGAGCTGGACGAAGCGGGGCGCAAACGGCCAGCGCGACCGATCGCTGGCAAACGCCACCACCGCGTAGTCCATGGCACGCTCATCGTCCGGGCCGAGGACCTCGCCGGACAACTCCGTTGGTTGGTTCGTCAGGATGATGGTGAGATCCGCGATCGGGGCGCTCGGGTCGATCTCGACGAGCGCGTCCGTCATGGTGCGCTTCCCCAGCGTCACGGCCTTCACGGCCCAGTCTGCCGGCAAGCCGTCCACGCGCACCAGCCGCAACCCCTGGATTCTGGTGAGCTCGAAGGTCCAATCCGGTCTCACGAGGCTGCTGGTGGGCACGGGCAGGCGATCGAGCAGATCATCGGTCTCTGGTGACACAAGCCGCACCCGGAGGCGATCCGGGCTGAAATCCGCTGGCTCGCCGTCGGTCCGGATGCGGCCGCGAAAGGGTTCGCCGGCACCGATCGTCACCAGATTGAGGTTCCCGATGTCCTCGCCACCCACGACGAAGGACCGCGCGGCGAACGCGTCGCCCACGGATCGCCCGACCCGCAGGTGAGCCGTCAACACATACTCACCGGGCCACACCCATGGGAAGTGAAAACTCCCGTCGGGCGAACGCGCGGGGGTGGTCATCGCTCCGACCGTGAAAGGCTCAGCGCCAGCGCTGGTCAGGGTGACCATGGCATCGATGCCCGGCCGACCCCGCGGGTCCAGCACCGTGCCGGACACCGAGGGGCCGCGCAGTGCCGCCAGGCCGAAGTCGATTCCTGAGATGTCGCGTCCCTCGCGGACCTCAACGCGTTGCGCCTGCTCGGCGGTGGGCACGCCGGGAAAGTACGCCCACGACACGTGCGTTTCTCGCGACGCTGTCTGACGCCCGATCGTCTTGGGCGGGGACACGGGGTAATCCGCCGTGAAGCGGTAGCTGCTTACGGTCCGTATCGCCTCGGCTGCGGATGAAGGGTGAACCGCCCCGACGTGGTAGCTGCAGGCTGTGAGGTCGGAGAGGCGATACTCCCCAAGATCATCGGTGTCGGTGGCAGCCACAACCTGGAGGCGACGACCCGCCCCGGTGAAGAGCCATCGGCGGGCGGTGACACGCGCATTCACGACGACGTCGCCGAAGTCGTCGACGATTCTCCCGCTGATCGCTCCGGCGCGGACGACCTTGAAGTCGACGTTCTCGACAGTCCCGCCTGCGGCCACGTCGATTGGCATCGGCCGCGGCGAGACGGTCTTGGCGCGGGCTGGCGACGCAAGGTAGCCGCTGCGATGCGCCCTGAGCGTGTACCGGCCGGCACGCAGGTTCTTGATCTCGTAGCGGCCATCTGCGCCTGTGGTCGTCTCGATGGTCTGACCCTCATCCGGGACACAGCTCACCACGACGCGTCGCATCGGCCGGTTGCTGCTGACCTCGATTGCGCGGCCGCGGATGGCGCCGCCGATGGCCAGCTGGCGAGCGGTATCTGACGCGGCCTGGGCCGAACTGGTGTGTCGGCGATTGGAGTGCGCAGAACCCTGGAGGGACAGGGCTGTCACGAGGCCGATCATGAACACGATCTTCATGGATGGCACCCGATCGCAGCGGGGGGGCAGACCGATTCTACCTTACCCCAGCGAACAGCGCGGGAGCGCACGTCTCACTCGCTGCGCAAAGCCCTGATTGGGTCATTCCGTGCGGCTGGCCGGCCGAATCGCGGCTCCGGGCTCGGAGCCTATTCGCCACCGCGGTGTCCAACCTAGCAGAGCGGGCTTGGAGGCAACCATGGCTGCACACAGACGTCTGCCACTCGCCACCCTCGGCTGGCAAACCTGGTCGTTCGTCGTCGTCGTGCTCGTGATCGCGCTGGCCGCCGCCGCGTTCGTCCTGTTCGGTTGATGGCGGTGGACGCCGGCTGTTCACAGGCTGAGCCGGCCCCCGATGAGCGTCATCTTGATTCTGGCGGTGAGCAGGCGTGCCGTACGCCTCTCGCCGGTGTCGAGGGGTCTAGACCCATCACCGTGATGTCCGCCCAGCGCCCGCGCGCTCGCGAGCCTACCACTGCCGCACGTCGAGATCTGGAATGCGCGGGTAGCTACGGAGATCGCGCGTCGCGATGGCCGAACCCGTCGCGACGGCGGTCGCGGCGATGAGAGGGAAAGGGATTCGAGAGTTGGGACGTGGGCCAGTAAGGCCAACCGCTACAATGGGTTGCATTGCTTGCGCGAGATCCGGCAGACTCGCTAGAGTTACGGAGCGAACCTGTGCGCATGAAACGCAATATTGTGTTGCTCATGCTCTCTGGCATGGCCTCGTTGCCGCTGGTCGCTCAAGACTGGCCGATGTGGGGCGGCACGCCGCAACGCAACATGACTTCAGCCATGAAAGGCCTCCCGGAGTCCTGGGACGTCAAAAGCGGGACAAACATCAAGTGGAGGGCGCAGATCGGTTCGACCTCGAACGGAAATCCGGTAGTAGCCGATGGGAAGATATTCCTCGGCACCAACAATGAAAACCCCAGGAATCCTGAAATCAGAGGTGACAAGGGTGTGCTCATGTGCTTCCGAGAGTCCGACGGCAAGTTTCTCTGGCAGGCCGTGACGGACAAGCTGGAGTCCGGATGGGAGAATGACTGGCCGGAACAGGGTGTCTGCTCGTCCCCCGCTGTGGAAGGGAAGCGACTCTATTATGTGAGCAATCGCGGGGAGCTGATTTGCCTGGACACAGAAGGATTCATGGACGGCAAGAACGACGGTCCTTTCCAGGATGAGGTCCGTAAAGAGCCAAGCGATGCCGACATCATCTGGAAGCTCGACATGATGAAGGAACTGGGCGTGGTCCAGCTATTCATGGCCAGCTCATCACCGGTCATCTGGGAGGATCTGGTCTTCGTCGGGACCTCCAACGGCCGCGACAGCACCGACGAGAAGGTCCTTGCGCCAAAAGCTCCGAGCTTTCTCGCCGTCAACAAAGACACCGGCAAGGTCGAGTGGCAGGACAATTCTCCGGGCGGTGGCATCCTGCACGGCCAATGGTCCTCCCCGGCTCTCGGCCAGGTAGACGGAGTTCAGCAGGCGCTTTTCCCGGGAGGTGACGGCTGGCTTTACGGCTTCAGCGCCCGGACTGGAGAAAAACTCTGGAGCTTCGACTTGAACCCCAAGAACGCCGTGTGGCCCAAGACACGCAACTACGGCGTGTCCACGCCCGTATTCAGCGGGGGCAGAGTGTTCATGAGTGTGGGGCAGGATCCCGATCATGGCAACGGTGTCGGACATGCCTATTGCATCGACCCCGCGCAGCGAGGCGATATCACCGAATCAGGACGGGTCTGGCAGTACGACAAGATCAACCGGTCCATTTCGACTGCGGCGGTCGCCGACGGCTTGGTCTACATCTCCGATTTCAGAGGAGTCCTGCACTGCCTGGATGTCAGGACCGGAAAACCCTATTGGACGTTTGACGTGGTGGCGCCGGTTTGGGGTTCCCCGTTGGTAGCTGACGGCAAGGTGTACCTCGGTGATCAGGATGGAGACGTTGCCGTCCTCCGGGCCGGCACGGAGATGAAGAAGATCTCCGAGATCGACATGGGGGCCTCGGTCTACAGCACGCCCGTGCCAGCCAATAGGGTGCTGTACATCATGACGCGGTCCGATCTCTACGCGATCGCCGCTCTGCCCGAGAGCCCGAAGCGATGACGGCCTGGCCCCTGCGCGCAGCAGTCCTGTCGCTGGCGCTGTCTTGTGACAGTCGCCGTTGAATTGGCGACGGCATTCAAAGCCGGCCCCCCTCAGCCGGAAAACTCCCTACCGCCTCTGTTGAGCTACCTGAACGCACTTCAGACTCTTCTGGTCGCGTATCAGCAGCTTGCCATCAACAAGTGCTAGTGGAGCCCAGTTTTCACCCTGCTCCAGGAGTACGGCGCTGGCCAGCGGCTTGAAGCCGGACGGGTCGGGCTCAATCAGATACAGCATCGTGTTGCCGTCCGTACTCAGCAGCAGACCGTCGGCAAGGATTGAGCCGCCCCTCACGAAAGCCGGATCCTCGCCCGTCTTCCACCTGACCTTGCCGTCCATACTCATACAGACGAATCCATCGCTTCGCTCGTTGATCGTGTAGTTGGCATAGAAGTGGTCTCTGTAAAGAATCGGCGGCTGTGTGTGGGAGCCGAAATCAGCATTCTTGAATAGTTCAGCGACTCCGTAGCTGCCGTCTTCTTTCTTTTCGACCTTTATCATGGCAGCACCTGCGCTATACCCGCCCGTGATGAGCACCCGCCCTTCACCGGCATCTACCGCATGCGGAATGGGAATTCCGCATTGCCAGTTGCTGTACGTCCACAGGACTTTTCCGGTAAGCGGGTCGATGCCGTTGACGCTGCCGCCCCTGGCGTTGCGGCCAAAACCCACACTGGCCATTATCATGACGAGGTGGTCGTCTCCGCCGACTTTCACGATGGACGGGCTGACATATCCGACACCGCCGGACAGAGCCGCTGATTTCCATTTGAGTTCGCCTGTCAGTTTGTCGTATGCGACCACACCCGCCTGGGATGTTTGCGAAGCCACGATAAGTAGATCGCGGTAAATCAACGGGTTCTGAGTTATGGCCCACCTGGGCAGCTGACTGCCGCCGAAATCCTTCCAGATGTTCTTGTTCCAGACGGGTTTGTGGGTGCTTGTGTTGATGCAATACAGGTCTCCTAGCGGTCCGCAGGCATAGACACTATTGCCATCCACAGCGGGGGTACTTCGCGAGCCGGGATGATCGAACCGACCCGGGGCACCGTAGGCATAGTTCCAGAGTTCTTTGCCGCTGGAAAGGTCCAGACATCTCAGGTTGTCCCCGACTTTGTCATCTCGGTCGAGCAGATAGACCCTGCCGCCGCTGACGGCCGCACCGCCATAGCCGATGCCAACAGGGGCCGTCCAGAGGACCTTTGGGCCTTCCCTTGGCCAGGTTCTCAACAAACCCTTCTCGGTAGATGTGCCGTCTCTTTTGGGTCCGTAGTACTGTGGCCAATCCGCAGCAAAGGCATAGGCTGCGGCCAATGTGACGATCAGCATCACGAGTTTCACCTTGGTCTTCATTGGCATGGCTCCTTCTGTTCTGAGGACCGCGCCCGGGGGGCCTCCGGGATGCATCA
>Ga0315296_10004539_pt1 | contig 11317 bp, 15 predicted proteins | sample YL17G14_18_MG_FD_203921 | JGI IMG/M metagenome (GOLD analysis project Ga0315296, IMG submission 203921) | Sediment microbial communities from Yellowstone Lake, YNP, Wyoming, USA - YL17G14_18 | ecosystem: Environmental > Aquatic > Freshwater > Lake > Sediment | place: USA: Wyoming | collected...
ACCCTGCATACGAACACGAACAAACAAATGAATCTTACCCAAAACCACAACACCCAGAGCTACCGCTATCCAGACCTACCACCCACAAAATCAGGATAGTTAGGAACACCATCCTCATCAAACTCATCATCAACAAACAACGGAACATACTCAGCACTACCAACATCCTTCACAATATGACGCTTACCCACGTAAAAACACCGAGCCATCTCACCGTCACACGCAGGACACAAACTCTCAGTCTTCACCCTCACAGACTTAAACTTACGATAACTGCAAATACCAAACCACGTAACAGACTGAAACCGCTTAACACCAACCCGAACAGTAGCATGATTAAGCTGATACCATGCCGTACCCACAACAGTCTTACGCTCACCCAACACCCTCACAATACAACCATCCTGCTCGTTACACCTGTAACTACGGTCAACAAAACCGCCACAACCGACAAAGCAAACCTTCTTACAATCACGACACTTAAAGCCACCCTCAATGTAAACCAAAGCATGATAATGAGCACTCCAAGCCAAAACATGACGCTCCCTATCCTCACGAAAACCGTGAAAAATCATACAACCACCAATCACACCGCGCGCAACCAAAGCGTTACGGCACTTCTGCCTCAAAACGGACTCAGGCAAATCACGGTCAACAACAGGAACAGACACCATAACGTGCTCAACCCTGCCAAAACCACGCTTGTCACCCTCAAGAAAGCGACCCGCTATACTACGAGCCTCGCGAGTTGACCACCCACGAATAAAACAAACGGGACAACTACTCTTCGAGCACCACGTATGATTATGACGGACAACAACCTTGCCAGCACAATCCGCACCAGCAAGAGAAACCCCCTTATGCCCATCAACATTCTTACAAACGGAAAAGCTAACCCACTTACCGCAAAAATCGCTAGACCTAACACCACGACCAACAGGCACATAATTCTCATGCCCAACATGGTCAACAGGCAAAAACCAATACTTATTCTTCAAAATAGCATGATTCAAACGCAAACGCTCAGAAAAAGAACGGTCAACAACCTCAACAGAACTCATTTCCACACCCCAGTCCTATGTATCTCATCAATCTCATCCATAACACGCTCATCCTCATCAGCCATCTCACGCATAAACCTCTTATACTGAGAACACTCGAAACACCTAGCCATCACGCCAAACCCCTCATCCTTACGGTATGAACACAAAACGTCAAGCAAAAACAAACAAGGCAACACCTTCAGACTAACCACATCAACCAACCAAATCACCTCTTCCTAGACGAAGCCCAAATATCAAAAATCGAATTATGCGTAGGCTTAACCTTACGAACAGTAAAATGCCTACCAGAAATAGGCTTCAATGGACAAACAACAATCAAACCAGAGTCATCTGTATAACCACATGACTCATGGAAACACTCTCTCTCAGGGTGGAACTTGCACGTTTTCGCCATTTAGTGCCAACTCCGTAAGGAAACACACTACAACACCACAACAGCACTAGCACTAACACCACCATCACACAGGAACAGCAACAATCAGCCGTTCCCACAAACCACAACATAACTAAAAGTCTCTGTCCACCGACTTACTATATAAAAACCATTAACACCAAAAATACAATTCACCATCAAAAAATCCCTCAACAAAAAAACGAATGACGTTCCGAGAAAATCCCCGACAACTCAAACTCGTTACGCAAAGCCGAACAAACAAAAAGGAAAAAAAGGCAGAACGCAAAACGCATAACTGCCCCCTCGAACTGCAAGCTGGGTGGGGGCGACCGCGCCCCCAGCGAGAGAATCCCAGCTTGCCGACGACGACGCAAAACCAACGCGCAAAACCAACAACAACAACATCACCCAAAGTCGGAATAGCCTCTCAATGATAGGCTATTCTCAAACCGACACGCAAAAGGAAAAGTTCAGCGCGGCGTTCAACGCGCCGCTCTGAACACGACTGTAATGCTCCTAATGAATGAGGAGCATACCAGTCAAGAACCGTGCAAGCCACCTACTACCCCACTCTCCATGCTCCCCAAGAAACGAACGACGACAACGCCCACGCCCACGCAAATGGGCTGTCTAGGACTTAAACCATTCCCTTCGGCTTTTGAAATCCATTTCTGGCGAAATGGCAAAGAGCCGAAGGCTCTCCGAGCATTGGAATGGAAAGGTTTAATGTCCTTCGACAGACGCAACAGGAGGAGCACCCATATCAGCCCCATGCAAGCAAAATGGAGGATGATATGAAAATGTTAGGAACGAGACCAAACTTCGTAGGAAAAATCCAAGTACGAAGTGAAGGAATCGAAAAAGTCGTATACGTAGACAGAGGAGACATAGCCCTCTGGAAACACGACGACTCAAAATATACACTGAGAGGCTACGTAACAATCGACGGTACAAAGTACCTCGTAAGCCTCACAGACGCGGAGTAGTGCAGACAATGACCTGCACAGACAACAAATGCGAATATCAACCGCCAGCACCACAACGCCAGCTAACACGGAAACGCACAGCGCAAGAAATCCGCTACGCTCGCTTATGGGCAGAAATAGAACTCCCAAAACTACTAGGAGCAAACAAACAATGACCACAAAACAACGAACTACAACAAGTTTTAAATCAACACGCAAAACCGACAAGCAGGAGAAACAGGCGAACCGCCCGACCCTGCACTCTGGAGAGTGCGACATGACGAACGCAAAACCGACAACGCAAAACCGACGACAACGACGACGAAAAACACAAAAAACAAGCCTTATCTCCAAAGATAAACCCCCGATAAAGCCCTCGCTCAACGCAAAACAGGCAGAAAGGCTCCAAACAATGACACCAAACAAAAAGCATCATAAAACCGAAAGAGGAACCCACATAAAATGGGAAAAACTTACAGTAAACCAAAACAAAAACAATAAGGAGGTGAAAAAATGACAGCGGAAAACACAGAACCACAGGGTAAAACCACAAACCCAATGGACAACCAACAAGAAAGCAAAGAAAAAATACTAAGAGTAATGACTGGTGCTCTATCCGTACTGAGCTACCCGCCCTTGTGTTCTTTTCATTCAAGCTACTTGGATTTAAGAGATTTGGGTCAATGGTTTTTGGGTCAATTGGGTCAATAGGGCTTGGATTATTCTGCCTAAAAAGACTCTGCACATATGAAAGGCTCTGTTTATGATATAGAAACCTGGGCTTCTTGCTAACAGAATCTAACCCAGCATAATGTCTGATTCTGTAGTAGTTCTTGCCAATGTGCTGTAAGTATCCCTTATTTCCACATACTTCACATACAATTTTCATCTTGTCTATTACCTCCCATAGGCTTGGCCTGAAGGAGCTGAATTGCTATTTATTGACCATTGAAGATAATCCTTCAGAGGTCATATGCTGTAAAATGCTTTTCAGACTGGGTAGAATGGCAATAAATGTGCTCTATAAGTGCTGAAGATTCCTTTGGCTTAGTATCTCTGCTTGAAATATGATTCCTGAGTTTGAATGGCTGCATTAAAGACATGGAGCGTCAGAAAACTATACAAGCTGCTATGCAGCATATTCAACTTCATAATCACGGTCTGTCTGTTTGGGGCTCTCAATTTTGTTCTCATGCCATAAGAGAGTAGCCACATACATTCCAGTAAAGAAATATTCCAGCTTAGCATATTCTGGAAGAAACTCTCTTAGTCTCTGTCCTCGGAAGAGAGGATTGGCACTAATATCTCTCTTTTCAAAGTATGCTAGCTCTGCCTCAGAGTCCAATTTGGAGATGACTTCTTTGATATTTCCATTGTCTAATATTGAAAGTCTGTCTATATCATGACAAGCCAAGTAAGCAATGTATGACTTGAGCAGCAAAAAGACTTCTTTGTCCTCCAGGAATTCTGCAACATCTTTGTTTCTATTTTTGCGGCATAAAGAATAATTGGGCTGTAGATACCCTTCAAACACCGTTTTGAGTGGTTTCAGAGTAAACCTTGCTCTTCTAAGAGCAACAAATCTCTTTGCCGTCTTCTCTAGGTCTTCTATGCACTTTTGTTTTCCAATTCGCTCTTTCAATAGATTCCATTGTGGAGAAAAAGGAATGAGATCTGGATAGGTCGTGAATACTTTTTCGAATCGGTCTCTCTCGTTTGAATTCTGCAGATACAAAATCAGTCCAATAAAGGTCAATCCCACTATTCTCTTTGACTGAGGTCCATGTGTGTACCTGATTGTATGGGTCAGTCCCTTTCTCTCTAAGCTGTTAGCTGATTTGTGGATAGCTGTATAGGAATAGTTGGGAGGTTTTTTTCCAAGTGCTCTCTTGTGCTTTAATGATGGTCCAAAGATTGATGTTGTCACCGTTGGAAAAGGGTTGGAAGCTTTAGACAGGGCATAGATAGACCTAGGTCCACACTTTCCCAAAGTCCAGAGAACATAAACCTCACAATCCTCCAGATATATGCCAGGGATTTTCAGTCCTAGGTCATAGCCCACTGTCGTTCTGAAATCCCAACTGTCTCTTGATGGCATGTGCAACTGTGTATTGAGAAGTAGTTTCATGTATATGACTTCATCGCAACACGGTCGAATGGTACTCATATACGGCTCTGAGAAGTTCTTCTTCTTGAACAAAGAGATTTGGAGAAAAGAAAAATGTCTATACCAAACATTGAAGCAAGCCCGACAACAATCCATCCAGCATTGGACTTCACTGCAAAACATGCATATGTTGGACAAAGAATGCACGATAGGCACTCTCATCGGTCAAATAGCCTGTTCATAATAAGTGATAGCAAAAGCATCCTAGATTTCACAGATGCCACCAGAGAAATCAGAAACATAAGTCTGCAATGTGCAGATTTCAAAATGAAACAGAGATGGTCCAGTGAAGGGATTGAGAGTTTTGTCAATGGTGCAGAACCAGTCGAATCTACACAACTTTTCACAAGGATCAGAGAGCTGTTCAGGGCATACATTGAACTATCTGATCAAAGACTATATGACTTTCTGACACTGTGGAGCATTGGTACCTATTTCCACTGGTTGTTCAATGCATACCCATATGTCTATGTGGGTGGAATCTCAGGAAGTGGCAAGACAAAGCTATTGACACTATGCAGCCTAATATGTTTCAACTCTGTGTCCAGCGGAGAACTAACTTGTGCCAGTCTGTTCAGACTGATCCAGAGTACAAGATGCTCTGTGTTCTTGGATGAGTCTGAAGTTCTTTCAAACAGATACAGTGCTACCGATATTAAGAGCCTATTGCTTTGTGGATATAAGAGGGGTCAGCTAGTCTACAGGGCCAGAAGAACTGATGAATGGAACTTTGAGGCTGAATCCTTTGAGGTCTACAGTCCAAAGATGTTTGTGAACATAGAAGGACTTGAGACTGTGCTTGGCTCTAGATGCATAGACATCATTATGCAAAGAGGTTCCAATAGGGGCATCACAGCTAGATCTGTTGAGATTGACTATCCTATCTGGCAGCAGGTTAGGGACATGGTATATCCCTTCTTGATGAAGAACTGGAAGGCTGTCAAACAGAAATATGCTGAACTCCAGAATGACAACATTCTTCAAAACAGAGACTGGGAATTGTGGAGGCCGATATTGTCACTTGCACAGTTCTTTGATAACACCACTTTGTTTCAGGGCATCAGGGCTTTGGCCATTGAAAAGGCTGCTGAAAGCCAGTACACAACGTCTGAACTCTGTGAAATTGTCCTTGCTGAGACCCTGCAATCTATCGTTAACCATGATGATTTCTATAGACTTGCAGATATCAAGCTGGAAATGTGCAGACATCTTGAAGACCATGACTATCTGAGTTCTCGGCATGTGGGAAATCTATTGAAAAGACTTGGCTTCACACAGAGCAGACGAGTAGGTTCAGGGTATCAATACTTTCTACAGGTTTCCAAAGTCAAAGCTTTGGCTCGCAGTCTTGGAGTTAGTGAAGGTAGTGAACATAGTGAATGTTCTGGAGAACAAGGCACACAGGAAATCCATACATCTGTGGAAATTGTGGAGATAGAAAAATGCCAAGAGGAAAAATCAGATTAAAGACAATAGTGAAGTTCTTGGACCTTTGTGATTTGTCTATTGAAAACAACAGAATATTGACGGTAGATGAGGTCATACAAGCAATTGACTGTTGCAGAAGCCATGCTTACAACTACTACAGAGCTTTGAAGAGGCTGTTCCCAGAAGGACCATTAGATCCTGACAGATTAGTAGCAGGTGCTCAGGAATGTTTGAGAATATAACTAAGACTTGGAATCCAGTGGTTGGATGCCTACACAACTGTACTTATTGCTGGGCAAGAAGACTGGCTGAAACTAAGCTGAAGGATGTTGAAAGGTATAGAGATGGCTTTGTGCCAAAGCTAGTTGACAAGGAACTAAGCAAGAGATTCTACAAGCAAAATGTCTTTGTCTCCGACATGGGAGATCTATTCGGAGAATGGGTTCCAGAAGAATGGATTACAAAAGTGATAGATGCCATCAGAGAAAGCCCTACCAGCAACTTCCTGTTTCTAACCAAGAATCCTGGAAAATACCTGAAATATGTCGAGCTATATCCTGAAAACTTGGTTCTTGGAGCCACAATAGAAACTAACAGAGACTACCCTGTGTCAAAAGCTCCAACAACTGTTGAAAGATACAAGGCTATGGTTGATCTGCCCTACAAGAACAAGATTGTCTCTATAGAGCCAATAATGGACTTTGATTTAGAAATCTTTGTACAGTGGCTTAAAGACATAGGACCAGTCCTTGTCCATGTGGGATATGACAACTATAATAACAATCTGCCTGAGCCTTCACTGTCCAAGACTTATCAACTGATAGACCAGCTTAGAACCTTCACCAGAGTAAAAACATTGACACTAAGGGAGTGTAAGGAGGGTTGAGAATGCCACAAACCCAAAGAGGATATGACATCTACGAGTTACTCTCAGCACTACAGAAGGACATTAGGAGAGGCAATGAATATGAAGCATTATTCTGGGCTGTTGAGTTGGAGAGTTTCAACCCTAGAATGCTTTGGAATAGATTGCGAATCATAGCTTCTGAAGACATTGGTATTACAAATCCACTTGCTCCATTGATCATTGATGTGCTAGAAAAGGAATATGATGATGCTAAGGAACGAGAGAATGATTCCAATAGACTATTCCTTGTCCATGCTGTTCTATTTCTGGCAAGGTCTCGCAAGTCAAGAATAGTTGATGACCTCCTAAATGTTGTATATGGACAGATTCAACATGAAGACAAGAAGCTGCCCATTCCAGACTATGCTCTAGACATGCATACATTAAGAGGGAAGAAGATGAAAAGAGGACTGGATCATTTCTTCAGCGAAGGAACCAAGTTGAGCAACGAGCCTCTTGAGAATCCATACATAGAGAAAGCTGAACAGATACTCATCAAGCATGGCGGTCTCAAGTCAGAATTCAAGAGAGAAGAAAAGGTCAAAGATATTTCAAAGACTGAGAAGACAGTGAAAAGTCTGGAAACCTTTACCAGAGTAGAGACGCTTCCACTAGAAGAAGACACTCAATAGATTCTAAACAAAGCAATAGTTTCTCTCAATTCCCCTCTTTCTCTACGTAAGACTATATATCTAGTTTTATCTTCGCTACATTCACTAACTACACTAAGTTCACTTAGAAGCTTAAATCGAAGATTCTTCCACAAAACATAAAAATCAAATAGAAAATTATTAATTGATACACTATGCCCAGTAAAATGTCAATATTCAGTATTCTTGTGATACTTATCTTTGGCACATCTATGTTGATCTTACAATATCAATCAGTCAGTGCTTCGACAATTATAGTTCCTGATAATTACTCAACAATCCAGGAAGCTATAAACCATGCAGGTGATGGAGATACAGTTTTTGTTAGAGCTGCAACCTACAACGAGAATGTTATATTGAATGTGTCAATCTCACTCATAGGGGAGTCAAGAGAAACTGCAATAATAGATGTCAGAGGAATTGGGAATCCACTCGAGATCACAGTAAATGGAACAATCGTCAGTGGTTTCACTCTTAGTTATGGAGGAACAGGTATTGCCATGACAAATTCTCATAACAATCTCATAGAAAACAACATATTGAGAAAGAACTCAAGGGGTATCGGAGGATCTTTCTATACAAACACAATTCTTGAGAACAATACTGTTACGGAAAATGATTATGGTATTGATTTCGGACATCTTTCGGGTCCTTCTTCAAAAAACAACACTGCTAGAAACAATGAAATCCACAGCAATACTAATGCTGGAATCTATGTTAGTGCTTCCGAGGGGAATAACAGTATTGTTGGGAACAGCATCCATGGCAATGTCTTTGGGATTGTGCTAGATCATACTCAGAACAATGAAGTATCTGGCAATCTCATAAACTCCAACACATATGGCATCTACATGAGGAATGCGATTCAAGATACAATAGTACAAAACCAGCTGCAAGGCAATGTCGTTGGAATCCATCTTGAAAACAGCAATGGCAATGCCATGTTTCACAACAACTTTGTGAGCAATACAGTTCAGGTTGAAGGTGCTTCTTACAACACATGGGACGATGGGTATCCTTCTGGAGGCAACTACTGGAGCAGTTACTCAGGCTTTGACTTGTATGGCGGTCCTTCTCAGAACTTGACAGGAAGTGATGGAATAGGAGACTCGGTTTATGCAATTGATGCAGACAACGTTGATAGATACCCACTGATGCAGCAACACTTGATTCCAGAGTTTCCATCATTTCTTGTTCTATCACTATTCATGATGGCAACACTGCTAGCAGTCTCGATTTACAGAAGAAAACACAGTGTGAAAGCGATCTCCGTATAGTTATGAAAGAATACTATTCTTATACACCCACACATATGCTCAGACACAATGATGTACTCCAATGACTATAGGAGATTCTCACACTCTGTATAAATGGCACAAGTCATAAGAGCGGAAGCAGAAGACAGCTAGGATAGATTTGAAATGTCCGAAAAAACAAGTCTAGTGAAGCGTTTTGATGGGCTTATAGAGTTAGGCAAGACTCTCCTTCCTTTTCAAAATGATTTGAAGTACTTAGCAACGAAGCAAAAATGGATGACCAGTTGTCAACACATCTTGGAGAAAACCTTCGGAAGGGAAAGTGCATACTACATGGACTTCCAAAATCTGCCTAAACTTGGAAACCAAGAAGCTCATGTAACTCATGGATTGGCTCTGATGGAAGGTGCAAGAGATGAAGTCGAAAAAGGAACAATCGAGCAAGTGCGTAGCAAAAGCTCCTCGACTGACACAAAGAAAGTGTTCATAGTTCATGGCAGAGACTACGAATCAGTGAAAGAACTCAAGGCAATGCTCCTAGAACTTGGTCTGAATCCCATTATTCTTCATGAACAACCTAGCAGAGGCAAAACTGTAGTTGAGAAACTCGAGGATTACTCTCAAAATACTGGTTATGCCTTCGTAATACTCACACCTGACGATGGAGGTTTCTCCGATGATGAAGTGGTTAAGCTGTTTTCCAGTGCGATAGGGAAGGATAGAGTCACTGCAGATGATTTAAGAAGTCTTTTCAATTCTGACGAGACGAAGGCTGCCATCACTATGATTCAGTTGTTTTCTCTTCTCAAACATAGAGCTCGTCAGAATGTAGTTATGGAGTTTGGCTACTTCTGGGGGTTGATAGGACGAGACAGAGTCTGTTGTCTATACAAAGGAGACGTTGAACTGCCTTCGGACATGCATGGAATAGTCTACATATCTTTCAAGGAATCAGTGAATGAAGCTAGAGATATGATAGTGAAGGAACTCAAAGCAGCTGGTTATGAGATAGTACCTGAACAGCCAAAGAAAGAAAAGGAAGACATGGAAGGCAACAAAAGTCTGAGAAAGGAAGTTGAAGAACTGAAGGATTATTTGGATAGGCGTGTTGACTGATTATACCACTGCTAGCCCTCTCTGGATAGATCGAAGATTCCTCCATAAGTCATAAGAACCAAAACATAGTTACATTTTAAATGATTTTAAATGAGAGCAGGATTCCTCCACATTCCAAGTCTATTCATGTTGGTTGTTCTCATGACTATCCTGGCGGCTCAAAACGTTCAACCAGTTAGTGCAGAGCCTGCTGGAATAGGTGAATGGGTCTCGGATAGTCGGATTTCATTATGCGTCCATTCATTTAGTTCTGCACAATCAATTAGCTACTATCCATACAATCCAGATACAGCAGAGTATGTCTTTGCATGGGTCGATGTATCGCTCAAAAATGTGGGTGGGGAGGAAGTGAGTACCAATTCTCTTTATGCCTTTCTGAGAGATGCAGATGATTACATATATGAACGTATTATTGTGCTATCCCCAAAGCAATGGCAGTTGATTGACTTACCTCCTGGAGAGACGGTAAGAGGAGAAATCTATTTTGAGGTGCCAGCACAAGCTGTAATAACCAAGTTCCAGTGGATTGACTATCAAAGTTTTATTAGTGTCATTATCCCCGAGTTTCCATCATTCCTTATTTTGCCACTATTCATGACGTTAACTCTACTCACAGTCATTATCTGCAAAAGAAGACACACTAGAAAATCATGTAGTACATCATTGTGAAGTGAGCAATCCTAGCATGTAAGTATCATACTACGAACAATACAGTAGCATATTCTAGCCAGTAAAGGTATAAAATAAGAGTTTTAGAAAATAAGTTTCCAGACTCTGCTTCTTATCTTGGAGGCCAAAATTTGAACGAAGACAACCGTCAAAGCGAATAGAAAAACAGCGAAGACCCATGCGATAACTCCCACTATTCTGCTAACTTGAAGTATCAAACCTATGAACTGGGCAAAGAGCCATATTGCGGAAGGGAAGAGATAGGGAAAAACAATCGAGAATCCCATAAGAGTGATTGATAAAACGAGATAATAATTGCTCACTTTTGGCATATACTCTTTAATTAATTGTAAAACTTTTAAGTCGCCAACACCTAGTTTGGCTTCTTTCTGCACAGCCCTAATGAAAGTCTTAGAGTTCTCATATACTTCAAAGCCATCCTCAATAACGATAAGATTTAACCCGAAAAGAGTTACGCAAAAACTTAATATAAAGCCAGCTTCAACCAGAATCATCAAAGCCAAAGCGAAACCCAAACTAGCAAAACCCACGATGAGAGGCAAGAATGATAAGAATTCATGGAACACTTTTCTCTGTTCTCCATATGGATTAAATACGACAAAGCTTTTATCGAAAACATTTGGCTGCAAGTCATCTGAAAGATTTTTAAAAACCTTAAACTTTAATCGAAAAAGAATTGA
>Ga0315296_10004540_pt1 | contig 11316 bp, 6 predicted proteins | sample YL17G14_18_MG_FD_203921 | JGI IMG/M metagenome (GOLD analysis project Ga0315296, IMG submission 203921) | Sediment microbial communities from Yellowstone Lake, YNP, Wyoming, USA - YL17G14_18 | ecosystem: Environmental > Aquatic > Freshwater > Lake > Sediment | place: USA: Wyoming | collected...
CCGGCGAAACGGATCGAGCCCCCTAAAGGCGAACCAGAGTCCTTCAAGGAGGAAGACGACATTATGATAGAATCACCTTTATAAGGCTTTGACATCTGCAGCGCTTTCATACATGCGAGCAACCGCAGGGAGCGCGGCAATCTCCTTTCTTTTCAACGCATTATGAGATTGCTTCGGTCGTTTCACTCTCTCGCATTGCGACACAGTCTCGAATGGGAGAGGGTTGGGGAGAGGGTGAAGAAGCCAAGATCCCCCTCCCCTTCATCCCCTCCCACGAGGGGAGGGGAAAAAATACTTTCTTGGTGGGTGGAAGAAAGTCGGGGAGGGGAAAACATCTATATCTGGGTGGAGGGGAGACCCTGATTTGTGATTTATGAAAAATCCAGATTAAAAAAGAGTTATGATCTTGGCTGCGGCTCCGGCGGCCACGACCACGATGGCCAGGATGAGGAGGGCGTTCCAGAGCGCCGCTTTCGGGCCCCGGACGACATCTTCTCCCAGGTAGCTTTTCATGTTGTGGAGGAGGAAGAATCCCAGATAGGCCGCCGGGATCATGATGAGGTTGAGCGAGGACGTGGCCACGGGCACCCAGAAGGGGAGGGCGGCGAAAGCGCCCAGCGCGCCGATGTTGGCCAGCATAGTGCTCATCTTGTATGCTCGGCCGTGGAGCTCGAAACCGAGCATTTCGCTGAGCACGAGCCCGCAGATCAGCATTTCCAGGACCATTGTCGTGAAGCACATGCTCAGGACGCCAAGCGAAAAGACGATTCGGGCCCGGGTGAGCCCGATGAGCGGCTCGAGGGCGTGGGCGGCGTCGACGGCCCCGCGGACCTGGATGCCCCGGGCATAAAGCGTATTGGCGCAGGCGATGGTGACGAAGCTCGTGGCCAGAACGAATGGCAGGAACATGGAGACGCCGAGGTCGAAGTTCTTGAGCCGGAGGTGCTCTCTCCCCCAGCCGCGGGCCAGGAGAGTATAGGGAAACAGGAAGGTCATGTTGACCCCGACGGCGGCGCCGAGTTGGCCGAGGACGAGGGTGACTCCTTCCTTCGTTCCCGGGATGTGAAACCCGAAGAGGCCGCCGAGCAGAGCCTTGAAGTCGATGCCGGTCTTGACGACGACTAAGAAAAAGGCGCCGACCATGAAAAAGAGCATGTATTTAAGTATCCGTTCGAAGGTCCGCAGGGCCCGGCGGCTGCCCCGGCCGTAGCTCCAGCAGACGGCCGTTGAAGCGACGAGCAAGACAAGGACAATGGGAAGCCGGGATATGGAGAGGCCGGCGACAGAGAGTATGTCCCGGAGGACCGCTGTGCCGAGCGAGTACTGGGGGAACTGCCAGACGATAGAGGAAACAAACACCGTCAAACCCCAGAAAAGGGCCAGAGCCGGATGGAGCCGCTTCCGGAAGACGTCATAGGGGCGGGCATGGGTGAGGAGAGTCTGCCGGCCGATGGCGGCGAAGACCACTATCCCCAGGCACATCGCCAGAGGGTTGACCCAGAGCAGTTTATAGCCGAAAGCGGCCCCCGCGAGAATAGTCGATCCGGCCGAGCCTGCCCCCAAGGTGATGGCGCTTTGGAGCCAGCCCGGACCGGTCAGGTTCCAGTAGCCCCGCCAGCGGCGGAAAGGGTTGGGCCGGCCATCGACTTCCCTGAGATAAGCGCGCTCGGCTTCCAAGGCCTGGACATCGCGCTCCTTGACGAGGGGAAATCCCCGTCTCAGGTCCTTGCTGTTCTGGCCGTCCATCGCGGTTTTTTTCACCCCGGTCTTATCATTCCCCACAAATGCCTGTCAAGTACCATCCCCCTCTCCTCCATCCTCTCCCGCAGGGGGAGAGGAAAAAAGAAGAGGGGCGATGAAGCGTCCGGGTTGTCCGACAGTGGATGGGCTTGAAGAAGCCCTTGAACTGAGATCGGATTCGGGGTTTAATGGAGGGCGCAAAACCCATTTCCGGGAGTTGGAGTATCATGTCGCCCAAGAAAAAAACATCACTCCTGAAGAAGATCGGCCTCGCTTTGGCGGGGTTGATTGCGCTGGCCATCATCCTGATCGTCATCGGCATAGTCCTGGCGCCGGACTATACCAGGAAAAAGACGCCGGCCGGATTCCCGATTAACAGCACTCATTACCTGCCGCTTGACGAGAAGACGAACGTCTGGATCAGCGTCTGGCTGCCGCCCAACTTGAAGAAGGATGAAAAGATCCCGGCCCTAATGACGACCTCACGCTATTCAGGGCAACTGGAGCCCGGATGGCTGGCCAGAGTGTTTGAAACCTATGCCCTCAGTCCTAACCCAAACTATCAGAGCGCCCGACGCTTTCTCGACAGAGGGTACGCGTTTATTTGGGTCCAGTCTCCCGGCTCCTGCCAGTCCAGTGGTCCCCGGCTCGGCGAGTACCCGCCCAATGAGGTCGAAGCCATGGGGCTGGCCATCGACTGGATCGTCCGCCAGCCCTGGTCGAACCAGAGGGCCGGTGCATTCGGAGCGTCCTATTCGGGCACGACCGCAGACATGGCCTGCGCCGCCCTGAGGCCGGGATTAAGAGCCGTCTATCCCAAGGCTCCAGATTTTGATGACTACAGACAAACCGTCAAGCCGGGAGGCCTCGGGTCCTCGGAATTTGTCCGGATTTGGGGCGGGATGGTCAAGGCCATGGACGCCGATGACTTCGCCGCTGTCATGAGCATAGATTCGGGCAAGAAATTGTCGTTTTTTGAGACGCTCTATCTCCGGTCCCTGATCAGAGGGTTGCAGCGTCCGAGAGGGAAGGTCCGGGCCATCTTCAAGCAGGCGCTCGAGGACCACAGGCTCACACCCGACGTGGAAGACTTTGTGCGTCTCATGGAATTCAAAGATTCCAGGCCGTCTGAAGATTTGTCTTTCGCCTTTGAGGACGTCAGCGTTTATGAGTATAAGGACAAAATTGAAAAAGCCCAGGTGAACACCAACACCCGGGCCGGCTGGATGGATGCCGGTGTCGCCGAGGGCGCCATAGAGAAATTCATGACGTTTCACACACCCCAGAAGGTCGTCCTTCTTCCGGCCGGTCACCCCCAGAATGAATTCGTCAACCCGTTCGGCGAGAATTCCCCCGAATTCCCGGGCGGGAGTGAGCTCGGAAAGGACGATTTCTTTGAATATTTCGACCGGCATCTAAAAGGGACCGGTGAGGAAAAGGAAAGGCGCCGGATCATCTATTTCACTTACGCCGCGAACACTTGGAGGGAAACCGATGTCTGGCCTCCGGAAGGGATCGTCAACGAAACCTGGTATCTGGCGCCCGACAATGGATTGACCCTGGACCCGGCGCCCAACGGCCAGAGCAGCGATACCTACACGGTCGATTTCACCGCCACGACCGGATTCGAGAACCGCTGGATGAGCCAGATGGGAAAGCCCGTGCGTTACGGCGACCGGAGAGACGAAGATAAAAAGCTGCTCGCTTATACATCCGCTCCGCTGGCCGAGGATCTTGAGCTGACGGGAAGCCCGACGGTGACGCTCTATGTTGCCTCCACTCATGAGGACGGGGCTTTCTATGCCTATCTCGAAGATGTGGGACCGGACGGACGGATCTCCTATTTGACAGAAGGGATGCTGCGGGCGATACACAGGAGAAAGGCCGACCCGGCGGCAGCGCCGTACGTGCCGCTCGGCGTGTATCACACCTTCAGAAAAGCTGATGCCCTGCCTCTTGTCCCGGGTGAGGTTGCCGAGATCGCGATCACCCTGTTTCCGATTTCGACAGTTTTCAAAAAGGGACATGCCATCCGCGTCGCCATCGCCGGCCATGACGATGCGCTCAAGGACAGGTATCCCAAGGAAGGCGTCCCGGTCCTCACCATCCAGAGGAACTCAGTCTATCCATCCCAGGTAGAGCTTCCTGTGGCGCGCGCGAGAGGCGAGTGATCCTCCGGACATCGAAACGTTGGCTCATCCTGTCCTTCGCTTTTTTGCATTGGCAGTTTTCCGCACCAAAGGCAAGTTTGAACGGAGACCAGAGTTCACCCCCGGATTTGGCGGTGTTGAGCACCGCCGATAAGGCAGAGCTCGCCGAAGTCCTACGTCTAAAAACTGAATTGGGGGATCAAGTCTGGCCGGGCCTGGGCCGCATCGATATCCCGATCATCCTCTATAATGAACGCTATGAATTCCTGACCGGAGAAGCGAAGCCTCCTTCTCCCTGGCAGGACGTCAAGGGGGACAATTTCCTAGGGCGCCCTTATTATCGGCGCCCCGCCGAGAATCCTCAAGCATTTGCGGTTGCCGTCGGAACACGGTGGGCCGGCAGCGGAAGCACTCTCGAACGCATGAACCGCAAAATTCCGTTCCGGCTGAGCCGGGAATTTCACGTGGTGATAATGCTTCACGAGGTCTTTCATGCTTTTCAAGCCACCCTGGCGCCGCAGCGTTTTGCCAAGGCTATGAGCGTTTACAAATCTGAAGGCAGGTATCCGTACAAAGATCCGCCATTTTCCGCCGCTTGGAACAGCGAAGGGGAAGCCCTCGCCGACGCGCTCAAGGCGACGGAGGTGGCGGCGATTTCCGGCCTCGCTCAAAAATTTCTGGACATCCGGGATACGCGCCGAAGGCAAATCAACCTCGACCCTGAGCTCATTTCTTACGAACGTGAGCTGGAATGGCTGGAGGGACTCGCCAAGTATGCCGAAGTCCGGTTCTACGAGCTCGCCGCCTCCCCGACTAGCCAGGCGGCTTATGCAAACTATCGGTCAGGCCATCCCTTCTGGCCAGCGGATTTGGCCCGGCTGAGGAAAAATCTCGGCCTTCAAGAGGGAGATCTCCGCTTTTACCTGAGCGGCATGGCTCAGGCACGGCTCCTAGACCGACTATGCCCAGGCTGGAAGGCCAAAGCATTTGAGGATGGGGTTAATTTAGAAGATAGCCTGCATGCCGCTATCCTTGCCGAGTGAAGATCGCTTTAATCTTTCGAGACGAAGAACTGCTGGACTTTACCGTCGGGCGTGCGGTACATCTGTCCCATCAGGATGCCGTTGGCGAAGGTGAAACGCACGCGGGAGACCTCCATCCCGCCGCGTTCGGAGACTGAGAGGACGTCGACCTTCGCCGGCTCTCCGTAGGGTTTGAGCCTCAGGGAAGCGGCCCGAAGCTTCTCGTCGGTGAGGTACCAGCTGAATTCATCTCCGAGCAGCGAACGGTCCACCTTGCCCTCCTCGAAGGACTTCAGCATCAGCTTGTGCGCCTCCGCTGCCGGCAGACCTGAGATAGCTGGGATATAAGGAGCGGTGGTCGCCAAGATAGCCGCCATGAGCTTGGAGTAGATCGCATTGACGGCGTCGTAGCTGTCGAAGTTGGAGAGGACGGCGACCGCCGACTTGGTGCTGGGGAAACAGGAGTTCAGGGCGTAAAACCCGGCCACGGCCCCGTTGTGGGCCAGGACTTTCCGGTCGGGCCGCCATGATATGCTCAGGCCGCAACCGTAGCCGGACGTCCGGCCGTCGGCGAGCTGGCGCGGGGTCGTCATCAGGGTGAACGAAGATGGATTAAGCACTTTGCCGGTTATCAGCGCAAGGTCCCAGGCGGCCAGATCCGAGGCCGTGGAGTAGATAGCGCCCGCGCTGCCGATCCATCCCCGGGCCTCGTTGCTTGCGGCCTCTGGCCCGCTGAGGGCAAACGTCGTGTTTCCCTTGGCGATTCCCGCCTGATTCGGGTCCGGCTCATAGAGAGTATGGTTCAATCCTAACGGCTTGAGGATCTGTTCGGCCAGGAATTTTCCGAACGGCTGGCCGCTGACCTTCTCGACTATACGGCCGAGGATGACGAAACCCGTGTTGCTGTAGGAGTACTGGGTTCCCGGCTCGAAATCCAGCTTTCCGCCGGCATAAGCTTGGATAAGCTCGTCAGGGGCGATCTCTTTGAGCATCCGGCGGTCGACGAAATCGAGCGGGTAATAATCCGGATATCCCGAGACATGGTTCATCAGGTCGAGAATCGTGATGTCTCCGGCGCGGGTGAGCCCGGGATAGTACCTGGCCACCTTGTCGTCGACGGAAAGCTTACCCGCTTCAGCCAGCTTCAGGATGCAGGCGCAGGTGAACTGCTTGGTGATCGAGCCGATGGCAAACGGCGTTTCCGGAGTCACGGCCGCGCCGCTGTCCAGGGCGCTTCGGCCGTAGCCCTTGGCCAGGATGAGCTTGCCGTCGATCATGAGCGCGACCGAGAGGCCGACGAGACCCTTGGCCTTGAGTTCACCGGCTACGAAGCTGTCCAGGGCCTGGATATCCGGAGCGGCGGGCTTCGCTTGACCTTCGGGAACCGACGCCTGGACCGGCTGAAAGCCGGCCCAGAGGACGGTCAACAATACGGCCAAATAAAAAAGGCGGGACTTGTTCATTCTTACCTCCATGGATATGAGCTCAATACTTGGCTACGATTGGCATAATCGAGCCATGAAAAGAGCCAAACGTACGTCCAAGAATATTGGCCGAGTGGGAAAAAGTCAATCTTCCCCTCCCCTGTGGATGGTCTATCATCTCCCTTTCAACTTCCTCCCCCCGCGTGGGGGAGGATAGAGGAGAGGGCCTATTTCATGTCTTGTTTTTTATAAACAGACTCGGTTAATAACTTGCTTCGTCCTGCCGTCCCGACTAAAGTAACAAATACTCTCTGCGAATGGACCTTGAAGTCGGGAGGAACGAGTCATGAGAAACCGGCCCCTTTTCTGTCTGGCCATTGTTGTCTTTTCGATCATTCTTCCGGCCTGCCGGGTGGCCACGGCGCCGACGGCCACCGCCCCAACGCAGCCTGAGGTCAGCATAGTTCCCAGACCGCTCCAGCTGGAGATGAAGCCCGGATCATTCGGCTTCGGGCCTGGGATGGCCATCGTTGTAGAAGCGGCGGACGAGGGAGCGGCCGACGTGGCCCGCTACCTGGCCGAGCGGCTGGGTGCGGCGGCCGGGGGCTTCATCCCTGTATCCACGGGATCACAGCCGGCTGGCCCGAAAGCGATCGTCTTAGCGCAGCGAGAGGACAATGCCTTAGGGACAGAAGGCTACCGTCTCAATGTCCAGACCGACCGGGTGCTTCTCGAAGCTCCGACCCCTGCGGGACTCTTCTACGGTGTTCAAACGATCCTGCAGCTTCTGCCTCCCGGTGTTTTTTCCGGGAAAATGATCGCCGGCCCGCTCACGCTTCCCTGTCTTGTCATCCAGGATTCGCCCCGCTTCCGCTGGCGGGGTTTCATGCTCGACGTCTCACGGCATTTCCTTCCCAAGGAATATGTCCTCGAGCTTATCGACTTACTGGCTATGCACAAGATGAACACCTTCCACTGGCATCTCACGGACGACCAGGGCTGGAGGATCGAGATCAAACAATATCCCCGGCTTACTGAGGTGGGCGCGTGGCGCGTCGATCGGGGAGAGACACCCTGGACGCTCAGGGAGCAGCAGAAAGACGGCGAGACACCGACCTACGGCGGGTTCTACACGCAGGCCGATATCCGTGAAGTTATCGCCTATGCCCAAAGCCGCTTTGTAACGATCATCCCGGAGATCGAGATGCCGGGGCATTGTCTGGCCGCCCTGGCCTCTTACCCCCAATACTCCTGCAGCGGAGGCCCGTTTAGCGTCCCGCCGGGCAGCGTTTGGCCGATCAAAGACGTTTACTGCCCGGGGAACGATGATACTTTTGCTTTCCTGGAGGGTGTCCTGGGCGAAGTGGCCGACCTCTTTCCCGGCGCTTATATTCACATCGGGGGCGACGAAGTTGATAAATCCACCTGGAAAGCATGTCCCAAATGTCAGGCCCGGATGACTGCCGAAGGGCTTAAGACCGAGGAAGAGCTGCAGAGCTATTTCGTCAAGCGGATCGAAAAATTCCTCAATTCCAAGGGAAAGACACTCCTCGGCTGGGACGAGATCCTGGAAGGAGGTCTGGCGCCGAACGCTGTCGTGATGTCCTGGCGCGGGACCGAGGGAGGGATCGCCGCCGCCCGGGCTGGCCATGACGTCGTGATGTCTCCGACCTCGCACTGCTATTTTGATTACTACCAGGGCGATCCTTTGGCCGAGCCGCTGGCCATCGGCGGCTTTGTGCCACTGCGGAAGGTCTATTCTTTCGAACCGGTTCCTTTGGAGCTGACCACCGAGGACGCCGCCCGTATCTTAGGAGCTCAGGCCAATTTGTGGACAGAATATGTCCTGACGCCGAAACACGCCGAATACATGACTTTCCCGCGGATCGCAGCCCTGGCCGAGGTCGGCTGGACGGCCAAGCAAAAGCGCGACTGGACGGACTTCACGGCCCGGATGAACAAGCAGTACGTCCGCTACGATCGGGCGGGGATCAATTATGCGAAGAGCGCCTATGCCGTCCGCATTTTTCCCGAGCTCGAGGCCGGCAAGAGAGAATTCACCGTCAGGCTGGAAACGGACACGTACAAGCCCGACATCCATTTTTCCCTCGACGGCGGGGAGCCGACGGCCTCTTCACCCAGATACGAGAAGCCGCTTCGCTTGAAGAAGACGGCGGTTCTCAAAGCGGCGGCGTTCCTCGACGGCCGGATGATAGGTAGGCCTACGGAAGAGAAACTTTTCCGGCACCTGGCTTTAGGCCTTCCAGCAGCCCTCTCCTTTCCGTATAAAGAAGAATATAACGGTGGCGGGCCGCTGGCCCTCTGCGACGGATTGCGCGGCTCACGCTCGTCCGGAGACGGCCGCTGGCAGGGGTTCGAGGGCGACGATCTCATCGCCGTCATCGACCTGGGAAAGGGGCGAAAGATCGCACGTGTGGTTGCCGGTTTCCTCCAGAACAGCGCCTCCTGGATCTTTCTCCCGAACAGCGTGGAGATTTCCGTCTCCGGTGACGTGAAGGAATATACAGTCATCGCCACCTTGGCGAACGATATTTCCCCATTGGACCCGGAGCCTCGGGTCAAGGAATTCCCGGCCGACCTGGCCGGAAAGAAAGCTCGGTACGTCCGCGTTCACGCCCGGAACATCGGCGTCTGCCCGGACGGCCACCCCGGTGCCGGAAACAGAGCCTGGCTTTTTGCCGACGAGATCATCATCGAATAAGCATCGTAGGTCGGACGGCCGATGAAAATGGCGGTTATTCCGGCTCGACCCGCTCCACCGTCTCCCTGTAGACGACGCCGCGTTCGGCCAGGCCCCTAAGCATGAACTTGACGCAGCGAGGGGATAGGAAATTCTTTTTTCGTACCGCACGCATACCCCGGCCATAAGGCTCGGAACCAATGCCTCCCATCACAAAATGATGATATCGCCGGCCGCGGGTCGTAGTCAAGAACTAATAAAACACCCAGGATAGGGCCCTTCCCCCTGGATGACCGGTCTGCACGGCCGGGAAATTTCCCGTCTACCTCTTGCTATGGCCCACAGTGCTTTGGCGCACAATCTAGCCCGAGCGGCTTACTATATTATTAGGGATCAAGTGCCTTTTAGGCCGGAGAAATTATTTGGATGAGGATTTGGGCTGGAACGAAAATCAAAATTGGGGTTTGCCAAGAACACGGAGACTTACGTGGAGTGTGGGAGATGAAAAGGGACGGTCGGATAATGACGTTTTTCTATATGGGGGCTTTTTCTTTTATGAAGAGTAGATTTGTCAAAATTCAAGGGCTGACCCCTGCCCTATATCAAAACAGTCAATCCTTAAAAAGCAGCTCAAAATCTCGGGGGGTAATGATCTTTATTCTCTTGAAGGTTCCCAATTCGAGTAAATCGGTATCTCCTGTCACAAGATAATCTGCTTCTGCTGATAGAGCACACGCCAATATGGCATCATCCTCTCGATCCCGGCAAACCTCTTCTACTCTCTGGGAGGGATTCACAATACTGGAAAGAGCTTCTGAAATGAGCCGCAGTGCGTCCCGTGCTTCATTCCTTGCAGCTGAGAACTTCTTTATAAGAACCTGTTCAAATTCTTTAAGAATAACCGGGCAGGCGATAAGATCAAAATCTCTTTTTCGCCCCCGAAAAAGAAGTTTTGAACAGATTCCTTCTGCTATAAAAGCGGTCACGAATACATTCGTATCAAAAACGACCCTCACGATACTACCTTAAAAATATCCTCTTCGCTTACCATACCGGCTTTCTTTGCCCTGGCACCGAATCGCTTCTGTATTTTGCGTAACCTGGCTTCCCACAGGTAAAGGCTGACCGACTCTTTCACGATATCACTCTTGGATCGGCCAGTTATTTTCGCAAACCTTTCGAGCTCAGAAGATATCTTTTCAGGTAAACTCACAGAGAGAACAGATCGCATGATTAACACCTCCTGTATTACAATACACTACATTTTAAATGGTTGTCAAGATCCGAATAAAACTCTGACCGTTCGGCCATGTCCCTAACCATGAAAAGCAGCGCACGAAGAGCAAAACGGGACGAGGAACCCCGCCGCACCGGCTAAAAGACGATAGACTCCCGCGATGCGCATTTGGCCCCAACATTTGGGACAGACGAGCGGATCGAGTCCATAAACCTTGCGGATCATCTCGGTCCAGCCCTACTTATCAATAACGCTTGTTGAGAAGTTCGGGTTCATTTTCCATGGAAAATATGGTATAGAAATAATCGACTGCAGTGGGAATATTTGATATCAGGTTTGGAGACGCCGGGGCTAGTGTAAAGGGCTTGGAAGAAAGAGAAATCTGAATGGAAAAAAGGACAAGGAGAGCTTTTATCAGCAGCCTGTTCTCCCTGGCGATCTGCGGAATGAGCTCCGCTCTGAGCTCTCTTTACGCTGGATTCAGAGAGAGGAGAGCTCTGAAGCCAGCTTTAGAGAAAGGAGCGGCCAAGATTGACCAGATATTCAAACCTTCCTACCTTGAATTGCATAAGAACGGAGAACTCAGGAAGAGAGGTGAGGAGCTCTGGAACGTGATGAAAAGCTGCCGGCTGTGTCCCAGAGAATGCGGGGCCAACCGGATAGAAGGGGAAGAGGGATTCTGTCAAGCTTCTTCCCAGCTCGAAATCTCTTCCTATCATCCGCATTTTGGCGAGGAAAAATCCCTGGTCGGCAAAGGAGGATCAGGGACAATTTTCTTCACCAATTGTGGATTGAGATGCGTTTTTTGCATCAACTGGGAAATCAGCCAGGAGGGTCAGGGGGAGCCCAGGAAAATTGAGGACTTGGCGCGGATGATGCTCGAACTTCAAAAAAAAGGCTGCCATAACATCAACTTCGTGACACCCACCCATTACTCCGCTCATATTGTCCGGGCCGTGGATATGGCTGCGCAGAAGGGGCTGAGACTTCCCCTCGTGTACAATACCTGCGGCTGGGAGCGTCCCGAGATTCTCAAGATCCT
>Ga0315296_10004541_pt1 | contig 11315 bp, 16 predicted proteins | sample YL17G14_18_MG_FD_203921 | JGI IMG/M metagenome (GOLD analysis project Ga0315296, IMG submission 203921) | Sediment microbial communities from Yellowstone Lake, YNP, Wyoming, USA - YL17G14_18 | ecosystem: Environmental > Aquatic > Freshwater > Lake > Sediment | place: USA: Wyoming | collected...
TTGAGATTAGCGCCGTAGACGATGCGCGTCTTGATGGCACCGTTCCTGGTCAACTGGAGGATATCTCGGCAGATATCCACGCTCTCTCGCCTCTTCATACTCTCACTGTTCCTCCAATCAGAAAAAGTCAGAGCATGGTGAAGGGGTACGGCACACCCCCGTCAGGGAAAACAACCTTGTACGGGATAGGTGAGAACTCAGACCTCACGTAGAAGTCATCACCCTTCCTGTAGGCGACGAGATCCTTATCCCTGAACCTGAGAGTATCCGAAGACACCACAACGATGGTGCCCTTCTCGACGCGGAAGGTCATGTCCTCCGTGTGTATCACGGTGTTCTTACGCAGAACACCCAGCTTCTGTACGCTCATGCATATCCTCCAAAAGGAGACAGAGGTTAATTGAGTAGTCAACCTCAATCTTCTGGATCTTCTTCCCGTTCTCCTCTACCCACTTCTTCACTGTGATCCAGTCCTCATCGCTTGTGGGATAGATGAACGTCACCTCTTGGTCGAACTTCTCACCGTTGACCTCCCAGAGGTCTATCGTTCCCTTCCCATTCTCGTCTTGGTCGATTATGGCGACCTTGATTGGGCCTGGCTTCAATAGATCCTCCTTCTCGGCGAGGGCTAGGACAGGATCGTTCACAATGGCTAGAGCATCGTTCACGCTCATGCGTATCCTCCAAAAGGAGACAGAACCTGTTATCGCCCGAATTTCACTGGTTGTCGCCGTAGTCGTCCGTGATCTTCTCGGAAAGAAGAGAGTTAATAGTAACAGTCCACTCCTCATCTGTTTCCGGCACATCGAGACCGTTTTCGGAAAACGCAGTCCTCAATCTCTCAATCAGTTTTTCCTCTATTTTTATATTCGTCATGTGTATCCTCCAAAAAAGGGGGTTCCTCGAAGCAGCCCGCCTCTTCGCAGTCCTTCAGAAGCTGCTTATACTCTTCGTCCGTGGGCTCCCTGACCCTGTGTCCTTCGTGCCCCGCGTCGTCTAGGTTGTAGTCGTACTTCCAGAAGTCGAAGAAGCCCTTGCAGTCCTCACAGTACCTATAGTCTGACTTGGACGGAATCCAGTCAGGGACTATCGGAAAGACCGTTGTATTCCCCGTGAGTTCGTCCTCTATCCTCCCCTTATGTTTCCTACCAAGGAACTTAGCCAGAGAGTCCTCAAGTTTCTCAGCTTCCTCAGGAAGGATCTCATCGTCTATTACAACGATTAGCTTCATGCGTATCCTCCAAAAAATATCTCTTCAGCACTTGAAAAACAAGTATGAGGCCAATGGACATGGCAGCCATCGTCCAACACGGGATAAGGTAGCCCTGAGCTACCCATAGATAGGAGTCCATGACAACGCTGGACGATAAGGCTAGGCAGCCAAGGTCAAGGATAATTCGTAGAGCTCTTGGAGCTACTTTCATGACAATCCTCCAACAGAAAAAGATAGGTTACTCGGCACCTCCCCGAGGAGCTTCGCTAACCTCAGCATGGCTGTGGTGAACATGCAGCCAATGTTCCTAGAACAGCTGCCCTCTCGGAGGTATGAACAATCACTACATAGTTGGTTCATGAATGTTCCCCCAATCTTTACGCCACCCGCCCCTGATGGGGCTACCCTAGCTGTTCGTGTAGTTTACTACACGCGCCTCACGCTAGGAGGGAGTCCCGTCTTCAACAGGGCTAGAACCGTTAAACCCGACTTCTTGGACGGCTTCGCCCCTCGGACGGAACCCTGAGGCAGTCCCCACGCTGATGCGTGCCCATTACTGGAGGTTTCTGGGTCGATCCACTAGGGATCTAAGGGACTCGCCCGTAGAGTTGCCTCTACTCGGGGCGGGGACGCGAGCGGACGCAGGGACGGCTATCAGAGCCTCACGACTCTTGCGACTGGAGCATCAAGGTTTCCCCTGACGACCTAGGTTATCCCCAGGTGCGGTCTCATCGTGGGTCACATTGCGACCTGCGAATCTTTGCCGCCCTTTCTGCCCGCTCAGCGGGTTGACCCCTCCTAAGGTTTGCCGTCTCAAGGACTCCCCTTTCCCGCTTCTCCGAGTCGGTGGCTAGAGCGGGACAGCACATTGAACCTCGGCAAAAAAGGGGGTTACTTCGGTGGCTTTGCTAAAGCCTTAAGGACTGAGGGGCTTATCTCGACCCTGGGCTGTAGCTTCTCGCCCGTGACTGCCTCTATCTGACCTGGTATCACTACCTTGTCGAGGTATGAGACAGCCTTGACGAAGGGGGCTACCTTGTCGTAGTAGGGCTGTGCCTTGGTCTTCAGGACGAACTTTGCCTGAGCTAGCTCGCCCTGAAGGGTGACGACTTCGCCTCGGACATCTGCGCCCTCGGCTAGGTAGGCGGACAGCCTCCCGGCTATCTGCTTCCCGATCTGTGTCACCTTGGTCCTCTCTGCGCTGGTGCTGGTCATCAGTAGGGACGCTAGTGCCCTTCGATGTGCGTAGTAGCCCCACCGCTCTATGATGGTGTCCACTAGCACGTCCTTGGGGGAGACGACTATCGTCTCCAATTCCTGTGGCTCTACCTGAGCCTGTTCTTGGTATGACATACGTTCTTTTTCTCCCTTTGGTGGGAGCCCTGAGAAATCGACCCTAGCTCCCCGCCTTAGCTCCCTTTACAGAAATAGCTTTGGAACCTTCAATGAGCTTGCCACCGTTGTAAGCTCTCCAGAATATGGGGCTCTCCCAGAACTTCCTGTAGAAGTAATACTCCTCCCTGCTGATTCGGCTGACCGTGTGTCTGTTCGTCCCGTGTCTCTTCTCCGAGTGCTTACGGAGAACGCCCTTTACCTCGCTTTCGAGTTGACCTAGGCAAGCCCAGTTACAGTTAACGCACCTTCCAAGATACGGCATAACAATCCCTGCGGGAGTAAGTGCGGTTTAGAGGGGTCTGATGTATCGTTTCAGGATTTTTAATGAAACCTGAATCAAAACATTTGGAGAAAGTTTAATTTGACTGAGACCTATCCCCATGCGCCCTAAACGCTGGGGAGGTTGGCTTTTCGGTCTCGCCTCTAAGCCTAACCAATCCCAATAGGCTTAGGCTTCATCTAAGGCTTAGGCGAATCCGATCCGCTTAGGGCGGTCTTTTTCACTCAAGCCTTATCAGTGCTTCAAGCATAAGCTTGAAGCAATTAACAATAAAACGCTTATTAAATAAAAGATTTGCGTTTTACAATACAAAAAAGCAAGACAAAAAATACGTATTTTTTGATTAACATTTAATAAATAAACTAAATTAAATTTTATCTATATAGTAACATAACTATGATTAGTAATTAGTAATATATTACTAGTATTCTATTAATTAAAATTAATCTATAGAAGGGAGGGGAGCCCAGAAGAGGAGGATTATCGGTAGGAAAACTATGAGCATAAAGAGGATGCCGCCGAGGACCTCGTAACTCTTCAAGAAGGCTGGGCCTCGCCCTTCGTATATCCCACGGCCCCCTTCATCCGCGACTACCTCCTCGAGCACGGAGAGGGATACGCCCAAGATATCTGGAGGGAGCTCAAGAAGACGAGGGAGAGGCAGCACGTCTGCAGCTACGACAGCTTCAAGAGGAACTACGTCTACGTCCTCAAGAAGCTTGGGCTGATAGAGGAGAACAGGAGGGAGCCCTTCCCCGATCAGCCCAATTGGCATGAGAGGAGATACTATCGCATCGTGCAGAGGAAGGAGGATCTTAGGGATGAGTGGACGAACCCGCAGAAGGTCTGGAAGTTGAAGAGATACGAGTACTACAAGCGTAAGGGTGCAAGTAACTTTTAAGCGGTGAAGCGCACCATTACCTGGTGCAGTAAGACAGGTAGAGGATTGTTACGCCTTGTCTCGGAAAGAGGATATTGAATACGAAGAAAAGAAAGCAAAACGATTTAGAACGCCTGATATTGACTTTTATCTTATTGAGAACACTGTTGAATCTCAAACAGAAGCAAAAGTAGGAATTATCGAAGGATTACTTGGAGGAAAAAGAGAAACTAAAAAAGAGGTTCAAGCCCTAATAGTTCATGACCAACGATTCGGAGCAATGCCTTACAAGGTATGGGAAGAGGCTGTGAAACAAACGGTAATGGGTACTCTTAGAACATCTGGACATGTATCGCCTGCAGATATACCACACGCTGATTCGATTGTAGTAACGGCAAGCGGGTCAATGTATGGTGGCACAATATGTCGGGAATGTGGGCTTCCAATTCCTACGGGTTGTTCAAGATGCCCTATTTGCTATCCACAATTAGGAGAACCCTCAGCATCAAGAAATCCAACTTAACATATTTAATAAACCTTAAAGGTTAAATCTACTCGCTTTAACTTCCTTTGCGATTTCTCTACACTCCCAACATAGAGCATGATACATTTCTCCGCCATGCATCATTAGACCAGTATAAAAGGTCTTAACAAATATTTTACAAAGGTAACATGTCGTCATTTTTGGCTCCAAAATGGCATAACATGTTGGGCAATAAGCAACTATTGGTGGTTCTGAAGCTATGTCACCTATTTCGGGAACGATTTTGGCTTCTATTACCTTCACGTCTTTTTTGCAGTTCCAGCAGTATATCTCCTTTTTTTCTTCCACTCCCTCTTCTCGTTTATGAGCATCGATACTAAGCGGCTCAGCTCCTACAATAACCTTTTCGGGGGCAATATCTCGAATCCATTTCTGAAATATCTCAGTATCAAAGTCCATCATTGGCTCAATAGAGATGAACTTTCTCGGAAAATCCAAACTTTTCATCGCCCTATATCTTTCAGATGGTTTGGGGGCTTTACTGTACTTCTCATATTCTCCATCTCGATTCGTCTCAATAGTTGCTCCTAGCAGACAGTTTTCAGGGAACAAATTGATAAAATCATGAAACCTTGCTGGATTTTTGGTGAGAAATAGAAATGTAATGCGTTGATCAGTCTCTTTAATATCATTAATAACATTGATTATCCACTCGTCAGGAGTCCAGTTTCCAAATAGATCCGCTTTATCGCATACAAGTACGAAGGAATTACTCTTTGCGTTATACAGTTTAGAATATTTATCTGCGTATTGGCTTCCCTCTGCAAATCTTTTGGCCATACCTCTACCCATACAATAAATACAGTTATGAAGGCATCCAATCACAGGGTTCCAGGTATGAGTTATAAAACCTAACATGGCATTATTACTTAAGTTTTCACCTATAATCGTATTTGAATCATTCAGGTCTCGGTCGGAACCATTTTTCAAGACTTTCAGCCCCTTTTCTTCTTGCCTTCATCATTATTCCTTCCATAATTTTCTTACCAGTCATGTTTCTTGATGTGTAGGCAAGATAGTATACGGGGCGTTTTGAGCCAACTGGTATTTCTATATGCTGCACATAAGGATAATAATCTCTTAGTCTAGCAAGGTAGTAATCTAGAGTCTTTTTTTCTCTCTCTCCTTCCCGCCAACTTAACCATTGAGAATGAAACTCTTCAATTCTATCTTCCCCAAAAACTGCTCTTAAAGTATTGTAGTAGCTTACGGCTTGTTGTTGTAATCTTTTGTCTGAATTGTCTAAATGTCTCAGCCAGCCAGCGACTCGTATTAAAGCATCAACATTGAGATGCATAAATAACTCAGCATGTTCTCGTTCAAGGACATGCTTTATGGTCTCTTTACTAATAGGGGGGGCTCCTAAACCAAAAGGGTCTATATAAATGAAGGCGAATGGTTTCCATTGTCCACTATTTAATTTGTCCAATATATTTGGCAGTAATTGATTACAATCGCCAAGAAAAACTTCACAATTAGGATAATCTTGAGTCTCTTTTTTAAGAAGTTCATATGTTTCGGGATTAATTTCGATAAAAATACACTTTACATGCTTACTTTTACTTTTATCTTTAATTGTATTCTCAACCCATTCTCGCGTCTTAGCCATAATAAGCGGAGAACCATCTAAATAATCATCTGTAGAATAGGCTTGGACTTTGCCACTACCTGCACAAGCATCAATGAAATAGTGATCAAGATTTTGTTTTCTCATTATAAGGCTTAATGGATGACAGTATTCCTGAAGAATCATATATTTTTCCTCTGTTCCCATGCCCGCTTGAACTAAGCCGCACTTTCTGCATATAGTGGGCCTATCTATATTAGTTTCTCCGCAGTTTATACATTTCCACATATTAATCAACCATCTTATTTATACTCATAAACTACTGTACACAATTGCATTTTATTTGATCAGGATTTAACCCCAGTTCTCCCCATATTAATCTAGTTTCTTTACACATAGCTATTTTCGATTTATCAAATCCTATTGCGGATAACTTATCATAAAAGAAGAGATAGATCTCTTTTCTCTGGTATGATGGTATTTTCTTGCCCCAACCTGAATATTCAGATTTTTCAGTAAAGTATTGAGTCCATGTGTTGTCTTTTGAAAACATCAACGTTTTAGCTAGTCCTCTGGGTGTCCCTAAAGTAATCCGTTCAGGAGTAAACTCTGAGAAAATTGAGTATATCAAGTCTTCATAATGTATGTGCCAATTTTCAATTGGAAATATGGGATCAATCCTTATACGAACTTCGTCTCCAATTTCGCTTACAGTCTTTGCTGCTTTTATTCTCTCGTCAGGCGAGGGCGTTTTGTTTTCCCATCGTCTTGAAACTTCCTTAGCGTTTATGCTGAAACTGAATATAGTTTGTTTTCTTGGTTTATCGGCTAGTAGTTTCACGTTTCCTGACTTAGTCACAATGAGTAGTTTATGTCGATTTTGCTCCTCAAACTTGTCTGAGATCTGCTTCATTAAAGGTGGTTTAGCTAATGAGTCGGATAGCTCTCCGCTATTGAAGATACTGGGATTCCTCTTGAAATACTCGTCATCAAATGCCTTTTGAATTGCATCAAGCACACTCTCTATTGGTCTGTTCACGCACTTTTCTTTGAACGCCTTATATCCTCTGAACGTTCCTCGAAGGTAGCAATATGCACAATCGAAGTAACATCCTATTCCCCATCTTAGCTCCAAAAAATGAGGGCAAACTATGTCGTAAGGTGTCTTGTTGAAAGGAACGACTATCCCGTCAATGTTGGGAATGTCTTCCTTGTATGTACTAGCTCTCGCTTCTGTATAAATCGTTATTCTAGCCAATTGCGTTTCCCGTCGCACTTTATTACATAATGTTTCTTACACCTATCACAATCCAGCTCTCCGATCGTATAGACCGTTCCCTCTTTGACTGCTAATTCCTCTTTAGGCTCTCTGCGTGGAATTGTAACCGTTTCAGCTACCTGCCTACGAAATTCTTGGTCATGCATCAATTCTTCTCTCATCTTGTTTCTGATTTCTTTTTCCAGTTGACTTCGCTCAATTTCTACCTGTTTTCTAGCTCTAGTCCTCGCCTCCTCCTCTATTCGCCTTCGCTCGGACTCTGCAATCTCCCTGGCTCTTCGGTTAGCTTCCTCCTCAATACGCCTCTTCGTCTCCTCTTCACGCCTTAGCCGCTCAGCCTCCTCCCTGCGCTTCCGTTCCTCGGCCTCCTTTCTCTGCGCTTCCAGTCTGCGTCGTCTCTCAGCCTCCTGTTCAGCCTTATCCTCAGGCGTCAACCCTTCCAGACGAAGCCTCACAGCCTCGTTCTTTAGTGCCTGAGCGACTTGCTCAAGCTCTTCTGGTGTTTCTGGCTTCTTAATCGTAGGGGCAACCGCGCTAATGACTTCTTCAGCCTTCTGGATTGTCTCCTCATTAACCTTCTTTTGTCGTCTCCTGATCAGTTCCCTTTTTTCGTCAAGAGTCATTCGCCTATCAATGATCTCTTTGGTAATTACTATTGCTTCATCGATATTTCGATTTATGACTGTTTCAAGATCCCGAACATCAGTCATGTATAATCTATATGGAACATTGGGTCGCGACCCAAAAATATTCTCCCTGATGTCCTCGGGGAATTTCCATATGTTTAAACAAGCCTGAACCCAATGGTGGTCGACTCTAAGTTCGGTCTCTATTTGATAAGGTTTCATCCCCTCGTCAGCTAGTTTCTTGAAGTATCTTGCTTCTTCTTCGTCCGAGTAGTTTTCCCTTATCTTATTCAGTTTATATGTTGATAGCCTAGCAACTCCGTCATCTATCTTGCGTACTTCAACAGGCACCTTTTTCCAGCCTAGTTCCTTGACAGCCCTGAGTCTACGTTCGCCATCTATGAGTTCATAGTATCCATCGACTTCCCTGACGAGGAGAGGCGAAAGCAATCCGTCCTTCTGGATCTCTTCCTTCAGGTCTTTGACATCGAAGACAAGCCTCGGCTGGAAGGGGCTTGATCGTATCTTATCTATATCAATTTCCACTTTTATCACCTTTCTCTTGTTCTTCAATTTCTTTGACTAGTTCTTTAATCTCTTCAAAGTCATCTTTTATGGCATAATCAATCCAATGGATAGGAGAAATCGGAAAAGCCCAAAAGAAATTCATCAATCCATCTGATAGAGGGCCACCTTTCTCTTTTCCAGCCTCTTTCGCTCTTTCCAAAAGACCTTCCTTATCTTCTTCGACAAAATGAGCTACACGGTCAACAGCGCATCGGGCGTGCAAATATAGTATTCCACCACCACATGCTGATATATCAAAAAATGGATACCATATGTCATCTTCTTTGATTGTTTCGCCACAGTCACTACATACTCTGGTAATCGCTTGCTTTCCTTTATTGGTCACTGTCGGTTCAGACACCCTTCTCGCCTCCCTCAATTTTCACTCCTTCCTCCTGTTTTGCTTTCTTTCTGGATTCCCATGCCTTCTTTGCTAACTCGCTTCTTTTCTCATGTCTCGTCTCAATCCATAGCCTGATTGCCTCTTGCATTGCTAGGGTCAAATTGCCTCTCCTCATGCCCAGCTCCTTAGCAACCGCTGTTCTGAACTCTTCTTCAAGATCCTCTGGAAGGATTACATCTATTCTGCCCACGTCTTTATCCTCAGAAGTATAGTTCAGCCCCTCTTTTATATGTATTTCCCCTTAACCACAATACTTATAGGGCTGTAAGGGGGATATGTGTATAAGGGGATAAGTGGTGGAGGAACCTAGGGCGTCTAGAAAAGCGGCGCTAAAAGCGTGGCAGACTAGGAGAGAAAAGCAACCTTCTGCCCTAGGCCTAGGAGTCTCTGAGCTTGAAAGTTTTCTAGAAGTCCAGACATGGCTTAAGACCGTATCCCCGTCAACAAGGGCAGGCTACTTAAGTGCTCTAAAGAAGTTCTGTGATTTCTCTCGAAAGGCTCCGACGCAGCTCATCTTGGAGCGAGACAGGGAGATAAAGAACCCTGACCCAAATTCAAGGACTGGAATTAGAGATCTAGTTCTCGACTTCCGTGAATATCTGGAGAAAGAGGGTTACGTGCCGAAGTCTATCAACGCTTCGGATGGAGCGATCAGAGGTTTCTTCACATCAGTACTCGGTAGGGCGGGGATGGTTAATGTCAAGAATTATAGAAATCGCCAAGTATCGACAAAGAAAGACCTCGTTCCTACACTCGATGAGCTGAAGAGGATGTTAGATGTATGTAACTTAGAAGAGAAATTTAGGATTATCTTCCTTGCTCAGACAGGGATGAGGATTTCCGACGCCCTAAGACTTAAGGTTGGCGACATTCAGAGAGAGCTAGAACTAGGAACGGTTCCTCTGGCAATAACGTACCTCGCTGAGAAAGAGAAGGAGACTGTCGGGGAAAGCATAACCTTCCTAGCAAGTGATGGCGTAGAACTTCTACAGAGGTATCTTGAGTGGAGGAAACATATAGGAGAGAAAACAACCTCCGAGTCCCCGCTCCTCGCCAGTCGAACGAAAAGAGGTACTAAACCGCTGAGTCAGCAGAAGTTTAACAAGATGTTAAAGAACGTGGCGGTGAAGGCAGAGAGCAACTTAGCGAAGCACGAAAAAAAGGTAAGGAAATAGAATCATCAATTGAAGAGGATGTAAATAAAATTAGAGAGATGATCGAAAGAATAAAGCCTAGACTTACTGAGAAGAGAGATTCTCTTATGAAGGAATATGGTATAGAGCCTAGAATATTAAAGCAGGAAACAAGATGGGGTTAGCTCGAGCACACAAGCATACTTCTTATGGAAAACGTCTGACTAGCCAAAGGGCTAGGGCGGTTCTAAGTTAGCTTCGCGCGCACGGCCCCTCGGGAGGCCGGGGCGGGAATTGAACCCGCGTATCCTGCTTACCAAAGCAGGTCCAGCCCGGTACTGGTACCCGAGCCAATAGCGCGTGCAATTTATTGTGCGAAATACTTCATATATCGCATTCAACGTCAGATTTCATTTGGGATATGACGTGGTTCCTGAGAAGAAAATCTGTGCGGTCTGCAAACAAGAATTTGGTGAAGAGGATAATGTGAAGGTTAAAGAGTCTATGCTGAGTACTGGCAACTACCACCTAAAGTTAGCCCGTCGATGGATAATAGACCATGGTTGGAACCCAGATACTGGCCCTGAAGACTTTCTCTGTCTATCCTGTTGGAAAAGGGCATTAGATGAAACGTCCCTTATTTTGATTAACACAGAGGTTAGTGATTCATGCCCACATTGCGGTGTTTCTATACCTAAGGAAAGGCTCCAGCCTGGGACAAGGGGTCGTTGTATAAAATGTGGAAGAGCGTATTTGGTTCAGGGTGCAGACTTCGCAGATGAAAAAACAAGCGAAGAATTGCGTAAGTTACGGAATGACAATAAACAGCGAGCCAAAGAAGAATACCGAGTACTGAGAGATAGATAAATTTTCCATGTGTGTTCAATGAAGGCAGGTTAACCTAGTGTCCGAGTGCGCGCCAGCGTGTTGAAGAGATGAAAAAGGTTCCCGCCCAGTTAGTGTTGGGTGGTGGTTGGCTGGCCCTCAATTTAGCTGGTCCTTGAGACCTACGTGTTGAATGGGCTTCTCCTGAGCTGCTCTCTAAGTAGGCCATGAGCCTTGATAGGTGGTTGCAGCCTTCAAGCCAACCAGACACCCAGAAGGGAGGTGAACAAATGAGGTATATAGGCGTTGACGTGGGCAAGAACCGGTGCCAGGCATGCATCATGGACGAGGAGGGCGAGATCCTTGACGAGTTTCTCTTCACCAACACCAGCGACGGCATACAGAGGCTCCTGGAGCGGGTCGGCGGTGACTGTAAGGCCGTGGTCGAGTCCACCGGAAACCTCTGGCTCCGAATCTACGAAGCCTTGGAAGGCCACGGCGTCGAGGTGAAGCTGGCCAACCCATACAAGACGAAGGCCATAGCGGAGGCCCGCATCAAAACAGATAAACTCTCAGCACGGATCCTCGCGCACCTGCTGCGGG
>Ga0315296_10004542_pt1 | contig 11315 bp, 9 predicted proteins | sample YL17G14_18_MG_FD_203921 | JGI IMG/M metagenome (GOLD analysis project Ga0315296, IMG submission 203921) | Sediment microbial communities from Yellowstone Lake, YNP, Wyoming, USA - YL17G14_18 | ecosystem: Environmental > Aquatic > Freshwater > Lake > Sediment | place: USA: Wyoming | collected...
CGCCGTGGTGGGGAAGGCTGCTTCCAGGCCCGGTGCCGCCAGCTCCCCGGCCAGCAGCCGGCCGTAGAACCCCCGCTCCACCCAGTTGCGGGCCACACTCAACGTCCAGCCCTCGTCCCACCAGAGGGGAGGTGTGCTGTCGAGATGGAACACGGCCAGGAACACGACCACCAACAGCATGACAACCCCGATCCATCCAAGGCCTCCCCAGCTCGCCGTGTGTGGTGACATGGTTCGCTTCACCTCTTCGTTAACCCCCTTTGCGGGCCAGGATCACATAGGCCCCGCAGGTCAGTTCATCCCAGGTATAGGCGGACAGCTCGGCCTGCAGCCCCGGCGTCAGAAAAGCCTCGCCCTCCCGCATGGAACAGTAGGCATCGAGGATCTGAAAGTGGCGGGCAAATGCCTCCAGGTACTGGTCTTTACGCCATTGGTTCAGGGGCACGGGGAATGGCAGCCGCCGCTTTCGCAGATGGTCCCATGGCTCTACGCCGGTCGGCACCGTACGCAGGGGCACCTCCGTGCGGTCGAGGTTATGGCCCCCCGATGGGCTGGTGAACAGATGGATGCAGGCCCAGACCAGTCCGCCGGGACGGACCACTCGATGCACCTCGGCCACCACGGCCGGAACGTCGAGGAAGTGCTCGAACGCGGCCACCGAGGTCACCAAGTCGAAGCAGTCGGCGGCAAAGGGGAGCGCTCCCACGTTGCCGCAGACCAGCGTTTGCCGCCCCAGGGTCGTTGCGGGCAGGCCGGCCCGGCGAACGTAGATCCAGCGCGCCAGACCATACACCAGTTCCTTCCAGTCGTGCTGGGGCTGATTCACTGTGTCAATGCCGTAGACCCGCTGGCCGGCCGCCTTCAGGAGGATGTACTGGGGACAGAGGCGGCCATTGGCCAGGTCGAGCACCTGTAACGGCGCACCCAGGTCCAGGTACGGGGCAATGTCTGCCTGTCGCCGTTGGGCCAGCGCCCGCTCGTGGCCTACCCGGAACCCACCCAGTAGTTGCCCACCATAGCGCAATAACCGGCGAACGGGCTCTCTCACGGACCCTCCTCCTTTTCGCCACGCCCGGAAGGGCCCCGCCACAGCGAGAGCAGCCCTCCCAGCAGACCAGAGAAAACCATCTGCAGTCTGAGCAAGAGCGCCACACTCAGCGCGGCCGGTTGCGGCACCCCATAGGCGGCCAGCAGCACGACGTACAGTCCTTCCTGCAACCCCAAACCGTTGATCGTGACCGGCAGCAGCAAGGCCACCGAGCCGATGATCAGGAGCCAGATGGCCGAACCCACAGGGGCCTGTATCCTTAGCGCCTGCAGGGCAAGCCAGATATTGGCAAGGAGGCACAGCTGCGAGACCACCGAGAGACCGTATCCACCAGCGACCAGGCCGGCCCAGCGGCCCGGGCTCCAGCGCAGTTCCTGCAGCGAGGTAACCCAGCGGGCGCGAAGATCCCGCATCCACAGGCGGACCCGGGGCACTCTATACCAGGCAACCAGCCCGATGAGCACTAGCGCGGCCGTCGCCAACGACAGGGCCGGCCCCAGCCAGGGCCTACCCCCGATCGCCAGGAAGCGGCCCCAGCCGACCTCCAGGCCAGCCGGCAGGCCGAACCAGAGGCCAGGCCCAAGCAGAACGGTGAGGGCCAACAGGCCAAGCCCCCGATCCAGGATCACGGACAGGAGCGCCCGTGCCCCAGGAACCCTCCGGCTCAACATGGCCGCACGCAAACCATCGCCGCCAATGCCAGTGGGCAGGATGTTGTTGCAGAACAACCCTGCACCATACACGGCCAGTAGGATCCCGAAGCCAACCCCCTGGCGCTGCAGCAGAAATCGCCACCGCAGCACATTGACCAAGTGGCTGGACAGTAGCACGACCCCACATAGCGCGACCATGCCCCAACGCACCCGGGCCGCCAGACCCCAAAACCCGGCCCAATCCACAGCCCGGAGCAGCAATGTGATCAGGCCCACGGTCACCAGAACCTGGAGAATTCGCAGCCAGGTCCGCCAACGCACGATTCACTCCTCGGTTATCGGGCGTGAGGGAACTGGCTCGGCGAGAACCAGGATCTCGTCCCCCCGCCTGGATGAGTTCAGCAGGAAGAGCAGGTAGATTGCCCGGGAGATGGTTCTGCGCACGGGCCCGAACTTCCCGGTCGTCCCCCTGCTCCCGGTCGTTTCCAGCAAGTTCCGATAGATCGGTGAGTAGAACGGAAAACCCCACTCTACGACCCGGGTCACCTGGAGTCCGCTCCGCTCGACTTTGCGCACCAGTTCGCCTGGGGTGTAGTTGCGCACGTGCCCCACCTCTTCGGCCTCGAAGCGGCGCATTTGCCCCTGCACCGTCGAAATGAGCAGGTACTTGCCCGTCATCCGGGCCAGGTTGTGCAAGGCCACCATGTCGGCCGGAACATGCTCAAGGACTTCGCTGCACACCACCAGGTCGAACTTCCGATCCAGAGCCTCTTCGGTAATGTCAAGGGCGAGGAATTGCCCGTGCGGAACGTTCTGGCGCGCCAGGGCCAACGCTGAAACAGAGATATCGCAGCCAAAGGGCTGGACGTGCGGGAACGCGGAGCACAACTCCGCCAGTAGAGAACCCTGCCCGCAGCCCACGTCAAGTAGGGTCTCGAAAGCCAGCGTCCGGAGCATCCGCTGGATCAGGCGCCGCAGGTGGCGGGAGAAGGGACCATGTCGCTTCATGTCGTCCCAGCGGGTCTCCCAGCCCCGGTCATACGCAGAGGCACTCATTCCTTGCAAGGCCGGCCCTCCCTCCGCAGTCGATGAGCGGCGACACGACCAGGCTCGACTTCGATCTGTCCCGTCCAGCCGCGGGATGGGATGAAGGCGAGCCCCGGGTCGTCCGACTGGAACATGTCGCGCCAGCGGGGCAGGTTGCTGGCGATGACCAGGTCTTCCGGGGAGAACCGCCCCAGCGGCAGCCAATCCCGCTCCGCCGCCCGGCGGAGGAGGGGGATGCGCCGGTAGTCGAACCCCATGAGTCTCGCGCAGACCATGTCCACGGCCACTGGACTGAAGCCGGCCACCAGCACCCCGGCCTCCTTGGGCCGTGGCTTGAGTGGGCCTTCCTCCTCACCGCCGACGATGCCGTCCACCACGGCGAAGTAGCGCCTCTGCGGCACATCCCGCAGCACCCCATCGCGGTCGGCGTAGAAGAGCAGGGTGTTCAGGTCCAGCACCATCCGCCAGACCGTGTCGTTGCCGTACCAGTCGCCGTCTTCCACGGAGCGGATGGCCTCCTGGCCGTAGAGGCGATCCAGTACCGGCCGGAGCAGTCCCCTATACAGCCTGTAAGCCGGCACGGCAAGATAGCGGGCCACCCAGCGGCCCCAGGAATGGGTGATCAGCGCATCCTTGGCCCGCTCCTGGAACTTGACGTCCAGCCGGGTCGTGTCGGCGTACTGGTCGCCGCCCCGGCTGGGGCTGCCGACGCGGTGGTGCGGCAGCCAGCGTTTCTCGTTGGTCAGGCCAACCATGTTCTTCAGGCTCAGCGTGACCCCGGCCTTGCGGTGGGTCTTTAGCTTGGCCAGGCTGATGACCACGTCGGCCTGCAGGATGCGGTTGGGGATGCTGTAGAGGTTCTGTTCGGCGTTGTGCGCTTGCCCGATCGCATTCTCATAGACCGCCGCGGTGCTGCGGTAGCGGTCGGCGCAGCCGGCAATCTCGGTCAGCATGCTCTGCCGGCCCAGGTCGATCACCCGGTAGCCGTAGGGGTCGCCGGGGAGGCGCTGGCTGCTCACCATCACCTGGTGTCCGTCGCGGGCGACCTGGAGATCGCGAAAGTCGATCAGGTCGATCCCCAGGCCGTGGCGCGCGTTCAGCTCGGCAACCATGGGGCCGATCCCGGTGATCTCAAGGATGCGCGGGAAATTCACCTCCTTGATGGGCGAGTCGGCGATGGCGATTTGCCCTTGGCCCCGGGTGGCGATGAAGGTGTAGTCGAGGAAAGCACGTACGACCGAGCCGTGGACGACCGCGGCCTGGATTCCGGGCAGGCCATCGGGATGGTCGCTGATCACCAGGTTGGGCTTGAGGACCACGTGGTCCCCCGGCCGGATGATCGCCCCCAGCGGGTTCCATTCAGCCGTGCCGAAACGCTCGACATCCATTTCCAAGAGGCGGAAGAGTTGGCGCACCGCCTCGTAGACAAAGTTCTGCTCGTCGAGTTCGCTCGGATCGAAGGGGTATTCGGGGTAGTGGGCCGGCGGATGGAACGGGGGCCTGGCCGGGTAGGCGAATCGCCCGGTATCACAGACGGCCACCTGGGGATCGAACAGACGAGGCGAGAGGGTCCCGGGCTCGGCCATCATCAACTCTTCCCCAGGTCCAGGGGGACCTTGGAGGTGGTGAACCGATACTTGCCGGAAGCTGCCGGTGGGATGGTATCGCAGACCTCGAAGTGAATCTGGAACGCCGGGTCGCCATGGCGGTGGATCGTCTCCTCCAGGAAAGCAAACGCGGCCGGCTGATCGAACCCTGCCCCCGGCACGATTTGCACCCGCAGGTCGGCGCGGGTCTCCTGGGTCACGCGGAACTGCTGGACACCCTGTAGTCTGTAGAAGAGGTGGGTGAAGAACTCGCCGTGCAGTAGTTTGCCGCCCGGCGAGGTAATCACATCGCTGGTGCGCCCGGCGATTGCCTCCCACAGGGGCAACCCCCGCCCACAGGAGCAGGCCCGCGCCGAGGGCACGGCCATGTCCCCGATTTCGTAGCGGATGAAGGGCATGGCCAGGTTGGGCAAATTGGTGACGACGATCCGGCCGGCCTGCCCCGGTGCCACCGGCCGGCCGGCGGCATCCAGCACCTCCACCAGGTTGTTCTCGGCCAGGACGTGCAGCCCCTGGTGGGCCGAGCACTCGTGGGCAATGTTGCCCACCTCGCGGCAGCCGTAGCGGTCGAACACCCCGCAGCCAAAGGCCTCCTCCAGCAGGCGGCGGTCGTCCGGGGTCAGCACCTCGGCCGAGGTCTGGATGGCCCGGGGACGGATGCCCTCGATCCCCTCGGAGCACACCAGCCGAGCCAGCAGGGTGGCCGAGGAGACGTAGGCGACCAGAAGCTGGGGCTGCCAGCGCACCAACTGTTCGGCCGCCCGCGCCAGCGTCTCCCTGGTGAGGTCGAAGGTGTTGATCCACAGCGTATTGAAGATGACGCGGTCCTTGAGCCGGCCATACCGCCCCTTGTGCGTCTTGGCATCGTAATCGGACCCCCAGAGAAAGGCCCAGCGCATGCCCAGGCGGTAGCCGGCCATGCGGTAGTTGCGCAGCAGGTCCGCCCGGCCCCAGCCGTCGTAGTTGGCGTCCTGGTAGAAGGTCAGCGGATGGCCGGTGGAGCCGCCGCTGTGGTTTTCGCGCAAGAGGTGCCGGTCGATGCCCCCGGTCAACATATGGTCCAGGTTCTCCTGGATGTCGCGCTTGGTCAGGACGGGCAGGGCAGCCAGGTCGGCGGGGGACTGGACGTCCGAGGGGTGCAGGCCGGCCGCTTCGAAGCGCTGGCGGTAGAACGGAACCTGGGCATAGGCATGCTCGAGCAAGGCACGGAGTCTGCGCATCTGCAGGGCCTCGATCTCCGGCCACGGCCACCACTGGCTCTTCTCCAGGAAGGCAGCGTGCCGGCCGTACGGCTTCCAACCGTACCAGAGGGCAAAGGCGCCGCGGATGGCCAGACCGTGAAAGGCGTCCAGTAGGCTCATGGTCCGAACCTTGCGAACATCTCCAGGTAGCGGGCCCCGGCCGTGTCCCACGAAAAACGGGCCGCCCGCTCGCGCGAGGCCACGCCCATCCGGCGGGCCAGGGAGCGGTCGTCGGCCAGCCGGCGCAGGTGCGCGACCAGCGTCTCGACGTCACCCCAGGCGAAGGTGAGCCCGTTCACTCCCTCCGCGACCAGGTCGGCGGTGCCCCCCGTGCGGGTGACGACGATGGGCAGGGCGGCCGCCATGGCCTCCAGCGTGGCCACGCTCATGCCCTCATTGTAGGAGGCCAGCACGAAGACGTGGGCGGCGGCGTAGCGGTCGGCAATCTCCTCGCGCGGCACGTAGCCGGCCAGGTGCACCCGGTCGGAAATTCCCAGTGCCTGCACCTGTGCCCGGTTGGCCGCCAGGGCGTCGCCGGTCCCGATCAGCTCCAGAGTCACCTCCACGCCGGCGTCGGCCAGCCGCTTCACCGCCTCGATCAGGTGGTGCTGTCCCTTCCGTTCGATCAACCGGGCCACGCAGAGCAGACACAGCGGCCCATGGTCGGGGATGGGAGCAGCGGGTGGAAAGGAGGCCAGGTCCACGCCGTTGGGGACCAGCTCGATCCGGACCCCCGGATCCACCGCCCGGATCATGGCCGCCTCGCCCTCGCACTTGGCCACGACGACCTCGGCGCCCCGCCAGACGGCCCGGATGGCCGGCCGCAGTAGCGGATAGAGGGGGCCGTAGCGCCGCTCGAAGCCGGGGATGTCCGGCCCGCAGACGCGCACGAGGTAGCGGAGTCCGGTCAGCCTGTGCAGCGCCAACGCCACGCCGCCGGCCGGCACCGCGCTCCAGGCAAAGCAGAAGTCGTAGCGGTAGGCGCGGTGCAGCCGGCGGGCCAGGAAGAAGGCACGCGCGGCATAGGTGAGCAGCTCCCGGTTGGAGGAGTGGTGGATGAGCCGGTTGTCCACCGGCACCTTGATGATGCGGATCTGCCCGGCGAACTGCTCCTCCTCGCGGTGCTTCCCCAGCGCCGAGGTAACCAGGTCGATCTGCAGCCCGGGCTCGTCGGCCAGGCGCTGCAGGATGGCGCGGTTGACCGTCCCGGTGCCACCGCCCAGTGGCGGGAACTCGTTGTTGAGCATCAGGATGCGCATCTCGACCGCCCCGGCGTTACCCGCCGCACGATGTAGAGGGGTCGCCGCTTCACCTCCTCGAAGATGCGCCCGACGTACTCCCCGATGACCCCGATGGTGACCAGTTGGACGCCGGCCAGGAAAAGGATGGCCACGATGAGGGTGGCAAACCCAGGCGGGGTGAGTCCCACCAGCAGTTTCTTGACGAAGTAAAAGATGGCCGTGAGGATCGAGACCACAGAAACGGACAGGCCCAGGACGGTGATGATGCGCAGGGGAACGTAGCTGAAGGAAACCAGGCCGTCCAGGGCCAGGTAGAGGAGCCCCAGGAAGGAATAGCGGGGCCGGCCGGCGTAGCGGGCCTGGCGCTCGTAGGCCAGCCCTACCTGGTCCAGCCCCACCCAGCTGCGGATCCCGCGCACGAAGCGGTTGCGCTCCGGCATGGCCACCAGCAGGTCCACTACCCGCCGGCTCATGATGCAAAAGTCACCGGCGTCCAGCGGGATCTCGATGTTGGCCACGCGGCGCAGGAGCCGGTAGAAGAGCCGATAGGCGGTCCGCTTCAGCCAGCCCTCTTTCCGCCTCTCGCGGATGGCATAGACCACGTCGTGCCCTTCCTGCCACTTGGCGATGAACTGGGGCAGCACCTCCGGGGGATCCTGCAGATCGGCGTCCATCACGATGACCCCCCTGCCCCGGGCATAGTCCAGGCCGGCGCTGATCGCCACCTGGTGGCCAAAGTTGCGGGCCAGTTCCACGATGTTCATCCGCGGGTCGCTGCTGGCAAGCCGGTGCAACTGTTCCAGGCTCCTGTCGTGGCTGCCGTCGTCCACGAAGATCAGTTCGTACTCCAGTCCGGTCGCTTTCAGAACGGCGCTGAGACGATCGTAGAGGACCGGCAGGTTCTCCTCCTCGTTGTAGACGGGAAGGACCACCGACAGGTCCGGGGGCGACCAACTTGCAGGGGAAGAAGGATCCGGTGAAGAGGAGGGGGCCTGTTCGCCGGCCGGTTGGGCCGAAGCTGCCCTCAAGAAACGGTCCAGCGACCGGCAGAAGCGCAACGCCTCCTCCGGGTCGGTGGTGGGAATAGCGCTGAAAGGGGGAATGCCCCCATCCCAGTCACCTCCAACGCGAGGGACGTCCCTCATCGGGGGCCCTTCTCGGGGAGAATCGCGTGGCGGACCGTCCATTCGAGCATCCTCCGGGCCCACCCGGGGCCTGCTTGCGGCCCCATTCTACCATCCTGGCGTACGATCGGTCAAACAGCCAGCGCGTACAGGGCCACCGGCTCGCTCTTGCCCCGGATCTCCATGAGCGCCAGTTGCTCCGTCCGGACCTCCATGCTGTGGCTGGCCGCGGCATGCGCCTCGGCGCTGAGGAGGACGGTATGCCCAGTTTCCTTGGTCTTGTCCTGAAGCCGGGCGGCCAGGTTGACCGTGTCGCCGATAACCGTGTACTCGATCCGCTCCCGGCCACCGACGTTGCCGGCGACGACCGGCCCACTGGCGATGCCGATTCCAATGCGCACGGTGGGGCCACCGGCTGCAGCCTGGGCCTGGTTGAACCGCTCCAGTGCCCGGCACATCCCCAGCGCCGTGCGCACCGCCCGGGCGGCGTGATCCTCAGCCGGGTTGAGCGGGGTGCCAAAGACGGCCAGCAGCGAGTCGCCGCCGAACTTGTTCACCATGCCGCCGTTCTCGACGATGACCGCGACCATGGCCTCCATGTAGCGATTCAGCATCCCGATCAGGTCGGCCGGCGGCAAGCGCTCGGAGAGGCCGGTGAAGCCGCGGATGTCGGAAAAGAGCACGGTACACTCGATCAGCCTTCCCCCCAGTTGGGCGCCGTGCTCGACTGCCTCCCGAGCGACCTCCGGCGTGACGTACAGGTTGAGCAGGGTGCGCACCATTTCCCCCTGGCGCAGGCCGGCGGTCATCTGGTTGAACCGCTCGCTCACGTAGCCCAACTCGTCATTGGTCGTGACGGGCACCTGGGCCTCCAGGTCGTTCTGCTCGACCCGACCCATGGCCACCTGTAGCCGGCGCAGCGGGTCGGTGATCCCGCGGGTGACGAACACCGCCATCCCGACGCTGGCCAGGACGCTCACTCCCAGGATGAACAGTTCGACGATCAAGAGGTTCGTATAGATGGCTGGGTTGGAGGTATTAGCAAGGCCCGAGCGCGCTGCAGCGACAGGGCGACCAGCAGGACCGAGGGCCAGAGCGCGATCAGCCCGAACACGATCAGCAGCCGGCCCAGTGCGGACAGGCGAAAGGTACGCACCGCGCTCATCTTGCCGGCGGGGAAGAACACTGGGAGAACCGGCCGCCAGAGCAGGTCGGTGGCGAAATAGACCACCGCCGTGGTCAGCACACCGCCAACGCCCACGATGCCGCCGAAGGCCACAAGGAAGTAGTTCCACGACCCGGGTGAACCGAACCACCCGAAGAACAGCCCGGCCATGACCCACAGGAGCAGGCTGGCGATGGCGGCACGCGGGTTCGCGCCGAGCACCACCCTCTGAACCGCGACGGGCACCTCGGCGCCCGGTTTGCTGTCCTGCAGGCGGTTGTACCACTCCCGGATCTGGTCGTTGCGGCGCTTGTCCCAGAAGCTGCCGATCAGGATCAGCACGATCATCACGACCACGAAGGCAGCCAGGCTGAGAGGGGAAAGCCGCCGCAGCGAAGCCTGGTCGGTCGGCAGGGGAAAGACGACCGAGAAGAAGAGGAAGGTGAGCAGCGCGCCGATCAGGTTGGCACCCACGTTCAGCACAATGAGTCGCCGGTCGATCGCTTTGAACGGAAGGCTACTTTCGGCCATGGCGTTCCTCCCTGGATGATGATTCACGGACAGCCCACTGGCGCGAACCTATTCTACCATATTTCGCCCGGTCGCGCCTTGTGTAGATGGCGGCCGGTCGCCACCAGGTTATCCACGAATGAGGCACGAATACACGAATGCTCGCTGGAGCGATTCGTGAATTCGTGTCCTATTCGCGGGCCGCCCTTGACACCCCCTGGCCGGTGGGGTATCATACGGGCGCGAAGTGAATTGGCCCCCCGGAGGACACAAGGGGAGGAACCTGTTGGCCAAAGCGAGCCGCTCGGCAGCCGAGACTGCTCCACGACGACCGCCCGGCAAGGGGCGAGGATTTCCCTGGTCCGGAATCCTGCTGGTCCTGGTTACCGCCCTGGCGGCGGCCGTGCGCTGTCTGACCCTCTCCGCCCAGAGCCTCTGGCTGGACGAGGTCTCCACCACCGTCGAGGCCGGCCGGCCCCTCTCCAGCCTCTTCCTGTCCCTGTTCGATCCGCACCAGGGGTATCCTCTCTACATCCTGGGCATGCGCTTCTGGACAGCCCTCTTTGGCTCCAGCGAAGCGGCCCTGCGCTGGCCCTCGGCCATTGCCGGCCTCGGCGCCGTGCCGCTGCTCTACCTGCTCGGGCAACGCCTCTTCAACCGGGCGATCGGCCTGCTCGCCGCCCTATTCTTCGCCCTCTCCCCCCTGGCCGTCTGGTACTCCCAGGAAGCCAAGGCCTACGCCATCGTCCTTCTCCTCACTGTGGCGTCCTGGCTGGTCCTGTGGGAAGCGGTGGAGCGGCGCGCCCGTTGGCCCTGGTGGGCCTTTGGTCTCCTTGCCATCCTATCCCTGCTCGCCCACCGCCTGATCGCCGTCCTCTCCCTGATCGGGCAACTCTCCTACGTCGTGTACGTCGCCCAACAGGGGCGGTTCACCGTGCGCCATCGCCGCCTGCTGGTGGGGCTGCTGCTGGCGGTCCTCCTGGCCACCCTGGCCGGCCTCTGGCTGGTGTTGGGGCAGGGAGGGGCTGCCCGCCAGTTTGGAACCCGGCGCGACTGGACCGCTCCCCTGGATGCCTTCTCCCAGTTCAGCCTGCGCATCACCCCGCGTCCGCCCGACCTGGGGCGGGGGCCGGACCGGCGGCCCTGGCTGCTGGCCTTCGGGATCGTTGCCCTGGCCGGAATCATCGGGCTCGTGCGTGACGTGCGCAGGGCCGGCCGCAGCCGGCGGCCGGCCGTCTTCCTCCTCTCCTTCCTGCTCGCGCCCCCGCTGGCCTTCTTCCTGTTCTACCTCCTGGTCGGCCCCTTCTACTACGAACGCTACCTGCTGGGCGCGCTGCCAGCCTACCTCCTCCTGCTGGCGGTGGGTATCGCCACCTTGTGGCGTTGGGCCGGCGACCTGGCACGAGCCGGAGAACGGCCACCCGCCATCGCCTTGGGGACGCTCGCCGTGGCCGCCGTCGCAGTGCTGCTGGCCACCTCCTGGCGCGAGGTGCAGACCTACAACCTCTCTCGTCAGCCGCATAAGGAGCAGTTCCGCGAGGCCACTCGCTACCTGCAGGAGCACCTGCACCCGGGCGACGTTGTCGTCATCCACCCCAACTACATCGCGCCGGCCGTGGAGTACTACCGGGCACGTCTCCCCCGTGTTCCCCTGGAACTGCACATGATCCGCGACCTGC
>Ga0315296_10004543_pt1 | contig 11314 bp, 8 predicted proteins | sample YL17G14_18_MG_FD_203921 | JGI IMG/M metagenome (GOLD analysis project Ga0315296, IMG submission 203921) | Sediment microbial communities from Yellowstone Lake, YNP, Wyoming, USA - YL17G14_18 | ecosystem: Environmental > Aquatic > Freshwater > Lake > Sediment | place: USA: Wyoming | collected...
GAGGCATCAGAGACATTCAGCCCCTCTTCATTCAAGAACTCCGGCGTCCCGGCCCAGACCAGGCGCGAGCCCCCGTTGAGCGACACCCGGCCTCGCACTCCACTGCCGGGATACGAGCGGAATTCCTCCACATTTCCAAGTGGCATCCGCCTCGCATTGGCCTCTGCGACAATTGCGCTTGCCACCGGGTGAGCGCTGCCGGATTCAAGGGTCGCAAGCCACGCGAAAGCCTCGTCCGGCTCCATTGAGGATGGGCTTGTCGCATGGACCTGAGAGACTGTCAGCCTGCCTCGCGTCAGAGTGCCGGTCTTATCGAGGAAGATGAGCGATACTCGCGGGAGCGTCTCCAGAACGCGGCCCGAACGGATCAGCACGCCGCAGCGCGCAGCGCGGCCAATGGCAAGCGATGTAACCAGGGGCGTCGCCAGGCCCAGCGCGCACGGGCACGCAACTACCAGCACCGAAAGCGCGCTCATCGCCCCGCGCTCGGGATTGCCAAGCAGCAAGGCCCACGCTAGCCCTGCGGTAGCGGCAATAAACCAGACAAGAGGCACGAAAGCCGAGGCAATCCGTTCGGCCATCAGTTCGGACGGAGCGCGGTCGCGCTGCGCCGCGGCGACCATGCGCGTAACCTGCCCGAGCAAAGACTTCTCGCCAACCGCGCTCGCCTCGACCGTGAGCAGGCCATCGAGGTTTATGCTGCCGCCGAAAACATGGCTGCCTGGACCGCAAGCCCTTGGCTGCGATTCGCCAGTGAACGCTGCCTCTTCCACTGCGCCCGCGCCGGAAACGATCACGCCGTCCGCTGGGATTCGCTCGCCCGGCTTCACCAGCAGCCGGTCGCCTACCTTCACCTGGTCAGGCGGCACCTCGATCTCCCCCTGCTCGTTGAGCACCCGCGCGCGCGGCGAAGCGAGCGCCATCAGTCCCTTGACCGCCTCGGCGGTCTTGCTCTTGGCCGATGCCTCCAGCAACTTGCCAAGCGTAATCAGCACCAGGAGCATGGTGGCCGTGTCGAAATAGACCGGCCCCCCGCCGCGCAGCACGTTGGCAGCGCTGACCCCAAACGCCCCAAGAGCACCGGTTGTAATCAGGGAATCCATGCTCAGGGAACGGCGGCGGATCTCTCTAGCCGCCCCCAGCGCGAAAGGCGAACCCAGGACAATGAGCGCGGGCGTTGACAGGATCAGCATCGCCCAGCCCATAAGCCTGACAGTCTGGGGATCAATCTGGAAGCGCACATCCGTGTAGAGAACAAGGCTGATCATCATCACGTTCATGCTGAGCAGCGCGCCCACGCCGAAGCGCGCCAGCACCCACGAAGCGACGCCGCCCTCCCCCCTGGCGCCCATGATCCGGTGCACGAGGTAACAGCCGTAGCAGCAGAAGTGTGTAGGGCGGGCCTGCCCAGGCCCGCCACGGTCCCCGCCTGGAGCATAGCCGACTCCCCGGATCAGCAGGCCGCAGTGATCGCAGATCCGGTCAACCATAACTGTCACCTTACGATGGACGCTGTCGAAACGGGGCGGGATGCGTGGTGATGGCAGGCCGCGTCCCCCGGGCACAGCAGGCCGGTGCCGCGCAGCACCAGAAGAACGCCGACCCCAATAACGATGGCGCCGGCGGCGCGCAGGCCCAGCACCCTCAGGGGTCGGCCGACGGCTGATCCGAAGAGCCCCGCTGCCAGCAGGACTGGTGCCGTCCCCAGCCCAACGCCCGCCATGATCGCGATTCCCGTCAATACTTGGTGGGAGGCCACGGCGGGCGCGAGCATCACCAGGGTAACAGGGCACGGCAGGAAACCTGCTGCAAGGCCGAGATAGAGGCTCGAAGCAGTGGTGGGCGCTGCAAAGAAATCTCCGTAAACCTTGCTCACCAGCCCCCAGTCCCCTATGCCGACACCCCGAAGCGCGCGCGGCAGCCTCACGCCAAGCATCGCCAGGCCGAAAACGACCATCACTGCCCCCCCGCCATAGGCCAATATGTGTTGTGACTGGGAAAAAAGGCTGGTTCCGGCAATGGCGCTGCCTGCAAACCCCGCCAGCGCTCCGATGAAACCGTATGTGAACGCCTTGCCAGCCACGAACAGCAGCGGCCGCAGCAGCGCGTGCCAGCCCTTCGCCCCCCGCGCCAGATGAAGGGGGAAGCCGCCGCACATGCCCAGGCAGTGCGGGGCCGAAGCGATCCCTACCCCAAGCCCGGTCAGGAAACCGACTAACACGTTTGCGATGCTCCCCTGGCCCTGGCTCGAATGTCAATGCTGTTCGTCAGGGAACGAGCATCACCTCTTCGGCGTTTCCCGGGTCGGGCGTCTTGCTCATCCCATGTCCGAAGCGGCCGAACATGGTGAAGGGCAGGACGGCGCCAAGTCGTGCAGTGAGCCTTCAGCCGCTAGAGTATCGGCAGGTACCTCTCCAGTTCGTATTCGCTCACCTGGGCGCGATAGGTATTCCACTCGATCTTCTTGTTCTGGATAAGTTTGTCGAAGACATGGTCGCCCAGGGCCTTGCGCAGCAGGGCGCTGCTCTCTGCGGCCTCGATCGCATGGCCGAGGTCGGCGGGCAGGGTGCCGATGCCGAGTTCCTGGCGCTCTTCCTCTGTCATCTCATAGACGTTGCGCTCCACCGAAGGCGGGCACTCGTAGCCCTTCTCGATTCCCTCCAGCCCGGCGGCGAGCATTACGGCAAATGCAAGATACGGGTTACATGCCGGATCGGGGGCGCGGAACTCGATGCGCGCGGCCTTCTCCTTTCCAGGCTTATACTGGGGCACTCGGATGAGGTCCGAGCGGTTGCGAATCGCCCAGGACAGATAGACCGGGGCCTCGTAGCCCGGCACCAGGCGCTTGTAGGAGTTGACCCACTGCGCGCATACCAGGCAGATCTCCGAAGCGTGCTTCAGCATCCCTGCGATGTAGCGATAGGCGACCTTCGACAGGTGATACTTGTCATGGCCGTCGAAGAACGCGTTCTCCTCGCCGCGGAACAATGACTGGTGCGTGTGCATCCCCGAGCCGTTCTGCCCGAAGACTGGCTTGGGCATGAAGGTGGCATAGTACTTGTGCTTGAGGGCAATTTCCTTGACCACCAGGCGGTAGGTCATGGCGTTGTCGGCCATCGTCAGCGCGTCGGTGTAGCGCAGGTCAATCTCGTGCTGGCTGGGCGCCACCTCGTGGTGGCTGTATTCGACCCCGATGCCCATATCCTCGAGCGTGAGCACCGTTTCGCGCCGCAGGTCCGTTGCCACGTCCAACGGAGTCAGGTCGAAGTAGCCTCCCTGGTCCAGGGCTTCCGGCTTGCCATTGGATGACGCGAAGTAGAAGTATTCGAGTTCCGGCCCGACGTAGAACGTGAAGCCCATGTCGGCGGCCCGCTTCAGGTTCTGCTTCAGCACCCAGCGCGGGTCGCCGGGGTAGGGTTCCCCGCCCGGGTACAGTATGTCGCAGAACATACGCGCCACCGAGCTCTGCTCCGTCGGCCGCCATGGCAGTAGTGCGAAGGTGCTGGGGTCGGGCATCGCAATCATGTCGCTCTCGTCAATGCGGGCGAATCCCTGGATCGAGGAGCCGTCAAAGCCCATCCCCTCCTCGAGCGCCTCGGGCAGTTCCTCCACCGTGATGGCGAACGATTTCAGGAACCCGAGCATGTCCGTGAACCACAGCCGGATGAACTTCACATCGTACTCTTGTACCTTTTGCATTACATAGTCTTTGTCCTTGGTTTGCACCTTTTGCATTCGTTCTCCTCCTTTACGGCCTTTTCGTGATTTCATCTATGCGGTCAGTCCCCGCCGCGTCCGGCCAGGGATTCTCTCACGATCACAGGGCTTCCGCCCCCTTTTCTCCCGTTCTGATGCGCACCACTTCCTCGAGCGCAGAGACGAAAATCTTGCCGTCTCCAATCCTGCCCGTGCGCGCGCTCTCGACGATCGTCTCAACCACTTTGGGCGCCAACTCATCGGTAACAACTACCTCAAGTTTCACCTTGGGCAGCAACTGCGCGCTGAACTCGCTCCCGCGGTACACCTGCGTGTGCCCCTTCTGCCGGCCAAATCCCTGGACCTCGGTGACGGTCAGGCCCTGCACGCCCAGCGCCATGAGCGCCTTCCTCACCTCCTGCAGTTTCGCCGGCTTGATGATCGCCTCGACCTTTTTCATGCCCTGCCTCCCTTTGATTGCTGCGGCGCTCCTGGAGAACTCAGAACGCGTATCCGACCTCGCTGTGCTGCGATAGGTCCAGGCCGGTCTCTTCTTCTTCGTCGCTCACGCGCAGCCCTACCACCGCGTCAACAAGTTTCAATAGGATGAGGCTGACCGTGAAGGAATACACGATGGTGGCGATGACAGCGACGGCCTGTATCCCCAGCACAGATGCGCCGCCGCCAAAAAGCAGCCCGTTAGAACCACCGGGGTTTATTGCTTTCGATGCGAACACCCCGGTGAGCAGCGCCCCAGTGGTCCCGCCCACGGCGTGGATGCCGACCACGTCGAGGGAGTCATCATAGCCAACCCGCGATTTCAGCAGCACGCCGCCGTAGCAGGCCACCCCGGCAATCAGGCCGATGACTACCGAAGCCATCGGGCCGACGAAGCCAGAGCCGGGCGTAATTGCGACAAGGCCAGCCACGCATCCGGAGGCTGCGCCCAGCGTGGTGGGCTTGCCCCGGTGCAGGGCTTCTGCAGCCGACCAGGACAGGGCTGCCATCGCAGCAGCAGTGTTAGTGACGACGAAGGCGTTGGCGGCGAGGCCGTTCGCGGCCAGCGCGCTTCCCGCGTTGAAGCCGAACCACCCGAACCACATCAAGGCCGCCCCCAGCACCGTCAGCGGCAGGTTGTGGGGGACCAGACTCCCGTTGCCATAGTCTTTCCGCCGCCCGATCACGAGGGCCGCAGCCAGGGCCGCGATGCCGGAGTTGATGTGCACCACCGTGCCGCCGGCGAAATCCATCACGCCCAGGTTGCGAATCCAGCCGCCAACACCCCAGACCCAGTGGCAAACCGGGCTGTACACCAGCAGCGCCCAGAGCACGGTGAAAATGACAAAGCCCCTGAACTTCATCCGCTCGGCAAACGCGCCCGTGATCAGCGCGGGCGTGATCACCGCGAACATGCCCCGGAATATCATGAAGGCCAGATGCGGGATGGTTGCCGCGTAGTCGGCGTTTGGCTCGCCTCCCACCCCTCCTAGACCGAGCCATTGCAGGCCTCCTATGAACCCGCGCACGTCCGGCCCAAACGCCAGGCTGTAGCCCACCAGCACCCACAGCACCGAGATCAGCCCCAGGATGAAGAAGGAGTGCATGATGGTCCCCAGGACGTTCTTCGCCCGCACCATCCCCCCGTAGAACAACGCCAGGCCCGGCGTCATCAGCATCACCAGCCCAGCGCTCACCAGGACGAAAGATGTATCTCCAGCGTTGATATTCTGCATCCCCATTACCTCCTGATTCCAATCACTGGGCCCGACCAGATCAGAAGTTGATGTCCAACTGAGCAGTCCATTTCATCTTCCCGTTGATGCCGCGATCGTTGAACCACACCGGCCCCACGAGCAAATCAATATCCTTGTTGAAAAAAGTGTAAAGGCCAAACCCGCCCCCGCCGATCGGGTTCTTTCCGCTGGCGTAGTCGGCTGCGAGCATGAATCTGCCAGGCACCAGCCACCGGTCGTAAGCGACCATGAAACCAGTGTTCTCGACCTCGCCGGTGCTGCTGCGCAAACAATCGCCGTTGCCGCGGTAGAAACTGACATGCACGCGGCCCATTCTTCGCGGCAGCGTCTTGCCGACGATCAAGTGGACGACGTTCTGATTCGTGACTCCACGCCGGGTGCCGACGTTGAAAATCGCAATCTGGATTGCAGGCGCACGCGCCCCCAGCGCCCCTTCGGGATAGCCCACCTTGGCGTTGAAGTGCAATGGATGGTCGGTGGGCTCCAGCACGTCGAAGCCCGCCTCGGCCAATACCTTGTCCGAGATCCTCAAGCCGTAGGTAAGGCCCATGTCGGTGGGGAATGACTCGCCGCCATTGCCAGGCCCTTTGCGGCCGACGGTGAAGTATGAGTCATACGTTACGTGCCAGACCCCAGGCGCTTGGATGTCCATGGCGGCGGGCGTCCAGTAGGTGGTAGTAGGAGTTGCCGCCGCCATTGTGGTGAACAGCGAGGCAAGGCCCACTGTCATGCCGCCGCCATAGATCGCATCCAGGGGTGGTTCATTGGCTCCGAGTTTCACGGCAGATGATAGCAGCGGAATGTTTCGTGTGTGTTTCGGCTGCGTGAATTCTCTGTAAACTGCCCGGGCCAATATCCGCCGCAGGCGGCTGTGCCGATACATGCGCGTACTTGCGCAGCGCGGGCATTGCTGTGGACGTTCTTCGGTGCTTTGCCGGGTCTCTGGCAGTTTCCCAAGGCTGCGCATCTGTCTCTTCTAGGCCGGCACTGCCAGAACAATCCTCCGTCGCCCGCAAAACTCATCCTCTTGGCGAACGGTTACCCCATGCCTGCCACCGTTGACATCCATCGCCCGCGCTGCTAGACTGATTTCAGTCGCGCAACATGCCTATCTACGAGTTCCGCTGCAAGGACTGCGGAGAAGAATTCGAGGCCCTCTGTCGCATGGGCACGAACGAAGTCCGCCGAGCCTACTCCGCCGAAGTCCCGATGAATCGGGACGAAGGCGGAAGCGCCGGTTCTTCTGCCGCGAAGCCGGACGGCGATGGGATGCACTGCCCATCGTGCTCGGGCAACCACATCACACGCCTGATGTCAACCTTCGCCCTCCACTCTTCTTCTACTTCTTCCACTCCTTCCACTTCCTCCGCCTGCTCGTCCTGCTCATCGAGGTCATGCTCAACATGCGGCCTCTAGCCACGATGCGCTGTCCCGGCGGACGCAAGCCTCCCTGCGGAACCACAGCCCCGCGCACATGTCATTCTGAATCCTTCTCCCCCTGTCATTCTGAGCGAAGCGAAGAATCTCATTCTCCTCGCGCTCAACCCTTCGCTTGTCATTCTGAGTCCGCCGACTGGCGGATGAAGAATCCCATGCCGAATGGCAGCAGGAGGCGCTTGCCGAAGTTTGTGCTGAGTCAAATGAGATTCTTCGCCCGTCCGCCGCTTGGCGGACTGGCGGGCTCAGAATGACAGCCGGTGCTGTAGGCGGCACGCATAGGTGCCAGAAGAGGAGACAACGATGCCAACGATCCAGGACTTTCACGACCTCGGACTCAAGGTCGCACAGGTAACCGCCGCCGAGCGCGTCGCCGGGACCGATAAACTGCTCAAACTCACCCTCGACATCGGCGGCCACACCCGCACCACAGTCGCGGGCATCGGCAATATCTATCAGCCCGAACAACTGGTCGGCAAGCAACTTGTCTGCGTTACCAACCTTCAGCCTGCGCTCATCCGAGGAGTGCTTTCCGAGGGCATGATCCTCGCCGTCGGCTCCGCAAACGACATCACCCTCGTCATCCCCGAAAGACCCGTCCCCCCCGGCTCCCCCGTCCTCTAACCCCGGCGACCAGCAAGCAGGAAGGTAACCGCTTACCGTCGAAGGGCTACAGAAGAGGGGCCTGCAATGGCAACGGCACTGTTTTCGCACCCCACACTAGGCCTTCGGTCGCGCCCACACTTGGAGGGGAGACCATGAAGCCCGATCCCCGATCCGCGGAGTGGCAGAAGTCAGCTCTGGTGGCGGTCATCGTGCAGGAGCAAGAGGCCGACCTCGTGCGCGAGGACAGTCTGGCATATCTGATCGAGTGCGTGCTCGCAGCGGCTGAGGAACCGCGCTCCGCTCACGACCTGCGCAAGGAAATCGAGGACAGCTTCCGTCTAGCATATCCCCAGCTCCGGGTCAACAAGGCACTCGAACTCTTGTCTCACAGAGAAGCGATAAAGGAAATCCGAGATGATCAAAGTGTGCGCTACCTTCTGGCCCCCAATCGGGCGGCCCACGTGGCCGCCCAGCGCAAGGCCACCGAGGAGTTCATCCGCAGGGTGATGGATGAATGGCTCGCGGGCGTGCGCCGCAAGAACGCCCAGCTCACAGATGAGGAGAGCGCTCTCTTGGTGAGCGATGCGCAGGAGTATCTGGGTGCCGTGGTGAGACACTACGGGTCCGTGCGGGCTGTCCTGTTGGGTGCGGCCCCAGCCCAAGTGCCGCTGGTCTACCCGGATCCCCAGAAGTTGCTTGACAGGAGCTGGGGGGGCCGTTCGCCCGAGCTTCGCGAAGTTGCACGGGAGGCGCTGACCGAGTTCTTCGAGTCGCCGACAGAACTGCGCGGGAACTACCTCGACGCAGTCTTCGAGAACTGCGCGGAGCTGACGTTTCAGTACGTTGAAGAGAGGGGTGGCTCGCCATTCGGCTTACAACCCTCTCAGCAGCTTATACTGCTGGACACAAACGTCGTCCTCGGCCTCCTTGGGTATGACGCTCGACGTCAGCAACTAGCACTAGCGGTGGTCCAGGCGAGTCGTTCAATGGGTATCCCCATTGCTGTCACTAGCAGGACGAAGCAAGAGTTCCTAGGCCTGCTGGGAGTCGCCGATGACCTGTACCGCGCGCTGGGAGGGCCCCCACGCCCGCGGCCTGCGGACGCTGGAGTAGTCGCAGGACCGGGGATTGACAATCCTTTCATCCAGGCCTTTCTTGAGGCAGTCGCGAAGGGCAGCCAAGACAGCTGGAGCCAGTTTTGCGCCCGCGCGCGCCAGGTCGCAGAAGCCCTCACCCCGCACGGAGTAAAGGCCGTGTCGCTCAACGCGCCGCAAGTGGCGGAGCCGCGCAAGACGCAGCTGGCTGATCTCGTCCGGAAGTTCGCTTCCGCGAAAACCTGGCAGACGTGCGACCACGATCGGTTCCACTATTTGGCGGTGCGGCACCGACGTGCAGCCACCTCGCCCTGGGGATGTTGGTTCATTACGTTCGATACGAGTCTACCCCTGTTCGACTACGAGGCGCGCCTTGCTGAGGAGGAGAGCGGCTTCGCCTTCTGCATGTCACCGGAGTGTTGGACCGCATGGCTGCAGAAGACGACCCCAGCGTACGCACGGGGAAGCGCTGGAACGGCTGTCGGTACCCTCGCCTTCTCGTTGCCCTTTCATCGTGCCGAGTCTAACGCAGGCGCAATTGTGCGGCTTCTGGCGGTCACGCAGGGGTGGGATGGGTCCCCTGATCTAATCAAGAGAGTGGCAACCGATGCATGGCTTCACGAAGAAGCACGGAAGGCATTCGGCGAAGGGGATAAGGATCGTGTCGGTGCGATCGATAACGCTCTTGCTTCCGCTCTCCGCAGAGCTGAAGAAAGACTGCAGCGCGAGCGCGCCGCAGATGCAGCCAGGCTAGGCGAAGAACTCCAGAGGCTTAGGGAGCATATTGCGCGCCTTGAAACCGAGCGAGAGAGGGAGAAGGAGGCTAGCGTGGCGCGAGAACGTGAGCGCGAAGCCGACCGCCAACGCCTGGCCGAACAGTCCGCGGCCGCGCAGGATGCCGCGCGGAGGGCAGAAGCAGCGGAGCAAGCCCGCCGGAGAGAAGAAGCGCGGGCCCGAACCGCCGAGTCTCGACAGCGAGCCTGGACGTACGGCCTGGCCTCCGTCACCCTCTCGAGCCTTCTCGCGGCCTTCGCGGTCGCCACGCAATGGCCCATGTGGCTGTTCTCCGTCTGCACCGTCCCAGTCGCTCTTGTGGCCGTGCGCTTCCTGTGGCATAGAGCGCTTGTGCTCGGTCTGCTGACGGGCGTAATCGTCTTTGTTTTCCCGCTAATCGCAATCCTTTGGCTGGCCTTCTGGTCCCACCTCCCACCCCAGCAGGAACAGCTCTGGCTGAACCGCATCAGTGCCTCATTTGCCGTCATCCAGGCTGCCGCGGCCGTGGCTGCACTGGTCCTGGCGCGGGACTGGCTGGCTGCGCTGCTCGGTCCGCGCGGTCAATGACCCCTGGCCCGATCGCTGAGAATCGCTCATGTACGCGTGGCCCGACGATCTCGATCATGCGCGCGTTCCTGTCTGTCGCATGCTGATACACCCTGAAGGCGCTGACCCCACGAAGGTCAACAGGGGACCCTGCGTCTCGTCGCTCTTGTAGGCAACGCGCCACATTGAGTGCTGCTTCGAACTGCTCCCCAGTCAATTCGCAAAGGAGTTCACCCTTCTCCGCATGCATCGCTCATCACTCGTTCTGATGTTGTCCAGCACATCACTCATCCCGGCTTAGCGCGTCTCCCAACGCCTCTAGGTCGCGGCGCGCCGGGGGTGCTGGGCGGCTTGCGGGCTGGCGTGTGCCCAGCAATCCCCGGAAGGGCCTTCGCCCTTGCTATCGCCGCGCCCCTGTCAATCGTAGGGCAGCAGCTCGCCTCCTGCCCAATCCGTTCACCGCTGCTGCTTCTTGCGCGACAGCGCCAACTCGATCAGGAAATTCGCCGCCAGGTCCGGCAGCGGATCCTGCAGATAGCGCGCCAACTGCTTCCGCAAGAACTCGCGCGCCACTTCTCTCTTCTGCTCGCCAGTCATATGCGAATATGCCTCCGCGTATTCGACCGCCTTCACGGCCGCCTCCATCACCCGCGGGTCGTTGGCAAACTTCGCAAGCCACCCGGGCAAGCGCACCTTCCGCCTGCCCAACAGAACCGTCGCAATCGCAAACACCACCGCCGCAATCCCGGCAATGGGAACTGCTGATTCACCGCTCATCTTTTCCTCCTGGATCACCGTAAACGCATGTGTAGGGCAAGGGCTTGTCCCTTGCCGCAATCGACTCAGAAACGCAAGCCGCGGATGCGCCGGCTGGCGGATTGCCCCTCACATCCAGCGCAGCCGCGACCTTCAGCGCTGCACTGCTCTCTTGAGTTTGCTCTTCACCCGGCACAGCACCGTCTGCTGCGACCGGGTAGCCGGCCCGCCTGCGAGCAGCCTTCCAAGCGCCCACCGCTCCCCCGGGGTCAGGCCCGCCCGCTCCGCCAGTTGCGCCAGCGCCGCCCGCGTCAGAGCCGCTTCCATTTCTTCCACCACAAGACCCAGCGCCTCAGAGCCAGCCTCTTCATCCGGCTCTTCGATCGCCGGCCCGTCTTTCGCGCTGCGCCGCATGTAGTCGCGCATCGCCCACTCGGCCCGCCGCGCAAAGAAAGACACGCACTCCCGCCCCGTCTCCCGGCAGGCTTGCATCACCGCAACCCGCCCCTCCTGCACCAGGTCCTCGCGATGCCTGCCCCCGGGGTCCATGCGCGCTGCCAATGCGCGCACCAATGCCTCAGTCCGCTGCAACATCCCGCTCGTTTCCATCGTTGTCACGCTCACCGCCCCCGCCTGTGCCAAACCCCTTCT
>Ga0315296_10004544_pt1 | contig 11310 bp, 10 predicted proteins | sample YL17G14_18_MG_FD_203921 | JGI IMG/M metagenome (GOLD analysis project Ga0315296, IMG submission 203921) | Sediment microbial communities from Yellowstone Lake, YNP, Wyoming, USA - YL17G14_18 | ecosystem: Environmental > Aquatic > Freshwater > Lake > Sediment | place: USA: Wyoming | collected...
CACAGAAGTGACAGGGAACTGGCCAGAGCAATTGGAGTCAGTCAGCCTACCCTTTCGAGAATTAGAGAAAAACTCGAAAAGCAGGGGATGATCAAGGAATACACGATTATCCCCAACTATTCACAGCTTGGCTTTAAGCTCTTATCCATAACATTCACGAAGATGAAGGGGCCACTTTCAAAGGAAATTCTTGACGATATGAAGAAACGCGCCAGAAACACCATGAGCGAACATCCTTCGGCATTGATACTTGGGAATACTGGAATGGGCTGCAACGCTGACTACGTGGCCATCGCCTTTCACAAGGACTACACCGAATACACCGAGTTCATGAGAGACATAAAACAGTACCCGAACGTGAACATTAATGAAACAAAAAGCTTCATCATTGACTTAAACGAGAAAGATCAAATGCAGACTCTATCCTTCTCTCATCTGGCAGGATACTTGGCAAAGGCGAAGTAAAGCTCGCGCGCGCTAGTAAGGGTTTCTTGGGTGAGAGTTGTTGTACTGTTTAGACGTTAAGTATTCTGTTGATGTAGAGGAGGAGGAAAGCTATTCCCATCACGCTCAATGAGCTTGTGATTGAAATGATGGGTTGGAAGAATGTTGCTGTTCCTATGGATAGTTGTGGCAGTATGAGGAGGTTTATGAAAAGCGGTGTTGCGATGAAGGCCAGTGCGAGATAGAAGTATTTGCCTCGGATGGTGTTTGCGTTTTCCATCTGAGAGAGTAATTGAGGTATTCTGTCCTGATGCAGTTGTTTGCCGATTTTGCCGATGTCTTCTGCCAGTTCGTTGCAGATTTCTTCAGTTTCGGCACGGACATGTTTTGAGTTCTTGTCGAGTCTTTCTTTCAACCCTAGGAGGGAAATGGAGTTCCTAAGGTCTTGCTGCAGTGACGTTCTCTTTTGGTATTTCTCTAGGACTAGTGTTTTTGAGCCTTCCCATGTGTCTACCATTTGCCTTATTGTGACGAGTATATGCCACTCCTTTTTTACCTGATTTCTCTCTTTTTTGTAATTCACATAAAGCTGGGGATCCATTCCTGAAATCATCAGATCGGTCTCCGCTAGTCCCTGTTGTATCAACTTCAAGTCTGACAGAACAGCGAAGTCTACATACATTGACGATGCTTTCTCAACTACTCTTCTGTAGAGATTTTTCTCTTCTTCTACGGTTGTTTGAGTTTCGAGTAGCGAGAAGGTTTTCCGCAGGGCAAGAAGGTTGTTTCCGATAGTCTGAACTTTTTCCAGAGATAAGGTGCCTGAAAGGTAGTCGGGTGATTTTTCGCCGAGTTCACTCGCGAGTTCACTGAATTTTCCATGGGTGAACATGAGTCCGGCTGTTATTATGCCCAGCAGGCTTCCGAACGTTGCTGTTGTTGTGGTCAACACGGTTTTGAGGTCGGCAAAATCGGTTGGCGACGTGATGTTTCGCCAAGCTAGAAAAAGAGCTGCCACAGAAGTTCCTAGCAGAATTACAATCAAGAGCTTTCTTGAGCGGTTCATTTTGTCTTCACAAGTTCAAACGCTACTGTGCATTTACGGCCACCTTTGATCAAGGCTTTATCCCAACTGCAACTGCTATTAGGACCGAGCACGAGCTGCGCCATAGCTTTGGCTGTTGAAGAGCAGAACACGTCACAGAATTTGCTTTTGACCGCTGTGTTAACGTTCTTGCCCACGTGCAGCATGGGACAGTCTGAGACGCTCAAACAAAAGCGATTTTCAGACAACTCAGCGGGCTCGTATTTCTGACCGTAATAACTGAGTAACACTCCGAACATTTTGGATACAGTTCTCATGTTTTTTTCCTTAAGGTTCAATATCTTCATTATACCGCTCAACACGGACATGTCCATTTCATGAAGTTGAGACGCAAGTTCCTCCTCTCCCCGACCAGCTTTCTCAAGAATCGGAATTACGACCTCAACAGGCGGGTACGTGTATTTTGTGAGCAGGGTTCTCATTTGTTCTTCAACGGTTTTTTTCACCCGACTCACCAGCAATCATAGTGAAAGCATTTGATAGATAAACGCTTTTACCCGGAAAGTCTACCTTGACTTTTTTGGAAAGGACAAAGGTTATCAAGCTTCGCGCGCCCTGAAATTTCCTTTGACGACGAAACTGTAACAATTTGAGATTTTGAAGCATTCTTGAAGAATGTTGAAAGAATGGCAAAGTGTAACATATTGTAACGCGCGCGCTTTAGGTGCCTCGAAAAGAGGAATCACACAGTTTAAGCGCACCAACTAGCAAACAAAACCATCGGAAATATCCATAGTCAATCATGGAACTCGCAAGACCAAGATTCCAAGGATGCTCAACAGGTTGATCATGTAAAGCAAGAGTAGAATTACACCCTCACGGTACCCTGTCTTTCTACTATCCAAGAAATACCACAGAACAAGGTTTGAGATCACGCCAAACAACAATAAGTCAGAAAGGACGGCCAAGTTAAGCGTGAATGGCGTGAAAGTCAACAGCAGACCAAGGATAAGCGTCGAATTCAAGAAACAACTCCCGACAATGTCACCTATGCAAATCTCCAAGTGGCCTGAGTAAGCCGCTCTTGCGTCAACAGCTAATTCAGGCAAACTTGTTCCAAAAGCAACCACAGTCGCGCCAATGATCGATGCTGGCATTCCTAAGTAGGTTGCGACATCTATCGCCGATTCAACAGCAAATCTCGAGCCTATGATGACACCAGTGATCCCAACGGCAATGAGTACTAGTTCCTTTCTGATTCCTCTATCCGTATTCCTATCGCCCTCGTTTCCGTCTTCCTTTCTTTTCCGGAACAAATTTGCAGAGTAAACGAAGAAAACGCCTAGCAACAGAATGCCAATGACTCTGCTCATGTATTGGAGATAGAGAAGCACAATAAGTGTCCCTGAAAGAAGGATCAATCCATTTGTGAATTGCTTCATGTCCTTTTCTCCAATTGCCATATTCTTCTTTCTTGAATGATTTAGAGTCGAAATTATGAAGCACACGCCGAGGACAAGGGCAATGTTCGTTATGTTAGAGCCAAGAATGTCTCCAAGCGATACAGGCATGTTGCCAACGACTATCGCATTCATGGCAACAGACAGCTCTGGAAGTGATGTTGAAAAGGCAACTAGTAGAAAACTCAGCACGGATTTTCTCAGTCTCCGTTTCTCGGATACAGCGACCAAGTTTGACACGACCACTCCGCTTGACCCTCCAAGCAACACTAACCCGATTGCTAGAAATAGCGGAGATGGCAAACTCATCTATGATCACAGCCATTTTGACGAGGATTCACAAGGTAAACGCGCGCGTCAGAAAAAGAGGATGGTTGAAAGATAAGTGGAGTTCCTATTCTGCTACTTCAACTATTTCGGCTATGGGAGCATTGGTCTTGACTGATTCTATTCCGTTTTTGCAGCCTTCTTTCGACTCGTAAGCTTCGCCGACTGCAATGATTTCACCGTTAGCAGCTTTCAGTCTGAATCTGAACTTTCCAGCATTGTCTGGGTATATTTCGAATTTTGGCATTGCCGACATTTCTATTTCTCCTCTGAGACTCACACTATGAAGCAGTGGTTTAAACATATAAAAGTTTCCTTGTTCACTATACAAATAGCTATCTAGCTATGTCAAAGCGCGCGCGATGGAGATTGTCCAAATAATGGTTCGTTAATATGCTAATTAAATAGTTCGTCTACGATATCGTTAGCAATCGGTCTGAATATATGTTCTCCAAGAACCGAGAAGAGGTGTGAGAATGAAGAAAAAGCAAAAGAAGAAACCAGAACTTCCGAAGAGGTACGGCAAGAACAAGAAATAGTAGCGTACGCGCGCGACTTTCTTCCGCACGTACGAGTTACCTAGGTTTATTGCTTGCTGCTTTCTTTACCTTTCCCTTCTTCCCGGGTATTGTGCACACTCCCTTCTGAACGTGTTCCTGAAGACCCGATTGCTTCAACTGAGTTAGGGCTTGATTACTATGACTACTCTTCCGACAGCCAATTCGCAGAGTTTCCTGATTCCTCTTTTTCCTCGCTCATATTCTACTTTAATTAACTTGATATCCTCCAACATTCGAATCTGTTCACTGATGTATGGTTCGCTCAAATCCAGCTTCTTGGCAATTGTTGAAACATCTAGGCGTTTATCAGAAATCAATTGCAGTATCCTGAGGCTCGTCGATGTCAGTGCATCGGCTACTTTCAAAGCCTCTTCGCCCGTTACAACGATTTCTCCCAACGCCAAGCTCAAAACTCCTAGTAATTGGACATCGAGCGTCCTCTTATAATATTTGTGTAACTAGCGCGCGCTCGCGGTCGGATGGTCAAAGCCCTAGACGGGCAGAAGCGGTAAAGGTCCATATGTGGACTTAATGGTGTCGTAGTGGACACCCGTGTTGTAGATAGTGATTGATGGCTTCTTCCCAATGTGTCATCATTTTATGATAGTAATCCTCTGAGAAAGAGTCAAGGTATTGAGTTCCTTTCTCTGAAAGAGCCGTGACCGTGTAGGTCACGCGAGCCTTGGTGTGACTCATACCATCAGGTTCACATTTGACTTCAATAACGCTGACTTTGAAATCCGGAGTAACCGTGGTATAGATTATGCTTCGGTTGTTCCGGTCGAATGTTGAAATAACCCAAATTGTTTCCCTCCCATCCTTGCCTCTGGTCTCAAACACTGCGCCCTGACAAATACCTGAAGGAGGGAAAACCATCAGGGGATTCCAATCCTCAGACCACTTCTTCTCACCTATTGGATCAAACAGCCTAAAAACATCATCAATTCCACCGTTCAAGGAAAGCACATGACTTCGAGTGACTTGTCGAGCCACAAAATCATTCATAAAGAACCCTCATCATGTTCGATCGCGCACGCCTTAAGGTTTTTCTCACACGTGCAGATGTTTCCAAGATCCTGCACAATTCGCATGTCTTCTGGAATCATCGAATTTGACTAATACAGACCTTCGCGAACGAGCGTCTTTTCTTGTAGCGCGCATGCGTGTTCCTAAAATGGTTAAAAATGGTATTAATTCCTCTTTTAGAATTCAGAGGCAGCTTTGAGGCCCATATCATTTTTGGCGCCCGCGATCTGCTGGAACTTCCATGATTTACGACCCTTTAACACGAACAATTGTTGCCTATCAAACAAGCTCATATTGGACGCTGATGGATGAAAGAAGAATAAAAACCATTTTAGGCCAATTTCGGAACAAGCATGCGCGCTTGGTTGACCCACACGTCAATTTTTAAGCAACTTCGACCAAGTGATTCTTGGTTAGGGCAAGAAAAGAACTCGGCAATCCAATTTCGTTGTTCGGGAGACATCTCCATCATAGGGTGCAAATGGGAATTTTCACGTGCGCGCCCTGGAGTAAGAATGTTGCCACAATCTAGAGAATCAGGGACTTCACGATATTCTTCAGCGTCGACGCTGAGCTCTGAAGCTTCATAATCTCCTCATCTGTCAACGGTAGCTTCAAAACTTCTCTTACGCCGTTTCTGTTCACGATTGTTGGTACGCTAAGACAAACATCGTGCACTCCATAATAGTCGTGGAGTAGACTTGAAACTGTGAGTATCGCGTTTTCATCGCGAATTATGCTTTCAACGATTCTTGTAAGACCAAGCCCAATCGCATAGTATGTTCTTCCCTTAAGCTCAATAATCTTGTATGCCGCATTCTTCACCTGCTCGAATATACCGTTCAGATATGTGTCATCAAGTTCCTGACCGTAGACTGCACTGTAATCTTTGAGCCTTGTGCCTGCAACACTTGCCAAACTCCAAGCAGGCACTTCGCTATCTCCATGCTCGCCAATAATGTAGGCGTGAACGTTCCTTGGATCAACTTTGAGATGTTCTCCCAACACGTACCGCAAACGTGACGTGTCTAATATTGTGCCAGAACCAATCACTCTGCTGGACGGAAAACCCGAGAGTTTCAAAGCCGCATAAGTCATCAAGTCAACAGGATTTGTTGCAACCAGAAGGATGCCAGTTCTGTTGTATTCCTTTATCTTTGGGATGATTTGTCTAAAAATCTCAACATTGCTAGTCATCAGATTGAGGCGTGATTCGCCCGGCTTTTGAGCAAGCCCAGCGGTGATAACAACAATGTCCGCGTCCTGACAATCTTGGTAATCTCCAGCCCAAACTCTGACGGGTCGAACGAAGGAGACACCATGGTTCAGGTCCATAGCCTCACCCTCAGCTCTTTTCTTATCGACATCGATGAGGACGATCTCTGACACAGTTCCATGAATCATTAGAGAATAGGCAAACGATGATCCGACAAATCCTGTTCCGATTACAGCAATCTTTGGAGCATGGGAATATGTGCTAGCTGACAAAAAACCACCTCAGGACAGCTACAAGTACTACTGCTGATTTTGGAGATAAATCTTTCACTCGCGTTGTTCTGCTCGTGCGTAAGTGCGATAAGAGTAAGCGCGCACCGACTGGATGGAAATTAGAAACCAAAGACCGAACAGATAATATTGGTAAGGCCACTGCGATTGTCCACACCTTTTTTAGGCTAAACTTGGGAAAATGTTGGCGACTGCTGTGATTTTTGCCTTGTCGAGGCCTTGGAGAAGAATACTGGAAGAATTAGCACGAAGGCAAGCAACGCTAGGGCTAACCATGCAGAACCGTATCCGAAACCAATCGCGATATAGGAGAAGAGCAGTGGAGGAACGAAATCACCGAACAGGGCGATGCCGTTGACCCAACTCACGGCCAGCGTTTCATATTCAGGACCGAATCTGTTGGCTTCTCTCGCAGCGGCAAAGCCAAACGTGAACCCGGCGCCTGATGCCAAGCCTACGAGGACGCATGATATGATGGCAGAGTAGAGTGTTCCGATGGATGCTATACCTATGCCGAAAACCATGACTGCGCCTGTCGCAAACAGCAGCCGTTTAACATTTCCAAACCTGTCATAGACTCTTCCAGAAAACGGTGCGGTCACGAGAGCAGAGGCCACGGCTAATGATGCGATCGCTCCGGCTTCTCCAACACCGACGTGTGACACGTTCTCGATGTAGTAAGCCATGAAATTGCTCACGACGGTGGTGCCGACCCCTATACTTAGCAAAGCGATTGACAACGTTATCAGCCATTTATCAGACAGGATGAGTTTCAGGCGGTGAGGGTCGATTTTGAAGTCTGAGCGAAGGCTGTCGTTAGGTGCGAGAAAGACGAGTAGAACAGATGTTCCTAAGCCGAGCGATCCACTTATGATGAGGCTGTTGCGCCACCCTACGCCGCCTGCGAGAACTGCCCAGCCCAACAGCCCAATTGCGCCGCCCAAAGAGAAAGCTGAATTGTAGATTCCAACGCCCAACCCCTCCGATCCTTTTCTCAGGAACCTGGTGACCATTACAACTGCTGGAGCGAAAACGAGGGCCATGCCGGCGCCAACAAGAAAACGTAGGACCGCCATCTGAGCCAGATTTCCCGCGAAACCGGTTAACAATGCAGAAAGGGAAGCTATGGTTGTTCCATAAATCACCGTCAGGCGCGGGCCAATCTTGGCAGCTAGGATTCCTCCAGGCACTTGAAATGCTCCAATGCCTATGTAGAACGTTGCTGTGACAAGTCCTAGTCCAGAGACATCTTGTTGAAATTCGGAAGCTATCAACGAAAAAACCGCGGCCATGTTGAGCCAGTTTATCGCATATACGATTCGGCCCAAGATGAGCGATGTTATCGCAGCATGGTTGATCGTATTCTTGTTTAAGCCCACTTGTCCCAAACTCTCTCGGAATATCTGACAACTAAACCATACGAGTTAATGAGTTTTGGCTAGTCTTATCACACTTATCGTGAAGAAGCGTCGTACAACCTCTCAGCGCGCGCGAAAACTTCACCCTAAGCAACCACTTTCATTTCTGCATGCAGCGTTCGTCAAAAGGATTTTTATTTCTAAGAGGACTCTTGTCTTTTTCAGGTGACTGAACGTTATGAGGCAAATGAAATGTCAGCTAGAGAGGTGCACTGTCCATTATGAGACACGTGGAGAGGGCAAACCAATTATCCTGCTTCACGGTGGTGGTCCCGACCGTCGCTCAATGATCGGTTGCATGGAACCGATACTGAAAAAGCGCAAAGGATGGCAGCGTATTTATCCAGACTTGCCGGGCATGGGTAGAACTCCTGCTGAAGAATGGATAACTAGCAGTGATCAGATGCTTGAAATTGTCTCGGGTTTCATCAATGCTGTTGTCCCCAACCAACACTTTCTGCTGGCTGGCGATTCATATGGCGGCTATCTTGCACGCGGGATAATCCAGCGCATGGCCGAGAAAATTGACGGCCTTCTTCTGATATGCCCAGTCATAACGGCTAACCGTGCAAAGCGAGTATTGCCGAGGCACGTTACACTCGTGAAAAAGGGCTTTTGGCCTTCAGACCTGTACCCGAAAGAAACAAAGATGTTTGAGTCATTTGCTGTCGTTCAAACCCCTAGGATCTTTGAGAGAACTCGCAAGGAAATATTGTCAGGACTCAAAATTGCAGACATGAAGTTCTTAGACAGAGTGGAATCCCATGGTTACCCTTTCACGTTTGATGTGGATGCGCCTTCAGTAATATTCGGGAAACCGACACTAATACTGGTGGGCCGGCAGGATTCAATGGTCGGGTATCATGACTCATGGAAGATTCTGGAGAACTATCCTCGTGCCACACTTGCGGTACTAGATCGGGCTGGACATAACCTGCAAATCGAACAGGAACGCGTCTTCAATACACTGGTTGGAGAGTGGCTTGACCGCGTCGAGGAATCGACGAGAACTGCGCGCGCGTGTTGAGCAGGTATTTCTCTGTTAGTACGCGGGAGAGGAAGATTGATCACAGTCCAGGCATCGATCGGGGCGAACTTGAGCGTGCGCTAAACTTTATGAGCTCTCAATTGGAACACTACACCACAGGAAGTGGACGATGACGTTGCAGGAATGGACGATTTCTGAATTGCAATCAATGATGACCACAGGCGAGTTGACATCGCGCAGCCTCGCCGAGTTGTATCTGGAGCGGATTGACGCGATAGACAGGAACGGTCCAAAAGTGAACTCTGTCATAGAGACGAATCCCGACGCTCTGGCTATCGCTTCATCGCTCGACGATGAGCGACGCCGCGGCAAGACGCGTGGACTACTCCATGGTATTCCTATTCTCATCAAAGACAACATTGACACGCATGACCGAATGCAGACCACAGCTGGTTCGCTCGCGCTTGAGGGTCATATCGCGCCGCGAGACGCGTTCATCGTTAAGAAATTGCGCTCGGCCGGTGCAGTGATTTTGGGCAAGACCAACGTGAGTGAATGGGCGAATTTTCGCGGTAAACGTTCTGTCAGTGGTTGGTCGTCTCGGGGCGGGCTCACGCGCAATCCCTACGCTCTTGACCGTTCCGCTTGCGGTTCGTCATCAGGTTCGGGCGCGGCGGTGGCAGCGAACTTGTGCGCGGCCGCGGTTGGCACAGAGACTGATGGTTCGCTCATTTGCCCGAGTCAAACAAATGGCATTGTTGGAATCAAACCCACGCTTGGCTTGTGGAGTCGAAGCGGAATCATTCCCATCGCCCACAGTCAAGATACGGCTGGTTCCATGGCGCGTACCGTCGCGGATGCGGCGATTTTGCTTGGGGCGCTCTCGGGAGTCGATGAACAGGATTCAGCTACCAGGTTTAGCAAGAATCGGGCGCTCAAAGATTATACTCAGTTCCTTGATGAGAATGGCCTCAAGGGCGCACGGGTTGGGGTTGCAAGAAAGATGATGGGGACTGATAAACGCATCATCAAGATTTTTGAGTCGTGCCTTGATACGATGAAGCAGAAAGGGGCAGTGATCGTTGACCCAGCCGACGTACGGAACGTCAAAAAGTTTGGCAAGTCCGAAATGGAGGTCTTGTATTATGAGTTCAAGGCGGATTTGAATAAATACCTCGCGGGCACGAAGACGTGCGTCAAGACTGTGGCTGAAGTCATTAAGTTCAATGAGGAAAATAGAGACCGTGTGATGCCCTATTTTGGTCAGGAACATATGGAGATCGCGCAAGGAAAAGGCTCACTGCGCGATAAGAAGTATCGCGGTGCACTTGCGAAGAATCATCGTCTGGCGCGCAAGGAAGGCATCGACGCGACCATGCGAACATACAAACTCGATGCAATTGTCGTGCCATCAGGCGGTCCATCGTGGACGATTGACTTGGTCAATGGCGATGCTGTTAATTGGGATATGGATTGTACAAGGCCTGCCGCAGTGGCGGGGTATCCACATATAACAGTGCCTGCGGGATACATCTTTGGTTTGCCAGTGGGCATTTCGTTCTTTGCGAAAGCATGGCAGGAGCCGATGCTTATCAAATTGGCTTATGCGTTTGAACAAGCAACGAAGGTTCGCAAGCCGCCAAAGTTTTTGCCAACAGCGAGCCTAGATCTTTGATGTGTGTGCATCATAAGCGCGCGGTAAACCTCCGTGCACATTCTGTTGTGTAGATGTTTGTCTTGCCATTGCAGCTCACAATATCCTTGTTGCACTTCAGGGGTAATTCCTCTGCAGTTCATATCATATTGCTGTTGACCTTGAATTGTGAAAACAAGAGAAAAGCGCGCTATTTTGTTTCGTCTGCTGGTCTTTCTCAGGTTTATACGGCATGCATGCAGTCAGAAGGGTTAATATTTCCAGAAATCGCATTTAGTGCATGGTGAATATTGTTTGCCTATTGATCCAGAGTTCCAGAAGAACCGAAAGGTCGTGAGTCAGCATCAGGGACACGATGTTTGGGGGCCTGTAGAGCCTCCCAAGACGCTGGGTATACATGGCACTAACGTTGCTGTAGACTGGGATGTATGTACTGGAGACGGAATATGCTTGGAAGTTTGTCCCGTCAGCTTGTTCGATTGGGGAGATTCTCCTGGGCATCCGAATTCAGAGAAGAAGTCGGACCCCGCCAGAGAGCAAGAATGCATAAAATGCTTAGCATGCGAGGTTCAATGCCCAACTCAAGCCATAAAAATCACTAACCCCTAAGAGGCTGCAGCCCAAGCAGGCAACGCGTCCGATATTTTTCAGTTTCACAGTAGCTGATTGTCAAAGTCACAATGATGTCCATGGCAAACTGTGCTGCTGATTCTCTTCAGCAGGGATGACGGATCTCTGTTGCGCCTGATAGTTGTAGAATGAACGGTGCATTACAGCTTTGCGAGAAGCTTCTCGTAGTTGGCGACTGTGTACTTCTTGCCTTTTTGGCCTATTTTGTGGCCTTCTTTTTGTAGAAGTTTCTTCTGCTCTTCCACTCCGCCG
>Ga0315296_10004545_pt1 | contig 11310 bp, 9 predicted proteins | sample YL17G14_18_MG_FD_203921 | JGI IMG/M metagenome (GOLD analysis project Ga0315296, IMG submission 203921) | Sediment microbial communities from Yellowstone Lake, YNP, Wyoming, USA - YL17G14_18 | ecosystem: Environmental > Aquatic > Freshwater > Lake > Sediment | place: USA: Wyoming | collected...
GGCGACGCCGCGCGGCAGGCCGAGCTCCTGCGCCACGTCATCGCGTACCCTGCCGATGAGGACGCCGCTCGGAGCGACCGCCGCGAGGCGTTCGGGTTCCACGCCGGCGGCGGCAATAATCTCGTCGGACCAGCGCTGGGCGCGCAGGTCGAACGCCATGGTGCGACCGGCGAGGGAGTAATCAATGGTCGGCTCCGCGCCCAGGCGAAAAGCAGTGAAATCCTCGTAACACAGAAACTTCCAGGCGCGCGCGAAGAGCTGGGGCTGGTTATCGCGCCACCACATGATCTTATTGATGCTGTGCATGGGGCTGAGCGGCAGGCCGGTGATCTCGAAGAGCTTGCGCTTGCCGAACTGGCGCTCCCACCACTGGGTTTGCGGGGTGGTGCGGCTGTCGAAGCTGACGATGGTATTGGCGAGCGCCTTGCCATCGGGTGCAAGCGGCGTTATTCCTTCGCCCTGGGAGGACACCGCCAGGGCCTTGACCTGATCGCGGCGGCCAGCGCGCGACACCGCTTCGGCGATAGCTTCCTGGGTCGCCGACCAGACCTCATCGGAATCCATCTCGACCCAGCCCGGACGGGGAAAAATGTGGGGGTACTCACGATAGCCCTGGCCGAGTGCGGCGCCGTCGAGGCCGAATACAATGGCCTTGGCTCCGGTGGTGCCGACATCAATCCCGAGCAGGCTCATGAGAGGCCTCTTCGCTGCTAAGAACCTATCCCAAGAACGGTTGACTGTCATCCTGAGTGGCTAGGCCCGACTAGTCGGGCCGCCACGGCGGCCCCTGCGGGGCTTAGCCGCGCAAGCGAAGAGCCGGCCCTGAGCAAAGCGAAGGGATCTTGTTGGGCTGTCGCACCACGCTGCCAAGATTCTTCGGCGGAGTTTATCCTGAGCCGAGCCAGACTCTTCGCTTCGCTCAGAGTGACGCGCGGCGAAGGGCCTCAGAATGACATTTTGATGCCCTGCGATGATTTTAGGATAGGCTCTAACTGGCCCTTCTTGCGCGGTCAGGGTGAATTCGACGGGAGACGCGGACGAACCTGCGACACCCACCCCACGCTGCCGCGCTTTTGCCGCGAACCCGGCAGGGCCAAGGCCGCCAACGGCGAAACGGGGCGGACAGAACACCAATGCGGTTCGCGGCTCTCTGTCCCACGCCTGCAACCTTGACCTATCTACCGGTTGCCGACGCAGTTCACGGACCACGAACCGCGGATTACTGACGACGGATACCCGCCATGCCCAAGCTCAGCGAGATCGCCGGGCGTTTGCTGCTGCCGCTCATCACGCCATTCATGCACGATGACACGGTTGACCATGATCGCGTCGGCGAGCTGGCCAATCACCTGCTGGATCGAGAGTACTGCGACGCGCTAGTCGTCGCCGGCACCACCGGTGAGTTCTACGCCCTGACGCTGGAGGAACGTGCGGCGCTGCTGCGCTCGGTCAAGGAAGCGGTTGGCAGCCGGGCGCCGCTTATCGCCGGCACCGGCGCCGCGGCCACCAAGCACGCGGTCGCGCTGACCAAGGCGGCGGCCAGCTTCGGCTATGACGCGGTCATGGTCGTGGCGCCGTACTATTCGCGGCCAACTCAGGAGGGACTGAGACTGCATTTCGAGCAGGTCGCTGCTGCGGCCGATCTGCCGGTGGTGCTCTACAACATCCCGCTGTTTGCGGGCGCGAACCTCGCGCCGCAGACGGTGGCCGCGCTGGCGAAGATCCCGAACATCGTCGGCATCAAGGAAGAGGCGGCGATCAACCCGCTGCAAACCACGGAATTCATCCTCGGCACGCCGGAGCATTTCGAGGTCTACTGCGGCGACGATACGATGGCGCTTCAGGCCCTGGCGCAGGGGGCGGTCGGGGTGGTTAGCGGCGGCTCGCACGTGGTGGGCGATATGATGGGCGCAGCGATTGATGCTTTCCTCGCCGGCGAAGTGGCGAAGGCGACCGAGCTTCATCTCAAGATGTATCCATTCTTCAAGGCGCTGCTTGGGGAGGGGCGGGTGAATCCGATCCCGCTGGTGCGGGAGGCGGTGAGCCTGACCTGGCAGCCGGTGGGGCCGCCGCGTCTGCCGCAGACGCCGGCCTCGGACGCCGAGCGCGAAGCGCTGGTGCGGGTGCTGGCGGAGTTGGGGAAGCTGTAGGGCTCCCAAGGGCGACTTTGTCATGCTGAGCAAAGCGAAGCATCTTGCCGCGGTGGTGCTCGCCGGCGAGAGCAAGATTCTTCGCTGCGCAAAGCTTCGCTCGTGAAGGAGGCGAGATGAAAATCTACATTCTGACCGACCTCGAGGGTGTGGGCGGCGTCGTGCTGGGCCAGCAGATCGAGCCCGGTGGTTCCTTGTACGCCGAGGCGCGGCACCTGCTAACTCAAGAGGTTAACGCTGCGGTTGAGGGCGCGCTCGCGGGCGGCGCCACCGAGGTCCTGGTCCGCGACGGCCACGGCGCCAACTCCGGGTACAATTTCATCTTCAATGAACTGCACCCGGGCGCGGAGTACATGATGGGGTCGCCAACGGAGTCGTATCTGGATGAAATAGACGAGAGCTTCGACGGGGTGTTTCAATTGGGCGCGCATGCGATGGCAGGAACGATGCACGCGGTGTTGGAACACACGCAGTCATCGCAGGCGTGGGAGGAGATGCGCGTCAACGGGCGCCCCATGAGCGAGATGGGCTTTTGCGCTGCGATGGCGGGCGAGCTGGGCGTGCCCTGCTTGCTGGTGACGGGGGACCAGGCGGTGTGCGACGAGGCGCGGGACCTGCTGGGGCCGGAGGTGGACGTGGCGGTGACGAAAGTCGGTCTCTCGCGGCACTGCGCGATCATGAAGCCGCCCAAGGTCGTGCGCGATCTCATCCGCGAGCGCGCCCGCGCAGCGATGGGCAAGATCGGCAAGGTCAAGCCGCTGGATATCGGGCGGCCGGTCGAGATCATCCTTCGTTTCAAGCACGTATATATGGCCGACGGCCACAAGTGCGCGGGCAAGCGGCGCCTCGACTCGCGCACTATCGCCGTCACCGGCAGCACCGCGCGGGAGGCATTCGACAACCTATCGTGACTCGTCGCCACTCCGGTCATTCTGAACGAGCGTGAGCGAGTGAAGAATCTCGGTAAGGCCCGCTATCCACGGCGAGATCCCTTCGCGTTGCTCAGAGCTTGCCCTGAGCGCAGCGAAGGGGCAGGCTCTTCGCGGAGTTCACCCTGAGCGAAGTCGAAGGGCTCAGGATGACAGGCTCGAAGCCATGGATTTCTTCGACTGCAACTGCATGGTCGGGCGCTGGGGCCAGCCCCTACCCGGGCAGTTCCACAGCGCCGCCGACCTTGAGCGCGAACTGGAGCGCTGCGGCATCGCGCGGGCGCTGGTCTTCCATGCGCTCGCCAAAGAGCTCGACCCCGAGACCGGCAACGCAGCGCTGGCCGAGGATCTGTCGGGGCGCGAGCGCTTGTCGCCGTGCTGGATTGTCATGCCCCACCACACGGGCGAGATGCCCGCACCCGAGGAACTCTGCGACCGCATGACGCAGCAGGGCGTGAGGGCCGCGCGCCTGTTCCCGCAAGCGCATAGCTATAGCCTCGAAGAATGGTGCTGCGGCGCGCTGTTGGCGGCGCTGGAGCGGAGGCGCATCCCCGTATTCCTGGATCACGATCAGACGAATTGGAGCGAGGTGGATGCGGTCTGCGGCGCACATCCCGCACTGCGACTTGTTCTCCTGCGCGTCAATTACCGCGCGCATCGCAGCCTCTATCCGCTGTTCGAGCGCCACCCGAATTTGCATGTGGAGATCGGCTTATTCGTTGCGCACAACGGCATCGCGGATTGCGCTCGCCGCTATGGCGCACAGCGCATGCTCTTCGGCTCCGGGCTGCCCCATTTCACCCCGGGTGGGCCGATGGCGAATATCATGTACGCAGATGCGTCCGACGCCGATAAGGCGCTCATCGCCGGCGGCAACTTGCGGCGGCTGCTGGGAGAAGTGCCATGACCAGCCTGATGGAGCGGGTGCGCGCGGGCGAGCGCCTCGATGATCTCCTGGTCATTGACGCGCATGCGCACATGGGGCGATGGTTCAACTTTCACGTGCCCGATGGCGACGCCGCGGGAATGATTCGCACCATGGATCGCATTGGGATCAAGGCCTGCGTTTCCTCGGGCCACGCGGGCATCGGCCCGGACTTCATCTTGGGTAACGACGATGTGGCGCGCGGGGCCCAGGCCTTTCCCGGCCGCATTTTCGGCTATATTGCGGTGAACCCGAACTACCCGGCGCAGGAGATGCGCGAGGAGCTGGAGCGGCGTTGGACCACGGGCTGTTTCGTGGGCATCAAGTTCCACGCGGATATGCACAAGTACCCCAGCGATGGCGCGCGATACGCTCCTGCGTGGGAGTTCGCCCACGAGCATGACCTGCCGCTGCTTTCCCACGATAGCGTTGGGCACCTGGCCGGACCCGCCGAAAGATACACGGGCGCGAAGGTGCTGATAGCGCACGCCATTAGTTCGCTCGACATGCTGGAGGCGGCGGCGGAACTGGCGTCGCGCAGGCCAAACGTGTATCTTGACATCTGCGGCTCGCCGCTGGTCTTTGGGGCGTTGGAGATGGCAGTGGAGAAGGTCGGGGCGGGGCGGGTGCTCTTCGGCACCGATCTGCCGTTCATTGACCCGCGGCCCCAGGTCGGCCGCGTCGCTTTTGCGAAGATAGCAGAGACGGACAAGCTGCGCATCCTGGGTGAAAACGCCGCGGCGCTGTTTGGGCTGGAGGGCCGCCTGGCGTGACCTGTGCGCATGGTTGATAACAGCGAATGACAAGGAGGCGCGATTAGATGAAGCGATTCGGTTGCGCGGTACACGGCGCGGGGTGGGTGAGCAATGAACATCTGCGCGCGTACATGAATAACCCTCACTGCCGCGTGGTGGCGATCTCCAGCCGCACCGAGGAGAGGGCGCGCGAGCGCATGATCGGGTGCGGGCTCGACTGCAAGATCTATACCGATTACGACAAGCTGCTGGCCGATCCCGAGGTGGACTGCATCTCCATCTGCACGCCCAACCATCTGCACGCCCAAGAAACAATCAAGGCGGCGCAGGCCGGCAAGCATGTCGTCATCGAGAAGCCGGTGGCGCTCAACCTCGCCGACCTGCGCGCGATGCAGAAGGCGGTCAGGGATGCGCGCGTCAAAACGGTGGTCGGCTTTGTCCTGCGCTGGAACCCCTTGTTCGATGTCATCAAGTCGCTCCTCGCCAAGCGCGCCATCGGCGATCTCTATTATGCCGAAGTGGATTACTGGCATGGGATCGGCCCCTGGTACGCGCAGTTCGAGTGGGTGCGGCTTAAGGAGAAGGGCGGCAGCTCATTTCTCTCCGCCGGCTGCCACGGGGTTGATGCCATTCGCTATTTCGTCAGCTCCGAGGTCACCGAGGTCTGCGCCTTTGAGGGCGGGCTCGGATTCGGCTATGAATACTCGCCCACCGTGGTCGGTATCGTGAAGTTCGCCAATGGCGTCATCGGCAAGCTGTCGTCAATCGTTGAGGCGCGCCTGCCCTATAAGTTCAACATTGACCTGCTGGGCAAGGAAGGATCAATCCGCAACAACGAGCTTTACTCGGTCAACCTGCTCAAGGGCCAGCGAGACATGGCGGTCATTCCCACTATCATGCCGGACAGCGGTGATGTGACCCACCATCCCTTCCAGGGGGAGATTGACCACTTCATTGACTGCATTATCAATGACGTCGAGTCGCACGTCAACCTCGAGGATGCGGCGAAGACGCACGAGATTTGCTTTGCGCTCGACGAGTCAGCGGCCAGGGATGGCGACAAGGTAAAGTTGCCATACCCCTAGCAATCAGGGGGTGCGAATCAACCTGTGCAGTTCCAACCCGGTCGTCGTTTCGCCTTTACACGCGGAGCGGGATGTGCTAGTATTGTGCGACGAGTTGGTCGAGCTTCCGAGCTGCACTGGCTGACCGGTAGCAGTAGTCAGAAGCCAAGGGGCAGGGGTTTTGTTCTGCGGCGCGGCGAGATTCTTCGCTTCGCTCAGAATGACATGCTCGCAGCGCCCCTTGACTTCTGACATCTGATTATCGGCCGCCTGTGCGTAGAGCTGGAGGCTCGGCCGCTCGAACACGGAAAGCGCGCAGCGACGAGCAATCCAGCCAACCCGAGGCGCAGGAGGCAGCAGACAGGCAATGCCCATACCGATCGAGCGAAAGGCGCAGATCCTGGCGGAGCACCGGCTGCATGAATCGGATACCGGGTCCGCGGAGGTGCAGGTGGCGCTGCTTACCGAGCGCATCAACCAGCTCAGCGATCACCTGCGCAGAAATGAAAAGGATCATCATTCGCGCCGCGGGCTCTTTACGCTCATCGGTCGGCGGCGCCGCCTGCTGACCTACATGCGCAACTGCGACATCGAGCGCTATCGCTCAGTGATCGGCAAGCTCGGAATCAGGGATACCGTCGGCTCGCGCGGATAGGAGCCGATATGCCCATAGTAACCGTCGCTCCTGGCGGCAAGGAACTGTCGCTGGAGGCCGGCAGCCTCGCCCGGCAGGCCAACGGCGCAGTGGCGGTGCGCCAGGGCGACAGCATTGTCCTCGCCACCGCCGTCGCGTCGGAGCAGGCCCGCGAAGGCATAAACTTCTTCCCCCTCACCTGTGACTATGAAGAGAAGCTCTATGCCGCGGGGCGCATCCCCGGCAGTCGCTTCATCAAGCGCGAAGGGCGCCCCAGCGAGCAAGCCATCGTCACCGCCCGGCGCATTGATCGCCCGCTGCGCCCGCTCTTCCCCAGGCATTTGCGCAACGAAGTGCAGGTTATCGTCATCGTCTTGTCCGCCGACCCCGAGAACATCCCGGACATCTTGGGCATGATCGGCGCGTCGGCGGCGCTCACTATCTCAGACATCCCCTTCGAGGGCCCGGTGGGCGCGGTGCGCATCGTGCGCGTGGACGGCGAGTTCGTAATCAACCCGACCTATCAGCAGCGCGACATGAGCGACCTGCAACTGGTGGTGGCGGGCACGCGCGAAGGGGTCATCATGGTCGAGGGGAGCGCGCGGCAGGTGCCGGAGGACGTCATTGCTCATGCTATCGAGCGCGCCCAGGAGGCGACCCTCGCGGTCATCGAGGCGCAGGAGAACTTGCGCTCGCAAATGGGCCGCGAGAAGCGCGTGGTTCCCAAGTCCCAGAGCGATGATATCGCGCAGGCCCTGGCGCCCTACGCGGCGCAGATTCGGGATGCGATGCAGTCGCCAGACAAGAAGGGGCGCGAGCGCGCCATGGCCGAGACCTCGATGGCGGTGGTGGGGGCGGTGCTTGAGCGCTTCCCCGAGCGCTACCCCGAGGTCGCGACCCAGGTGGACGAGCTGATCGGGCAGGAGCTGCGCCGAGTCATCCTCGACGAAGGACGTCGCCCCGATGGTCGCCGCCCGGACGAGCTGCGGGCCCTTGAATCACACGTCGGCCTGCTGCCGCGGGCCCATGGATCGGCGCTGTTTACGCGCGGGCAGACCCAGGTGCTGTCGGTGGTCACTCTCGGCGGGACCGGAGAAGAGCAGATCGTGGACACCCTGCCGGAGGAATCCACCAAGCGCTTCATGCACCACTACAACTTCCCGCCTTTCAGCGTCGGCGAGACGCGGCCGCTGCGGGGGCCGAGTCGCCGCGACATCGGCCACGGCAACCTGGTCGAGCGCGCGATCCAGGCGGTGCTGCCGGCGGAATCCGATTTCCCCTATACCATTCGCGTCGTGTCGGAGGTGCTGGAGAGCAACGGATCGAGCTCGATGGCGAGCGCCTGCGCCACCAGCCTGGCGCTAATGGATGCCGGAGTGCCCATCGCGGCGCCGGTGGCGGGGATCTCCATTGGCATGGTGAGCGATGACAGCCGCCAGACCTTGCTCAGCGATATCCAGGGCGTGGAGGACTTCAACGGTGACATGGATTTCAAGATCGCCGGCACCCGGGAGGGGGTGACGGCGGTGCAGATGGATGTCAAGCGCGGCGGGCTCTCGCACGACGTTCTGTACGGCGCGCTTGACCGGGCGCGCGTGGCGCGCATGCAGATTCTGGATCACATGGCGATGACCCTGGCGCAGCCGCGCCCGGACCTGGCGCCCCACGCCCCGCGCATCTTCGTGGTCGAGATTCACCCCGACAAGATCGGCGCCATCATCGGCCCCGGCGGCAAGGTCATCAAGAAGCTCGAATCCGACTTCAACGTCAAGATTGATATCGAGCAGGACGGCCGCGTCTTCATCGCCGCCACCGACGTCACCGGCGGCAAGGGCGCGCTTCAGACCATCGAGGACCTCACCCGCGAGATCAAAATCGGCGAGACCTATGTTGGCAAGGTGGTGCGGGTAACCGCCTTCGGCGCTTTCGTTGAACTCATGCCCGGTCGCGACGGGCTGATCCATATCTCGCACCTCGCCCGCGAGCGCGTCGAGAGGGTGGAGGACGTCGTCAACGTGGGTGACGAAGTCATGGTCAAGGTCATAGACATAGACGCGCAGGGGAAGGTGCGCCTCACGCGCAAGGGCCTTCTGCCCGGCGGCGAGGGAGACGAAGGGGATGAGGGGCGCCGCCAAGGCCGACCTCCCCGTCGCTGGTGAACTTCCCGTCGCGGCGCTCACTGCGCACTGCATGGCAACGCCCCGGCTGTTCGGTCGGGGCGTTCCAGTTTCTGGCTGACTCACGAAGCAGACTCTCGCGCCGCAAGCAAATGTTTGCTGACGGCAGTGTCTGCGTTTGTGATACTTGGCGGCGGCGGGGCTTGCTCTGGCAGGGCGCTAACGTGGTACACTGAGACGCCGGGGGCGAACCGCGGGCCCCGGCCACGGAACCATAATGCTTGACCAAGAGCGCATAGCTGAATACCGGCTGGGCAACGGCGTGCGCGTCGTCGCGGAGCATATGCCGTGGGTGCGCTCGACGGCGGTGGGGGCGTATGTCGCCACGGGAGCCGCCGATGAGTCGCCCACTGAGCGCGGGGTCAGCCATTTCATCGAGCACATGCTGTTCAAGGGCACCGCGCGCCGCAGCGCTGCGGATATCGCTCAGCTCGTTGATGGCATCGGCGGGGTCCTCAACGCATTCACTGAGCGCGAGTACAGTTGCCTCTACGCGCAGGTGATGACGGAGCACGCAGAGCTGGCGGTGGACATCGTGGCGGACATGCTCAGCGAGCCGCGGTTTGACTCGGAGGAATTCGAGAGAGAAAAGGTCGTCGTCAGCGAGGAGATCAAGAAGGCCGAGGACACGCCCGAAGAACGCGTGCACGACCTCTTCGCGGAGACGATCTGGCCTGGCCATCCGCTGGGGCAATCAATTCTCGGCCACCAACAGAAGGTGTGCGAGTTATCGCGCGAAGCGGTCGCCGACTTCTTCCGCGCTCACTACGGGCCATCGGGGACGATCTTCGCCGCTGCCGGCAGCCTGGCGCCGGAGGCGGTGTTCGAGCTAGCCGAGCGCTACCTCGGCTCGCTCCGCGGGGAATCGGCGCGTCTGTCGCACTTGCAGCCCCAGGCGCAGCCTGGAGAGGCTTACCTGACGCGACCGACAGAGCAGGTGCACTTCTGCATTGGCTGCGAGGGGCTCGCGGTCACGGATGATGACTCGTGGCCGCTGGCGCTGGTGGAGTGCGCGCTGGGCGGGGGGATGAGCAGCCGGCTGTTCCAAGAGATTCGCGAGAAGCGGGGCCTGGTTTACAACATTGGCAGCTATGTTGCGAGCTACCATCGAGCGGGGCTGTTGGTGGCGACCGGCGGGGCGACGCCGGGGCGCTGGCCGGCGGTGCGCGACCTGGTGCAAGGCGAGGTCGCGCGCATGTGCGATGAAGGGATCTCGGAGGCCGAGTTGGAACGCGCGCGCCAGCAGCTCAAGGGAGGGCTGGCCCTCGCCTTGGAAAGCACCAGCTTCCGCACGCGGCGCATCGGCATGTCCGTGCTATACTGGGGGCGAGTGATGCCGGTCGCGGAGGCCATGGCCCGCATTGACGCGGTGACCGTGGAGCACGCAACGGAAGTCGCGCAACGTGTGCTCGACGCGCAGCCCCTGCACCTGGCTGCCGTCGGCCCACGAGTTAACTAGGCTTCTGGCAGGAGGTAATCCGTGTCCGCTGATCTCATCTCGGTCGTTGTTACCGGCGCGTGCGGCAAGGTCGGCCGCCACGTGGTGCGCGGCATCGCGGCCGAGCCCGACCTGCGAATCGCGGCCGCGGTGGATCGCAAGCGGGTGGGCCAGGACCTCGGCGCCATCGCCGGCATTTCCTCGCTGGGCATCACCGTCACTGACGATCTTGCCGCGGCGATTGATGCCGCGCGTCCCCAGGTGTTGGTGGATTTTACCGCGCCGGACGCGGTCAAGGGGAATATCCGCGTGGCGCTCAAGAAACGCGTCGCCTGCGTCGTCGGCACCACCGGTCTGACCCCGGCGGACCTGGCGGACATCGGAGCCTTGTGCCGGGAGCACGCGACCCCGGTGCTTGTGGCCCCGAACTTTGCCATCGGGGCGGTGCTGATGATGGAGTTTGCGTCCGAAGCGGCGAAGCACTTCGCCGCGGCCGAGATCATCGAACTGCACCACGACCAGAAGCTTGATGCGCCCTCAGGCACCGCCCTCAAGACGGCGGAGATGATGCGCCATACCGAGGGCAGCCTGATGGGCGACGAACGGCAGAAAGCCGAGGAACGATCGCCGCGCGGACAGGCGGCGGGGCGCATACGAATCCACTCCGTGCGTTTGCCCGGCCTGGTCGCGCACCAGGAAGTCATCTTCGGCGGACTTGGCCAGACCCTCACCATCCGCCACGATTCGATTAGCCGCGATTCGTTCGTGCCGGGCGTGCTGCTGGCGATACGCAAGATTCGGTCTCTGGAGGGCCTGACCTACGGCCTGGAGCGGATCCTCTAGAGCCTGAAACAAAACCGTCGTTTCCGCCTCTGTCATTCCGAGCCCTTCGCCGATGTCATTCTGAGTGGCTAGGCCCCCATTACTTCGGGGCCGCCACGGCGGTCGCGGAGCGACCTAGCCGCGACAGCGAAGAATCCCCGCGAGACTTCGCGGCCTCAGAGCCTGCCCCTTCGTGCCACTCAGAGCCTGCCCTGAGCAAGGCGAAGGGGCAAGCTCTGAGCGCAGCCGAAGGGCGAAGCCGCGCCTAATATGATATGGGCGCGGGGTCACCTGACCCCGCGGGGTTCGGGGCGCGCGGTCGTTCATCCTGAGCAGGCCGAAGGGCCTGACCCCGCGATCCGCGGCTCGCCTGAGGCGAGTGAACTTCAGCGCTTGCGCGCCTCTGGCGCGAAGCC
>Ga0315296_10004546_pt1 | contig 11309 bp, 16 predicted proteins | sample YL17G14_18_MG_FD_203921 | JGI IMG/M metagenome (GOLD analysis project Ga0315296, IMG submission 203921) | Sediment microbial communities from Yellowstone Lake, YNP, Wyoming, USA - YL17G14_18 | ecosystem: Environmental > Aquatic > Freshwater > Lake > Sediment | place: USA: Wyoming | collected...
GCATGGCTTCGTTCGACCGGATGAAGTCAGTGCCGAAATTCTCGCGATAAACGTTGGGGATATAGACGAGCACATAGATGAGCTGGTGGAAAAGGGCGCCGCGAGACGTGAAGAAAACAAGTTCGTCGTGGATATGAGCAAGATCGGCGTCGATAAAGTGCTCGGCGGTGGAAAGGTGACGCATCCCATCGAAGTAATCGCCAAGGAATTTTCTGAGTCAGCCAAGAAGAAGCTCGAAGAGGCCGGCGGCAAGGCGGTCGCGGGTGGGGTCTGATGGAAGAGGAGAAACCGCGATCCAAGCTCTATGTCTTCGAGCCACTCATTCACAGGTTGCCGGAAGTTGCTGTCCCAAAGCGTCATGTTGCGTTCAAGGAACGTTTCTTGTGGACTGGCGTGGCGTTGGTCCTCTTCTTCATTATGGTACAGATTCCGCTTTATGGGATGGTTGGTGAGCCCGGTAGCTTTTTTGGATATTTGAGGTACGTGCTGGCAAGCCACGCGGGCACGATAATGGAGCTCGGCATAGGCCCGATAGTCACAGCAGGCATCATAATGCAGCTTCTGGTCGGCGGGAAGATAATAAAATTGGACATGAGCGACCCAGATGATCGCGCATTGTTCACAGGTGTACAAAAAATTCTCGCGATAGTAATGGCGATATTCGAGGCAGTGATGCTAGTATTTGGTGGCTGGTACGATCCTAGGAGATTCAGTGCAACTGCGACACCACTTTCCACAGGGGCCAATATATTTTTGATAGTTCAGCTGGTACTCGGCGCGATCGTTGTCATCTACCTAGATGAACTCGTCTCAAAATATGGCTTCGGTAGTGGTGTGAGCCTATTCATAGCTGGCGGTGTGGCAGGTGAGATAGTATGGAAGGCATTCACCCCAGCAGCGTCAGCTCAGAATTTGGGAATGATAGGTGCGATACCCAACTTCATCAGAGCGATGATCTCTGGTTCTTCTACAGAGATAGGTGAGGCGTTTACTAGGACTTCGTTACCTAGCATACTAAGCGTTTTTGCAACGCTGATAGTATTCTTCATCGTCGTGTATGTTGAAAGCTTACGTGTGGAGATACCGCTGGCGTACGGTCAATTTGGCGGGATGCGCGGGAGGTATCCCATCAAGTTTCTATACACATCGAATATCCCGGTCATCTTAGCGATGACCGTGTTCGCCAACGTCAAAATAATTGCGAGCTTATTGGCACGTGCGGGGTACACATTCTTAGGCACCGTATCGCCCGCATCTGGTCTAGTTTATTATCTAGAACCACCATCCGGTATAGCTTCGGTCACGGCCGATCCGCTGCGCGCGGTAATCTATCTTGTCATTCTGGTTGTAGTTTGTATAGGCTTTGCTTGGTTGTGGGTGCAGATGACTGGAATGGGGCCGAGGGATGTTGCTCAGCAGCTCCAAGATTCTGGCTTGTCAATTCCAGGATTCAGGCGCGACATCAGGGTGATGGGTTGGGTCCTCGACCGTTACATAAAAACAGTTACGATAATGAGCGGCGCCTTCGTCGGCGTACTCGCTGCTTTGGCAGATTTCATGGGCGCGTTAGGTTCAGGCACGGGTATTTTACTGACGGTCGGCATTATTTATGGGCTATACGAAGAGATTGCGAGGGAGCGCGTCTCGGAGATGTTTCCAGCGGTCAGGAGGCTATTCGGTGAATAAGATAGTTGTGGTGACCGGCACACCTGGCGTCGGCAAGAGCACTGTGATATCTCGCGCAGTAGGAAAGCTTCGGTCGGCAGGGACAGATTGTGAGATAATCAACTATGGCGATTTCATGTTGAAGATAGCTAAAGAGAAGGCTGGGGTCACAGATCGCGACGAAATGCGCAAGCTGTCGTTCGATATATATCAGGATATTCAGAAGGAGGCCGCCGATGATATAGCGCGCGTGGCCGAGCGTAAACTAGTTTTGCTAGATACTCATTGTACGGTGAAGAAACCAGAGGGTTACTACCCAGGGCTGCCGAGATGGGTGCTCGAGCGTTTACGGCCCGTGACGATCGTTGTGATAGAGGCCCCACCTGCAGAAGTTCTTGGCAGGCGAACCAAAGATGCCAAACGAAGGAGGGACAAGGAACTTCTGGCGGAGATAGAGGAACATCAGCAGTTGAACCGTGCGATCGCTATGGCATACGCAGCTTTTACTGGTGCGGCGGTAAGGATAATTGTAAATAAGGATGGGAAACTGAGTGATGCCGTGAGAGAGATGGCGGAAACATTGAGGTGAGATGGTGCGGCGGATATTTGTCTTCGCAGTAGTTGCATTCGTCTTGGTCGCTGGGCTGGCTACTTTAGTCAAGGCGCAGTCTGCGGATGACCGTCAGAACGCGTTCAAGGAAGCGTTGTACAGGCTGGACATGTCTATCGATTCACTTAGAAAAGGAGACAATTCTGGAGCTCAATCCAATTTGAGTATCGCGAGTGATAATTACAACAAATTTAGCGTCGAAAATGTGGACAATGTGCTCGATAATCGCATAAAGGCAAACTTCAGCTCGCTTTCCCAGACACCGGTTGAAGAGAACATCAGAGCTCTTCGCGCGGATGTTTCGCTCGCCGCCAGCAAATTGGGGATCTCGCTCTCGTTCGTGTTTAACCATTCGGTACTCTTCATCCTTTTCATCTCGTTCGTTTTTGCTTTCGTGGTCACGTTGATAAGCAAGCGCGTGGTGAACTGGGAAGAAATAAAACAGAAGAAAAAGAGGTTCAGCGATTGGCAGAAGGCGCGGATGGACGCCCAGCGCAAGAAGGACATGAAGACAGTGCACAAGCTTCAGCAGGAACAGAAGGATATGATGGCGTTGCAGGGGCAGGTAATGATGGCTTCGTTTAAGCCGGCCATATTCTACATGGTTCCATATTTCATCCTTTGGATGGCACTCTCTGGCTTCTATGGCAGCTGGGTGGTGGCGTGGTTGCCGTTCACCCTGCCGTTGCCCATCATCGGGACGACGGCATCTCTGGGCTTCCTTGGTTGGTATTTACTCACGTACTTCGGTTTCTCCTCAATATGGCGAAGGCTGCTGATAGGCGATTGATATGCCTGCACGAAGGTTCAGGTCGAGGACATACAAGAGGCGATATATCCGCGTTCCTGGCGGCGTCAGCGTGCGCTTTGTTGAGAAAAAAAGGAAAGTTTCTAAGTGTGCGCGGTGCGGCGGGCCTCTGGCTGGGGTACCTCGCGCGAGCCCCGGTGGATTGATAGCAGTACCGAAAAGCTCGCGGAGGCCAACTCGCCCATACGGTGGCAACCTGTGTTCCGCATGCGCGCGTCAGGCCATCAAGGAAGCTGTTAGGGCGTGAAAATAATGGTGGTCATCGCGATTAGCGGCTTGCATGGTGCTGGGAAGAGTACTGCTGCAAGAGCGCTCGTGAAAAAGTTCGGGCTAAAATATATATCGGCGGGTGCGGTCTTCAGGCAGATGGCGAGGGATAATGGGATGAGTTTGGATGATTTTTCTCGATACGTTGAACGTCATCCGAATATCGACAGGCAGATCGATCGCAGAACTGCAGAGTTTGCAAAAAAAGATAATGTGCTGATAGACGCCCGCTTGGCTGGCTGGATGGCAAAAGGGGCAGATGTCAAAATTTTGCTCCACGCTCCATTGAAGGTTCGTGTCAGGCGCATAACCAAACGTGAAGGAAGAAAATACGTGGATGTGCTCAGGGAAACCGCAGACAGAGAGCGCAGCGAAGCGAAGCGGTTCAAGCGGTTTTACGGTATAGATGTCAACGACTGGTCGGTGTTCGACATAGTACTAAACACTGAACACTTTGGTTTGAAGGAAATGGCGCGCGTGCTGGAACGCGCGGTCAGAGCTGTCACTAAACAGAAACGGCGGTAGTGGTTGGCGATTACATGGTAATGGAAATTGGCAGAGTATGTGTGAGGATAGCTGGGCATGAAGCTGGTAAAAAATGCGTGATTGTGGATGTAATCGATAGAACATATGTTTTGGTGGCTGGCCCAGAAATAAAGCGAAAGCGGTGCAACATCGCGCACCTCGAGCCACTCCCGCAGAAGCTCGACATAGCGAAAGACGCTTCGGATGAGGATATCAAACGAGCGTTTGGGGCGACCGACGCAGGTGGTTAAGTTTGGGCAAACTGCCTTTTGATGTCGTGCGCGAAGTGATGGTTCGCGCCCAAGATATGACCGACCCTCGCTACGGTTGCGAGCCGGATAAAAGGACAATCCAGGAGCACATCAAGCTAGGCGTGATAAACCTAGACAAACCAGTTGGCCCAACCTCGCACGAAGTCGCCGCTTGGGTGAAGCGGGTACTTGAAATAAGTAGGGCTGGCCACAGCGGCACGCTCGATCCGAAGGTGAGTGGAATCTTGCCAGTAGCGCTCGCAAATGCAACCAAGCTGACCCAGGCGTTGCTCCCAGCGGGCAAAGAATACGTCTGCACTATGCATTTGCATGGCGAGGTGCCGGAGCACAGACTGACGCAAGTGCTTCGTGAATTTGAGGGCGAAATACATCAACGCCCACCGATTCGGGCGGCGGTGAAGAGAGTCCTGAGAATTAGACGAATCTACTATATCGAGCTTCTCGAGCGAGATGGAAGGGATGTACTTCTGCAGGTCGGCTGTGAGGCTGGTACGTACATCCGCAAGCTTTTCTTCGACATTGGCGAGGCTCTAGGTTGCGGGGCTCACATGGCAGAGCTACGGCGGACGCGCGCCGGACCATTTTCGGAGGATGAAACGTTGGTGAGGTTGCACGACTTGGCGGACGCATACGCATTTTGGCGCGAGGAGGGCTTAGAAGATCATCTTAGGAAAGTGATCATGCCAGTTGAAGCAGCAGTGAGGCATCTGCCAAAGATAGTGGTGCGCGATGGCGCGATAGATGCGCTCTGTCACGGCGCTAGTTTAGCGGCTCCAGGTGTGCTCACGTTGGAAACTGGCATCTCTCGAGGTGATGTTGTGGCGCTCATGACCATCAAGGGAGAATTGGTATCTCTAGCCAAGGCTGAGATGACGTCGAAACAAATTTTGGAAGCGGATCACGGGATAGTTGCTAAGCCAGAGAGAGTTGTGATGTCGCCCGGGGTATACCCAAGAAAATGGAAATAACTAGATTGAAACTCCCACGACGGAAAGAGCTATTGTTATCACGGAAATGATTACTGCAATTGAGATGGAGTAAATTAGATTTTTCTTTGGTTCCACTTTCAACGGATACCCTATACCAAAGGCGGCCAGCCATCCGAAGATTGGCGAGATATAGATTCTGTACGCGACGATCGATGGGAAGGATTTGAAGATGGTGATGAAGCCAAGTAGTACAAAGAGGTAGACGCTACACTGCAAGGCTAGAACGCTGATGGGATCAAAAGATTTTTTACCAGTTTTCTCAGCCATGCGTACGCCATCATATTGTTCGTCGAAGAAGATTTTAAACGTTTCGTTTTTTATTGGGGCTAATCATTGTTGGGTCCCAAATGATTTTCAAAGATTTTGGCTAAAAAAGGGCATATAGCCTAGAAATCACAGTTAAATTTGAGCCGGGGTGGCAGAACTAGGCCAATGCGACAGCTTGGAGAGCTGTTGGCCCTCACGGGTCGTCAGGGTTCAAATCCCTGCCCCGGCGCCACTGGCGAATGATTTTAATAGGAAGTTTCGACAAGTTCTACAGTAAGGCTTTGTGGTAGGTAAAATGCCTGGGGAATTCAAGCATATAGTAAGGATAGCTGGCAAGGACCTCCGTGGCGAGAGGCGCGTCCAGCTGGCGCTAACGGACATAAAGGGCGTGGGCACGATGATGGCGCGGGCGGTGGCATATGCGGCCGAGGTAGATCCCATGGTCAAGCTTGGCAGCCTCAACAAGGAGGAAATAGAGCGGTTGGAGGACGTCGTTTCGAAGCCTCAAGCTCATGGTATACCAAATTGGATGCTCGACCGCAGAAAGGATGAGGACAGTGGCAAAGACATCCACATCATAGGTTCGGACATAGACCGAGCTGTGCGTGCGGACATCGCGAAGGAGCGTCGCATAAGGAGCCGTCGTGGTATAAGACATGAACTCGGCCTACCCGTGCGTGGGCAGCGAACCAGAAGTACAGGTCGCGTGGGCATGACAGTTGGTGTCAAGCGCAAGGATATCCGCATAAGGGAAGCTGAAGCCGCGGCCAAGAAGGGTGAAGCACCTCCGAGGAAAGGGAGGGGAGCGCCGAAAGAAAAAGTAGAGAAGGTGGAGAAAGCGGAGAAGGCAGCTCCAAAGGCGGAGAAGGCGGCGGCACCGAAGGCAGAAGAAAAGAAAGAAACGAAGAAAGTGGAGAAGAAAACTGAGAAGTGATAGCATGGGCGATCCAAAGAAGCAACGCAAGAAATATCGCAGGCCTTCACATCCTTGGGAGAAGGACAGGATAGAAGCCGAAAACAAGCTGCTTCAAAAATATGGGCTGCGCAGAAAAAAAGAAGTTTGGAAGACCGAAACCCTTCTCAGGAGCTTCAGGAGGAACGCGAGGCGTTTGCTGGCGGCGTCCGGCCCACAGGCTGAACTTGAAACTAAACAGATGCTCGAGAGGCTAAAGCGCTTGGGTTTGATATCGGGTGGGGCGACATTGGATGATGTGCTCGGGTTGACGGTCGAAAATATTTTGGAGCGCCGCCTTCAGACCATAGTGTCAAAGAAGGGCTTGGCTAAGACACCCCTGCAGGCGCGCCAGCTCGTGCTGCATGGTCATGTCATGATCTCAGGAAAGCGCGTCACTGTGCCGAGTTATCCGGTGTCGGTGAAGGAGGAGGGAGAGATAGGCCTCACACCAGGTTCAAATTTCACACAGCCAAAGCCTGAGGTCCCACCACCAGCTGTCGAAGCTGAAGGACCGCAGGGCTCGCAGGCTGAGGTCGAAGGCCAACAAGCGCCCGAGCAGGCGGAGTCGAAGGAGGAGTGAGAATGCCGGAGGGCAAGTGGGGAGTAGCACACATTTTCTCATCGTTCAACAACACCATCGTGCACATAACTGATTTGACTGGCGCGGAGACAGTCTCGCGTTGGTCGGGTGGCATGATCGTCAAGGCCCAGCGCGAGGAGTCGTCGCCGTACGCCGCGATGCAGGCTGCGGCTAGAGCTGCAGAAGAGGCCATGGAGAAAGGGTTTATGGGAGTACATATCAAAGTTCGAGCGCCAGGCGGCAGCGGCTCGAAGAGCCCCGGCCCGGGAGCGCAGGCGGCGATACGCTCGCTCGCCCGAGCAGGGTTGAGGATAGGCCGCATAGAAGATGCGACGCCCACGCCTCACGACGGGGTCAAAAGGAAAGGCGGCCGCAGGGGCCGCAGGGTGTAGTTGGGGGGTTTGGATGGAAATAGATGTCAGGAAGTTGACGGCGGACGAGATGGAGTTCTTGCTCTCCGGCGCAGACCCAGCCTTCGCGAACACGTTGAGGCGGGTGATGATACGGGAAGTGCCGGTGATGGCGATCGACGATGTGGAGTTCGTGGTGAACGACTCCGTGGTATACGACGAAATGTTGAGCCACACCCTCGGATTGGTCCCGCTAAAGACGCCCGACGGCTACGTTTTGCCCAGCGAGTGCAAGTGCGATGACAAGCGATGCGAGAAGTGCAGCGTGCAGTTGACGCTCAAGAAGGAAGGCCCCGCGGTGGTCATGAGCGGCGACATGAAATCCGCGGACAAAGAGGTCGTGCCCGTTGGCGATTCGATCCCGCTCGTGAAGCTGACCGAGGGGCAGAAACTTCAGTTCATCGCGATAGCCCACCTCGGCCAAGGGAGGAACCACGCGCAGTGGCAGCCGGGGGTCATAGCCTACAAGTACATGCCGATATTCGAGCTCGATGCGAAGGTTTGCGATGCGTGCGGTAAATGTGTCGAGAGGTGCCCGCGGAAGATACTCGAGATCAGCGACGGCAAGTTGAAGATCACAGATGTGGAGAAATGCACCATGTGTCGCGCGTGCGTCGAGGCGTGTCCAAAGGATGCGATCAAGATTGGGCATGATGATAGCAAGTTCATCTTTAACATAGAGTCGACGGGCGCGTTGCCACCTGAGCAGATATTGTCGAAGGCTCTGGATGGGCTCGGCGACAAGTGCAAGGACTTTATAAAGCAGCTCAAGAAGCCGTAGGTGCTGAGTTCTCACTTTTTCTTGTGGTTCTGAATGTCGCTTGTACAAAAATTCATCGTTTCGGACAAATTTTTAGAGCCCCTAGACAACATTAAAATCGTGCGGGGGTGGCTGAGCCTGGTCTAAGGCGCAGGCTTGAGGAGCCTGTCCCGTAGGGGTTCGAGGGTTCAAATCCCTTCCCCCGCACCACTCTCAACATGCCAAATGAGCAAGATTTAGGCAGTTTTTAGGCATAAAAATTTCATTTCGGTAGATTCAAACGGTAGTTTAAAGCTATTCCCCCGCACCACTAAAAATACAAAAACAATCAAATCAACCGTCATCGATAAATTTAGACAGGCTTATTTAGTGTGCGTTAGAAGTTGTCGATAGTTGATGGTGTAAATATGCCAAATCCAACTGGACCAACAGACCCCATATTGCGCAGGCTCGTAAGGCATCTACGCGAGAGTGGGAAAAAGAACAAGGCGAAGGTCTGGCTCGACCTAGCGGAGCGCTTGGAGGCGCCACGCAGGAGCAGGGCGGAGGTCAACCTCAGCAGCCTGAGCCGCTACACCGTGCAAGGTAGCGTGATCGTAGTGCCCGGCAAGGTCCTGGCGGCCGGCAGGTTGAAGCACGCGATGTCGGTAGCGGCGTTCAAGTTTTCCCGAGTGGCGCGCAAAAAGATAGTTGAGGCGGGAGGCAACGCCATGACGATTTCACAGCTACTCGAGCAAAACCCGAGCGGCAAGGGAGTCATATTGATGGAGTGAGATGATGTTGATCGTCGATGCGAAAGATACGATATTGGGGCGGCTTGCTACATTCGTCGCGAAGCGCTTGCTTGCTGGCGAGCAGGTCGCGATCGTGAATGCTGAGCAGGCGGTGATATCTGGACATCGCAGGGCGACGTTCGATGTTTATGAGGCTTGGCTGCAAACCCGCAACGTAGCGAACCCGAGAAAAGGACCAATTCACCTAAAGAGGCCGGACGATTTGGTGAGGATGACGGTGCGGGGCATGCTTCCGTTCGACAAAAAGAAGGGGCGAGATGCCTATCGAAAACTGAAAGTTTACGTCGGTGTGCCCGTGGAGTTCAAAGACAAGGAGATGAAGAGCCTGCCCGAGGCCAACCTTGAACGCCTGCGCACACGACGCTTTATAAGGATTGGAGAGTTAAGCAAACATTTGAGCGCCAAATTTTAGGTGCGAGCATGACGATGATAATCTCCGTGGGAAGGCGCAAGGCCGCGATCGCTAGGGCCGTTGTGCGTGATGGCAAGGGACGCGTTTTTGTGAATGGGCGCGCCTTGGATGTGTACGAGCCCGAGCTCGCCCGCCTTAAAATTTCGGAGCCACTCACATTGGCGCCTGAGGTTGCGAAGCTTGTGGATATCGAGGTAGATGTGAAAGGTGGGGGATACATGGGACAGGCGGATGCTGCTCGGACAGCGATCGCTAGGGGGCTCATAGAATGGTCGGGAGATGCGAAGCTGAGGGAAATGTTTAAAAAGCACGACTGGACGTTGATAAAGAGCGATGTCCGCTTCAAGGAGCCGAAGAAACCAGGTGGCCCAGGTGCAAGGGCAAAATTTCAGAAGAGCTATAGGTGATCAATAAACACCTGTTGGAACTCTACAAAAGCGAAAAATTTGCTGGATATTTGTTATAAATATAACAATACTTTCGGTGCCCTCTCTCTGGGAAATTTGTTTAAATAGCATCTGACTTTAGAGTTGCCGTGTCGAGAGGTCTTTGAAATGAAATTTCACGTTACGGATTTGATAACATCTAATTCAGAAAGGGCCCATCTTTCTCCTGAGATGTTCAAAGAAATCATTTCAGAACTTTGTATCAAATATGATTCTCAACGAAAAGCAGCTAAAGCCGTGGATATAGATCAATCACAGCTTTCTCGATTTTTTAATGGTATCCAATTATCAATTTTGGTTAAAGATCTTTTGAAGCTTCTACAACAAATTAGAAAGTATGAAGTTGTAGTTGAAAGAATTGAACAATACAACGATTACAGGAGAAAATCTATCGCAAAAGCCAATGCCAAGAAAAAACAACCCTCTGTTTCATTCGATAGTATCATAACAAAAAATTGCGAAGAGATATCTGTGGATGTGCCAAGATGGTTAGACAAAATTAAATATGTTAAACGAATGGATGGAATGAATGGGATCGTTCGTTTAGAAAGTATAGACTTTGCTAAAGATGTTGTTATAGCAAAATATCAAGTTTTTAACAAGGTAACAAACTCTTTTGTGCGACATATTTCGATACTTCCGACTACTTTTCAATTCAATACTGAAACAATGTACCTCTTTGGATTATGGGCAGGCGATAATACTGGTGGTGGAAGGGTAGGTATTTGTAACAAAAATTGGGCGTTACTCGAAAAGAGCAGTGAACTTTTGCAGCGATGTTTCAAACAACCGCAATATTTGTTGATTGGAAACGTGATGGGTACTGAATTGAATGAGAAAGATAAACAGAGATACCAAGAGCAACTACAACAAATTGTTGGTAAAGTGACTTTTACTGTAAATGCAAAATGTTTCAAGGGACCAGTTCTATCAGTCAGCTCCCACAACGCGTTATTTAAACGATTATTGGATTTCTTAAAATGCAATTTAGGGGACGTGCTTGCTAAAGTTAATGATGCTAACAGAGGCGCTTTTTATGCTGGATTATTTGATGCAGAAGGTAACGTGAACAACAGTAAAAAAGGTGTTAGCTTTAGATGGAGTGCAATGAATCAGAAGTTTGTTGAAACATTAATGATATGGTTAAAGAAAGACGGATTTCACCCGAGTTATGATGGAGCAAATATAAAAATCGGTTGCCGTAAAGAAACGAGAGCAACAGACTTTCAACTTTTTGCAAAGTTGATCATGCCTCACATCATTCATCCACAAAAAAAGCATGCTGCACAAGTGCTTTTATACAAAACATTGAGAAATAGTGTGGAAAATATCCCTTGGCAAGGAGTTTTATAATCCCAAGACGTAAGAAAGATAAGGTGATTTGAGTTCAGGGGTGATGCTATGATGAAACCCATCCGTTGCTTTCACGTGTGGTAAGTTGCTCGGCGATAAGTATGAAGAATTCGAGCGCCGCGTCATAAAAGGCGAGAGCCCGGATCGCGCGCTCGATGAGCTGGGAGTCAAACGCTACTGCTGCCGCAGGATGCTT
>Ga0315296_10004547_pt1 | contig 11308 bp, 20 predicted proteins | sample YL17G14_18_MG_FD_203921 | JGI IMG/M metagenome (GOLD analysis project Ga0315296, IMG submission 203921) | Sediment microbial communities from Yellowstone Lake, YNP, Wyoming, USA - YL17G14_18 | ecosystem: Environmental > Aquatic > Freshwater > Lake > Sediment | place: USA: Wyoming | collected...
AACAGGGGCAGGGGCAACTGTTGCTATTGGACGTCTTGGAAAGGGCTTCCTACCCCCTGCGTAACGGCGAAGTCCGACGCCTGCACCAATCGGTGTCACTGCCGTGCCAGTATCCATCGGCTGAATAACCTCTGGACCTTCCTCTCCAGCTATGAACGGCTCATCCCTTGCCATCCAGCCTCCACCAGCCATAGTAGGGAGGCCGCCCTGAAACTCCCTAGCCCCAACCCGAGGCGCGTTCCCGCCAGCACCCATAAACTGAATGCCCCCACCGCCCGTGCGCATTGCGTGTTTCTGAAGCAAGTCCTGAATGAACGCCTGCGCCGCCGCCGGCCCCGTGCTCACGCCGGCCATCGCCGGGGCGTTCTGGGAGACGCCGAGGTTCTGACTCCACTTGCCGTAGGTCTCCTCGAGGCTCGGCATCTGGGAAATGGGGATACCTTTCGTTGACGGGTAGGTGGGAAGCCCAGCACGTTCGTACATCTGGGCATTGACGCCCCCTGGCTCCGTGCCGGGGTAGTATTCCCCTGGCGTCGTCCAGGCTGCCCGCTTCTCGGCTACGTCAAACTCCTTCTCGGCGCGTAGGCGGGCCTCCTGGGTGGCGTTCAGCCAGGCGTTGAACTTGTCAACGGCCTGGTTCCAGTCGAGGGTTCCTTGAGCGATCTCGGTCTCCAGGTCCCTGCGCTTCTGCTCGCGCTCCTCACGGGAGACTGCGCCAGGATAGGCTTCTATCTCCTGCTCGATCTGGCCTGTCAGGGCTTTCTTGTAGGCGATGTTGGCTGCCGTCTCCTCTTCTTCTAGGGGCGTCAGGCCAGTTGTGGTGCCACCAGTCTGGTCTTGCCATACCGTCAGCCACTTGCTGGGGCTCTCAGCAAAGGCCTCACTAGCCTGTTCCGCAGCTGTTAGGGTGTATGGCTGGCCGCCTATCCCATAATTCGTCGTATCGCTGAAGAACTGGGTCATCCACGCGATGACTTGCTCGCCGGTGGTTCCTTGACCGCCTTCACCAGCCCCCTGACCCACTCCCGCCGCCTCTCCCCCAGCGGAAGGCCACACAGATCTCGCGAATTGACCTGCCGCAGTCAGGGCGTTACGAGCGAGGGCTACTGGATCAGCGGGGTTCTGGCCTTCTGGTCCTGTCATGCGCTGAACGTTAGTCTCAAACGGGTCGGTGTCCTTCCAGAGCCGCCCTAGTTGCATCGCGGCAGCGTTGGCGTTCTGCTGCGGGTCTAGGCGCTGCTCCTTACTGAGGTAGTTTGCATAGCCCTGATTGTGTTCGGCGAAGAGGCCAAAGCCCTGCCCGTTATCGTGGACAGACTCGGCATCACCACTAGACTCGGCCATCGCCACTGCCATGAGCGCCTTGACGAATTTGCCCACGTCCTTGATGCCGTACTTCGCAACGACGGTCATTGCCGCTGTCCGGCAGATGTCCCACAGTTCCTCTTCGGTCAAAACCCTAGCCATTTCCCCATCACCTCGGTTCGTGTGTTATAATTCCAAGTCCTAAAGGGGGTACGATCATGAAATACTGGTGGCAGTTCTGTCTTGCTGGGGCTGGCGTGCTCCTCTTAATCATTATTGCGATGAATTCCCTTCCGTTTTTAATGCTTATCCTCGGATTCTTCGCTTTCGTCTTGTTTGGGGCTGCCTTAGTCTCATTGCTCGAAAACGACCAAAGGTAACGTCTAGCCTTCCTCCCCCGCCGGATGCCCTAGCATCTTCTCGCTCATCGACAGCACCCACTCGCCCCAGTCCTTCGGGATGTCCGTAGGGCCTAACTTATTAGCGCTCCTGCGCCGATCAAGCGTGTCCAGCATCCCCACACCGGTCGGGTCCAGGGCCAACTGCTTGAAGAGGATCATCTTCTCCTCGCGGCTCAGGGCAATTCCGCCTTCGCCGAAGTGCTCCGCCGTCATGTAGCGGCGGTCGAGCTCGCGGCGAGCACCCTTCTCGACAAGTTCCTCCCAGCGTTCGCTTAGCCTGCTCATGGGATCACCGCTGCCTCTCCGGGGCCTGGCGCAAACGGTGTCGGGCCGCCTTGTGCTGTCTCGACGCCAGTTCGCTCAATCGTTTGAGGTGCCGCACCCATCGGTATGCCACTAGCACCGAGTCCGCCCATCGGCGGCAGTTGGCCGCCCTGTATCGCTGCGTTGACGCCGGGGAGTCCGAGCCCGAGCAACTGCTGAACCCCCTCCGGCGACATCGTGGCCTCCCTCGCCTGTAGGAGGTCGGCTCGCTTCATGATGTCTAAGATGCGCTGTTGTCGCATGGGTTCAGAATACTCCACCGCTTCAAGCTCAGCTTCGTCCAAGATCTCTTGCGGGTTCGGGTACTCACCCAGTTCCTCTAACGCCCACCGCTTGCCGAGCCCCATGTCGATAGCCAGTTTCATCGCGCCCAGGTTGGAGTTGCGGTCGATCAACTTAGACGCCCTCACGGTCGCCTCGATGCGGTTCACCTGGCCGGCGATATCCTCCTTCGGGTTCAGCTTGATGACCCGTGCGCCCTTCTCTGTCTTGTGGCCGAAGTAGACCGGCTCGTTGATCCAGTGACTCAGCAGCGCCCGCATGAAAGCCTGCCCGATGCGCTTGGCGCTCAGGCTCAGGTTATCGGCCACCGTCTTCATGTCGCGGTCGAGCATCTGGCCTCGGAGTCGCCACGTCCAGGCTGGTGTCCCGCTGCTACCCTCGGCGATCTCGGACCCCACGTTCGGCAGGGCGCGATCCATCGCCTCCCTTAGCTTTGCCCACAACTCCTCGGCCCCAGGTTCTGACTGCGACCAGGGGTGGATCTGGAACGTAGCATCGCCATAAGTGACAAGCGTCTTGGGCGGGGAAAGTTCTATCATCTCCCAGCCCTTTTCAATGCCCTCTGGGGCTGGTGCCTTTTGGTTGAGGTGCGGCTGCGGCATGGGCCATATCTCTGTGATCATGGCTCTGCGGGTAAGCTGGGCATCCATCGCTATGCCGACTTCCTTGGCCTCCCGCAGCCAAGGTTCCCAGCGCTTGTTCGGGTCGGTGGAGGCGGTAGTGAGCGCTTCGACGAGCACCCACGGGCACATCCGCATCCCGTGGAGCCAGGGTTTGGTTACGAAGTCCTCTGTAGTCAGACCTTCCTCGCCTTTACCTTGATACGACGCGCTCTGGGCTGCCCACTGCTCGTCCACATACTCGAAGCAGGACACGGGGTCGGTAGGATCGCCATCGACGTCGCCAAACTTGTCCGGCCACTTCTGGCCTGCCTCTGCCAACGTGATCTCGCTGTAGCGCACAGCCTGAAGCACACGGTATTGCTCTGTGACCAGGCCGAAGACTTGATCCGACGGCAGGAAGCGGATGGAGACGGGCGGCAGCATGTCCTTCTTCCACTCCTCCCGCCTCGCCTTGTAAGCCTCGGCGCCTTCGTCGGACGCCACAGGGTCCCCGGTCTTGGGGTCGGTGCCCTTGCCCTTACGTGGGTAGTCGGGTTCACCAATCCAACGCTTGCGCTTGGGTAGCACCTCAACCCAGCCACGCCCGAAGACACCACAATTCTCTACGGTTGGCACCCAGAAGGCCCCATAGTTAGCCTCTATCGCCCAGGGGACGTTGTTCAGGAACGCCTCTATGTCCTCGGAGAGCCGCTGGTTCGTAGCGCCCATGCCTGCCATGTGCCGGTACTCAGGCTTGGGGAAGAGGGCGACCATAGCTTTGATCGCATGTCGGGTCCAGCCTGACCGGATCATGTGTGGCGTGTAGTTGGCGATGTCAGGCTCGCAGTGGGGCACGTCGTAGGTCATGGCGTCCAGGGCGGCCATCTCGATGTCCTGAGCCGAGAGTTCGCTGTATTCGCTCTTGAGGGTGTCGTAGAGGTCTGTGATGTCAGAGAGTTCGGGCTTCTTCATCTAACTCCACTCGTCAGTTTGCTACTCTTGCACCAGGGTGGGCGCTTCGGCTCTCGGTGCCATCCCCTGTGCAGTCGGCTCCTCTGGTGCTCTCTAGGAATCCTCTCAGGCCCCAGCCACTCGCCACCCGGGTACTTAGCTGGTGCAGGCCCAACACCAAAGAGCCATCGCAGGAAACGTAGAAACCGCTGCATCCAGTTCATGCACACCACCTCTCGAACTCTATCTGTCTAGTGGTGAGGGCCATCGCTGCTGCTTCTGCCTTTGGGCACTCACATTCCTCATTGGATATGGCCTCTAGGACATCGGCCCACAACTTATCTTCCAGGCTATGCGCTCGCTCGAAGTCGCAAGCCATGTCTCTGATTGCCTGTACCCGACTCTCTATCTCGGTGAGTGTCATTGTCTTGCTCCTAGACCCTTATCCCTGCCGTCCCTATCCTCGGCCTCGACGCAGGCGGCTCCACAAGGGCCGTCAGCGCATACCGGCTGGCATCGCAGCAGTGGTCATTCGCCTTCACCGGCTCGTCAAGGAACCGCCCCGTCATCTTCTGTTCCTTCCACTGGTACTGGTACATCTCGCTGATCTGCTGGACTTGCTCGGGCAAGAAGGTGAGCCCAGGCTCGCCTCCGGGTCCCCGGCTGAGTAGCCCACTCACGAGCTTGATGCCCAGGTTCACGTCCTTAACTGGCGCAGGACAGGCGGGCATTCCTGCGCCAACCAGTGCCTCAATCTCTTCCTTGCCCGATGGGTCGCAGTAGAAGCGACTAATCCTGTGCTTGGCCATCAACTCGCCCGCGGCCTCCACCAGATGCTCGATGGGGCAGCCGCGCTCGTAGAACTCGTCCAGCCCAGCGCAATGCCGCGAACCTGTGCGACCGTACACCTCGATGACGGATGGGCTTGTGCCGCCCGAGAAGTCCACCCCTGCCACCACGCGCACGAACTCGCTCCTTGCCGGCGGCTCCTGGACATGCAGGGCCGTGCTGAACATGGGGTAGATGAGGCCCTGGAAGGTTACGAACTCGCCCTCTAGTTCTTGGCGGGCGAAGGGTGTATCGCCGAATGAGTCCAGCAGGTCTTCGTAGTACCCTGCCGGCAGGTAGGGGTTGTCGTGCGTCTTGACGTGGAAGCCTTCAAAGGCTGGCTTGTGCTCAGGCCCCCACAACCGAAAGCACCAATTCTGGCCCCTTGGGGTGCCTGTTGCCCATCCCTGGTGTGGGTAGTCGCCCGGCTGCCGCAAGCGCTCTTGGAGGTTCTTGAAGGTGGGTTCCTGGTCTCCCAGTGCTACTTCGTCCATCCAGAAGCCAGCGAGGAAGAGGCCAGAGAGCATGTCAGGCGACATCAGAAGTGCCGACCTCAAGAGGAAGACAGAACCGTTGTACCAGTTCACGTCATAGTCGCCAGGGCTTCCATGCAACGTCCAGGCCGTACCCTCAACGCTGCCTATCTCTTGCCGGATGGTGGGCACGAGAACGTCCTTGACCATGCGGGCCGTAGGTTCAGTGATGAGGAACCGAGCGCCAGGGTAGGTCTCAGCGACGACGATGGCCTTGTGCAAGCCCGTGAAGGTCTTGGAGGCACCGACACCACCGAAGAGGGCAGGGTACTTAGCCTTAGACATGAAGAAGCCCGACTGACCGCCGGGCATCATCGTGATCGTGCGCTTCTCTTCGGGGGGAGCGCGTTCAAGGGTCGCTGTGGTCATGTGTTGTATGGTGCCTCCCGAAACTTGCCACCAGAGGCACCACAGTCAAAATCTGACGAGCCCCCTAGTGGTAGGCTAGGCTTTTTCGCCATTGCCCTCTACCTTGCCGCTCGGCAGCACGTACTCGATTCGCAGCGGCCGACGCTCATTGCCCGAGAGCTCGAGCGCCTGGGCAGGCCTGCCCTCCAAGCGGTCGAAGCATAGTTCTATCGCCCACCGTTCGCCACTGAGAGCAAGAGCCAGCACCTCGTCGTTGATAGCCTCTACATTCGGCCTGCCGTCTGGCCCCTTCTCTAGCAACTTGCGACGCAGCACCTCCGTGAGAGTCTGACCCCTGCGAGGTCTGCCGTTAGGGTTGCCACTCTGTCCTTTAGCCCACGTCATCTTCTTCTGGCCTGCTTTACAGCTTCCTCGGGTCCCGATGCCGGTAGAGATAGCGCAGGTAGAGCCAGATGTCCAGGCGTCTCTTGATCTGGGCCTGCGTCTGTGCTTCCTTGGTTGGTGCTGTAGTCATTGGCTTCAATAGAAAAAGGCTCCCTACCCTCATATCGAGCACTTTTGGGAGCCTCGTTTCCCTTATTCGATTGGCTATATTATATCACAATGTCAAGAGTCAAGTTCAACAAGTCCCCCTTCCTCAGTCATGCGCTCACCGAACCAGCACAACTCACCATCCATCACTATAGTCCAGGGGTTTTGTGCCAATTCGCGCTCGTTTCGTGGTGGCGTTTGGGCTGTTTCCGCCAAACCCTGAATATAACGAGCGAACTGATCCATAAGGTCCCTGGTATCTTTTGGACTGGCCGGTAGGGGCCATTGTCTAATCTGATGTGCCAACCCTCCAAGCACCTTAGCCACCTGTTGCCCATATAGATTATCTGTCATCCAGCTCCTCCAAGGTATCGGCCCACCATTCGAGGCGTTGGTGGATAGCGGTTTGCCACTGTTGTTGCCAGGTGTGGAGTTCAAGTTGCACATCGAGGTAACGGACGAAGCGCTCGTGGAGGCTGGCGGGGTTATCGTGGTTGTGCAGCACCATCGGTTCGCCGCCCGGCTCGCCACTGTCCCATCGGCGCGGGCGCTTCGCCTGCATCTCCCTGAGCATCTGCTGGCGGAAGGCGCGGGCAACCTCCGGCGTAGGGTAGACCATAGGGGTATTATACACGGAAACAGGTAACACCGTTGTCAATTCTGGTTCTTCTCCGCCTTCAGCCTTGCCAACCTTCTGCTGATGCCGCTCGCGTGTCTTCCCAGCACCGTGCCTATCCGCACGGCACCGAGTCCTAGCATGTGCAGTTCAGTGATGGCCTCCTTCACTCTTGCTTGCTCACCTCGGCGCTTCGATGCAAGTCGAAGATCCTCGAGGCTGACACCGAGCCGTCGGGCCACGGCCTCAGCGAGTGCCTGATCCTGGATGCGCTGACGATCCCAACGCCCTTGGTATGCGGTCAAGGATGCCGCAGATCGTCTAACATATGATGGTGCAGATCGTCTAGCATACGCTTCCCTGCGTTTGGTTGAGCTTTCTATGTCCTCAAAGCGTTCGAGCGTCGTCTGCGCGGTCAGCCCGGGGGCCTCGCCCATCAGAGCGAGCGTTTCGCTGTAGGAACCGTTGCCGCGCTTGAGGCGTCCGAAGGTCCGGGCGCAGGACATGCACTTGATGAGGACAGTGCCATCCATGTCCATGTCCTCAATCAGGGGCCCGCGGCAATAGGGACGGGGGCAGCGGGCGTTGTTAGCGGTCATCCCCATAACGTCTCCTGCCTTGCGCCCTGCCGTCTGGCCTCGACCATGCGCCGGATGCCGCTGTCGCCAACCGTGAGGCGCGTCACGGCTTCTTACCCCTGAACACCACTACCATGGATGGAAATGGGGCGCTGGTGTGCCAGCCGGAGAACTTCAGCCGCCCACGGATGAACCGAATCTCGTCTGCTCTTAGAACATACTCGTGGAACCAGGCCGTGTCGGTTCGGGATGGCAGCAGCATGACGACCGTATGGCCCCAGGCCCTTGCCTCACTGTAGCCCTTGGCAATCCATGCCGTTATCCCAGACCCATAGGGGGGGTTAACAAAGACAGTGCCAGGCCAGGGGCAACCCAGACCATTATCCGCTAGCGTGTAGAACTCGGCACATTTCGCTGTCTCTGCGGTGGCGCAGGCGTCAAGTGTGAAACCGAACTCCTTGTTAAGCTCATCGAACAAGCCCTGCGGCGTCTCCCAATCGCCACACGCCGAACTGAACATAGCCATGCGGTTGAATGTCATCTCATGGAGCCTCATTCCCCCAAAGTGTCACTTCCGTGCGCGCTCGATGCCAAGGCTTCATTCGCGCCAGGAAGCCCTCCAGATGTCTACACATCCCGTCCTTGCGGTAATGCCTCTTTCGCCCAAGGCACACAAGATGATGGCGAACCTTTGGCCCTTTGCCCTGGCTCACAAACAGGACTAACTCGCCCCTATCAGTTCTCAGGATCATCGCTCATCCTTCTGGCGGCGCTGGGGGCTGGTGCATGGCTTGTCAACACCCGTTCCAAGGAGGTCTTATGCGCTTCCAGCCCCCCAGCACCATGATGATTCCGAAGGGCCAGCCGTGATTGTGCAGGTGCCACTATTGCTGACTGGCCCTCCACCTTGGGAGACAACCTCCTTTCCTAGAATGTATCCACCTTCCAATCCCCAGTCTCAGGCCCCAGGCCATTGTCGCGCAGTATCTGGCGGGCCTTGTCCAGCTTCTCGGCAGCCGCCCGAACCTCGTGCTCTAGTTCGGCGTATTCGGTCCCGCTCCAAGCGTGATCCACAAGGCCGGCGGCAGCCTCGGCGTGGCCTGCCACTTGACGTAGAAGGCCACTCGGCCAGCGGCGGGCGTGCCAGTCCTGAGTCATGTCTTCCTCCTGTTTCAAATCCCGCAATAGCCGTTGCGGGTCTACCTGGCCTCTCGTGAACACGGCGCAGTCGGTCGCCGGTGCGCCTGGGACGGCGTTGTGCTCGAAGAGCCAAGCACCTAGACCGATCCAATGATCAAGACCGACGCCTTTATCCCCTACTGTAGGCACCCATTCGACCCACCCGTGCGCTTCCTTGATCCACCTGAGCGTCTTGACCAGCAAGGCGTATTGGAGGTCCGTCAACTTGTGGGGGGCGATGCGCTCGATCTCGATGGAGTCAAGATACAAGTTGCCCTGATAGCCCTGTGCCCAACAGACAGTGCCTATCGGGTAGTGCTGGTAGAGAATCGCGCCCCTGAAGAAGTCGCAGATGGAGAATGTCCACGATGCCTCACGGTCTGAGAACAGGGCATTATGGAGAGTCTTGTAATCATCCCATTCAGGCGTTGACTCATATTCGGCGCAATGGACGGCGACGCCGACCTTGGCATGGATGATATCCACGTAGTTACCGTCATCAAGCCTGTATCCTGTCTTTTCTGGCGGGCCTTCACACCGTATGGCAAACTCGCACCAGCCATTAGGCATTGGCACCCTCCTCCTTGGCGGGCAGGAACGCCAGAACCTCTACCTCGTCTCCCGCCTTGAGCGCTTCTCTTCCAGTTTCAAGCTGGACTGAAGAAACGTAGGTTGTGATGTAAACTGTGTCGATGTAGGCTTTGTCGCCGCGCACTTCGTTGACGCTGCATATTCCCTCCCAGATACTCGGTCTCCCACCGCAGGCACAGGTGGGGGTGGCTTCGAGGGCAGCGACCACGCTCGCCAGTAGGCCCTGTGCCGTGCCGATGGTTCGCCAAGCCACGCCACTATTCTTCGTCAGGACAAGAGCGCCGTCCAAAACCTCACCCACTCGCTGGATCGCCTCGCACATCTCCTCGCGGGTCAACGGCTCGCTCATGGCATCATCCTCGCTTTGGCCCAGCATCGGCTACCTGTCCTTGCTGGTCAGTAGGGCCTTCGTCTAGCCTATTCTCAAGGGCCGTCACTCGTGCCTTGAGGCCATCCCAAGCAGCAAGAATAGAGGCAACAATGAAAACTCCCAAGGCGAGCAAGGCAGTTCCACCAACGCCGCCAATCCAGATGCCTAAAGCGAAATCGTCCCAGTTCATCTCACCACCTCGACCCTCGCGTGGTCGCCGACCTGCGCGAGCCACGCAGCGGCTTCTTTGGCCGTAGGAAAGTACACGTCCAGATGGTTAGGGAGGACGACTCCCGAGCCTCTATCCTGGCACTCCACGAGCCACCGTCCAGCAACCAAGAATCTCGTCCCAAAGGCGTAATGCTCCGAACAAGCCGCCATCCTATAGCCTTCAAGAGTGTATTCAGCAACCTGAATGTTGTTGGCCGTGAAGCCGCAGTAGCCTTCCTCGCAGGTGTAGGTGGTGAGCCAGAAGAGGTCGCCCGTACTGCCTGTTTCCGTATCTCGTCGATTGAGACTTCCATCTATGACCTCCCCCGGCGCAAGGTCCTGAGCCGCCTCTGTGCTTCCCTGCGCCGGCACCGTCTCTCCTGCCACTCGTAGAGCATCTTGGCGAGCCACATCAGCCCGAGCGCGGAGAAGCCTACTATCGTCCAGAAAAGCAGGGTCATCTAGGGCCTCTTCCATGAAGCCGAAATTGGCCCAACCTCTAGGAACCAGACATAGCGGTGAGATCGTGGGTTTATCCGCAAACGGGGGCGGCTCCAACAGTCGAACCCCCACCACCGTAAACGTAGATGCCCTATCACCATCGCGTCCTCCCTCTAGGGCCTCTGCCTGCCACATCTTGAACAAGTCGCCCAGATGTCCTTGATCTTCCCACAGGCACACTGCCACGTTGTCGCCATAATTCCCCTCCTGAACCACATCTGGCCCGCTCCAGACGCTTGCCGTCACCACCAAGCCCAACACCGCCATCGGCAGCAAGCGCCCTCTCCAGCTTATCGGTTCCCTCCTGTCTTGAACCCCACCTTCGCCAGTAGCTCTTGAAGGCAAGTGTCACAAAAGAGGCGCCCACTCTTCACCTTCTCGCTACACCTTAGACACGTCCCACACTTTAGCCAGGTCATTCCTTACCTCCTGTCCCAGCGTTCTCCTTTGCCCGAACCACGAGGACACGGACACGCTCTATGTGCCCAGGGCCAGGGTTGGCAGTGGAATGGAAACTGAGTTGGACTCCGCCAGCATCGGCGATGAAGGCGTTTTCTTTGACATCCGCCACCACCTCGCCCTTGACGAGCGGTTCGAAGTAGGTAATCTTGATGGGCCTATCTTCATCGAAGCCATCTTCTACTCTCGATATGCATGGCCCACCGCATGTCGGGCAGGTCTCAGGCTTGTCGCCCTCAACAGCTGCTACATCCTCTGGTTCAGCACTCATCTCTCTCCTTTCGGGCTAGCATCCTAGCTTGCGAATCTCGATTTGCACACCCGGGATGTCCCTGTAGACCTTCTGGCCAACCCAAGAGACTATGTGGGAATCCTGCACAATGGCCCCGGCGAGTTTGAGGGCATCCTGAACAGCCCTCTGGAGTTTGTCGCCATCCGGCTTCGGTGTAGGCCAGGGGCGCTTCTTTCCCTCCCCGCTCTTGGGTCGCACGAAAGCAAAGGTCATGGTTAGTTCCAGGGCGCCATCCCAAGGCGGCCCATCCCACTCCTGGGAAATGCGGTCGGTTAGGAGTTGTCGCCAAGGGCGCTCGGTCTTCGTGGCCGGCCGGGTGAACACCGTCCCATCCCTACGCTTCCCGCCGACCTTGCTTCCCTGCGAACTGGCCTTGCCCTGAACGA
>Ga0315296_10004548_pt1 | contig 11308 bp, 13 predicted proteins | sample YL17G14_18_MG_FD_203921 | JGI IMG/M metagenome (GOLD analysis project Ga0315296, IMG submission 203921) | Sediment microbial communities from Yellowstone Lake, YNP, Wyoming, USA - YL17G14_18 | ecosystem: Environmental > Aquatic > Freshwater > Lake > Sediment | place: USA: Wyoming | collected...
ATAACTGGGCCATAGATACCAGCGTCAAGGTTGGCCTCGAGTTCGGTCAGCCCAACCCAGGGCAGCGGCGCCTGCGCCTCATGGCCGAGTGGTACAAGGGGTTTGATCCGCGCGGCCAGTTTTACAATAATAAGGTTGATTACTATGGCCTGGGGGTGTCTCTGGGATTCTGACGGGGTCACTATGCCATTAACCTTGATGAACAGCAGAAAACTTTGATAGATGAAAATAAGAGCAGGACGAGGAAAGAGATGATTAGGAGAATAGCAGACATGCGCAATGTTCAAATCGAATTCAAGGATATTCTCAGCCAAGACCCTTTAGATATGAAGGCAGTTGAATCAAAAGTGAAACAGTTAGAGATGATGAGGACCGAAATGCATCTTTCTCACATAAAGGCGATAGAAGATGTCAAAACTAAACTGACACCTGAGCAGCGGAAGAAGTTTAGAGAGATGATTGAGGCTGGGCCCATGATGGGAGGAATGGGAATGATGCATGACCAGGAGTGCTGTATGACGAGGAAGTAAGTCAATCGCCAAGGAGGTAGAAATGAGTAAAAGTATTTTTAGAATGTTAGGACTGGTCGTCCTTCTCGGGGCGCTGTTTGCTTTCGGAGAGACAAAAGAAGCGTCGGCGGAAGTGAGTATCAACATCAACCTCGGCCCCCCGCCGATCGTAGTCGCCGAGCCCCCGGAAGTGGTCATGATCCCTGGTTTACAGGTCTATTTCGTTCCCCAACTGGAATTTGACGTGTTCTTCTACAATGGGTATTGGTGGTCTCCGCGGGGGAGCCGGTGGTACCGCACAAGGGCATACAACGGGCCGTGGAAAGTTGTAAATAAACGCTACGTCCCTGCCCCTGTATACCGTGTCCCAAAGGATTACCGGAACGTCTACGAGAAGGAACAGCACATCCCTTACGGACAGTGGAAGAAGCAAGGGAAGCACAGGGAGAAAGAGGAACGCAAGGAGATGAAGGAGGACAAGAAGGAGGACAAACAGGGCCGTGAACACGGCAATAAAAAGAATTAGTCCGAACCTTATGAACGGTGAATGTTTTTAGGAAACGAGGAAACGTAGGGACACTTCCCATTTTATTAGTAGGTAACATAATTCCCGGAGAGACTCACTGTTACGAACGGAAATCACCATATCTCATCGTGTGGCGAATCTGCGGATATCGATTACTTAACTCTCGCAAATTCACCACTCCCAAATCCCTCAACGCCTACATCAAGTCCATCTGTGACATTAAGCGGCGGTTGGGAAAGGCAGGGGCATTGCAATATGTGCCATAATTTATGCGTATGATTTTCCCTTGCCAATAGAATAAATTGAAGCTAAAAATTATGATATGAAAATGGAGACATGAAAAGCTTATTGTAGCGTTTTAAAACTTTCAGGGAGTCTCTTAGGTTTCCCATCTTTATCAATACAGGCAATGGTTACATATGCCTCGGCCAATAAAAGGTTATCTTTAAGAACCTGGTTTTTCACGATAATAGTGGCATTTTTAATCTCTGTAACTTCTGTGGTGACTTCAATGATATCTCCAAGCAAAGCAGGTTTTTTATATGCTATATCCACACGCACTACCGCAAAAAAAATGCCCTGCCTGTGGAGCTCTGCCACAATGATCCCCATGTCCTGAAGGAACTCTGTCCTTGCCCTCTCAAGGTACCGTAGGTAGTTGGCATAATAGACGACTCCTCCGGCATCAGTGTCTTCGTAGTAGATTTTTATCTTAATACTATGCGTCACTCTCTTCGTCTTTTTTCTTAAAGAAGTGTTTTTCCGGAGCTGGAGCAGGGAGTGGAATATTAATGAGTGATGGATAGGGGCTCCTTTCACTCCTACACTTCAGACCTTCGATTATTAAATCAACAAGCTCAAATGGCATAGACCAGTAAACCTCGGTTGATTCTGTACCACCGTAAGCCCTTCCACCAGTGCAGGAAGGGCAACAGTTTATCTTTTTCTTCCAGCCTGCAATGCCGGCACTGTAGCCGCATACCAGAGAGTTTGTAGCTGTCTCAAACTGTACAGGAACATCTCCTGTCATCCAGAGATATGCATTGGTCAGGTAATAAGCCTGCCATGGAAAGCAGGTAAATATGAGAGCATCTGGGACAAATTTTACCGCAACCGGAGGTGTGATGAGCTTGAGTGTCCTTTCAAAAAAGTCCTGCATTTCTGCATAGGTTAACTTTTTCTTCTCTTCTGTAGTTTCTTTATTGTTTGTTGACATAGATCACAGCTCCTTCAGCTTTTCTGCCTGATAGTGAGTAATCAAGGTATCTATTATCTCATCAAGATCGCCTTCAAGAACCTGTTCGAGTTTGTGAAGAGAAAGACCTATTCTATGGTCGGTAACACGATTCTGAGGAAAATTGTATGTCCTTATTTTTTCACTCCTGTCGCCTGTTCCTACCTGTGATTTCCTTTTCAGTGCCCTCTCTTTCTCCTGTCTTTCCGTCTCGATCTCATAGAGTCTTGAACGCAAAACCTTCATAGCCTTTGCTTTATTTTTAATCTGTGAGCGTTCGTCCTGACACTGCACAATAAGCCCGGTTGGAGCGTGCACGATCCTCACTGCTGAATAGGTTGTATTCACTCCCTGACCACCAGGCCCGGAAGAACAGAATGTATCTATTCTCAGGTCTTTTTCATCAACCTTGATATCAACCTCTTCTGCCTCAGGAAGCACTGCAACGGTTGCTGCGGAAGTATGGATCCTTCCGGAAGCCTCTGTGAGAGGCACACGCTGAACCCTGTGCACACCGCTTTCATATTTGAGTCTGCTGTATACACCTTTTCCCTGGATAGAGGCAATCACTTCCTTGATACCGCCAAGTCCTGTAGAATTCATGTCAATCATTTCTACTTTCCATCTTTTCTGCTCAGCATACTTCAAATACATCTTGAAGAGCTGAGCGGCAAACAGAGCAGCCTCTTCTCCTCCAGTCCCTGCCCTTATTTCAAGTATTACGTTTTTCTCGTCACGCGGGTCTTTTAGAAGGAGCATAATCTTAATCTCTTCTTCAAGTTTTGGTTTTTTCTCTTTTAGTTCATCAAGTTCTGCCTGTGCGAGCTCACGCAAATCACCGTCGTCACCTTTCAGAAGTTCCTCAACACCTTCTATATCCGAAAGCAGCTTCATGTAATTCTTGATTTTATTGACAAGTGGCTGGAGTTCTGACTGCTCTCTTGAGTATTTCTGGAGTTCACTTGGGTTTGATAACACCACAGGGTCCATCAGCAGCCTGTTTAGTTCTTCATATTTGTTTTCTATTACCTTGAGTTTCTCAAGCATTTGCTTCCTCTATTTTAAGGACTTCTTCGAGTGCTCTGATAGCCACATCGATTTGAGAATCATCAGGTTCTCTTGTGGTAAGCCTCTGGAGCAGTAATCCTGGCTGTATCAATATATGCATTATGAGATTATCTTTCATTTTTGAGGAGAGTTTCAAAATTTCAAAGGAAAGCCCGGCTATCACAGGCACAAGGATAAGCCTTGAGAGAAATTTAGACATGAATGACCACTCCTGGGGGATGAATGAAAAAGTGAATATACTCACCACCATAACAATTATGAGAAAGCTTGTGCCGCAGCGTGGGTGAAGAGGACTGTAGTCCTTTATATTGTTTATTGTGAGTTCTCTTCCATCCTCGTAGGCGTGAATTACTTTATGTTCAGCACCATGATATTCGAATATTCGTCTCATCTCTTTCCACATGCCGATTGCAATTATATATGCAAGGAAAAGAAGTATCCTGATAATGCCATCAACAAGGTTAAATAAAAATGAGTTTGTAGCGACAGATGGAATGATGAGCCCCATAAGCTTTGTTGCATATAAAGGGAGGAGTATAAATATGACTATACCGAGGAGTATAGCGAGTCCAATAGTTAAGCTCATGGTGATAAAACTCATAGGTTTATCGTCTTCTTCTTCGTATGCCTTGCTTGCAGAAAACTCTATAGCCTTAATGCCAATGGATAAAGCATGAAAGAGTGCTATCACACCTCTCATAATGGGGAGCTTAAGAATTCTTGGAAGTTCCTTCAGTTCCGCCCTTTTTACATGGATATCCCCTTTTGGCCCTCTGACTGCTACTGTCCAGCCTTTTCGGCCCTTCATCATGACACCTTCTATAACTGCCTGTCCACCTATGGCTTTCATTTTAAGTCTTTCAAAAAAAAGTCGTTAGTCTTAAGACTACGGACTAACGACTTTGAACTCCTGAGTGTATCTACTTCTCGGTACGAGAAGATTCCAACTTCTTATATTTTTTCTTAAACTTCTCTACCCTTCCTTCAGCATCAACGATCTTCTGCTTCCCTGTGAAGAATGGGTGGCACTTTGAACAGAGATCCACCTGTATCTTCGGCTTTGTAGACCTTGTGACAAAAGTCTCACCGCATGCACACACAATTGTTGCTTCTTTATATGCCGGATGAATTCCTTCCTTCAATTTGAACCTCCTGAAAAATAGATATTTGATATAATAATAAATTTAGAGAAGTTTTTGCAATAGGGGTGGTGGGAACATTTACCAATCAGCACCTGCACGTTCAACATCGTCATCAACCCATACCATTCCAGGCTTACGACCTTGAACAGTTCTTGCCTTCAAATTTGACCTTATTTGACATCTAAAAATTACCTGTAAACGCCTTGTCCGGAATGCTCAACATCAAGGCATTAAATTTTCATAATCTTCTTCACAATCCCGTCAATCTCCTTAATCTCCTCAGCAAGTTCGGTCTTTATCATTTTCCTCAGATTGCCGATGAATGCCGAAACAAGTTCGGCACAAGTTTTCGATGATGTCTTTTGAGAGGATTTTAGAAACCTTTTTTGTACACTCTTCGCCGAGCTATGCAAGAGCCATACGGTCTTCATTTTCGGAGTCACATTCGGGATTGGGGAGTTACAAGGTTGAGAATATCTTCCTCTTCGTCATAAAAGACTTTAATATTTTCCATTACACTCTATTTGTTATTTTTCTTTTTCGATTATAATCTGAATATCTCTTTTCAGCTCGGGCAATTTATTTTTAACAATGTCATACATGATCTTGAAGTTTATCCCGAAATACTCATGAATGAGCACATTTCTGAAATCGGATATCTTCCTCCACTCAACTGATGGATATTTATCCTTTATCTCCTGAGGAATATTGGTTGCTGCTTCTCCTATTATCTCAAAATTCCTGACTATGGCATCTTTTCTCATTTCATCTTTACGAAGATCTTCCAAGGAATAATTTCCGGCATAGTTAAGGATTTTATCTGCAGATTCAAGAATGTCTTCAAGATAAAGAAGATAATTTCTACGCATACATGACTTCTTTCAGGATTTCATCCTTTAGTTGTGGCCTGAGGGCTTCGGAGGTCACAAGATCCACTTTCCGCCTGAACAAGTCCTCAAGGAAATATTTTAATTCTATGTAATTATCAAAAGTTTCAAAGTCACTTTCAAATTCAACAAGAATATCCACATCACTTTCCTCTTTCTCCTCGTTCCTTGCAAACGAGCCGAACACCCCTATCTTTCTGACATGATATTTTTCTCTTATTGTACCTTCATTTTTTTTCAATATCTCGATAGCATTCATCGCAGACCCCGTGCTTATTAAAAATAATCAGTAAACAAATATTACCACACATCCTGGGATTTTAAAACACATTCGTCATTTAACGCCTTGTCGGGAATGCTCGGCATCAGGACATCATCTTTAATCGAGCATTTGCACTATGGTTCTTAACTCCTTTGGAAAGTGTATTATTTAGGTTTGACCCTCATCTGCCTTGACCCTCATCTGCCTCTTCTTTGATTCTTAGTAAATATTTGGAATCATGAATAAATAATATTTATATATTTATAAGATAATACAATTTGAAATTTATTATATTTTGTAGTCTAATGTAATTAATCCAGTTTGCTGGAGGTGGATGGTCCGAATGGGCCAGCGTGAAGAGCCGGGTAAAACCGGCTTTTTCATTTAATAAACACTATACCATAACCATCAACCTTTCCATCACTCGCTCTGCAATATATTTTCTGTTTTATGGTGTCCACTATTTTAAGCCAAAAAACATCTTCTTCTGGCGGAGGAATCAATTTTTCTCTCAACAGTGTATATTTTTTGAGTGGATGTGTCAGAACATCCGCTAATTGGAGGCCAGCAACATTCTTACTCTTAGGTTTTATCTTGATTTCCTTTGATGTAAGATATTGCTGGAAAAATGTGTTAGATTTAAAGCGGGTTCCGTCCATATAAAGCCGAACATAAGCATTCTTTAATTCGAAGTCTTCAGTTGTTCCTCTACTCTCTGCCATGACATCTCCTTTAACTCTCAACGTCTTTAAGAAATAACAGTATCTTTCCAGCATGACAGTGAGGCAGTAATGATAAGGATGCCATGCAAGAGCACCATAATTCTCAATATGATTTTTCTTGTCTATTACCACATTAATAACTGTGTATTCTGCATTAGCTACAAGATCAATTATCCCAGCATCAAACCGATGAGCAATTTCTTCATTTTGTAAAATGTGGAAAGCACCCTTACGTTGCATGACCTCTTTTGCGTGTAAAATAACTTGTTCATCTGGATCGAAAAAATCTCTTTTAAAGGATTCTATAGTTTGAATGAATTCATTCCTATAATAATTAAGATTGAAGATACAGCCAGTAAGACCAAGGAAGCGCTTATCATCCTTTTCAAGTTGAGGGTAACTATCTATTGTTCCGATGATTTCCTTTTTATAACCATGTTTGATAAAAAATGGGGATTCTTCTATTCGACCATATGTATGGTCACCAGATTCATCAATATATAACCTATAAACAGGGCGCAATTACAATTCCCCTTTAAACGCCTTATCCAAAATGCTCGGCATCAGAGCATCGAGTTCTTTTTGGGTTTCGGACTGAAGATTTTTGATGTTTTCTACCTTTAATTGGAGATTGTTAAGGTAAGTGACAATGCGCCTTTGTTCCTCAGGTGGTGCAATTGGGACAACGATACTTGCAAGCTTTTTCCCGTTCACATTAGGCTGGCCAGTTCCTTTCTTTTGCCCTACAATCTGCAACCAATATGAAGGTGTTTGGAAATATTTATATAAATATTCAGCAGTGACCAATTGTTTTACTCGCAAACGAATTAGGTAAGATGCAAAAACAGCTTCAGGACAGTTGCGAATTAAAAAACTTTTTCCTGTTGTTGCACCAGTACGTGCAAAGAGAATATCTCCATCTTGTAAAAGATATTCCTTTGGGTTAGAACACTGACAAAATGGAACTGTATTCCAGTTAACTTGCCCGTTCTGAATATCAGTGATCCTTAAAAATCGAGGGCCAATTGATTCCATTGTTGCAAATGTAGTATATCCATATTGTGGTTGCTCACAAAAATCACCAATACGAGATTCTGTCCACCCTTTTTGCTTTTTAAAAGATTCATTGCTTGCTGACAAAAGAACTGCTTCAACCTCATCAATAGTCTGATATCTAAGTCCTCTTGCCTCGTCAACTTTTCCAGCCACCTCCTCAATCTTCGCCACAATCCGCCGCTGTTCTGAAAGAGGAGGGAGGGGCACGGGAATAGGTAAAAAGCGATTTGCTTTTAATTCAGTTTTAATACCTCCTGGTACATACTCCATTAATAAATCTCGAAATGTTTGACTGCGCAGGAGCCACCATAAAAATTTAATTTTTACTCGTTCCTTATTTGGTATATATGCACCGTAATGTATTGTCGCTGCTATCGGATCAGGATTTTCTTCTCCATAAATTGCGATAGCACCTTTAGCAGCGTTAATTCCCGATATAACGAGATCGCCGGGACGGATAAGGATCATATTAGTCTTTGTCTTACCGTCTATTCGCAAGTGTATTTTGCCGTCATTAAAACCTATTTTTTCAATAATTCGAATAGCTCCAGACACAAGACTTTCCAGTGATGGCAGTTCTTTGCGTTCCGTTAGAACTTCTTCCAACGGAACCCTTGGCCATGCTTTGCTCATGTTATTTCCCCTTTAATATTCCGCCCCTCTCAAACATCTTACGTGTCCGATCAAGCTCGGCTACAAAAAGCTTCTCATCAGGTAGAATGGTCCGATATTCAGCAGCCAGCACCTTATTCGGCAATCCTTCGAGAGCGTAATGAGCAACGGCGTGGTCTTTCTGAGCACAAAGGATTAATCCCACAGGAGGGTTCTCATCAGAATGCGTCCAGTGTTCACGGGCATAGTTTAGGTAAAGGTGCATTTGGCCAGCATCGGCATGGGTGAATTTGCCGAGTTTTAAATCAATAATCACCAGACAGTGCAGGCGGCGATGGTAAAAAAGAAGATCAACCCGATACCACTCGTTGCCAATTCTCAAACGGCGTTGACGCCCGACAAATGCGAAATCACCGCCGAGTTCAAGTAAAAAGTTTTCAAGTTGGAGAATAAGGGCTTCTTCAAGATCGTTTTCGGAATATTCGTCTTTAAGTCCGAGAAACTCCAGCACAAAGGGGTCTTTAATCTCTTCTTCCGGTGTAACCACATCTTCAGGAAGCGCCTTTGCTCCCTTTTTAAGCATGGCTGCCTTGTTTCTGGATAAGGCAGTTCGTTCATAAAACTGCGTTGAAATCTGTCGGTCCAACTGGCGCACAGACCATCCTCCCCGTAAGGCTTCAGCTTCATAAAAAGCACGGGCTTCAGGATTTTGTACTGCAAGAAGCTTTACGTAATGTGACCACGGCAGCGGAAAACGTTGTGCAATACCCTTTAAAGATTGCGCAGACACCGTCTGCAATTTTCCAGACACCGTCTGAAATTTCTGATCCTCATATGATGCGGGCAAGGATTTTTCAGACACTGTCTGAAAAATTCGGTCCGGAGGCCAGACAAGATAAAACTTTCTCATTTGACTCAAATTAACCGGTCCAAACCCTCTTCCGAAACGTGCAGTTAAATCAAGAGAAAGCTGGGCAATAAGGGTTTCACCATACTTAGCTTTTTTTCTTCCCCTTTGCTCAAACTCAACTATCCTTCGCCCTATCTCCCAATAAGTGGCGGTCATAAAGGTGTTGGTTGCACGAACTGAGGCCAGGCGGGCAGATTCGAGAAGTTCGGCAACGTCGTTCAGTATCGTTTCGTATCCGGTAATATTAGGGCTTTTTACTAGAGGGTTGTTTTTATTGGCCTTTTTCATCATGGATTGATTCCTTTGCCTAATATCTGTTTTATGTCAGCCATAATCTCAGTAATACGTCGCTCTTTTTTTAGAATATCTTCCACAAGTTGTTCCGGTGGCATATGTTCGAACTCTTCTTTGGCATTCGGGTTCTTAATATCCAGGTTGTAATTATTAGCAATAACGTCTTCTGCCTTTACTCTCCATGCCCGTTCATTTCCTTTTCTTTTGTCCCACCATTTGATGCAATCCTCAAACTCCTCAAACTGCATCGGCTTTGTCTTTGTATAGCTTTTTCTTCCTTCAGGCAAAGGCTGCTCGTAGTACCAGATATCTTTTGTTGGACCGCTTCTCTCAAAGAACATGATATTTGTCGGGATTGAGGTATAAGGTGCAAATACACCGTTTGGAAGGCGAACTATTGTGTGCAAATTGAAATCCTTTAATAATTCCTCTTTAATCCTTGCACAAACACCGTCACCGAATAATGTTCCATTCGGTACAACAATCCCGCACCGACCTGACTTTTTACCTCCAACAGGTCTTCGAAGCTTCCTCATGATAAGCTGCAGAAAGAGTAAGGCTGTTTCTGAGGTTCTTTTGTCATCGGGAAAGTTATTCTGTATGCCTTTTTCTTCCTCGCCGCCAAATGGAGGATTGGTTAATATGATGTCAACCCTTTCTTTGTCACCGATTTCATTTAAAGGAACCCGCAGTGCGTTGAGCGGGTCTATCTGCGGATATTCAAGCCCGTGGAGCATGAGGTTCATCTGGCAAAGAAGGTAAGGGAGTGATTTAGCCTCAATTCCATAAAGTGTTTCTTCCTGAAGTTTTCTAAAATCTTCTGTCCTTTTACATTCTGCTTTGAAATGTTCAAAACTTTCCACAAGAAAACCGCCAGTTCCACATGCAGGGTCGAGAATCATTTCACCAAGTTTTGGATTAATCACCTTGACCATAAATTTTATTACTGGTCGCGGCGTATAGAATTCTCCTGAATCGCCTGCGGTATCACGCATTTCCTTGAGCATGGACTCATAGAGATAGCCGATGGTATGTATTTCATCAGACGAAGTGAAATGTATTCCGTTTATTTTGTTTAAGATATCCTTTAAAAGATACCCGTTGAGCATCCTGTTATTGAGTCCCCTGAATACTGTTGCGACAACATCTCTACGGTCACCGCCATTTGCACTCTGAAGGGATCGGAGATAGGCAAAGAGTCCCGGCCCTCTTTTACCGTCAGGCCCTTTGGCTTCGTCATTATTGATGAACGCAATTAAATCATCGCCGGTAATGCCTTCTTCCTTGGCAGCCCAGTCACGCCAGCGATATGGTGGCTCTATAATAGGCTTGTATCTTTTGCCTGCAAGAGACGCATCTGTTGCATTAAGTATTTCCATATCATCAAGGAATTTCAGAAACATTATCCATGTGAGCATGGGAAGGCGATCAAGGTCTCCGTTTAAACCCTTATCCTTTCTCATAATGTCCCGGCAGGATTTTATGATTGAGCTCAATTGCTGGGCAGTTGTCATCGGTTGTTGATTCTTAATTTTCTTTGCCATTATTTCTCCTGTTTATGCAGCATATAACAGATTCTGCATTTCATAGACAGCCTCTCTCAGCTGTTCAGCACCTCCGAATTTATTCGCAATCTCAATAACATTCCCATGTCTTGCTATTGGATCTATCTTGAGAATGTCAGGTATCTTGAATTGTGCAGTACCATGCTCAATGTATTTATCAAGGATTTCGTTAAGGATCTGTCTTGCATCTGTGCCATACCTTTCAAAAAAATCCTTTTTCTCTTTTTTAATGAACTCAGCTCTCTCTCGCCTGCTTCTTTTAGGAAGATTGAAGGCAAGATTACAGAGTAGGTCAAAGGGGTCTACTTCAGGGTCTTCAGAAGCTTGTACTAATTCTTCAAGAGATATGCCTTTTTCTGCCAATGTTCCTATGATTGTTGCTCTTTCCTCTGCAATACTCCATTTAGACCTTAATTCAGCAGCAGACGTGAATATCTCCCTGATCTTTTCACTTGTATAATCTGTCAACTTCACAACTCTGAGTCTCTTTCCATCTGCATCAAGCTCGTAAACAAAATCTG
>Ga0315296_10004549_pt1 | contig 11307 bp, 9 predicted proteins | sample YL17G14_18_MG_FD_203921 | JGI IMG/M metagenome (GOLD analysis project Ga0315296, IMG submission 203921) | Sediment microbial communities from Yellowstone Lake, YNP, Wyoming, USA - YL17G14_18 | ecosystem: Environmental > Aquatic > Freshwater > Lake > Sediment | place: USA: Wyoming | collected...
TGCCGACAGCCGCGGCGGTCGCCAACGCCGTGGCTCACGCGCTCGGCATGCGCATTTACGAGCTGCCGCTTTCTCCGGACCGCGTCCTGGACGCGCTCGAGGCGCAGAAGGAGGCCTGACATGAAGCCGTTTGCCCTTTACAACCCCACGACTCTCACAGAAGCCGCCGAGCTGCTGGGCGCGGACCCGCCGCGGACCCGCCTCCTGGCCGGCGGGATGGATCTGCTGGGGCGGATGAAGTTTCGCGTGGATGCCCCGGAGCGGGTAGTCAATCTTAAATCCATCCCGGGGCTTGACGCTATCCGCGAGACTTCGGAAGGCCTGAGCCTGGGGCCGCTGGTCAAGCTCACTGACCTGGCGGAAAGCCCCGTCGCGCAGAAGAACTATCGCGCCTTGGCACAGGCTGCCGAATCGGTGGGCTCTGTCCAGATCCGCAATTCCGGAACGGTGGGCGGCAATCTCTGTCAGCATCCGCGCTGCTGGTACTACCGCCACCCGGATTTTCCCTGCCTGCAAAAGGGCGGACCAATCTGCTACGCCCAGGGCGGAGAGAATCGCTACCATGCCATTCTGGGCGGCGGGCCGTGCTTCTTTGCGCATCCCTCGGACCTCGCGCCGGCTCTCATCGCGCTCGACGCCAGCGCGCGCATTGTCGGCCCGAAGGGCGAGCGCACGGTGGCGCTCGAGAAGCTTTACCGCTTGCCAATGGAGCAGTTGGGCGTTGGGCTGGCGCTCGAGCCCGGAGAGATCCTGGCGGAGATTCGTGTGCCCGCTCCGAAGCCGGGGAATCAGAGCACTTATTGGAAATTCAAGGAACGGCCGTCTTTTGATTTCTCCCTGGTGGGCGTGGCTGCTTCGCTGGTCCTCGACGGCAGGAAGATTAGCGCGGCCCGGCTGGCGCTGTCGGGGGTTGCTCCGGTTCCGTGGCGTGCGGTCGAGGCGGAGAAAGTCCTGGTAGGTTCTCCGCTCGACGAAACAACTGCTCGCAAGGTCGCGGACGTGGTTGTCGAAGGAAGCGTTCCCCTCCTCCACAACCGCTACAAGATTTCCCTCACGCGCACCATGGTCCGCCGCGCCCTGCTGAGCCTGGCGTGATGCAAAGACTTTCCGCTGGAACGTCTCCCGAGACGGCCCGCCGGGCCGTCTCTACTTAGCTGGGCGGACGCGCAGCAGCAAGCTGTCCTTGAACGCAATCCGCAGGTACGGCTCCGAGCCTTTCACGGTTCCCAGCTCCCGGCGATTGCCGTAGTCGTAGACCTCGTAGGTCTTCTCCTTATCCAAGTCACGCAACTCGATGGGCCGGCGGCGCGACCACACGTCGGCGAAGATGCCGTAATACATCTCCTGGCCCTTGCGGACTACATGCACCTCGGGTTTGTCAAACGCCAAATCATAGAGGTTGACGTACTCCGCCTGGCTGAGTCCCAAATCGCGATATTCATGGAACCAGCGGTTCCAGTGGGCTTTCTGGCGGTCATCGAGGTGCGCGTAAAAAGTGGTCAACTGCGCTCCCGTCCCCATGGCACTCTCGAACGACTCGGGAACCGAAGCCCCGGTCCACTCGTGGATAGGAACCTGGTAGCAATCGCCCACGGCAAACGTGCCGCCGCGAATCGCCTTTTCCAGCTTGATGCGGCTGCGCACCTCGAAGGTGTTGACCGGGTCCGAAGCGTTAGCAATATCGTAGTACGGCATGTTGTAGGGCGAATGCGGCAAAGAGCAGATGCACACTTCGTTATAGGGGTCTGGCTTCAGTTCGTGAAGCGTGCGGGCAATCATCTCGAAGAGTTTCGGGACAGCCTGAAAGGAATCCAGCGGTGACCTGTGGTGGTGCGCTTTGTTGAAGCAAGCCGGCACAGCGGATAATCCCGGAAAATCGGTATAGACGCCGTCAAAATCCCAATCCTTCACGGCGCGCGTGAGGACATCGTTGATGTGGCGCAGGGCAGGTTCGTACGCGGGGCAGAGTTGGTGCAGATCGCTGATGTCCAGCGGGTAGTTCCCGTTTTCGTCCTGCACGAGCAGGTCCGCGTGCTCCTTAACCAATTTGCTATCCGGACTGACGCCCAGCGGGTACCACCACAGACTCGTCTTGAATCCTTCCTGGTGGACTCGGCGCACGAACTCCACCATATCAGGCTCGCCGCGCGGGAACTTGCCGGGCGCGCGATTGATTTCCCAGTCGCCCATGTAGTCGTACCAGCCATCGTCGAGGTTGGCGATCCCGATGCCGAAGGACCTGAGTTCGGGTAGCAGGGCCAGGATTTTGTCCACCGTGAAGTTGCGCCCCCAACCCCAGCTCTTCCAATAGGGCTCGTAGGCCGAGGGTGGAGAAGTTTCCGGAATCGCTATCCCGCGGCGGCGGAGAAGCTGGCCATAAATTCGCAGCGGGTCGTAGTAGTCGAGGCGATGAAAGATCACCGCGCTCATCACCGTCCGGTAAGTCTCGCCTGGCTTCAACCACTCTTGCTGTCCGAACTTGGCCAGCGGGCTTTCCGTGATAGCCAGTTCCACCCTTTGGTCGGGTCGAACCTCCACCGGCAGCGAGACCCATTGGGGCATCTTCTCCAAATGGGCCAGCGCCACGCCCATGGTGGGGCCCCAGACATCGATGAAGGGCATGCCGCCCCCCACGCCCTCGACACCTTTCACGTCGTCCACACCTTGAAAGTTGCTCTGCTTGAAGCCAGGCTGTAAGCGGATTACGGCGTAATCGTTTCCCCACTTGTAGGCGCCGCCCTGAAACGAGGCAAAGGCGTAAGAGGGCGCCTCAGGCTCGGCCAGTCTGCGATCGAGCAGGAGGCGCTGGCTGTAAACCCGGTCGAGATGGAGCGGCTTCTTGCCGAGGTTGCGATAAGTGCTTTGAAAGATAGCGGCGTCCGGAAGCTTGTCGGGCAGTAGCACGCGCACCTGACGCTCCAGATGCAGCTCCTTGTCTTGATCCGCGAAGACTCCGGTCACGATGCCTTCCAGTGCCGGACCAAACTCGGGGTCAACGATCCGTTTCTGGGAGCTTCGCGCGGGATCCAGGCGAAACTCGTTGCATTCCCAACCCAGCGTCTCCACGCCTTCCTGGGCCGCGGGGTCAAAAGCCACGATGTTGCGGTCTCGATCAACCAGCCACTCGATTTGCCGCTGGAGACGATCGTTGTAGCTAATCGCGAGGCGCGGGGTTTGCAGTTTGACCTCTGCGGCGCGCTGGGCCGCCGGATTCAGGAGAAACAAGCAAATTACGGCCGCCAGACTGCCTCCCCGGCTTCGCATGCCAGTCCGCACCGTGCCGCCGCGGCGGGCTTTCAAGATGTCCGTAATTCTCATGACACAGCCTCCCAACAAGCCTCCCAGAGAGGAATTATGGTACGGGATTATATGATACCCGCGCTGTCCGCTCCGGGTGTTTCCTCGGGCGGGCGAGGGTTTTGGAAGTTGGGGGCCTTGCGGCACGGACGCGAGATTTGTTCCCGCCTAATTGCACCAGGTTTTGAGTGACGTCCGCGAGATAGACGGAATGGGGACTGCAACTAGCGGGGGAACCGGGGACGCCGTTTCAGAAGGCCTAGCGGATCTCTGGTGGGGCAGCCTCTGAACGCCGCAGGCACCGGTGACCACTGCAGCGACGACAAGCAGGAAAGGAAGGCTCCGGGAAATAAAGCCTGCGTTCGGGGGACGTCTACTACTATTGGCGTACACCAGCAGGTGGTGGCCTCCTCGTTCCAACCGCCAGGCTGGTTTCCCCTGCCTCGGCCAGCAGCAACGATTCGGCAACCCTGAGCGCCGCCAAAGCCTCCGCCGGCTGCTCACATCGCCTGGCGCGGCCAAAGAAATCGAGCGCCAGAATCATGACGCGGTCCTCGACCGAGATCGGGAGGGTCGTCGGTGCCCGCTCACGCGCGGCCACACTGACAGGCTCGAGGAAACGGCGACGCGGCGCGCGGCCCTCATCGTTGGCCGGAGGAATATCATACAGAGGGACCGCCGTACCCGCCCGGTCTGCGCGCGTGCGGATGCGCCGACCATCCAATCTCCCGGCTAGAATCAACATAGCCAGACCCCACAGCGCCAGACTTAGAGGCGAAAGGAGCCAGTTCAATACTTCCATTTGACCCTCCCACACCGCGTATTTTTATTTATCGGCTGTTGCGGGGGAGTTCAGGAGCTGGAACTTGTGCTGCCCGGCACGGAGGGCGACTCGGGCGCGCGGTTCTGTAATTCCGGGTAGGCGTAAAGAGTCTCATTCTCGACGCGCCCTACGCACACCTCAAGCAGCACGTTCGCGGGAAGGGCGGAGAAGGGCAGGGCAACCTTCAAGTAGTTGCTGCTGAGCGCCAGGCGCGCCTCCGCAAACGTGTCGGCGAGCGTGAGCACGGAGAGGGTGCGGTTGATCTGATCGGCCAGAAACGCCTGGCGCTTTTCCGCCATGAGCCGGCGAATCTCCTGGCCGCGCTCGCGAATCACGCGCCCATTCAGTTGTCCCGGCCGTGCGGCGGCGGGCGTTCCCGGGCGCGCGGAATAAGGGAAGACATGAAGATAAGTGAAGGGAAGCGATGCAATGAAGCGCAGGTTCACGCGGTGGTCCAGGTCGGTTTCACCCGGAAAGCCCACCATGACGTCTGCCCCGATGCCGCAGTGGGGAATCTGTTCGTGAATCGCGCGGAGGCGCTCAGCGTATTGCGCGGCCCAGTAACGACGGTTCATTAGGCGCAGGATGCGGTCGCAGCCACTTTGCAGAGGCACATGGAAATGCTGTGCCAGGCGCGGCTCGCGCGCCACCAGGCGGATGAGTTCGGGGCTGACATCCATCACCTCGATGGAGCTGAGACGCACCCGCGCGATAGAGGTTCCAGCGAGAATCCGCTCCAGCAACCCGCGCAGAGTGAGGCGTCGGTCGAGGTCCTTTCCGTAGCTCCCTAGATTGATCCCGCAGAGAACGATTTCCTGGTAGCCGCTTTGTGCTAAGTCGTGGATCTGTTCGATGACTTTTTCAGGAGCAAGACTGCGGCTGCGCCCGCGCACCCGGGGAATGACGCAAAATGCACAGCGGGCGTTGCAACCGTCTTGGACCTTGAGCGTGGGGCGTGTGCGGTCGTCGGGAAATGCGGGCGCAAAGTGGAAGTCTTCACCGATTTCTCCCACAAGCAATTGGGGCAAGCCTTCAGCCGTCACTCCAGATTCTCCCGGCCCGGTATGGTCAGCGGCAGGATGTAACAGTGCTGAGGTCGGGACCCCTTCTTCGGTCTGCACCAATGGCCGCGGTCCTTGCTCTTCTGACTCCTGACTTCTGACTTCTGACTCCTTGCACCTGGCGAGCACTTCCGCGATCAGGTGCCGATGCGAGTTCCCCACCACCCAAGCAACTCCCGGAAGTTGGGCGACCTCCTGGGGCGCGCGCTGGGCGTAACAGCCCGTCACCAGGATTCGGCACTGGGGGTTCGCGCGATGGATGCGGCGAACTATCTGGCGCACTTCAGCGTCGGCGGTGGCGGTGACCGTGCAGGTGTTCAGAACGGCGACCTGACTCTCCGCTGCGCTCGCCACCTCTTCCAGGCCCGCCTCCAGCAGTTGTCGCTTGAGTGCCGCGCCATCTGCCTGGCTCGCCCGGCAACCGAAATTGAGCAAATGAAACGTGGCCATGCGCTAAATAACATTCTATCTGAGCCAGCGCTCCTCCGGCCAGCCGAGAATGGTCTCAGGCGTCCCTCGGGGGCACGCGGCAGGGACAGTGCCCACCTGAAGGTGGCCTCTACGGAGGGAAATTCATGCGGACTGTAGGGGAGGGCCGGCGCTTGTCCCGACCTCGTCGGGACGGCCCTCCCGCGGGAGCACCGCAAGGGTGCTCCCCTACCACAACATTACGGCGGGAGATTCATGCGGCGTCGTGGCACGGGCGTCTCGCCCGTGACGGGCCACGGCCAGGATGGCCGTACCACGAGCGGACGCTACGGCGGGAAATTCATGCGGCGCAGGAGGTCCTGGAAGCGCGGGTCGGAGCGCAAGGGGTCGAGCCTGAAATCTAGCCGCAGATAGACCATGTAACCTGTTCGACCCTCGTAAGCCTTCTCCAGCCACTTGAATGCTTCGTCTTTTTCGCCGAGGGCCGCGTACGCCGTTGCCACGTTGTACCAAGAAAAGTAGCGCTGCCGGGAAAGTCGCTTCACATCGTCAAGCACGGCCAATGCTTCTCGTCGGCGGCCAGCCTGCGCATATCCCCAGGCCAAGACGGCCAAATAAGTAGGATTTCCGCGGGTCAGGTCGGTGACCTTGCGGAACTCAGCGATCGCCTCTTTATGCCATCCTTTGGCCGCATAGGAGCGCCCGAGGAAATCCAGCGTTTCGATGGACTCGGGCTGAACCTCCAACGTTTTGCGGCAGGCCTGGATGGCTTCGTCGTACTGCCGGGCCATGAGGTAGTGCCAGGCCAAGTGAATGCCCATCTGCGTGCTGAGGGGATCAAGCTCCAGCGCGCGCAGCGAAGCTCGAAGTGATTCTTCGCGCCGCCCCTGGACCATTTTCAGGTGAGACGACCAATGGTAGGCGTCCACATAGTTCGGGTTGAGCGCGAAGGCCCGCTCAAATGCTCTCTCGGCACCGGCCCAGTCCCACTCGTAAAATAATTTGACCGAGCCCAAAGCTGTGTGGGCTTCAGCGAGCGAATCATCTAGCGACAAGGCCTTCAGGGCAGCCTCGCGGGCCTTGGCCATAGTCTCCTGGGGGTAGATCCCCAGCACCTCCGCATTTCCCAACGCCGCATAGGCTTCCGCCAGACCCGCATGAGCGAGGGCGTAACCTGCGTCGATTTGGATCGCGCGCTGGAAGTACTCGATAGCCCTTTGCCTTCCTTCGGGCCCCGCTCGGCTGCGGTAGAAACGGCCCCGAAGGTAGGCCGCGTAGGCCTCGGAATTGACGGGGCGGGCGCTGGCCAGGCGCGTCTGGACATCGGGCGTGACGTTGGCTTTGACTTCATCGGCGATGGCGCGGGCGATTTCGCCTTGCAGGCTCAACACATCCCGCAAATCGCGCTCGTAATTCCGCGCCCACAAATGGCGTTCGGGCACGGCACCGATTAACTGGGCGGTGATCCGCACTCGGTCGCCGGAGCGGACCACGGACCCTTCAATCACCGCGTCCACGTTGAGCTCTTTCGCAATCTGCGGCAGCGGCCTCTTGGCCCCTTTGTACTGCATCACCGAAGTCCGCGAAATCACGCGCAGCGAAGCGATTTGCCCTAATTCAGCGATCAGCGCGTCCGTCATGCCGTCGGAGAAGTATTCCTGCGCCGGGTCGCCGGAGAGATTCGCCAGCGGGAGCACGGCGAGGGATTCGATTCTTGGTAGGGGCACGCCATGGCGTGCCCTTACAAGCCACATCAACCGGTCGCGCAGGCCACCGATGTTCAAGCCGAGAATTACTGCCCCCACGGCAACCAGGAGAAACGCGGCAATCCCGGAGACGACCGCCCAGCGCCTTGGTAGGGGCACGCCATGGCGTGCCCCTACGGTACGCCCGGATTCCGTATCGCGCTTCAGGCGCTTCAGGTCAGTGCGTATGTCGGAGGCGCTCTGATAGCGCATCTCGCGGTCTTTGTCTAATGCCTTATTGATAATTCGTACGAAATCGGCTGGCAGTTCAGGATTCAATTGAATTGGCGAAGTCGGTGCCTCACCGAGAATCGCGTGAAAGATGATGGCAGAAGTGGTGCCGGAGAAGGGTTGCTTACCCGTGGCCATCTCGTAGAGCACCGCGCCGAAGCTGAACAAATCCGTGCGGGCGTCGAGTTCTTCGCCCCGCGCTTGCTCGGGGGACATGTAGGCGACCGTGCCCATCACCGCGCCCGGGCTGGTGAGGTGCTGTTCGTCGAGGGAGGCGGTTTCCGCGGCTGTAGCGGCGACATCCTCGCCGCCGCGCCGACCTTGTAGGGGCACGCCATGGCGTGCCCTTACGGTCGTCAGTTTTGCCAATCCAAAATCCAGAATCTTGGCCTGGCCGCGATTGGTCACGAAAATATTGGCCGGCTTGATGTCGCGTTGGTGTCCTCGGCCTTATAGACCACACCCATGCCGCCACCACCCAGCTTCTCGAGAATCCGGTAGTGGGAGATGGTCTTGCCGAGCATGGGTGGAGTCTCAGAGATCCCTCAGAGCAGCGACGCGTCAGAAACATCTTAGGTTCGGCTCAACGGCAAAGCAAGTGCCGCGGCTGCGGAGTCCTTCCATGCCACCGGCATTCGCTGCCCCACTGTTCCGGGCGCGCGAGTTGTGGTATATGTCAGATGCTAGGCGCAGCGGGACAGGCCAGCCGGGATCGTCGCCGCAGCGCAGGGCGGATTTTCTTCCGGTAACATAGCCTGCCAGCGAGACGCCAAGCGGAGAGAAGGGGAAGGACACGTGGAAGTCCGATGTCACCACTGCGGATATGCATTTCAGGTCACGGGGGACATCTTCGTCGTGAATCGCGAGAGGGCCGATCTGGTGTGTCCCGCCTGCCAGAGATCGCTCCAGGTGGTCAATCCCAAGCTGGCAACGTTTCGCTCCGGAAGCACAGAGAAGAAGCTGAGTTCCATCACTTCGGCGGTCGCGGACGACGGGCGCCTCTTGCGCCTGCCGGAAGATCAGGAAGTCTGCCTGAAGGTTCTGGAGGGTGAAGAGAGGGGCACGGTCTACCCCGTGACCAAACCCCGCATCACCATCGGGCGCAGCAATGTCGACATCACGGTGAACGACCCCATGGTCTCGCGGGTTCATTGCGCCCTGGAAATCAGCGACGAGGGCGTGTTGCTGCGAGATCTCGAAAGCGCGAATGGCACCCGGGTGGACAACCAGCCGATCCGCGCGACCATGCTCCGCAACGGCGCGGCGTTCCGCATCGGCAATCACGTATTTCAACTGGTGATTAATCCCAAGAAACCATGAAGAAAATCGGTCGGTACGATGTTGTCGAGGAATTGGGGCGGGGCGCCATGGGCGTCGTGTATAAGGCTTCCGATCCCACCATCGGCCGCCTGGTGGCGATCAAGGTCCTCTCTTTGGAGGCCTCCGCGGGTGCCGGAGTTCCCGGGGCACGGGAGATCTTTATGCGCGAAGCGCGCGCCGCTGGCCGGCTCTCCCATCCCGGCATCGTCACCATCCACGACGCCCTCGAGGATCCGGAATCCCGCTCGAACTACATCGTGATGGAGTTCATCCCCGGCCGGACCTTGGAAAGCATTCTTCTTGCCGGCCCGGCGCTGGAAACTGACCGCGCTCTCGACATCATTCGTCAGATTGCGGAGGCCTTGGATTACGCCCACCACAACCAGATCATTCACCGCGACCTGAAACCCGCCAACATCCTCTTGACCGACGACGACCGGGTCAAGATTACGGACTTCGGCATCGCCAAGATTGTGGCGCGCGAGGGTGCGGCGCGCACCGTAGCCATCATGGGCACCCCCGCCTACATGTCGCCCGAACAGGTGACCGGCGGGGAGATCGACGCGCGCAGCGATTTGTTCTCCATGGGCATCCTTCTGTACCTGATGCTGGTGGGACAAAGGCCCTTTGCGGGGGATACGGCGGCCGTCATGTTCAAGATCGTTTATGAGGATCCGGCGCTGCCCAGCCGGCTAAACCGGCAACTCCAGGCCGGGCATGACTACCTGGTCTTACGTTGTCTGGCCAAGGATCGCACCAGACGTTACACCAGCGCCCGCGAGTTTCTCGACGACTTTGAGGATGTGCGGCAGGGTCGAGCGCCGCGTTCCGAGGCAAGAGTCCCCTTCTCTGAGCTTCGCGTCGGCGAGCGGACAATGGTGGCGCAAAGGCCCTTCGTTACCCCGGAGGAAAGTAAACGTGCGGAGAGCAGGAAGTTGCGGCACGTCTTCACGGGTGCGATTGCCGGAGTGTTGCTGGTGGCTGTGCTGGGCCTGGGGGTCTGGTGGTTCCGCCAAGGGAGGAAGGTGGCCGCGCCATCCGCGCCTGCCAAGGAAGAGCCCGCTGCTGCCCCGCGCGCGACGACATCGGCGGCCACGTCGACAAAGGCCACAGGCACCCTGCCCTCCGCAAGCAAGCCGGTCGCCAGCCAGACCCGAGTCGCCAGAGTGGTGCAGCTCGTCTGGGAGCACGACCTCAAAGAGGCCAGGCTCTCCCTCCGAAGCGGTACCCAGGTTATTTATGAAGGATCTTCGAAGGGCAGGAAGAAAGGCGGCCTCCTGCGCGGCAAAGGCTATGCCACCACGGCTTCGCGGCCCATCACGATACCGGCGGGTGCCCGGCAGCTTTCTATCCGTGTAAGGGCGCCCGATGGCTCGCTTGACCTCAGCGACCAAGTCTCTGCCCTTGCCCCGGCGCACCCCTCAGCCGCTCTCCACGTGGCTGTCAAGGACGGTCGGCTCGTGGCTGGCTGGCAGACAGCAGCGCAGCCCGCTCCTTAGCTTGGTTCCGGCTGGCCACCCCCGCATTCCCTCAGCGCCTGCCCGGCGAGTTCCGCTCCTCGTGATGAAGGTTCGCCCGCGGGCCCGCTGCGCGCCGCCTGGGCAGAATGATTATCTCGAAGGCTTCTTCTTGACCGTAACGGTGACCGGCGAACTCAGCTTGAAAGTCAGTTTAGTTTCCGGGGCAAGCCGGATCTCTTTCTTGCCGGTTGCTGCGGCCACTCCGGTCCCGCCTCCCGCGCCGACGGCGCCGCCGATTGCCGCGCCCTTTTTGCCCCCGGCGAGCGCTCCAATCAACGCTCCTGCGGCCGCGCCACCCCCGATCATCTCGATGTTGCGCTTCTTGTGCGACTCTCCCTTCATGCTCCAGGTGTCAGTTGAGACTTCGACTCTTTCTCCATCCCTGGTCGTGAAGGAAGTCAGCGCCAGCGCCAGCTCCGCAGGACGATTCAGCCGCCCGGAACTCACGACGTTCGTCACCTTGCCGGTAACCTTGCTCCCGACAGGCGCTACGTCCACCCCGCCGGCGACGAGCGCGGCGGCCAAGGTACCCTCAAATTCCGTGCCGGCAGATATCGTGCCCGTATCGATGGCGTCGAGCAAACGCATCGTCAGTTCCGTGCCTGCCGGCACCGTCACCTTTTCCGTCGCGGCTTCTGCCTTCTTCCCCTTGCCTGCCTCAGCGCCCGTCCCTTCCGGACCCTGGGTTTCCGTCGGTTGCGTGCCCGTCTGGCAGCTCATCAGGAAGGCGGCCAACAAGCAGATCCCGAACGCCATCCATCTCGCTTTCATGTGCGGCCTCCTTAAGCTCAGCGATTCTCCTTCGCTAGCGCCTCGTAAGTCTTACCTTCGCTCCGGCCGCTAGCGCACGCTCGTTCTGCGGAGATCGCGGCTCGAAGTTG